>ERZ1740060.970-NODE-970-length-11452-cov-3.405809_pt1 | contig 11452 bp, 10 predicted proteins | sample MGYA00581743_ERZ1740060 | MGnify/ENA primary metagenome ERZ1740060 (study PRJEB43018, sample SAMN04849235) | marine metagenome | isolation source: floating plastic debris | place: Pacific Ocean | collected 2008-08-27 | study: EMG produced TPA metagenomics assembly...
CGAAGTTATCGAAGCCTATAAACTGCTCGCCTCAGACCCAACTTGGGCTGAGAAGCTGCGCGAGGGCGTTCGCGGCGGGCTTTCTGCAGAAGCCTCAATCGATCGCCTGCGCCGCGAACACCGGGCGCGCTTCGAAAAGGTTAAAGACCCATATTTGCGCGAACGCCTTCATGATCTTGAGGACTTAGATAACCGCCTTTTGAGAATGCTCGCTGGCGCTGAAGACCCCCACGCGCAAGACAATCCGAGCGCCGAAGACCCTGAGATCCTGATCGCTCGGCGCCTAGGGCCAGCAGAATTGCTCGATTATGGAAAATCTGGCTTTGCGGCGATTATCCTCGAAGAGGTTGCAACCTCGAGCCATGCAGCGATTGTCGCGCGGGGGCTGGGTATTCCGACGGTTGGCGGGATTGATGGTTTGTTGACGCATGTTTCGCGCGGTGATCAGGTGATTGATGATGGCGAGGATGGCCGGGTTCACTTGCGCCCCGATGAGGAGCTGCTCCACGCCTATACTAACCGGCAGGCGGTACTCAGCGAGCGACAAGCGCTATATGCGGCGCTGCGTGATGAACCGACCGAGTCAAAAGACGGCGTTCCAGTTCGTTTGATGCTAAATGCCGGGCTTGGGCTTGATACTGAACATCTCGACAGCACTGGCGCGCAAGGCATTGGCCTGTTCCGAACCGAGTTTCAGTTCCTGATGTCTGAGCGCTTGCCGAGTGTCACCGACCAGATCGAATTATACAAACACGTGCTCAGCGCCGCGGATGGGCGACCGGTCTATTTCAGAACGCTTGATCTTGGCGGCGATAAATTGCTGCCGAATCTCAATGATGCGCGCGAGGAAAATCCGGCGCTTGGCTGGCGGTCTATTCGGTTCGCGCTGGACCGGCCGGGGCTGTTCCGGCGGCAGCTGCGCGCCTTGGTGCGGGCTGGAGAAGGGCGACCTCTATCAGCGATGTTCCCGATGGTGACGAGCGCACATGAGTTCCGACAAGCCAAGCAGATGCTTTTGGAAGAGGGCGAATGGGGCAAATCGCGCGGATTTAAAGGACCGAGTGAGCTGCAGATCGGTGCGATGCTAGAAACGCCGGCTTTCGCTTATGCCTTAGAAGACATTGCTGGCGAGGTAGATTTTGTGTCGATCGGCACCAATGACATGCTGCAATTTTTCCATGCTGCGGACCGGATGACCCCGCTTGTTTCAGATCGATACCCATTTGTAAGTCGACCTGTAATGCGATTTCTCGCACAAGTGTTTGAGACATGCCAAAAGGTTGGCGTACCCGTTTCAATCTGCGGGGAAGGGGCGGGGCGGCCTTTAGCGGCCTTATGCTTGATTGGCCTTGGATATCGCAGCCTTTCGATGCCTGGTGGGGGAATTGGACCTGTGAAGCGAATGCTGCGATCTTTGGACTTAGCCAAGTTCGGCCCAGCATTTGCAGATCTCTTGCAAAAGCGAGATCCTGCATTGCGTAACGGAGTGTTAGAGCTTGCTGATGTACAAGGTATAGTTCTGAATGATGTCTAATCTGCCAAGCAATGAAACCGATCAAGTGACTGAGCCTATTCTTTCCGATTCCGCAGAAGATATTGCGGCGCCGAGCGTCGGGGTTCGTTTGCGTGAGGCTCGCGAGGCCAAGCAGCTAGAATTGCGCGATGTCGCGCTCAAGACGCGGCAATCTCAAGACACTTTGGCGGCGCTTGAATCAGAGGACACCGGGCACATTCCGACCAGTATTTTGCGCCTGCAAGCCCGAAACTATGCGCGTTTTCTTGGCCTGCCAGAGGCAGAGATTGTTGGGGCTTTTGCGGAAGATCGCGGGTCGCCCAATGTGGCGTCGATGCCGTCTCAGGCGAGTCCATCCAGTTTTCCGACGCGAACAGTCGTGATTGGCGCCAGCGCGCTTGCTGGATTGGCGCTCATTGTGGGTGCCGTTTTCGTTAAGACAAGCGCTCCAGAGCCCTCCACAGATGATCCGCTCGCGATTTCAGCTCGATTGGCCCCAGCCTTTGATCGCCAAACTGGCGTGGGCGTCATCTCTGCGAATGTAAGCCAAGAGTTTTCGATCCAGGCTTTAAGACCCGCTTGGATCGAGGTGCGTGGATCTGATGGCACTGTCTTTCGAAGCCGCGACATGCGAGCCGGCGAAACCTATTTCCCAAGAGCAGATGCTGGTTGGACGATTACGGTTCGCGATGCTGGGGCTTTTGAATGGCGATTGGGAGAGGCGTCTGCAGGACCCGTGGGCGACCCTAATCAAGCTTTGTTTTCTATCAGTATCGATGAAGCTCGCCGAACGGCTATCGAAGCTCAGAACACAGCGCTCGCGGAAGCTGGCGCCGCTGGGACTGATCAGCGCTAAAAACTAAGACATCTCAAACAGGAAAAAACCGGCCCGCTTTGGGCCGGTTTTTTTGTAAGTCTTATAAGGAGCTGGACTACTCGTCGCTGTTCAGCTCTTTTTGCATCAGCAGCTGCTCGCCAACATTCTCATAATGGATCCGATTGTCGCCAGCTGAGAGGGTTGGACGACAGAACGGTGCACAGTCATAAGTGAAATTGTCGCCGGCCCGTTTTACAGAAACCCATGTCGTCGTGTTGGCGGTGACCACCACGTCAGACGAGTGGATTGTGTTACCTTGTGCATCGAAGATCATCAGGTTTGTGGTGCCGAATGATTTGCCGGTAACGAATTGCAGCGTATCGTCGTGCACCGCCACATCTGCGATGTTCGGGTTACCAATGATGACGCTCTCGGCATTTGTGTTCAGCTTGATGGCTTTTGCTTTACCCGCCTCCACAGTGACGTGTCCGGCATGCGCTGCGCAGGCCACCAATGCGGCTGCACCCATCGATATTGCGGATTTTGAAAAGGACATCTTTCAAGCACTCCATACTATAAGGTCTATACATGCCTGAAAGAGGTTAGCTGAATCCTAAAGCCTGCTTCTATTCTTCAAGAAGAAATGCGCGGTGACGGTCGATTTCTCTGGTTAACACAGGATTGAGATCGGTTAGTGGATTTAAGTTTTAGGTTTACGCGATCTTGAGAGCCTTGGTGTATTCATAACCACATTCGAGGCAACTCGGATCGCTAGGGGACAAAACTTGGTACAAAGTGGAGTCTCTAATGCTAAAGTTTTTCAAAAATGAATCAGGTGCAACCGCAATCGAATATGGTTTGATTGCTGCGCTTATCGCGGTTGCGATTATCGGTGCTGTAACGGCGCTCGGTGAAAATGCCTCGACGACATTCAATACAATTGCGACTGAAATGGAACAGTAACTAAGCTGATTAGAACCAGCTTACTTGGGAAGCTGCCGACGGTAGACGAAGATCTATTGTCGGCAGCCGTTCTCATTGAAACCGGAGAACTTGTCAGCTTCTAAGGAGCTGAACTCCATGCACAGAGAACGATTGCGTATGACAGTAGCATGCCTCCAATAAGGCCGGCACGCCTTCTCTAAAAAAATTCCATACTATCAGATATATACTGATGATAATCCGTGCTCGGAAAGAGTTAACGGACCCTTCCAATATGTTCAGGAATTACTTGCATCGGTTTACTGGATTTTCAGTGCGATGGGGTACAACCCAAATCGTTCCGGGGACACCCGAAACTTCCGGGACGTCTATAACCTGCATAGTGGGAGTTTCCAATGCGTAAGTTTTTTGAGAATGAATCTGGTGCAACCGCCATCGAGTATGGTCTCATCGCTGCTCTGATCGCTGTTGCGATCATCGGTGCTGTTTCTACTCTTGGTGAGAACACATCTTCTACCTTCGTATCTGTCGCTAACGCGATGTAATCAGCCGTACCGTAAGATACACTGATTAGTTTGAAGCCGTCAGGTTCGCCTGGCGGCTTCTTTCTTGTCTGAGCGTCTTTTTCGTCAAGCTCTCCTTAAATTCTTTGCTCTAGGCCTCGCATTAGTCCTGATTCTCGGAGGCCCTTTAGATGATCTTAGCTTTGTTTGCCGCAGCCTTTTTTGCGCTTTGTATTTACGCGGCGCTGATTGATATCGAAACGCTGACGATTCCAAACTGGCTCAATGGCTGGATCGCTTTCCTATTTGTCCCCGCTGCTATCGTTGCCGCGCCCGGGTGGGATGTTGCCGGTCTCCACCTTCTTGTCGGCGCGATCGCATTTATCGTATCGGTCGGGCTCTTCTTCTTAGGTGTCTATGGCGGCGGCGATGCCAAGTTTATTCCGGCTGTCATGCTTTGGTTGGGACCTGCAGGCGCAATGCCGTTCCTTATGGCCACCGCGATCGCCGGCGGTATTCTGACAATCGTGATCGTGATTATGCGGGGTTTGATGCCGAAAGGCGTGACACCTGGTTTTGGGGTCGCAACGTTCGAAGACCGCAAAGGCGTTCCTTACGGAGTCGCGATTGCAGTGGGCGCTTTTATGGCCGCACCAGCGTCGCCAATACTTACCGGTTTATTAAAGCAAATGCAGCAACTGAGTTAACCATGCTTTAGCATCAGCGTGGAATATTGAATTTTGACGCCTCGTATTTGCTGGGGCTTTGTAAAGAGAAGAAAGCGTCGTCATGTCACCTATGCGCCTCATCGTTTTGGCCGTCGCGCTAATCGCAGCAGTGGCCGCAGCCTTTCTGGTTCGGAACCTCGCCCAGCCAACTGTCGTGAGTGGGCCAACTCAAACCGTTGAGCGGGTTGTCGAAGTCGAAGTTGCGCAGCAAAAAGTGCTAGTTGCAAAGACGGACCTACGGGTCGGCACCCTGTTGACGCCGGATGAGTTTAAATGGGCCAACTGGCCAGACTCTACTCTAAATCCCGCTTACTACACGCAAGAGATTGCACCTGACGCGATGGAAATCCTGACCGGTAGTGTCGTGCGTTCAGCGATGTATGCGGATGAGCCAATCATGCCGCAGAAAATCGTGCAGAAAGGCGAGACTGGCTTTATGGCTGCGCTGCTCGGCCAAGGTAAGCGCGCGATGACGGTTGAGATTTCTCCTGAGTCTGCGTCGGCGGGCTTCATTCTCCCAGATGACCGGGTTGATATCATCCTCACGCAAATGATTGAGTTCTCGAGCGACGAAGACTTGCCCCCAGTCATGGTCACCAAAACGATCCTAGAGAATGCCCGTGTGCTCGCAATTGACCAAACTTTTGGTGATGTTGACGGAATTCCGACCCTCACGGGCTCAACCGCGACGATGGAACTCGATCAATCGCAGGCCGAACTGTTGGCGCGTTCAGCCCGCGTCGGAACGCTTTCTCTGACCCTTCGAAGCGCAGCGGATGCTGGCTTTAATGAAGGTGAGGCGCTCGCCAATGTGGTCGCGCTCGATGAGGTCGATTCGGGGGGGCGGAAAGTCATGATTTATCGCAGCAACAAAGTTGAGGCGGGAGGCAGTTAAATGACGCCAATTAAGCGCATCATCCGAGCTTCAACGATGGCATTTGCCATCGGTTTGGCGCATCTCGGATTTGCTCAGGCAGAGGCTCCTGAAAACCCATTGGGAGTGAATTCGCTAGATCCTGGCGAAACAGCGGTGACGCGGTCGATCAATCTGGGACTGAATAAGTCGATCATTATCGATCTTGATCGCGCTGCTTCTGATGTGATTATCACAACCACGATCATTGCTGACGCAACGGTTCAAACGGCGCGGCGGATTATTTTCCGAGGCGTTTCGATTGGGCAAACAAATGCTTTTGTCTTTGATGTAAACGGCCGCCCGCTCATCAATCTGGAAATCGCTGTCGGGGGCGATACCAAAGTCATTGATGATATGATTGAACGCTATGTTCCTGGCGCGCGCGTTCAGGTCGAAAGCGCAAACAGCAATCTCGTTGTATCCGGGATCGTCGATAATTTGGTTCAATCGGATCAAGTGATGCGCTTGGTTGAGGCCTATCTACCGGAAGAGGCGGTTGTCATCAATATGATGAACATAAGGGCCAAAGACCAAGTGATGCTTGAGGTTCGCATTGTTGAAATGCAGCGGACAATGGTCAAACAATTGGGTATCAATCTCAGTGGTGCAACGAATTTTGGAGACCTCGCGGGCCAAGTGGTTCAGCAAGTCTTCGATCCGATCACGGGAAATCCCATTTTCTTCGATCCTGATCAGCGAATTGTCGAGGTCGAAGATGGTGGCGCCACGATTGTTGATGTGCAAGGGATTGGTCAGAACACGGTCGGACTTGGCGAACCATTGACCCAGCAAGTGCCTGGTGCACCGTTTTCTAATCGCTTCCGATTTAATAGCTCTAATGGCTTCAATATTCAGGGTGCCCCGCTTGGCGGCTTGGACACGTCAGTTGGATACACTAACTTTGTCAATGGCGTTGAGCAATCAGCGCTCGGCGCACAAATCAATGCGCTTGAGCGGATTGGGATCGTTCGAACACTCGCCGAGCCAAACATCATGGCCGTATCGGGCGAGAGCGCGAAATTCCTAGCGGGCGGCGAGTTCCCTGTTCCTGTGGCCCAGGAAGAAGGCGAAATCACAATCGAGTTCAAACCCTTCGGTGTTGGCCTCGCCTTCACGCCGATCGTTCTGTCTGAAGGACGAATTTCGCTCAAAATCTCAACTGAAATCTCGGAACTCTCCACCCAAGGCGCGTTCCAAGGTAATTCCGCTGCGGGCGTAACGAACGAAGGCCAAGTCATTACGGTTCAAGGTCTGACCATTCCATCATTGGTGGTTCGCCGCGCGGAGAGCGGTGTTGAGTTACCATCGGGCGGATCAACTATGCTGGCAGGTCTTATTCAATCGCGAGCGCGGCAAACGTTGGATCAGCTTCCTGGTGTTGGGAAACTGCCAATCATTGGAGCGTTGTTTCAGTCCCGTGACTTTGAGAACCAAGAGACTGAAATGGTCGTGATCATTACGCCATATTTGGTCGACCCAGCTAAGAAAGACGAGTTGAAAACTCCCGCCGACGGCTTTGTGAATGCTTCTGATCCGAAGACGATTTTCTTCGGTAAACTGAATGCTCAGTATGCGGAGCCTGGAAAAGGTTTGTCTAAAGACAATTACACGGCTCCTGTCGGGTTTATTGAGGAATAGGTGCGATTATGTCGAAGAAATTAAGTCTCAGTATTGGAGCGATCTTAGGCGGTGCAGTCCTTATTGCTGGCTGTCAGTCTAACGGCTCATCTAGCAGTATTCCGCCTGAGTATTTCAGCGGGACCGCGTTAGATCGCCATGAAATCGGCGTTACGCAGCACACAGAATACCTCGAAGTGCAGCTCGACTCTCGCGATACGCAGCTGCGTGTCGGCGAGGTGATGAAGGTTCGAGACTTCCTCTATCAGTATGCGGATGTTGGCCACGGTCCTATTGTGATCTCAATGCCCAAACATGCAGACAACCCTCAGCTTGCTGTTGGAGCAGTCTCAGAGATACGTGAATTCGCGTGGGAAGCTGGGATTAACTATGAACGCATGCTGGGCGCCGCCTATGATGCAACAGAGCGACCAAATAGTCCCATCGTCATGGCCTTTAAGACTTATAAGACGGTGGCGCCTAAATGTCCGACATTGGCGGAAATCGATATTGCGAATGCCTCCAGTAATAATGATCTGCCAACTCTAGGCTGTTCAATTCGTACAAATATGGCGGCAATGATCGCGGAGCCGGCTGACCTATTGGGCGGTCGTGAGCTCAGTGAAGGGGATAAAGTTCGTCGCGGCACGCAGTTGCGACTTTGGCAAGCTGGCGAGTCAACCGCAGCCGCGCGAAGTGATGGTGACTCAGGAGCTGTTTCTACGGTCATTAACTAGGCCAAAGAAACGCATCGGGAGAGACGTAGAATGTCGAACGATAACGCCCTTTTCGAAGACGATTTCGATATGGATTTCGAAGATGATTTTGATGCCGCTTTATCGAGCGTAATCGAAGACAATTCCGAACATGAGGCCGTCGATCTCGACCCGCCTCAAAAAGAGCTCGCGGATTTCGATCCCGATGGGGTCTCGGCGGAAGAGACGCCCATCACGCTGAACGATTTCGAGGATGGCGGTTACCGTGCCATTCCGGCAATTTCGGCGATGGCGTTTTGTGAGTCGGGCCGCACTGTGGCGCTCATGGAGGCGGTTGCGAGCGACCGGCGCATGTCGCAAGCCACTTTAGAGACCCAAGAAGGCGGGCTTGAGGCCGCAATTGCTTACCTGCAAGAGAACCAAACCCCAAATCTGCTCATTCTTGAATCGTCAGCCGCGAATGCGACGATGATCGCGCAAATTGATGAGCTTGCATCGTATTGCGATGAAGGCGTCCAGGTTATGGTCATCGGCAATACCAACGATATTGGCTTGTACCGCCAGCTTATGGCGCGCGGGGTGAGCGTGTATCTCGTGCCGCCAGTTCAGCCGGTTCAGATCGTTCGCTCGATCAGCCAGTTATTTGCCGACCCTGATGCTCCCTTTGTTGGGAAATCAATTTCTGTCTTGGGCGCGAAAGGCGGTGTTGGAGCCTCCACGATCGCCCACAACCTGGCTTGGTCGCTTTCTGAAAGCGCTCTCGTGAGCACGGCATTGATCGACCTTGATCTGTCTTTCGGCACCACAGCGCTCGATTTCAATCATGAGAACCAGCAAACCGTTGCAGATGCGCTTTTAGCCCCGGACCGAGTTGATGATGCAGTGGTTTCGAAACTGCTGGCCAAAGTCACAGACCGGCTGTCGCTGTTTACCGCTCCGGCAACCGTGTCGCAGATTATGGACATTCCAGCCCAGTCTTACACGTCGATCATCGACACGGTGCGCCGCGTGATGCCCTATGTTGTGCTCGCCATGCCGCATGCCTGGAACGAGTGGACCTATCAAACACTGCTCTCATCAGATGAAGTGATATTGGTTTGCCAGCCGGATCTCGCATCTTTGCGCAATGGCAAGAACATCATTGACGAGCTGAAAGCTCAACGGCCGAATGATGCGCCGCCTAAGCTGGTTGTGAACATGACCGGCGTGCCGAAGCGGCCAGAGATTCCGACAAAGGATTTTGCGGCAGCGATTGAAGTTGATCCGAGCATTATCCTTCCGTTCGACCCACAATTGTTCGGAACCGCCTCGAACAATGGGCAAATGATTTCTGAGACCGATGCGACGGCCGAAGCTTCTGTCGCGTTGGATCAGCTGGCAGGGGCGCTGACCGGGCGCGAAATCGTGCCGCAAACCAAATCACTATTGAGCAAACTGCTTGGAAAATAAGCGGATTTAGAGGGCTAGTTTATGGCATTTGGCAAACGTACTGCAGGGCCCGCGGCGGCAACACCCGCTGTTAAGGCGCCCGTACCTGCTGCGCCGAAAGCTGCGGCGCCGGAGCCAGCGGCTAAGCCGCCTGTGCCGAGTCCTAAAGAGCAGCCTAAGCCTGCAGCTTTGAAGCCACCGCCAGCGGCAGAACACAAAGAGCAAATCACCAACGTCAATGAACGCTCGGAAGAGTATTATGCGACGAAGACGACGATTTTTAACGCGCTAATCGATACGATCGATTTGGGCCAATTGGCGCAGCTCGATCAAGAGAGTGCGCGCGAAGAGATCCGTGATATCGTCGTTGAAATTATCGCGATTAAAAACGTTGTGATGTCGATTTCTGAGCAAGAACACTTGCTTGACGATATTTGTAATGACGTTCTCGGCTACGGCCCGCTTGAGCCGCTTCTGGCCCGCGATGACATCGCTGATATCATGGTCAATGGCGCCGACACTTGCTATATCGAAGTCGACGGTAAGATCGAGCGGACCAATATCCGGTTCCGCGACAATGCCCAGCTGATGAATATCTGTCAGCGGATTGTGAGCCAGGTTGGCCGCCGGGTAGACGATGCGAGCCCGATCTGTGATGCGCGTTTGCTTGATGGCTCACGTGTAAACGTGATCGCGCCGCCGCTGTCGATTGACGGGCCGGCGCTCACCATTCGTAAGTTTAAAAAGGACAAGCTGAAGCTTCAGGACCTTGTAAACTTCAAATCGATTTCTGAATCGGGCGCTGAGATCCTGCGGATCATCGGCCATGCTCGCTGTAACGTTCTGATCTCTGGCGGTACCGGTTCCGGTAAGACGACTTTGCTCAACTGTTTGACCGGCTTCATTGAGCCGAGCGAACGCGTCATTACCTGCGAAGACTCAGCCGAACTTCAGCTGCAGCAGCCACATGTTGTGCGCCTCGAAACGCGCCCGCCAAATATTGAGGGATCTGGCGAGATCACGATGCGCGATTTGGTCAAAAACTGTCTGCGTATGCGCCCTGAGCGGATCATCGTGGGCGAGGTGCGTGGACCAGAGGCTTTCGACCTGTTGCAGGCGATGAATACGGGTCACGATGGCTCGATGGGCACGCTCCACGCCAACAGCCCACGTGAAGCCCTGTCGCGTGTCGAATCTATGATCACGATGGGCGGGTTCAGCCTGCCAGCCAAGACGATCCGAGAAATGATTGTTGGCTCTGTGGATGTTGTTGTTCAAGCATCGCGCCTGCGCGATGGGTCGCGACGTATCATGTGTGTTACCGAAGTGATGGGCCTCGAGGGCGATACAATCGTGCTTCAAGACATCCTGAAATATGAGATCGAAGGCGAGAGCGACGACGGCAAGATTGTCGGGCGCCATCGCGGCACTGGCATCGGGCGTCCGAAATTCTGGGAACGCGCGCAGTATTATAACCTCGAACGCGATCTTGCGACCGCTCTGGATGATTTGGACTAAGTCATGGATCTCAGCGGCGATATCATTTTTTATGCAATTGGCGGTCTAGCCTTCTTGTGCATCGCGGGCATTGGCCTTGCTTTCACGGGCGATGCAGATGCGGAAAAGGTGTCTAAGCGCGCACGGCAAATCACCTCAGAAGAAGGCGGCGGTCGACGCGGCGTTCGCAATGATCCAAATGCCGCCCGAAAGAAACAAACCGCGCAGATGCTGAAAAAGCTGCGCGAGCAAGACGAGACTCGCCGCAAGTCGCTCGTTGCCAATGATATTCAATCGAAAATCAACCAAGCTGGCTTGGAAATGAACGCGCAAGTGTTCTGGATCATATCGATCATCATGGGCGGAATGGCGGCTTTTTTGACCTGGTATTCTGGTGCCGATGGTCCGCCGATGATTTTGGGATTTGAATTTAAATCTCGTCCGTTGACCGTTGTCGGTGCAGGGCTTGCCGCGGGTGTGGGTCTCCCGCGTTGGGTGCTCGGCTTCATGACGAATTCACGCAACAAGAAACTGATGAATCAGTTTGCGGATGGCGTCGATATCATTGTGCGAGGCGTAAAGTCCGGTCTTCCATTGACAGAGTGTTTGCAGATTATTTCCAGGGAGAGCCCTGCGCCGCTTGGTCCAGAGTTTAAACTTCTTACCGATAATCTCTCGATGGGCATGACCACCGAACGCGCACTGCAGCAGTTTTACAAGCGTGTGCCGCTGCCCGAAGTCAACTTCTTCGTCATTGTGCTCTCTATTCAAGCCA
>ERZ1740060.971-NODE-971-length-11431-cov-4.043864_pt1 | contig 11431 bp, 9 predicted proteins | sample MGYA00581743_ERZ1740060 | MGnify/ENA primary metagenome ERZ1740060 (study PRJEB43018, sample SAMN04849235) | marine metagenome | isolation source: floating plastic debris | place: Pacific Ocean | collected 2008-08-27 | study: EMG produced TPA metagenomics assembly...
TGAACCATTATCAATTTTGTCTGCTTTAGTTATCAAGACCGATGCAGGAGGAGTCTTTAAGATAAATGTAAAACTCCGGTCTTCAAATACCGAAATTTCTACAGGAATTACCATCCCAGCTTTATCGGCTGTTTTGGCGTTGTACTCCTTACAGAACATCATAATGTTCACACCGTGCTGACCCAAAGCAGGCCCCACGGGTGGTGCTGGGTTGGCTTTCCCAGCTTGCAGAGCCAGTTTAATAATCGCTGTTACTTTCTTCGCCATTTCTTACTAGCTTTGTTTCTCTACTTGATTAAATTCCAATTCTACTGGCGTTTCCCTTCCGAAAATCGAAAGCGATGCTTTGAGCTTACTTCTTTCCGGACTGACTTCGACAATTTCACCCTCAAAATCTTTAAATGGACCTGAAAGCACGATTATCTTATCACCAACAGCCATGTCAATTTTGACTACTTCTTGCTGTTCGGTAGCCTGCTTGAAGATTCTTTCTACTTCACTATGAGAAAGCGGTAAAGGTTTCACGTGACCGCGACCTCTACCAGTTCCACGTTTTTGTTCTGCTCCTACAAAGTTGATTACATGGGGAGTGTTTCGCACTACCTGCCATATATCATCTTCCATTTGCATTTTTACCAGTACATAGCCAGGAAATACCTTTTCTTCTGTACTGTAACGACTGCCATCTTTACGAATCTTAACTGTTGGCGTATGTGGAATTTCTACTTGGATAATCTTGTCAGCGACATCAAAAGTTTGAATACGCTGCTCCAAGTTGGTTTTCACACGCTTCTCACAGCCAGAGGCTACTTGTACTGCATACCACCGAGATGACTTTACGCTATCGTTTGATGGTGCATCTATTTCCTCTGACTGCAACGGCGAATTACGGTCTTCGTCTGTTGCAGAATTCATTTGAATATCACTGTTGCTGCCCAAGCAAAGAATTTATCTACGAAAAATATTACTGTAGCGGAAAGGGTTACCATCAACAGCACGGCTGCGGATTCACTGACGAGCTGTTTTCGACTTGGCCAAACGACTTTATCAAACTCCTCTCTAGTTCCTTTCAAGAAGTTGCCGACACTAAACCCACTATCCAATTCTTGTATTTGTGCTTCGTTCTTTTTGGCCACTGTCTTTACTCTCCCCCTATCCTTGTTGTATTCGCGTTGGTCTCCACTTATAGTAACAGCTTTAATTTAGACCATTATTTATAAATAAAATATATAAAGCTGCCATAAAAACAAAATCAACCCGAGATTTCACAGTAGTACTGCAAAGCTTCCGGGCTGGATTTTGTTTTTGAGCGCGCCCTGGAGGACTCGAACCCCCGACATTAGGTTTTGGAGACCTACGTTCTACCAACTGAACTAAGAGCGCACAAGCTTCTGAGGATGACTGCACGTTTTAGCAGTCTTATTATAGTCTAACCCAATAGTACCATTTAAGATCCATTTTTATGGAAATTAATCAGGAGCGGCGGTGGATGCCGCTATCTGTCGGGATTTTCACCTTTACAGGTATCTTCCTTCGGGGGACGCTAACGCTAGTCGCCATAACACAAACTCCGCAACGCGCTGACTCACGTCTACTGCGGGCACTCATTTGAATTACAAAGAGCGGTCAAAACGTTGTTGAATGCGAGTAGCTTTACCTACGCGATTTCGTAGATAATAAAGTTTAGCACGTCGTACTTTACCGCGACGCATTACTTTTATGTTATCGATTCGGGGAGAATGCAGAAGAAAAACCCTTTCAACACCAACACCTTGGAATATTTTACGAACTGTAATTGTTTCGTTGATACCACCATTGCGCTTGGAAATTACAACTCCTTCATAGGGTTGTACGCGAAATTTTTCGCCTTCTTTGATTTTTACTCCGACTCTTACTGTATCGCCTACGTAAATAATTGGTAGGTCTGTTTTTAGTTGTTCGGCTTCTATGTCGTGGATTATTTGTTGTACGTTCATTTTTTTGGTTTACAGAGCTAGGTTTATGTTTCCCGCATCAAGTTGGGGACAAAAACGACTCGCGGATTTTAATCCCGGTCGTTATGGGTTATGTTCAAATCTCACGATCACCAATAATAAATCTATATCGATGTTTTAGTCCATTAATTTAAAGCCATTATTTTAAATATTGCAAGATTTTTTTGGATGAAGCAGAATTTATTGTTATCCAAGGTAGTTAGCGAGGCTGTAGTTAGAGTTTTAGATGTATGAAATTTAGCGTTGTGATTACAACCTATAACCGTTTAGATTTACTCAAACGAGCAATTAATTCTGCTCTGTTACAGACTCTTGAGTGTGAAGTGGTTGTTGCTGATGATTGTTCGTCTGATGGTACTGCTGAGTATGTCAAAAGTTTTAGGGAACAGCTGCCACCACACCAGCAGCAACGGTTAGTTTACATTTGTAATAAGACTAATTCCGGTCATGCTGCTACGGTCAATGCTGGAATTTCTCAAGCTAAGGGTGAGTGGATTAAATTTTTGGATGATGATGATTATCTGGCCAGCAATTGTCTGGAAGAAATGCAACGTGCGATCGCGCTGTGTGAAAATGCTGTAATAGTGTCGTGTATTGCATCTCAGGTTTCGGAATTAGAGGTGGAAGTGAGTCGTACACGTAGCTTCGGTCCGGGTGAAGCTTTTTATATTCCTCAAGCAGATATTCATTATGGGATGCTTTTGGAAAGGTTACCATTTGGAACTCCGGTGCAGGTAGCTTGTACCCGTGAAGCTTTCTTAAAAAGTGGTGGATGGGATACTCGATTAACTAGCTGCGACGATATTGATTCTTGGATTCGTATTGCTCAGTTTGGAGATGCTATTTTCTTAAATCAATGTTTGGCTTACCGAACAATTTGGTCTGGAGGATACGACCAAAAAATATTTTTGAAAAAGCGTTTAAATACGAATATTTCTATGAAAGAAAAAATTTATGCTTTAGTTGACGAACAGCACCGTTCCGAAATTCCAGCTTTAGACGATATCAAAGGCTATTTGAAATTACATTGGGCTTTAGTCGCAATAAAGCAAAAGAAGGTGAACAATTTTCTTAAATTAGCCGATACTTATTTTCTATCTAAAACAGCTTGGAGGCTTCTACTTGCTTCTGCTTTAGCACGTCGCGGAAATATAAATAGTCCCCATCTCCGCAAAATCGTATTAATTGAATCCTCAAAAAAAAACTGAATTTATTTTCGATGGTTTATGTTTATTTTAAAAATAATATTTATGGTAATTGGTAATGGGGCTATTTTTCTGCTACCTAATAGTCACAAAAGTTATTTTTATTACACATGCATCTCATATAATATCGGTTTTAGTGAGACAATTACTTAGCTTTTTCCGATGAAGTGTATATTTAATATCTTATTATTTATTTAAATATCAGAAAGTTATTTAGATAAGCTAATTTTCTTAGCTAGTAGCAGTTTCATGATATTTTTTGCTATTATCATTTTTTTTACTCAAGTAAAAATTTAAATCAAAACTGTTTTTAAATTAATTTTAATCAAATAGCATAAACTTCTATCTTTAACAGATTAGTTCAGCAATTAATTTCTTGACTGGTACTGATGTAGAATCCCAATTACCTATTACCTATTACCAATTACCTATTACCTATTACCCTCATCAATTTCCCAGCGAATAAATCGTGTAAAAAAATATAAAAGCAGGGAATAATAAATAAGGTTAAAAGCGTTGCTAAAGACAATCCGGAAAATACTACTACACCCAAAGGTTGTAAAAATTCCGAACCTTCTCCAATTCCCAATGCTAGGGGAAACATTCCTAAAACTGTAGTAATAGTGGTCATTAATACCGGACGCAAGCGTTGAGGTGCGGCTTGCAAAATTGCGCTTTGACGGTCAATTCCTTTTTGTTCTCTAATTTGATTTGCTAGCTCTACCATAATAATGGCGTTATTAACAACAATTCCTACTAATAATACTGCACCAACTATAACTGTTGCACCAATGGCTGTTTGAGTAATATAAAGCCCTAAAATACCCCCAGCTAATGCTAAGGGAATTGTAAACATAATTACTAATGGGTCTACCAAGGAATTGTACTGCACTGCCATGACTACGAATACCAGAAAAGCGGCTAATCCTCCTAACAATTTCAAAGAATTTTGTAGTTGTTCGTTAGCTTGTGATGCTGAACTGGGTAATACTGAAACACCTTGAGGTAAATCTAAATTAGCAAGTACTGAATTTACCTGTTTTGTTGCTTCGCTAAGACTGGCTCCTTCAGATAAATTACCGGCAATAATATAAACTTGACGCTGGTTAATCCGCTGAATTTCTCCTGGTGCTTTTCCATTAACTATATCGGCAACGTCACTTAATCGTACTTGACGATTATTCTCAACAAATAATGGTAATCCTGCCAGTTGGGAAGAAGATTTAACGGAGTCTTTATCTAACTGTACTCGTATATCTACCAAACGGTTATCTCGCTGTAGCTGAGTGGGAACACTACCTTCAATTGCAGTTTGAATTGTATCGCCAATTTCTTGAGCGTTTAATCCTACAGCCGCAACTCTTTCCCAATCGGGAAGAATTTGAATTTCTGGTTGACGGGGGTCAGCGTCGGGACGGAATCTTGCTAGGGGTACTTGTTCTTCTACTGCTGCTAATACTTGTCTTCCAGCTGCTTCCAAAGATTCAGAATCATTCCCTTGCAAAATGATATCAACATCTGCACCGCGCACGGGAGAGTTACTTAATATTAAACCTCGAACTGCACCGGGACGGATACGCAGCCGAATTCCAGCTAAATTGAGTTTATCAAATTCAGCAGAAACTTTTTCTACATAAGCTTCTATATCTGTACCGGGTTTCAAAGTTATATTACTCGAACCTCTTAATGGATTTTCGCTGGTACTAGTACCAAATAGAAAACCCCCAGATGTAGTAAAAGCGTATTCTGTTTCTGGCTGTTGGAGTAAAATCTCATCTACAGCAGCCATTACTTTTTGATTTGTTTCTAATGGTGTACCGGGTGGAAATTGAGCAAATAATCTAGCTTGTCCGGTACTGATACGAGGTAATATTTCTTGGGGAATTTGAGGAATCATCCATAAACTACTTCCACCAAAAATTAAAATAGCTAACCCAATTGCTAGTAATCTAAAACGCAGCACTTTCCCTAGAAAATTACCGTATGCTGTGGTAGCGTCTGCAAAACGTTTATTAAACTGACTTAACAGCCAAAATTCATTTAACTGACTCGACCATCTCAAAGCTAATAACCTAGATGTCATCATCGGTACGACGGTGACTGCTATTAAAATAGAAGCTGCAATAGAAAAGCTGATTGTTAAAATTAATTCGTTGAATAGCAGCGAAATAAAGCCACCAATTAATATAAATGGCAATACTGCGACTAAGTTTGTACTTGTAGAAGCAATTAATGCTGATTCAACTTCTTTACTGCTTTGTTCGGCTTGATTAATAAGTTGATAGGGACTCAAGCGAGTTTTGGTATTTTCACCGGGAGTCATTCCCGCACCTTCGGCAATATTCTCCAACATGACGATGGAGTTATCGACGACAATTCCTACACCTAAAGCTAAACCACCCAAACTAAACACGTTAAGAGATAAACCTGATATTCCCATCAAAATAATTGCAGCCAAAGTTGCTAGGGGAATTGCTAGGACGATAATAATTGTTTGACGGATGGAACCAAGAAATAATAAAACGGCTATTGCTGCGAGTAAGGTACCGATTAAACCGGAAGTTGTAACGTTAGATATGGAATTTCTGATAAATTTTGATTCATCGGAGGTTGTGGTAATAACCGTTCCCTCTGGAACTATACCGGATTGTTTTAACTGTTCTAAACGCTTTTTGACATCATCGACAACGTTAACTGTATTTGCATCCGGTTGTTTCTGAACGCTGAGTTTTACCGCTTCTTCACCATTAAGTAAAACGAACACTCGCTGTTCTTCGGAACCATCTATAACTTGAGCAAAATCTCGCAAATATACTCGACGAGTTGGTGAGGTGTTATCGGTGGAGGAAACTTCAAAGGAGAGATTTTTGAGTTCTTCAGCATCTTGGAAACGTCCTACGGTACGGATTAATGGTTCGGAATTTTCCCCAAAAATTCTCCCACCCGAAATATCTTGGTTGCGGTCTCTAAGTTCATCAAGTACATCATTTAAACCTACACCCAAAGCTTGCAAGCGATTTAAGTCAATATTTACCCTAACTTCTTCTTGAAGACCTCCCGAAACGTCCACTCCTGCAACTCCCGGTACTACACTGAGTTCGCGAGCAAGTTCTTCTTCAGCAAATACACGTAAGTCAACACCTTTCAAGGAAGGTGAAGTTAAGGAAAATTCGTAAATAGGTAGCCCAGAAGGGTCAAATTTGAAAATACGTGGTGCTTCAAGAGTATCTGGTAAACGGCCTCTGGCTCTGTTATATGCAGCAGTCGCATCGTTAAGGGCTTGGTCAATATCACCCCCCGGTTGAAAGTACAAATCTACACTGATTCTTCCTTCACGAGTTTGAGAATATACCTGATTCTCACCTTCTGTGGCAGCAAAAGCTTCTTCCAACTGGCTGGTAATTTCATCAACTCCTACCTCTGGAGAAATTCCCGGTGCTTCCAAACGTGCGCCAATTCGGGGATAGGTGATTGATGGAAGTAAATCTACTGGTAATCGAAGGATAAAGAAGACACCCAATACAATTACAGCCACCGTCAACATCAGCGTACCTATATGCTGACGAATAGAAACACCGCTTATACTAAATCCTTTTTTTTGATTGTCCTGCTGCATATTTTCAGTGAACAGTTATCAATTAACAACTAACAACTAACAACTATCAACTAACCACTAATCAGAAAGAATTGAAAGTCTAACATTTGCACCATCTTTTAAAGGTCCTCCGCTACGAGCGACAAATTTTTCTCCCGCTTCTAATCCAGATAAAATTTCGACTTTACCATCAATTTCTTTTCCTATAGTTACCTCTCTAATTGATACTGTAGGTTTTTCTTCTGAAGAGTTTGAGTTTAGAACAAATATTTGTCCTTTCTGTAATGCTGTCTGAGGGATAACAACTTTTGCTTGTCGTGGTGATTCAAAGTTAACTCTTGCTAATAAACCGCTGCCAATCTGTCTATTTTTATTCGGAATAACTACTTCTACTGGTATTAATCGAGCAGTTGGGTCTGCTGCTGGAGAAATACGGCTAACTTTTCCAGAGTATGTTTGATTTGGGAAAGCATCTAAATTTACTTGAACTAATTGCCCAATTCTGACTTTTGCTAATTCTAATTCGGACACTTGAACCTCTACTTTTACCTGGTTGAAGTCCCCTATTAGTAATACTTCGTTTCCTGGTTGAAGAAGATTCCCCGGTTCAGTGACTCTGACCAAAACTGCTCCAGTAATCGGCGATATTAATCTTGCATAAGAACGTCTTTCTACAGCTTCTGCAACTACTGCTTGTTGAGCTACAACTCTACCTTTAGCAGCAGCGAGGGATTGCTGCTCTACTCGAACGCTTTCTTGAGCAGCACGAAGAACTTTAGCGGCGGTTTGTGCTTCTGTAAGTGCTTGTTCGGCTGTTTGTTTGGCGATTGCTCCATATGATGCGAGTTTCTGCTGTCTCTGAGAATCTGCTTGCTGTTGTTGGAACTGTAACCGGGTTCTTTCTACTTCTGTACGAGCATTACTTATCCGAGCGTTGATGCGTGCAACTTCGGATTTCAGAGATGCTAATTCTGCTTCTGCTTGATTTATTGGAGTTTTGAGTAAAGCATCATCTATCTGTCCAATTATTTGACCTTGGTTAACTTTGTCTCCAACATCTACGTTCAACCCTAAAAGTCGTCCTTCTACTTGGGAACGTAATGATACTGTACGAAATGGGGTGGTAGTACCGGTTAATAATTGTGATTTTTCTAATGAAGACTGGCGAGCAATAGCTACGTCTACAGCTATTGCATCACCTTTTCTTACTCCCCTTCCCTGACGTTGAGGTTGAGCATCAGCAGATTCGGGGGGAAGGGGACCGCAACTTGTACTCAAAAGCCCTAAGCTTAACAAACAAGCAATTAAAGGGAAACTGTTTCTCTCCTTTTTGTCCGGCATCTTTTTGTTTATAATTTGTCTCTATTTTTCAGGCAATGCAATTATTATGAATAGATAAATCAAAAATAAATTAGCTTTTATTGCTGCTGATATTAATTTTAAATCAGCCATATAATTAGTAGATATAAGAACCAACTTGGAAACAACCGCTACAATACCAATAAATATTTAAACTGGTTTGAAAGTAATCCTTACAGCAAATAAAATGTATTTTATTGGCATCATCCAGCAATATTGAAGTTTAATTTTATATCTGAAACTTATGTAATTACTCAAGTATTATAAGTCTTGTGAAGCATTATTTAGTATATCGCAAGTTGCAAATTCTACTGAATAAACCGTGACTTTTTTCACTTCTCACTTTTTTATTTTAGTAGTATATGTTGGCATTGTAGTTAAAATGTCTTTAGGCTAATCAGTTTAAAACATCAGGAAAAATTTGCTTGAGAAAAAAAGATATAAAGCTTTTTCTTCTAAGCCGGATTTTTAATTTAAAAAATAAAAATTACCAAAAATCAGTAAGCTCAATTATTATGCTTCAATATAATTTTTATGAAAGAAGTTGTTCTCACTTGTCCTTCGTTTCCGAAATAATCGATAGACGTATATTCTCTCCATTTTTCAAAGGTTTACTACTCCTAACTACATAAGATTCTCCTGATTCTAATCCCGATACAATTTCTACTTTTCCATCTACTTTTTGACCTAAGATGACGGTTCTTGCTTCTACTTTCTTTTTGTTTTCTTCTTCTACAACAATAAATATCTTTCCTTGATAATCAGAATTGAATTTCTCCTCTGCTCTTTTTTTATTCGCTTCTACTTGAATTGCTCTAATTGGTACTACTACTTTCTGTTTAGCTGTATCCTGAAAATTGACTCGGGCTAATAAACCACTACCAATTTTACTATCAATGTTGGGAATTACTACTTCTACTGGTATTAAACGGGCTGTTGTATTTGCTGCTGGTGAAATCCGTTTTAATGTTCCAATATATTTTTGATTGGGAAAAGCATCTAATACAACTTCTACTATTTGTCCAATTTCAAGTTTTCCTAATTCTAATTCTGAAATCTGAACTTCTATTTTGACTCTACTAAAATCACCGATTTTGATAATTTCATTTCCCGGTTGAACTAAATTACCCGGTTCGATTATCTTTTCTAAAACTACACCTTTAATGGGTGAAGTTAATTTTGCGTAGCTTTTTCGCTCTTTTGCTTGAGCTACTACTGCTTGCTGTGCTGCTACTCTTCTTTGAGTTGCTTTGACGGACTGCTGTTCTGTTTTGACCTGTTTTTCGGCTGCTTTTAATGCTTGTGCTGCTGTTTGGGCTGCTGTACTGGTTTGTTCTGCTACTTGTTGAGCTATTGCTCCTTCTTTAAATAATTTTTGTTGTCTTTGAGCATCTGAAGTGGCTTGCTGTAGTTCTAATCGCGCTCTTTCTACTTCTGTTAAAGCGTTATCTACTCGACTTTTGGCTCTTGCTACTTCTGAATTAAGGGCTGCAAGTTCCGCTTCTGCTTGGTTTAATACAGTTTTGAGTAAAGTATCATCTATTAATCCAATTACATAACCTTTGGAGACTCTATCCCCTAGGTCTAGATTCAAGGTCAATAGCTGTCCTTCAATTTGCGATCGCACTGAAATTTTACGAAATGGTACGGTGGTTCCGGTGTAGAGTAGTTCTTTTTCTAACCTACCGATTTTCGCAATCGCTACGTCTACAGCAGTTAGACTATTCCTACGTTTTGATGTGGCTTGAGCAGCTTCTTTAGGTGTTGAATTACAACTTGTATTTAATAAACCGATAGCTAAATAAGATGCGAATAAAATTGAGGTAGAACGAAATAAACTATTTTTAATTTTGATAAATAGCTGGTTTCTAATAATTTTTTTTTGAACAAAATCAACATTTATACTATCAATTCTTTTTTCTGTAATCTTTTTCCCTACTTTGAAATGCTGTCGTTGATTGTGCATTATTCTCTAATTTTTAATATGACTCAACCTGCATTCCTTGTTCCTAAAAGCTGATAAAAAGAAGATATTAGGAGAAGGGAAAGTTTATCTTTTTGCTTGAATAAAAAACTAATATCGCTGGTATCAATCATCAAACAGTTAATTCCACCGATATCAATTCAAACAAGAGTAAATCAATGATAAATTATCGGCAAATAAGTATTGAGCAACACTTGACAATGCGCCCTTCTTTTTGTAATCCCAAGTCATTTTATACACTAGGTGTCATTATAAACCGAGCGTAAGGAAGTTAATCTTTCACTCAACTCATAATCTGTCTAAAGATATAAAAAAATTGATTTTGATTTTTGCATTTTATTGATGCACGTTGCATAACTTCGTTTTTGTCAACACTATTCTTAAAATTAGTGCTAACTAATATTTTGATGCGGTATATTGTATCGAAAATATCAACATTTTACAAAATATGTATTAATATTAAGGAATATTAATTAATCTGGTATTTGAAAGATACATAGTGTATTAAGTTTCAACTTGATGAGGAAAATAACCAGTGGCATCTCCAATAGAAATTTTACAAATAGCTGAAACCACTTTGATTGCAGAATTTTTTCAAGAATCAGTTGGTACGTGGAGTTCGGAGCGACGTTACTATACGTTGCCGGATGGAAAGACTAAGGAAGTTGCGAGCATCATTACAATTAGGTTTTTAGAAGCGGGATGCGATGAACTGCAAAAACTTGCGCGGATGCATGAATTAAACGACTCTACGATTATGACTTGTGGTGCTGAAGTTTCTTGGGATAGTGCCAATGCTGTAACTAAAGCAAAAGAGTCGAATGGGTCAACATTATTCGGTGCTTTGGGAAATACTTTGTATCGTGACAGAGGTTTTGCAACGTCGAAACCAATTACCGCGAAATATCACTTCCCCTCGGAGAAAACTTTGTGTTTGCGTACTGAATATAATGGCTCGGTATTTGAGGAAGAACTTAAATTTATTGGAGAAAAATATCGTACCCGTCAATCTGTAATTTCTCGTGCTGGGGAGCAGGTGATGATTGGACAGTATTTAGAGAAGCGGATTTAACCATCTCGGCTCTCATCTCTTCGTGTAAGCGGAGAGATGAGAGCCGAGGCAAGATTTATGATATTATCAATTGTGTAGGTGTAACCCAATTAAATGCAGAAATGCAGCCTACAAGGTACGAAAAAACAATCTAGCAAAAAGTCCCTAGGGCGTAGGGCTTCAAAGCTCGGTCAATGTCCTCACAGAGGAGTCGCCGAGAAGCCTACATCATAATCTTTGATT
>ERZ1740060.972-NODE-972-length-11424-cov-5.281731_pt1 | contig 11424 bp, 12 predicted proteins | sample MGYA00581743_ERZ1740060 | MGnify/ENA primary metagenome ERZ1740060 (study PRJEB43018, sample SAMN04849235) | marine metagenome | isolation source: floating plastic debris | place: Pacific Ocean | collected 2008-08-27 | study: EMG produced TPA metagenomics assembly...
ACCTGTCAGGAACAGGGAATTTGCGTCCATCAATTCGTTGAAGATGCCCACCTGATGCGCCTGTACGGCGCCAAGAGGTTTCACCCCCTCAATCAGCATGTAAACCGAGGCCGCCGGGATGCCTTTCAGAAATGCATCGACGCCACGGGCGCGGTCGAGATAGTCGTACACCAGCTCCGAGGTCTCGGGCAGGGGCGCGCCATCAATGAAGCGCAGCGTCCCTATTGAGGTGTCGACCTCGTTTGGTGTCGAAATTGCATCCAGTTGTTCTTTTGTAACTTCCGCTGTCGCGAGTGTTGGCGCAGCGAAAGCGACTGCGGACATCACCAGAGCTTGCTTCAACTTCTTCATACGAAACCTCCGATTTGGCCCTTCAGATTAGCCGAAAGTACAGAGGATGCTATGGCAAAATACTACTTTGCTCCAAGCGGACGCTCCGCCAATCAAACCGGTTCCGCCCTATGAAGCATACCGTACAAGTCGCGCGGATCGTCCGGGTCGGCCAGCAGGTCAAGCTCGACATAGCAGTCTGATCCCGGGATATGATCCCGGATGAAGCGCAGGGCGCTGAAATCCTCAATCGCAAAGCCCACGGAATCAAAGAGCGTGATCTCCCGCGCGTCCTGCCGCCCGGTGACCTGACCGGAGATAACCTGCCACAGCTCGGTCACGGGATGATCCGCCTCGAGTTGCTGGATTTCCCCCTCGATGCGGGTCTGCTCGGGATACTCGACAAAGATGCTTGAACGGTGCAGCACGCCCGGCGCGAGCTCTGTTTTGCCGGGACAATCGCCGCCGATGGCGTTGATGTGCACGCCGGCGCCCACCATGTTGTCGGTGAGGATCGTGGCGCATTGCTTGTCCGCGGTGCAGGTGGTCAGGATTTGCGCCCCTTCAATCGCGTCTTCGGCGCTGGTGCAGGGCACGACCTGCAAACCGCTCCGGGCAAGGTTGCGTGCCGTCTTGGCGGTGGCGGCGGGATCAATATCCCAAAGTCGCACGGTGTTGATGCCGATCAGCGCCTTCATGGCAAGGCTCTGAAACTCCGCCTGCGCGCCGTTGCCGATCATCGCCATCGTCTGAGAGTGTTTTGGCGCCAGATATTTAGCGGCCATAGCTGATGTCGCGGCGGTGCGCAGGGCCGTGAGCAACGTCATCTCTGTCAGCAGCACCGGATAGCCGGTATCCACATCCGCCAAAAGGCCAAAGGCCGTGACGGTTTGCAGACCTTCCCGCGTGTTCTTGGGGTGGCCGTTCACGTATTTGAAGCCGTAGGCCTCCCCATCCGAGGTTGGCATCAACTCGATCACACCGACATCGGAATGGCTGGCCACGCGCGGGGTTTTGTCAAACAGTTCCCAGCGTTTGAAATCGGCCTCGATGTAGTCGGTCAGACCCAAGAACATCTTTTCCAGACCGATCCTGTGAATGAGCCGCATCATATTGTCGACGGACACGAACGGCACCAGGGCCTTGTCAGAGGGGACCAGCGCGCTCATGGCTGCGCCCCTTCGCGATAGCCCGGTGTGGGGCGATCAAACACACGGCGTCCGAGGGCGGAGGCCGCCAGATCGACCATCACCTGTGCGGTCCGGCCCCGGTCGTCGAGAAAGGGGTTGAGTTCCACCAGATCGAGGGAGGTCATCAAACCGCTGTCGCACACCATCTCCATCACGAGATGCGCCTCTCGTATCGTGGCGCCGCCGGGCACGGTCGTGCCCACTGCGGGGGCAAAGCCGGGGTCGAGGAAATCGACGTCGAGCGAGACATGCAGCAACCCGTTCGCTTGGGCCACTTCATCCAGAAAGGCAGCGAGGGGTCGCGCAATGCCCTGTTCGTCGATCGTGCGCATGTCATAGCGCCGCGCACCGGTCTGCTCTAACGCGCTCTTTTCGTTGGGGTCGACCGAGCGCAGACCCAAAAAACAAACGCGTTCCGGCGGGATCGGGTGACGAACCTCGGGAAATCCGGCAAATCCCGGTCGACCGGTTGCATAGCCCAGGGGCGTGCCGTGCAGGTTACCGGATTCCGTGCTTTGTGGCGTGTGAAAGTCTGTATGCGCATCCAGCCACAGCACATAGAGCGGACGATCCTGTGTCGCCGCCCAGTCGGAGGCCGCGAGCAGAGAGCCGAGCGACAGGCTATGATCCCCACACAGAAAGATCGGCAGACCGCGGCAGAAGGCATCTCGTCCCGCAGCGGCAATCGCTTTGGTCCAGGCAATCGTCTCTGCGGGAGCATGCAGATGCGGCGGCAGGTCTTCGGGACTGTCCGCGATCGTCAGGGCAGGAGACCCCGCATCCTCGACGTGAAGACCCAGTGCTTTGAGCGCGTCCGGCAGACCGGCGACGCGATAGGCATCGGGTCCCATGATGCATCCGCTTCGGGCCTTGCCGCTATCGACCGGGGCGCCGATCAGGATACTCGTTTTCTGTGTCATATCGATCTCTCGTCAAAGGGTCGAGATGAACGTGACGCCGAATTGAGTTGCTTTCCAGCCCTCAAATTGATCATATCGAAGGATAAATAGACGAAACGGAGGCAATTTCGGCCATTATGGATGTTTTGGACCAGCACCTCATCTCCGAGCTTCGCCACAATGCGCGCGCGTCGCTCTCGGATCTGGCACAGGCGCTTGGCGTGTCGCGGACGACCGTGCGATCCCGGATCGAGCGCCTTCAGAAGAACGGCGATATCGTTGGCTTCAGTGTTGTGCTGAGATCCGACACCGAACGCGATCCGGTGCGAGGTTTGATGATGCTCGCGATTGAGGGGCGCGGGACCGATCAGGTTGTACGGCGTCTGACAGGATTGCCCGCCGTGCGTGCCGTTCATTCCACGAATGGCCGTTGGGATCTGATCGCGGAAATCGGGGCCGATACGCTCGATGCATTCGACACGATCCTTGCAAGTATTCGCCGCTTTGAAGGGGTGGCGAATTCAGAAACGAGCCTGCTGCTCCGGACACGGCGCGCCTCGGGTGGTGTCACGGGCGGCTAAGGTGACGATCACGGATATCAGTCGGCTCGCGGGCGGCGCAGCGCGGTAAGCCAAATTGCCGCGAGGCCCAGCGAAGCAAGGGCATTCCAGCTTGCCATAGACAAGCCCAGCATTTGCCAAGCGACCTCGTCGCACCTCACCAGCGGGGCGGTCATGATCTGCTCCAGCAACTCTTCTGGCGAAAGCCCGGTCGGGCTGGCCGAGGCGCAGGTCGCCGGTCCCTCCCACCAGTTGCGTTCTACACCGGTATGGTAAACCCCGAGTGCCGCCGAACTGGCGGCAGACAGTACACCGGCGAGAGCCACCATGCCGATTGGAAACACAAATCCGACAGCGCCAAGCCCCACGGCCACGGCATGCGGCCAACGCTGCCAGAGGCACATGGCGCAAGGCGCATACCCCAAAGCCTGAAAGACAAAAGCGCCTGCCAGAAGAAGGGCCGAGCCGAGCCCGGCCAACCCAATGAGCTGCTTGCGTGTCAAAAGATCGATCATGCGCTGCCTTCATACTGCGTAAGAGGGTCCGTGCCCGAGATATCCAAGGGCCTCTCTCTGCATGGTCGATGATGTATCAAGGTCACAGGCCGTCTCATAGCCCGAGCCACGTTTTGATCAGGCTGGCCAGTGTCGCGCCGGCAAAGAGAAGCGTCGCGATCCAAGCCGTGCCAAGAATGGTTCCGAGCACGACCAGTAATCCATCGCGTTCAAGAAGGCCCATGGCGACAATGACAACCGCAAAACCGGGAACAGTGTTCGTGCCGGGCAAGGGCACGAGGATCGAGGCGCTGAACAGCACCAGTGCAAGTCCCACCAGCCTGTCCGCGGGCGCTCGGGTCAGAGCGGTGAAACGGGGCCGGCTGATCGCCTCGATACGCCGCAGCCACGGGCCGGCCCGGCCGGCGAGCTGGCTCAGGCTTTCAGCGGTAACGAGGCGCGCACTCAGTTTTTCCGGCAACCACGGCACGCGGCGGCCCAGAAGAATCTGAACCGCGACAAACATCATCGGAAGCGCGACAACCTGCGGAATGCCATAGAGAAACGGGATGCAGCTGGGCAGGGCGAGGAACAGCAGAAAAAGACCGAAAGCCCGTTCATGCAGCTGCGCCAGTACCCAGCCGAGAGAAACAGATTTTCCGTCCGCTTCGACAACCAGTTGGTCGAGGCGTTCCGATATCGCCATGTCCCCTGCGGCGTGGCCTGTCATGGTGGATACTCCTGCTCTGAACTGCCGCCTAGCAAAACAAAGCCAGCTGTGCCAGCGCGACTTGCCGCTCGACCGCCAACCTGAAATGTCATGCCGATGGACCGCTTGCCCCTCCAAGCGCGCCCGTGTAGAGAAGCGACGGGCCCAAGTGGCGGAATGGTAGACGCAGGGGATTCAAAATCCCCCGCCTTCACGGGCGTGAGAGTTCGAGTCTCTCCTTGGGCACCAATGACTTACGGGATTTAGTGTCTGTGCTTTGACACGGCGAGTTCCCCCACCAGTTTCCCCTTTTGCTTTTTGTTCGTGAAGGAGGACGTGGCGCTTTTTGATGTGACCAGGCAGCGAAATACCGACTGAACAGTGGCGCGGCGCCAATTCTTGACTAGTTCTGTCGGTAAATCTAAGGGAAAGGCGCAAGCCGGGTATATGCCCAAAGCTAGAACGCGGCACACCGTCCCTAAAAACAAGTGGTTCATGAGAGATGAAAAAATACCTCGGTCTTTTCGTTTTGACTTCGCTTGTTTTGACACCTTTGGCGGGGGTGGCGCAGACGGTACCCGACGAGCCGGATATCGCGGTGGAAGCCCCGGCAATTGACCCGCCCGCTCCAGACATATCGCAGACCGGGATTGATCTGCCCGAAGAGAACGCAAACGCACCACAAACGGCTCCGGCACCGAATGACCTGACGGCGACGGAGGGGGTGAACGAGGCCGTCGGTGGCGCGCAGACACCACAAGTCGATGCAGCCCCCGCCGCCGCGCCATCGACGACAACCGACGTGTCGGATTTACCTGCGGAAACGTCCGATGTGACAAGCAGTGCGGATCTGAGTGCAGTTGACACCTTAGGGCAAGCTGACGTCGATGCGTCTGTCACACCCGCAGAGCTTGACGCCTTGAGCGAGACATCTGGTTCTCTGGCGCTGACCGCATCGGAGCGCGCGACGGAGTTCCTGATCAACGGAGGCCCGGCGCTCTGGGCGATTGCGGCCCTTTCGGTTGTCACGCTGGCACTGATTTTCTGGAAAATATGGCGGCTGGCCCTGGCTGGGGCCTGGGCGCGTGGGCAGGCGGCCGGCGCGGTGGATGCGTTTGAACAATTGGGGACCGCACCCTCGCTTGAGCTTGTCGCTAACAGGCTGGTCAGCCGGTCCCTGGTTATGGCCACAACCTTGCGGGCGCTTGGCACGCTGAGTGTCGACGTGGCCCGTGAGGAAACGGCCCGCGTGGCCAAGCGGCGCCTGGGCGAGGCGCGCGTGGGCCTTGGGGCGCTGGAGCTGATTTCCACCGTCGCGCCGCTTTTGGGCTTGCTGGGCACCGTTCTGGGCATGATCGCGGCCTTCCAGGCCCTGCAGGCGGCGGGGTCGCGCGCCGATCCCACCTTGCTGGCCGGTGGTATCTGGGAGGCGTTGCTGACAACGGCGGCAGGGATGGCCGTGGCGATCCCGGCATCGGCGGCCCTGACATGGTTTGAATCGGTGATCGAGCGCATGCGACAGGATATCGAGGACAATGCCACACGCCTCTTTGTTTCCTCGCAAAGCGAAACGATGCCCCTTGCGGCGCAGTGACGATGCAGATCGTTCCACCCTCACGAGCGCGCCGGAAACCGAGCCTGACACCGATGATCGACGTTGTGTTTCTGCTCTTGGTGTTCTTCATGCTGGCGTCGCGGTTTGGTATGGACTTTGTTTTACCTCTGCCGCTCGCCTCCTCTGCCGGGTCTGAATATCGCGGGCTGCCGCGTCTGATCGATGTTCTGCCCGAGGGGGTCACGCTCAACGGTGTCGCCACAGATGATCTGGTCGGGGCACTGGCTCCGCTGATGACCGCGCCCGACGACATGATCATCCTGCGCGGGGTCCAGGATGCAACGGTGCAGCGTATCGTCACCGTGGCCGAAGATCTGCAGGCCGCCGGTTATACCTCGCTGGTTTTGGTGGAGTGAGGCATGGATCTGACCGAGCCGCCCCGTAAGCCGCGCAAGGAAGCGATCGTTCCGATGATCAACGTGGTCTTCTTGCTGTTGATCTTTTTCCTGATGACCTCGCAGCTTGCGCAACCGGAACCCTTCAAGGTCACACCGCCGGTCTCTTCTGTCGAGGGTGAACCGGAGTCAGACCCGGTTCTGTTCATAAATGCCGAGGGCCGCCTGTCCTTCGATGCGCAGGAGGGCGACAGTGCGATTGAGGCGCTGGCCGCCCAGAGCAACGAGAATGACGTGATCCAGCTGCGCGCGGATGCGGAACTGGCGGCAGGGACGCTGGCGCAGGTGCTGCGCGATCTTTCCGCTGCGGGGCTGTCGCGTGTCGAACTTATCGTGGCGGCTCCATGAAGCGGGCGGCCGAAGTCATTATCTTTGGTCTTCTGGCGCTTGTCGTGCATGTGGCGCTCTTTGTCGTGCGGCCCGAGGCGGGCGCAGAGGCCGGTGGTGCGGGCGGTGAGGCGATGATTTCCATCGAGGCTGCGGCGCCCACGGTTGTCGAGATGGTTGAGGCATGGGAGCAACAGACACAGCCGGTGACACAACCCGATCTGACCCTGGATCAACCCACCGTGCCCGACGATACCCCGCCGCCGCCCTCGTTCGAACTGGCAGAAGCGCCCCAGGCGGAATTGCAGGTGGCGCGGATCGCCACACCGGATCCCGAAGCGCTTAAACTCAGTATAGAGGACCTCAATCGCCAACCCTTGCGGGAGCAGCCGCAAGCCGACACGCCCATACCCGAGACGCCTTTGGTTCAGAACACTCCCGATCTGACCGCGCGGGATGCCAGCCGCCCCGAGCTGACCCGACCTCAGATGGCAGCGATGCAGGCCCCGCAAACCGATCCCCTGAACGTGGATACGCGTCCAGCAGAGCCGAGTGTGTCGGAGGCCGCGCCCACCACGTCGCCACGTCCGGTGGAACGGCCCGATCCCGCCAAACAGGTACAACAAACGCAACGGCGGCAGGAACCGGCTCCTGAAAACGCCCGTCAGGCGGAACAGACATCGGAAGGCCGTGCCGCACAGACGGCTGCCGGGGCTGGCGGGACCAATCAGGCCGGAAGTTCTCAGGCGCGCACGGCGACGATTTCACAAGGCCAGTTGAACAATCTCAAGGCTGTCTGGGGCTCCAAGATCCGGGCGAAGATAGAGCGCTCCAAGCGCTATCCTCGCGGAGAAAGCGCGTCGGGGAAAGTATCACTCAAAATCAACGTGTCCCGCGCGGGGCAGCTCTTGGGTGTCAGCGTCCGGCGCTCATCCGGGAATGCCAAACTGGATGCCGCTGCGGTCGACTCGGTGAAACGCGCCCGTCGGTTTCCCAAAGCACCACGAGAATTGACCAATGCAAGTTACGCCTTCACCCTGACAATGGAACTCAAGCGCTAGGGTTAGCGCCCAGCTTGATTTCGCTGGGGTATCCGCGCCCAAACGACATCTTATGGGCTGATTTCCGGTCAGGCAGACGCCTGTCTAGCTGCTCACGACGGGTTGGCAGGTCCGTGTTTCGGCGTCGTAGACCGTGCCCTCAGCACAGGACATCGCTTGTTGATGTTGTTTGCCATTGCAGGTCGCAAAAGCGCTGGCCGTGCTGATCAGCACGATTGTGGCGGTTGTAACAATCAGTTTTCCGGTCATGGGTTTCCCTGTTTCTGCTGAGCCTGTCATAGCATAGATCGAAGGTTTCTCGCGTCACGATTTTCGGAAAGCCAAGGTCAAACCGCCGCACCGCTGAACTTTTCATCGGTTTCCAGACGCACAAAGCAGGTTTCCTGTCGCAAGCTCAGAGAGCAGGTTTGTGCGGGCCGGGTCTCAAAACCCTGATTTGATCAAACATCCGCCTTCTAAATTGCGCCGCCCAGACGCCGAATTCGTCTATGAAACCGCCGATTGATCGAAGGCTCCGCCCACGAATTGCTTTGACTCGCGATTTTTCCTCTTCGTAGGGTTCGAGGGGACGTCGGACGTTTTGCTTTCGCCACATTGCGGCGGTGCGCCACGGGAAGGTTCGGCCAAAACAAGGATGGTACAATGAAAACAGGACTTAATGGAGCCGCGACGCTCACCGCGGTGATAGCGCTGACAGGTGCGGCTGCGCAGGCCAGTGATCTGGTCGTGTCCAATTGGGATGGATACATGGCACCGGACGCGATCGAGGCGTTTAACGCCGAGACCGGTAACGCCGCCGAACTGGTGCTCCACGCCACGAACGAAGAGATCATGGGCAAGCTGATTGCCTCTGACGGCAAGGGCTATGATGTGGTGTTCGTTTCCTCCCCGTTTGCCGAAGTGCTCAACAATCTGGGCCTGACCGAAACGCTGGACCCGGCCAAACTGCCAAACCTGGCCAATCTCTACCCCGCTGCGATGGAACTGTCGCACGATCCGGGCAACACGTTCTCGGTTCCCTATGCCTGGGGCACGACGGGCCTGTGCTATCGCGCGGACATGGTGAGCGAGGCGCCTGACAGCTGGATGGATCTGTTGCAGCCTGCGGATGATGTGAGCGGCAAAACCACGATGCTGGCCACGGATCGCTGGTTGCTGGCCGCCGGACAGCTGGCCAAGGGCTATTCCGTGAATGAAACGGACGAGGCCAAGATGGGCGAAGTGCGCGATCTGTTGATCGACGCGAAAGGCACGTTGCTCGCCTATGACGACACGACCTTCTATGCCAAACTGGTGTCGGGCGAAGCGTCTCTGGTGCATGCCTGGGATGGATGGTGCAATTACGGCATCGCCGAAAACGCAGAGATCAAGTACACGATCCCGTCCGAGGGCAGTGACCTTTGGGTCGACACGATGGTGATCCTGAAGGCGTCCGAGAACAAGGACGCGGCCTATGATTTCATCAACTATATCCTGGATGCAGATACCCATCGCTGGGCGGCAGAAAACATCCTGTACAAGGTGCCCAACCAGGCCGCCATGGACGGGTTGGACCCTGCGGTGCTGGAAGCCTATCCGAACATGGGTATGGCCCCGGAGAAGATGCTGAAATTCGAGCAGCTGCGTGATGTGGGGGAAGCCCAGCGGGCCTATGCCAGACTGGTGTCGGAAATTCGCGCCGCGGATTGAGGCGTCACAAACAATGTGCCCCGGCGTTCTGAGCAACGGCCGGGGCATGCAGGTACCAAGACTGTCGTTAACGTGATCGACCGCAAGCCCACCTATCTTATGGCGCCGGCGCTGGCGTGGCTGACCTGTTTCATGGTCATACCCTGCCTGTTGATCCTCGCGCTCGCCTTTTTCCGACGCGGGATCTACGGCGGTATAGAATATACCTTCACGCTGGAGAATGTGGCGCTGGTCTTTGACCCGCTTTATGCGGGTATCTTCTTGAAATCGGCCTGGATTGCAGGACTTGCAGCGGGCGTTGCCGTGGTCATCGGCTACGCGGCGGCCTACGCGATTGCATCGATGCCGCGCCGGTACCAGCCTATGCTGTTGTTCTTTGCGGTGTTACCGTTTTGGTCAAATTATCTTGTGCGCACATATGCTTGGATCGTTTTGTTAAACCGCGAGGGCTTGATCACCGGGCTGGCCCGGTGGATGGGCTATGAAGGAGAGATGCCGCGACTTCTCTACACGGAGGGTGCTGTCGTCGTCGGGTTGATCTACAATTATCTGCCCTTTGTCATTCTGGCGTGCTATGCGCCCTTGTCTCGCCTGAACCCCGAGATTTCCGAGGCGTCCCGGGATCTGGGCGCGAGCGGCTGGACCACGTTCCGCCGTGTAACCTTGCCGATGACCGTGGCCGGTATTGCGACCGGCTTCGTTTTTGTTTTTGTCCTGTCCATCGGAAACTTCGTGACGCCCGCGCTGCTCGGCGGCGGGCAGTTCCAGATGATCGGCAATCTGGTCTACGACCAGTTTCTGAAGTCGAACGACTGGCCATTCGGCGCGGCACTGTCGATGTTTCTGATTGCCATCATGATGGGGCTTCTGACGCTGCAGACCTTCGCAACCGAACGTGCTTCGGGCGGACGGGTACCGCAAACATGACGGGACAATCGCGCGTCACGGCTCGACTGATGCTGCTGATCCTCGGCGTGGTCTTTGCGTTTCTGTACATTCCCATATCGGTGCTGTTTGCGTTGTCTTTCAATGAGGGGGGCTTGCCGGCCGCGTGGACAGGGGGTTCGACGAAGTGGTTCGGGGCGCTGCTTCAGAATGACGACATCATGGGCGCGGCGCTGAACACGGTTATTGTGGCTGTGTTCTCGACCCTTATGGCCACTCTTTTCGGCACATTGCTCGCCATTGGTGTGGAGATCCGCAGGCGCAAGGGCAGGTTTCTCGAAACCATCATCTTCGCCCCGATGATCATCCCCGATATCGTTTTGGCGATTGCGCTGCTCAGTTTTTTTTCCATGCTCAACGTCACGATGGGCCTGCATACGATCATTTTTGCGCATGTGGTCTTCAACCTCGCGTTTGTCTGCTCGGTCGTGCGGGCGCGGTTGAAGACCTTCGACTGGTCGATTGTCGAAGCGTCCACCGATCTGGGCGCGCCGATCCTGATAACGCTCTGGCGCGTGGTTCTTCCTGTGTTGGCGCCAGCGGTGATCGCCGGGGCCTTGCTGGCCTTCACGCTGTCGGTGGATGAATTCATCATCGCGTTTTTCACCGCGGGGGCCGGGCGGGACTCCATCACGCTTCCAATGCAGATTTTTGCGATGATCCGCTTTGGCGTGACGCCGGAGATCAACGCGTTGTCGACGATCGTCATGTGCGTTTCCGTGGTCGCGCTCGCCTTGTCTCAGCGTCTCAATCGCGGGGGGCTGCCGGGGCAATGACGGTTCTGTCTCTGCAACATGTCGACAAGCATTTCGGGACTGTCCGAGCCGTCGATGACGTCTCTCTTGATATTGCGGAAAATGCGTTTTTCGCGCTGCTTGGCCCGTCTGGCAGCGGCAAGACCACACTGTTGCGTATGGTCGCCGGGTTCGAGGACCTCAGCGGCGGCGCGATTCTGCTGGACGGCACGGATATCGCCGGTCTGCCTGCCAACAAGCGGCCGGTGAATCTGATGTTCCAGTCCTATGCGCTGTTCCCGCATATGAGCGTGGCGCAAAACATCGCTTATGGGCTGGAGATGGAGGGCCTGCCGCGCAAGCAGATCAATGCGCGCGTCGGAGATATCCTCGACGTCATTCAACTCACCGATCTGGCGCGCCGGAAACCCGAGCAATTGTCGGGCGGTCAGCGCCAAAGGGTGGCGCTTGCCCGC
>ERZ1740060.973-NODE-973-length-11402-cov-12.949766_pt1 | contig 11402 bp, 10 predicted proteins | sample MGYA00581743_ERZ1740060 | MGnify/ENA primary metagenome ERZ1740060 (study PRJEB43018, sample SAMN04849235) | marine metagenome | isolation source: floating plastic debris | place: Pacific Ocean | collected 2008-08-27 | study: EMG produced TPA metagenomics...
CATTACAAACCATCACCCAGTTCTCTGTCCACACCAAAAACCGGCGTCTCCGACGGGCCTCACGCCAACAGCAGGTGCCCTCGCATGCCAGCCTGCAACACACAGGTGATGTTGTGCGACATGGGCCCCGCGCCCAAGTTCAGTCGCAATGGCTAGTCCCGGGAGGCTGCTGTGACAGTCGTGCGGCCCCTGCGCAGGAGGTCACTGGGGCTGTTGCAGCAGTCGCCTGGGGGTGTTGCTGGCTGTCCCAGGTGCTCAGAATTTGTGATTCAGCAAATCTTTTGTTTTGGAGAAAATAGGTAAAATTGGCCTGCTATAAGTCCCTCAATATCCTCACTCAAAAGTAATTGTAAGTTGAAAGGGTGGTGGTACCCTTTTTCTTTACAAGTGAGATCTTAAAATATGACTATGTCAAGGTCATGTGGAATTGTTAAAGATCAGGAAAAAAATTTGTCTGAGTCGTCAACAAATAACTATTACTAACTAGTTCTCACAGCTTCTGGATAAAGTAGAGTAAGAATTCTTGTGATATATAGTATGGGCACTCATTTAATTGTGGTTGTGGTGCTGTTATCACGGACTGAGTTGCCCTTTTTTGTGTATGCTTTACTTAATCATCATATATAATGGCTTTACTTTCTTTAACAGCAGTGGCAATTTGATTGATGTTATGATGATCAGATGTCAATGATGGTGACATCATTTGTATGTGCATGTTGCACTACATTTATGTTGGATGCTGTGATGGAACAATCTGAGATTAATATCTTCTCCATATATATAAATCTAGAAGAAATGCAATCGAACCGCTGAGGCTCAGCTAAGGAAGGTCTCTCTTCGTCACTCATGTTTAAGTCATTTAAATGATGGTTTTCTGTGTATGCTCTAGAAGAAAGATCCAATACTAACCACGTGGAACAGCTTACCTCCTGTTGATGCAAATTAATTATGTTGTAAATATGTTGTTGATGAAGATCAAGGCATTAAAGCCTATTTGTCCAAGATGACCATGATGATTGCACAATACTGACTCTGCTCTTCTTCGTATGTTGTAGGAGTATGGGAACATGCTGTGGTGTGAGTGTAAGTTGGATAGAAGATACGTGGCTTGGTTGTATATCAATGTATACTGGACTGACACATCGAAGTTGGATCACAGGTATATGATGTATATTTTTGGTGAGTCATTATGTTGTGTTCGGATGTATATGATGGCGGGTAAATCACTTGAGGTCACAGTGATCAAGTGTAGCAGAACAGCATGATATACACAGAATACAGCAGCTATTTACAGTATTGAGTCAAAACATTTTATGTGTGATACTGTGTAAATGTTCCAACTTCTGAATTCTAACACTAGATAAAGATCTGATCTTTATTTTGGTGTGCTTTTACTTTATCCCATAAGCCTTGTGCCATGCGCCTACCTTATATCCTGAAAGGCTAATGTCATAGCCCTACCCTGGTCAACATGCTAAAAACAACTTGCTTACATTCATTCCTGTTTTGATATGCACCGTGTGATGTTTCAGTTGTTTGTTATGCATAGACTCCCAACCTCTTCTCACTATGCTCTGACCCCCGCTCACCATTTTTTCTTTAGGTTTCGGCCGCGGAACATATTTGATGCCACCTCCAAGAATAATTGGATAGAGAAATAGCTCTACTAACCTCCTGGAGTGATTTTACTTCTCTTCAAATCGATGGAAAGATGAAGGTTAGTGTTTTGACCCAAATCTGAATTAGAGCAGTTACTAACTATTCATATCAGGTTATCGTAGCTATATCATTTTTCATAGGAGGGTGTGTGTTTTATGTTGAAGATTGAACTGCAACTTTGCTGTAATGTCATTGGATGTATCGCTGTCAGGATTAAGCTCTGTAATGTTCACCAATACCCAAAACATGTTTTCACATTGTGTACGTTGATAAGGTTGCTAATCATTGATGATAATTCGATGTGTTGTTGGATGGATGTACTTTGTATGCTAGGACAGCTACCGCGATCTGATAGATGTTACTGCCAACGCTCCATTGAAACAAATGTACCAAGGAGTAAAAGACTCCTTGAATGTACCTACATGATGTTGCTGATTGTTTCTTTTAATACACCCATGGCATTTCATTAATGGTGTAGTACTATTTTGGAGTTGCTCATTCATCGATTGCCATATCAGTAAGGGAATAACTCCATATTTAGAAGCTAATCACCTACCATTTTCCTTTTCGTTTTAGTGTCAGCAGCTCTCACAGTCTTGTGAATGTACACATGTTGATACCTCCAGTGTGTTCGATTGAGCTGTTGCCAGTTGGACAAAATCACAGAGATCAGCTTCATTGGAGATAGTGTAAGTTTGACAAATCGTTGAAGTGACAGTTGAATTTATATAAATATCCAAGCCTTTTGTGAAAGATAGGATGTTTGAGCGATAATGTTTTAGGATAGTTTGTAGCAACAGGAAAATTTTGACTATAGGTGTACAGTCTGAATACGCAATTTTTGATTGTTGACATTATTGATTGAGATAGTGGCTGCAAATGAGGTAAAAAAAGCCGGAGTCATAATGTGATATTTAGAAAGGATGAAAACATTATGTGTGTGAGATTTCATATGGTGTGATAACTGATCAGCCTACTAGTGAAATTTGACCTAGGAAATGATGGGTGAAAATGTGTGCAAAGTGGCAATGTGCAGCCGTCATACCAAACATCTGGATATGGAAGTAGCCCGCATAGCCCTAAAGATTCTTCAGTCATCATGTTATTGTGAAATAGCTACATATTTAAAAGAAGAAGATATGAATTTAAGTCTATTTAATTTAATTGCCACATGACAAAAAGGAATATGAACGTCCACGTCGGTTTTCATAATTAAAAATCATATAATACTGATGATAAATATATCCCCTTGCTTTTCAATTTTTAACAGCACTATCATAAATTATATGTAGGCCTATCGTTAGGTGAACAGTTTGAGTTGAGCTAGCGGATGCGTCAATTTGTAGTATTAGTATACGGGCTTGTACTCTAAGGATCTCGAATGTGTGCTTCCAAGCAATTGCAACCTGCTTAATCCCCAGGTCTGACTCTTTATTTCGGAGTTATGCTGTGACTGACTTCCTGTGTCAATAAGGGAACAACTCCTACAAACTTCATGTACTTTTGCACTGAGATTGATATAGCAAAGTAACTACATTTTGCTGTATCAAAAGCAATAGACCTCATTCAATTTAATCTCTGTCCTGCTGTATCTGACTTGTGGAATACTCCGACTGTTTAAATGGTGCTTGTGTACAGATAAATGTGTCAAATCTAACAAACTCTATCCGGCACATGATGAACCAAGCACTATGTCAAAATTTTATTTGTTTTTGATATAAATGAAGCAATAGCAAACCTTTTAAGCAACACTGCGCTTATACTTGAGGTCAGCATTTTCTTATAGATGTACCTATACATTCCAAATATTCACTTGCATGTTGCATTTAGCAAAACAGGCTGGTTATTCACATTTCAAAGAATATTTTATTTGTCATATCCACTCTCAATTCTGTGTATGTCTTTTTATTGGCATTATATGCATAAACGAATTATCCCATAATGCTATCTAGTAGGTGCCAGAGTGTGGGCTAACTACATGTATACAAACAAAAAGGTTGTTCTGAAGGATAGATGTCAGTCACATCTATTACACATAATAAAAGTGTCTGTCTGCGATGTGATTGGTATCATCCACAATTGTGCTTGTGTGCTGCTGACATTGCGATTCAGAGTGTGTGCAAGGTCCACCTTGTGCAGTTGAGTTTTGGGATTGAGCATGTGTTTTGAACATTGACGAGCATGGAAGCGGTGAAAGGTAATGAGATCATGTTTGTGTATTTTGGATTGAAGAGTACATGTACTTTCTAGTATTAATTAAATAATTTGAACAAGCATATATTATTGGTACTGGTAGTGTCGTAATGATTCAGCATTTAGTTTTAAATTGAATACCAAATTGAATGATTTTCTTAGGATTGGAAATTGAAAAAAAAACAATTATGTAAGATAATAAATTATTATTTGGTTACGATACTTATGCCAATGTTAGATATGGTTAGTTACAGCTGTCAGTCTGGATGCATTATATATCACAATATTTTCTTTACAGCCCCTGATGGATTTTTCGGATCAAGCAAACTATCTCTAAACCCTACTACCAACAAACTATACGTTTCTCTGGAAGATTATTACAGACTTCTTGATATAAAAGCAGACAACAAGAGGTCCAGAACTCTTACAGATTTTCTCAATGCTCGCAACCTATCCATAGAGGATCATCAGGTATGATATTATTATTATTATTATTACCATGAAGACCAGTATAGAAGTACTGCTGGGGAATGTTGAACTTTTGAAACTGATACAAGATTTCCAATTTAATCCGAAATTTTTAATATAACTATTTTGTGCTTTTGGTGTGATAACTATTTTGTGCTTCTGGTGTGCTTGTCTAATAGCTGAAAACTTTTTGGTACTTGTTTTATACAGAATCAACAAAGTAACCTATTTACTAAACCTGATGATACCATTTCAAACCAATATTGGCAGATACTGTAGCCGATATGGACAATCCGATAATTTGATGTTCATTTTTTGGTGCTGAAACCGATATGATTTTTTAGGTGTATTGTGCAACACTAGATTAATACACCTTCCTGTTGTCTGATAATCATAATCTGGCTAATGTGAAAATAGCATCAACCACTCGGTACCCCAGAGCAAAAATGAGCCAACGACCATTGCCAAAATCTCTGCGGCAGCGACACACAACTCGCAATGTTTGTAGTTTGGTTTAACGCACCGTTATGAATTGTTACATAGGGTTGCGTAAGATTTGTAGCTAACCAATAAAGCCAAAATTAGAACTCAAAACACAAAATTCAAATGCTGCCTACCTCTCAAAAATAAATTTTTATTTTATAGGCAGCGTGGTTGTTGGCTCATTTTTTCTCCGGCTTCCGCACTACTTGTTTGTCTTTTCCCTACCGAACATACAGTCTTGATTCAGCATATGGAGGTCCTTTATTTGATGAAAACAAATTTAATTTACTAATTCTCAGGGTCTGATTTTTGATTTTTTAGAATTATCCTAGGGTCTCTATTGTGGAACACATTCATGTTAGTCAATCGGAGGAAAGCATCGAATGTGCTTCACCTGTATACCGGTACCCTATCGGATGCAACAAATGCGGAAATTAATTTAGCTCAGAATAATTTGATTCTCAAAATTCATATCAGAATAGTCTACCTTGGTTAAACATTTTTATGTTTCCTGCTGAGTATTCTAAATTAGGTGAGAAAGGTTAATTCAATTTTTTTAAATTTATGAATTGTGGCAGTTAGTTCTTGACCAGGATTTCATCAGTCACAAGTTTTAACGCTATGCAGGATTGCTTTAAAAAACACAAAATACTTATTAAACTCAATTTCTTTATCAGGTGTCAATTGGGACTAGCAGGCGGATATCTTTAGTGTGTGTCATATTACAGCTATTGCAACGAAAACCATCCACAAGCCAGACAGTCGTAGCAAACCAGCTAGCGCTTGCTGAATATGTTGAACAGCTTTTGTACCATGAATGTAAGTAGCGGAGTTGTTGCCGTTTATTTTTGTATTAATTAGACCCTGGGTGCCCAACTTTATGATTTTGAGCTAGGCCTACACTGCCTCATTTCTAAGTTAGGGTTGTTAGCACAGCAATCACCAAGTTTAAAACCGTATTTTCCTGCTACCTGTACCTGATACAGTATGTTCACTTGATTAACCACATATTTCGACCGCTCCTTCCTAATTTAGAATCTCCATTTTCAAAACCAAAACATAGGCATAGACACCAAATTATTAATACAAAGTACAATGTTTTAAGATAAAGTTATTGCGGCTGCAGCAACATTAGCGTTGACAACTCATGACAAAAGATGAGATTAGCCTTGGTTTGACGTCTCAGAGGCTACCATCCACATGCATGACGTTGGTAGTTCTCAGGGGTAGATGTTTTACAGCGTAGATCAAATCTTGTGCTTATTAGACTATGTCCCATTATAATGATTGTTGTACTACATGCATTAGCAAAAATGTTTCAAGCTGCTGTATTTTGACAAATTTAATTTTGAAAATTGGACCGTGGCTTGAGTCAATGAGATTCATATGTATGTAGTTTATTTGGGTAATTATGTCAATGACATATTACAATTGTTAGGCTCTGTGTAAACTAAAGATTCATAATAAAACGTGTCAATTATTTAAAAGCTGGATGCTGAAAGGGATAAAACTTTCCAGAAATCTATTGGTTCGTGTTCTAGGCATCCTGTAAAAATTTCTGTTCGTCTCATAGCAACTGTTTAAAACATGATTCTGGTCACAGATAAAATTGAGTGCAGCTTTTTTGACCCTCTCTTGTACGAAAAAATTAACATCAAGATAAAAATCATTGCGCTCAAAAGGATGTAAAAGCTTCTCTTTTTGAGTGACAGTTGCATAGTTAAACCATAATTCGATGTTATACAAAAAAAATAGGTTGGATTAAAGAGGCATAATAATAATAATAATCTCTCTGAGGATATGTTAGGCTTGAAATGTTTAAAACATGAAAAAGCATATAATCTTAGTTTTAACTTGCCATTTATATAATCTGTGTTTGATTGCTACTTAATATTACCATCAAAAAATGTTCCTATATACTGAAAAGTATCTAAGAGCTCTATAGGGCTACCACTAATAAAAAGATAATCATATACACCATAAGTTCCGCTAAAACTCACGACCATCTCTTTAGTCTTTGTAGAATTAATAAAAAGGTTAAAAGATGCACATTGCTCGATAAAACTCTGGACAGATTCAAAATATGGGTATGAAGTAGAAGGGTAGTTAAAATTAAGGAAACCAACAACACCCATATCATCTGCATATTTAAAATGGAAAATAAAGCAGGCGATAAAACGAGGCCCTGTGGACAGCCAATATCACAGTTCAGAAAACTTGGTTTACTATTACGTATCCTAACATATTGTTGGCGGTCAACTAAAAAAGCTTTGAGTAGAGATTGTCGATAGTATGGCACATTCATAGACACTAGCAAAATACTTGGTACAATAGTGTTAAAAGCAGACGTAATATCAGCAAACAAACAAACAATACACATTCATGGATGGATTGAATGATTGAAGGGTCTCGGGTGAAGATCTGAAGACGGCATTATTTTGTCATTTTTTTACCCCAGCTATCAGATACTTAATGTTTGAAGATTCAAATTATGCTTTTATGGGCTGGAAGCACTACCATAAATTGGACCAACGGTTTAATTTAGCTTAAATTGTTTTACCACATTTATGTTCACTATCCCAAAAAATATTGTGATGAAAAGCAGTACATTATTGATAACATTTATGAGTTTGATTGTCTAGCTATTGGTATATTCGCCATTTAATTCTATGGCCGATGTACCAAGGCACCTGCAACACACCTAGCTTTCTGACAGACAGACTCAATGGCAGTCAGTTATACAATACACAAACTCAGTGTTTTGAGTTGTACCTTTAAACTGTTATTGGTAATCCCATCATTGTGGCCGAAATATGAATAGGAGATGGCCTTGCGCTCCTGTCCTTTTGTGCTTAAGATTTACTAACTCAGTGCTAATCCTAGAGATAATTGCAGCTTTACAGTTTCTCACCAAGTTTCTACTGTAATAATCCTGTTAGTAAAGACTAGGTATAGAATTGCTAATACCAACTGTCTAATTTGTTGCATAACCATATCTTTGGGTTATTTTGGTTCATTGTGTTATGCTCAGCATCATGCATTCATATTGTATGCTGCCATTCAACTCATTAGTGTCATCGGTTATCATAATTAGCTGAGTCTAATGCATGACATCCAATTCCAACAGGTTTCCCTGACAGCAGACCAGCCAGAAGACTGAAAGTAAAGAAGCCCCTGCCTGATGACTCAGACCTAGCCAACCTGCCAAAATATGCAAAAAATATGTTCTCAAAACGTTCTATAGCTGAGGAAAAACAAAGACACCTCATAATACAAGAAATACATGGAGGTAGGGGCCTTTCTTGCAGTAAACAGCCATTCATACCCATGTAGGCCAATGCGTATTTGCATTTGTTATTTATTTTGTCTGTAGAGCAGAAACCATCAGTGGAATAATGTTTTAAAAATAAATATTTTTTGTAAATCAAACCTCCTGTTGCTCTTAGGCGCTTCTAGTAAATTGAAGGTTCTGGAGCTTTTAGCCAAAATTTGTCAACAATATCACCAATAATTTCCTCTCAGGCATCACGGCTTATTTAGTTTAGGCAGTTGTTTTAGAAATAGATTTACAGTGTACATTTAGCAGGCTGTATATTTTGTATTGCAGGATCAAAGACTAGTTATCTGAGTTCGTTGGCCTACCAAGCCAAGACTTGGAAGTTCGGTGATATCTCCAGCAAGTTTTCTGGGTCGGATCTGGATTGTATACTAGCCAACATACCTTCACATAAGGTTTTGAGGAGACTCGCCAGAACAATAAATGGACGTTTGACAATTAGTGCGAAGGAGATTGTACATATCATGGACAGCCAAAGTGTGGCCAAAGCCGTCAGTACCTTCCGGCGACTGGTACCGAAAGCATTCCCAAGTATGTGTGTGCTTTTACCCTGCATCTAAGCAAAAAATTTGGTCTCCATGCAAACCTGAGATTGATGGAATTAGAGCTTGATATTTGAAAATGTGGAATTTGAAAAAAAATTTCCATGAGAATATAGAGAGAAAAGGGATATTTTTTAGGTGTGTTTCATTTTAATTTAAGTGTTTACCATTTTTTAACTTGATGTCGTGTGACCTCTTCTATTTGAAACATATCCTCAATATCGGCCACTATGACATGTTTAGCTGGTCATGAAGACTGTTTCATATACCCATGTAATTTTACAGGTTTGAGAGAATAATTTAGGGTTGCTATTGTTGGGAAAATTATTGTTGGAAAAACTTAAATGACACTACTATGGTAATTGGAATTATTGTTGTTCAGTAATCATTAGAGAGGTTGCTAAATTTGCTTACGAGAAATGAGAAACCTGAAAGAATTTCATATAAATCATAAGGTGACATCACATTATTCACAATGCAAAACCCTCTATCTTCAGGTGATTCTTCAGGTTTCAGGTAAATATTTCCAGGAAACTTCTCGTTTCCCGTAAAATTCTTCCCTGACACATGAAAACATTGAGGTTTTGCATTGCGCATTACTGAATGTCACCTTTATGAGCTATATAAAAATCCTTCAGGGTTCTCATTTCTTGTAAGCAAATTTAGTTTAGCAACCTCTCTATTAACTCCTTCTGCAACGTAGGTGCTGTACTAATATCGGCGGAAAAAAATGTAATGAGACAGCAGTTTGAGTTGCTCCTGAAACCATCACAGACCCTTCATGGCTGGAAGGTTGACCCTGCTGGTGTCAAGAGGCTTCTGACGATGTGCCTGCCGTTCAAAAATAAACGTTGGAAGGTATGACTGAATATTGACGACAGATAGATTAAAAACTTGCCTGCCATAAATTTTGATAAGCATGCATACTTGAAGGAGAATAATCATTTTGGCAAGATTTGGCATGATTTATTGCATCAAACTTATGGGTCAAGAGAGCATGTCATCTATTTTGATCGATCTAAAAAATATGCAGTGAGAAATAAGCCAGTGGCATTAAAGTCCATATCTAGATATGTGCCATTGTTTCTTTAGGTAGAAAATAGGTGTTTGTGTGGCTTGCGGAAAATACCTCGTGCATATTGGCTTGTCTTCTGTATCAATACATTAATCATATGAATTTCATAAGGCCTACATCATTCTGTTTTTTCTAACTCCATCCTTTTCTACTCGGCAGGTTTGGGGTGATGCCAGAGTAATTGGAGGCCATAAGAGTACAGCAGTTTCCATATCACCAATCGACCACCCACTCATACTGTCTGGCTCTAGTGATCTGAAAATCCATTCTCCACTGCTGGCTGTGTCGGTGTGCATATATTCGGAAGAGGATAAACGCATATCGCTGGCCTCTAACATTGGTGGCTGGCTGAATGCGTTTATTGCCTCAGATGAAGATAAGTGGTATCTTACAGGAGACGCCATGTTCCTAAATGCTGTGGAGGGTGAATTCCATCCGAGGAAAAAGAACGGTAAATACACACCCATAGCCTAGCAAACATGTCTAACAAGCACTGTTGGCAACATTATACCTAATGTTTTGTTTACCTTCCACGCAATCAGTATCATCAGCAGAAATTTTACCGACAAGCACTTGCGATGATGCCTCCATTCCCCCAATCCACTCCCCTCCCCCATGTACCCATACATGTAGTTCTACAATATTGTATTTTTGTAATTTATTTTTCATAAAATTCTCAGGTGGCTATCAATTATATTATTACAGTCCAAAATCATTGAAAATTTTATCTGTTTTATAGTTATTTGTCAATAAGCGGGAGTTGCATCATGTAATGTTTCATTAAATTTATTCTATCAGTTTCAAAATTATGTTGTGCAATTTTCGTTAGGACTACCCGTAACAAAGTATGCACTTTGTATTGCAGCTAGTAACATCTACAGTGAGTCGATGGAAAAGAAGAGTGGTGTGGGGGAGGATGGTAGGCGATCGTCTTTGGGTATGAAAATAGACCGACGGAACGATGACTCGATACTTCCAGCAATACCGCTTGTGCAGAAGGTTGCCTGCATAGACCATGCAGCAGCTCGAGTGACGGAAACTCTGATAAACCTGACACTGGAAACCGTAGTATCAAGGAAGGATGTGGCCTCTGAGGATTCGCTGGCGAGGGTGGACATCTTTTGTCGCAATCTGGCGGCAAGAGATATCCACCAAATGGACCGTGTGGGAGTGGTTGATGGCAAGCTGAAGGTAATTAAGCCTCGCAATGAGTTGCCTCCATTCAGATAATGTGTTGTCAGATGTATATCCATGTCCAAAATTAGTGATTTAGATTGTAATCCAAAAATTATCGTAGCTAACTTGGACTTCTATGGAATTTGAGAGAGGCAAATCCTGTTTTTACTGTAGTGATGTGATTCACCACTAAGAGTTAGCTGGGTTTTCTGAATATTGAGTTGCGCTAGGTTATGTTTACCTACCCTATAATGGTGACATTGAGTTGTGCAAAATGCAAACAAAGACTCTCCCAAAACCTGTTGTCTGAGAAACAATATCAACATGAAACCTAAATGCTCAGGTAATGTGGAGTCTGAGAATTCTCCTGAGAGGCACTGATTATAACGTAGTGCCATATAATGTCTACAAAACATTTCTCAGGTTCCAGGGTCTAAAATAGAAAACCATTTGATAACCTGTCTAATGC
>ERZ1740060.974-NODE-974-length-11395-cov-12.617284_pt1 | contig 11395 bp, 6 predicted proteins | sample MGYA00581743_ERZ1740060 | MGnify/ENA primary metagenome ERZ1740060 (study PRJEB43018, sample SAMN04849235) | marine metagenome | isolation source: floating plastic debris | place: Pacific Ocean | collected 2008-08-27 | study: EMG produced TPA metagenomics assembly...
CGGCTGGCATTGTAATTCCCCTCTCTGCATAGTACATGCATAGGTTGACACACTTTATCTTCCCTTTAATTTTGAAGCAGGCCTCGCTAGCTAAATAGATGAATGTTTTAAGCAGGGTGACGCTGCAATACTTTGTATTAAGTTTTCATAGGCAGAGGGTAACAGTGAAATAGCACCAACAAGCAAGTTGCGAGTGGTGCAGAATCTGTAAACGATCCAAAACTGTGGTAATCGATTGACAGCTGACGCAGAGGTCAACTGACCTGATCTGAAAATCATACTGGGCCTGTAGTGTGCTACTAGTTGCCTAATAGGCATTTATTAAGGGAGTCGATCTAAGCAGCTTAAGTAAACAACCAAGTCAAACTGCAAACTAGTCTCAGTGCTCAGACTTGGTGCCGGATGGCTTTTTTGTACTCGCTATCATACACCTTCAATGAAGCTGTTTGATAGCAAGCGCTGAAAACACCATCTGTAGTTGGAGCACTGTTACTACAGATTAGTGGGTCCCAATTTAGCATACACAAACATTATCACTGTATACCATTGATCCCTGCTTATCATCGTCAAAAACCATTGGTCATCTCCGAAACACCTCTCTAATCTAATCTGATATATTGCACATGTTGCTGTAGCTGCAGTGACTATGGTATGACAATCCGATAAACCATAGAAGGGAAGAGGATATCAGTATGTTGTACTCACGATAGCAAAATCCAAATGATAATCGCTGCCATGGCAAGCCTACTGCATCTTTAAACTTTATAAGAGAGAATGGTAGCTCTGTGCCAGGGATTGGGTCAACATCGGCACCACCTTTAAAGACCACTTTGTAGCTATCAGGTGAGTCTGTTAACTCTGCCATAATATGCGGGCAAAAGAGGGCTAGCTTCTGTATCCCGGCCTCTCTGAACGCATCATATGTGCACTCCTCATCAACCTCTATAGCGATGCTTGTCCCTGATATAGATTTTCCATTAGACCATAGACTAGCTGTAACACTCCTTTTCTACATAATAAAATGTAACATGGCTTGCCACAGCTTGTGTCATGTGAGAGCGGGAAATGCCACCAACTATACTTCATTGCGATTAGGGGACCATTTGTTCGATTCATTTCATAAGCACTACTTGGAACAGTTATCGGCAGCAGAACGCCATCTGGTACAAAGAAAGAGACTGATAATAATAGAAAAGACCTGCTTGTTGGTGCAATAACATTAAGGTGCTATTGTTGATAAAAAAATTGTTAATAAAATCGCAAGGGTAAGTCACACATCTACAGTGTAGATGGCAAAATTGTAGTTGCAATTGCTGCGCCCAGTTGCTCTCAGTTTTTAGGCAGATCAGAGCACACCTGTAGCATAAATGCCAAGTAGGCGATGGACTGCAGCAGGAGTCAAACCGCGAACATCACGACATTTGCATGCCATGAGGCGGCGCTCTTACCAACTGAGCCACCTCCTACTCCTGTGGTACATTAGTTCAATATCTGTGAACTTTGCACCCTCGTGTTGTGGATTGTAAGCATGAGTTGAAAAATGACCCTTAACAACCATTATCATGTTGATAACTGCACAGTGCAGAATTTGAACTACGTGTACATGTAAATGTATATGTACATGTAGGTTCCCAAATCAGGTGGTAAATCAAAGACAATCTACCTTACGCTTCGATGCCTTCATCTTGCCCTTTATACGATCTGATCTTTTCTCAGTCCGGTTTATTTTCCACTCGTCCAGCGACTTACAGGAACTGTTGTTACTTTCTATATAAAATAACAACGAACATAATGAGAAGAAACAGTGCATTTCCATTCTTAGCACCTACTGTGGTGTTAAGAGTCTGTGGTGGACGTACTTCAGCATCAAACACACTTCTTGTTTGATTAAAACACAGAGCAGACAACAACAAACAAAATATAAAAACCAGAGCTACTAAGCTAGATGGATCAGTGAATATGTTCCAAGCTGGGGTAACCAAATTTTTGCCAGGCATCAGTGACCTTCAGAAAAAAGGGAAGTTGGAATTGGATTATTTGATGACACTAATTTTCCGCTCTATGATGTCAATGTGATGTGGGTTTAACTTTAGTTCTTGGGAGTTCAAGTCCTTGCATCATAAGGAACCAAGAATAAAAGGTACCAGACAAATGGATGCCAATAATTGTAAAATGAAACTGGATCTTCTGCAAAAAAATGCTATGCTTTGGCTGCCTTTGCGCTTATTTTTGGGTCAGACAGGTCTGCAGACAAGTATACCTTGGTCATGGACGTCCTGTTGTTTCTTCAACTTCTTAGCACAGCGACAACAGTATATTGCTGAGAGCAAGTTGTAACTTTGACAAAATTGGCAAGTAGGCATGCTTATCTGGATAAGGAATAAAACATCAATGTAATCAGAACACTAGACGAGCCCTCTGTTGACAAATTTGCCAGGAACGTCATTCATTAAGGAAAGATTCGGAAAATCTCTGGTTTACTCGCTCACTCACTCTTGAGGAATATCTCAAATTTGGCCTCACTCGCCACATTCTTCAGCACTTCTTCAGCCTGTTTCAATGAGCTCAGACCACTGTTGGTTCACTTGTTCTGAAAGAGTGTTTTGGGAATGGTCACTTGGGCGCTCTCATTCCTTCCAAAAGAGCAATCTGGGTGATGTTCAGCGCTTTTGCCCGAAATATAATTGAAAACCCCCCGGAGGCTTATACTCCATACTACAATTGATACATGTAAATACCACATGATACTACACCCAGGGCGGCTCTAAGGGTATATCTGGAGGGGGTGTTTACATCAAAACAGGCATTTTTGAAGGACAATAAATTGATGCGCTTCGTTGGTGAGGGCCATCATTCACAAATTTATCTCGGGACAAAACGCCAATGACAAAATACCATCGCCCATAACTCCAACACAAAAAATGCTTCCCCCAAACACAAAAGTCAGTGGCATTTCATACATTGGCGTTTTGTCCATTCAGACCGGATACCTTCACAAATTACATGGTTTGATATCCATCAAATTTTTCATGACCTGCAGTGACAATCAGGTGTTATTCTTGCCTTTGAAGCATTTCCGTCCCCACACCATTGCAGACCTGTTAATGCAGTAAGGACTGCATCGGTAGGGACTGACATTGCACCACAGATTCTGGCGCTTGTACCCGGAAATTTGTGTCTGCAACGGATTTGTGCGACTGCCATCCGTCCCCTGTGTGCTATGTTAGTGCTCTGTTAGATCAAGAACATTCATGCTTCTCTTTGGAGTTGTCCTTCTAAAAGTGGATGCAATGAAAGGGGAAGTTCATTGGTGGATGGATGGTAGAAATAATTTTTTTTTAGAACTAGGGACACCCATGCAAATATACCAAGTTAACCTTGGTGAGTGAGGAACTGAAAACCGTTTTTCAATATATGGACGAGAAGCCAAGATATTTGATAAAGAGTATTTATTCTGGGAGCGTTTACAAGGAATTGTACAATATTTTAACTGCAACTCAACGTTTGTAAAATCTAATACCTTCCCAAATAATTTAGATACTCAGGTAACACAAATTGAGGCTTTTTTTGATGCTTTATGATAAGGGCGATTAATTTTACACAATACGCACTTCTCATAATAAATTAAGTCAGTTATCAGTACTGAGGCACCACAACATGCGAAGAAACGGAAATACGGGCTACTATAATGAAGTTGTTTCATCTCTGCATCATTGCCAACACACCACCATTGGTGTCAAGAGCTACAGACTTGATAACTCAAACAACTAAGATGAATGTTCTTGATCCCTTTTGCCTGCTGCGTGAACAGTCGAGGGGGCAACTCCAATGCAGGCAAAATGGATCAAACTTGATCTAGTGCTCTGTACTCGCTGGCAATGCTCTCACAAAAGAGTTAATGATACATATCAAAGTTTTCATTGCCAAAGGCTAATGGTATAAATGGTTTGAGTGCTGGGGCAGATATGACTAGGAGGTTACAATTTAAACTGTCTCAAAAGCGTAAGAAATTGATAAAAGTTCAAATTTCAGCATAATCATGGCATGTAGGCTAAATGTTACAGGTTGGAATAACTATTTATATCCATCCCACCACAATCCTCTAGCTAAGAAACGTCAACAATCTGACCCTTTCTATCTACTTGAGTATGGAGCCATAACATCACTCACAAGCTGGATGAACCATAGAAATTCACTAGGAGCTAGTATGAATATACCAGTTTCTAGAAGCAGTCCAATTTGACGAGCTCCACCATGCGGGAATTACCTTTGGAAGCCTGCTATGTCATGCATCAAAAGTTGCCTCTCAAATGCATATATATCAATTCGCCACATTCATTTACAAGTGTTGGGTCACCATAATAATTGTGTAAGGGGCGTATACTGAGTTTTTGATAGATTTTAAGAGACACAGTTGTGGAGGCCGTTTTTAATCTGTGACTCGATAACTGTGGTACTCAATAGCCGGGCGCCTCAATAATGGTTTTTGGCCAACCCCAGACGCCCTGTGAAGGGTGCTGCATTGTTTAATTTTTGAGCCAAGCCATCTCCATATATCTGTATATGTTGATGTTGAGAAAAAATTATTGATAAAATCGCAAGGGTTGGTCACACATCTACAAGGCAGATGGCGAGATTATGGTGGCAGGGCTGCAATTGCTGTGCCCCGTTGCTCTCAGTTGGTAGGCAGGTCGGAGCACACATGTGGCATAAATGCCCAGTAGGTAGAGGACAGCAGCAGGATTCGAATCATGGACTTCTTATGACATTTGCATACCATTAGGCGGCGCACTCACCACTGAGCCACCTCCTACTACTACACCACGATATGGCAGTAGATTGCTCAAGACTGACATTACTCATTAACCAATCATATTGTGAAACACATCTTGCTGTAAGGCAGGTATATTTAAAAACTTGTTGCTTGTAGAATTGCATACAATTGAGAAAATAACTCATAAGAAGCATAAAACCGCTTTGTATCTATCTTTTGCTTCACAAGCCAAAATGATACAATTGACTCTATCTACTATTACAGTATCACAAAATACCACTCAAACAATGTTTCCTGATTAACGGTTAATCGCTGCATAAAGAGTTTCATACAGTTGAATGCCATCGTCTTGGTTACAAGGAAAGGACAAATCCTGTTGCTCCATCACGTAAGTGAAATACTCATCATACTCTTCATCACCTGACAAAGCAGCATCTTCACACTCCGGCTCTGCAGCTTGTATACTCGCTGGTGTGACGGCCATGCACTCTGAGTGTGTTCCGTAAAACATGACATCAGGAACTCCACCAGGGGCCAAACTGGTGGCCGAGATACAATGTGTGTTCCAGTATTGCTTGAAACCATTCAATGACTTTTGTATCATAGCCATGAATGCGAATCGGAGAGCAGCAGTTTGCAGGTGGTGACCTTGAGAATATTCTCCCGTCTCACATAGGGCAGAGAATAGAGTTCTCCATGGATCTATAGCTGACTTGAAGTGGCTCCACAATGCTTCGATTCTCTGATTTGAGGTTGATGGTCCATAGGCGTGGGCTGTTGCTAGCTGATGAACTTCACATTGTATGGCTGCCATAATGCCATTTTCAGAGCCCATATCTGTCCTAAGCATCTTTGGCGCACCCCATGCTTTTAGTGCATCAACAAAATACTTGGCAATTACTTTTGGATTGTTGTTTGTAGAAGCAACCTGTAAAGTTCAAGTACAGGCATAATACATGAATACTACAGGCACAACTGCTCATTACCTTGAAAGGCATTGCTACCAGTGTTGAGTAGTTTGATCTTATTTGTTTGTTTATTTCCATTGGTGACAAGTAATATAAATTAATTGACTGAACAACATAGCCAACAGGGACGATCAAGACTGCATACAATCTAACACATGAATGATTCATGTCATGGAATACTTTATACTGATAAATGATAAAATGGTTTCTATGTATGTATGTAGGCGTATGTATATGTATGTATATGTATGTATGTATGTATGTATATATATGTATGTATGTATGTACGTCAGGCTATAGAAATGCATATTTTTGGCCGAAACACGATCAAATTAAACGATTTAGAAAATTCCGACATCGACGTTTCAGAAGAGATTTAATGCTGAAACAATGTCGGTTAAAAAACACCGAATTTCCCTAGCACATTTCATTCATGAATTCTATAGTAAAGCCATATACGTGATGTTGCCATTATTTTCTGAATGGCCTGCTTTATCCACATTCAATGGATAGTAGAGAGGTTGCTAAATTCAGTCACGTGAAACTTCTCCCTGAATAAAGTCCCATATACGTTACAAGCGCGACTTGCATTGCACAACATTAATCTCTGGATTTTTCGGGTTTCAGGGAGAAGCTTTTTACGTTGTGTAAAGCATGACATCAGCTTTATGAAGTGTACAAGAATTTCTCCAGGGAGAAGATTCACTTAACTAAATTTAGCAACTTTCCTAGTGTGAGACAGAACGAAGCCATTGCTTCAATACGGTGTTTAGTGATGTGATCAAAACATCATCAGTAAAGTCCCTAATCAAAAATATTTAAGTACCATGTAGCTAGCTTTCAAAGCTACAGCCTCAAGAATGAGGCTGTGAGCGAAGCAAGGAGACCCAGGCTTGCATTAACTTACTGGACAAAACCATAACTAAACAACCTTTGTATGAATAGTTGTACCGAAGGTAGAAACATGCTGAATGGAAATGTAAATTGTGGAGGAACATGGACTTAACTTCATAGGATAGCAGCAAATTTACCTTGAGCCATAAAATCTTTCTTGAAAATCCATCTATAGCTCCATGTATACAGAATCCCCATGGCTTCAATTTATCGTTACCATCACTGTGCCATACTGATCCCGGAGCTTCAGCATAATATTCTCGACGCTTCTATAACAGAAAAGTTAATTCTCAAATATCAGGTATATAGATAATAAACACTATACCGGTATCTGCATATTTTCTGCTAAATAACTTGGCACAAATTTGGTTGAGAAACTTTTACTATTGATAAATAATAATATTTATTTCTGACAACAAATAACTTGTAGTACTACATGAAAAACTTGACCTTTGATCTTCCCTGCAGAAAATCAACCAATGATATTGGACAAAATTGGCCAACAATGGTAAAGAGGAGAGTATTAAGGGCGGATTATAGTCGAAAGCGGCTTGAATTGCCTCAATCTGAAAATTTAATATCCGAGGCCTATAATACGGTGGACGAGTCCTTAACAAATTTGCTTTGAAAACTTAATATCCTAAAAATGTTACAGAGAAAAAATGATCTCTCAAAGCTATGTTCATGACCTTAAAAATCAGTTATAATCAGACAGGCTCTTTAAACACCACACCAAGATCAAATCTGTGTACATAGCATATTTTGAGTTTTTGAGCCATATTTATAAATTATCTTCCAAAGAGCAACAATTCATATTCTTTGTTTTTTTTTAAATATTACCCTCCTTTAAAGCTTGATATGCCTTGCAATACGATTGACTGATGAATTTGTGTAGTTTAGTTCAATAACAGCACAATGGGCGGCAATGAACCCACCCAAAAAAATAGATCAATAAGGAGCTTCAAGCTATCATACAATGTATGTGGCAGTATAGAGGGAAAACATTGAACAAAAGAAAAGGGATAACTCTGGGATGTTGCAACAAACTATATTGCACTTAGGAGCCACAAAAATTGTTGAGTAGCGTATTACTCTTTAGCTATCCAATAAAAGGAACTGCGGCCAATGAAATGTAATTTCTGGATGTGGTATGCTAGAAAACGTATAAATATAATGCCCAAAGAAACTCATAAGCTCAAAACATCTACATCCATACCAATAGCACTACACTAAAACAAATCGTTATCGGCATGAAATTGATTGTTAGCTAGATGAAACGACCTCAAGACGGCTTACCAAACGTCGAGATCTTCTCTCTATAGTACCTTCAGGGTCTGCTTGACGGAGACATGTAGCCACTTGCCCACGACTACACTGCAGCCCATAGTCATAGCGTAGGCAGTAAGTCATCTGTCTGTACCCTAGTAGGAGGAGTAGGGGAAAGGGTATAGGATAAATTACTGCATGATTGCGGTTGCTATACAGGACAGCATAGTATTTTATTTTAAGTGGAAATGACAATGTCTGAAAAGATAAACATCTAGTTAGCATTCTCGGGGCAAATTAATCATCTCAACCTTAACCCATACACAACCGCTACCAATAATATTGGTCAAAATTACAATGGTCCAGAGTACCGCTGCCAATGTTATTGGTCAGGATTAGTATAAAATACCATTGAATTTTAACAATGGGCCGCTACCTGAGCGCGCACAATTAATGTTATGGAGCGGTATCCAAGGGGTTAATTTTCTAATACTCTGACCGCTATATACAGACCCCGTGAGTGAAGTGAGACATTTATTAGGTAGATATTTCTATCTAATAACGTACAGTGGAAGCATTCAATAGGACATTTTATAGAGTATCCCGCAATACATTATTGTAGCATTCCCAGACACACTCAGTCATTGATAACATATAACATTTTGACCGAGTATTTCTGTAAATTCCAATGAAACATTGCATTGTGGGAATGTTGCTAACATGCCCTATTGTCCGGTTGTTACAGATGCATTATATAGTTATTGTGATTTCAAATATAACATAACATAACAAATATGACATCATGACATATGATATCTGATCATTGCATGAAGGTAGACATTCTGCTTATTTCCCTGATTACTGCTAGCTTTTTCAACGGTTCAAAACCATCTGCTTTCCTTGACACATGACGTTCCACCCTGTTGGCAACTTACTATCAATTCAGCTACTATTTTTAATTTTCAATGCTTTTGCACATATCTTCCAAATTGAGGCCTCAGATTTTCCACGGGAGGCAAACTTATTTTCATAAATGTTTACCCCGAGCCTTCCTGCAGTCTGTCAGCAGACAAAGCAACAGGATGTTGCAATGCTCACCTTTTGTGCTGCCAGATTTTAACAGCTCCTCGTCTATTGCTGTTCTAACCTCTGCATCTGTAACTGCTTCCCTTCTTTTCAAACCTAGATATTTCAATCTACGCTTGAGGGTACGTAGACTTATGTTAACATCTGCAAAATAGAATCAAAGTATTTTTATTTAAAAATATAGTAAAATACACAATCACAATATTTCGAGATAGGAGTTGTTTTCTTATAAGGACAGACATTGACATAGAAATTTAAGAAATGAGGATGGACTTGTCGGTATGTTTGATTGGAATGAGCCTGGTACCTGTAATTCTTGGGTGGTTTAGACGGAACATTACATATAATTTACATTTCACACCAGAACTACCTCTACCAGTACCCTCAGCCACTTACCATGGTAGTCATGAAGCATTCGGATGATGATGGCATAGTTGTAACCAAGACGGAAATATGATTCTATGGCATCATCATCACATACAAAGTTGATGAGTTGGCAGTCAGAATCCATTTCTTGATTCAAACGCAGTGGCCATTTAGTAAAGCGCCTGATCTCAAACCCGTTTGTTTACCTATAAAATGTGAAGCACAAAAAATTTAATATATTGCTATGCAGAGGAAACAGTGATCGATCCAAGTTGGAAAACCCTTAGTGATAACAAAGTGGTGTGTGTTATTGGAAGTTGTCAAGGCATGTTTTGCTTCTACTGTTACTTCTCAAATCAGAGTCCTAACTATAAAAATTGGTTTGCCATAGATATTTATGCTAGTGTTGAGGGAATGCGCCATAAACGCAAGACAGGTTGTTACAGCAAATGGCGTACTTTTGATGTTGACAGACTTGTATTTTCCACCTCCAAACAAACGAGTCTAACAAAAGCAACTGGAAGGCGCCCATCTGGAAAACAATGTACAAACTTCCGGAGTTTCCATCTCATGTTTACCAACTATTTCTATGCTGGGACTTAAGTTAAATCCAGGAGCTACACACCATTTGCTTGTAGAGTAGTGAGTTAGAAGCAGATTGTTATGTTTTATTAAAAGTATGGAACATTTTCTCCACAGAGATAACAGCTATACAAAAACTTAAAATTACTTTGGAATAAAATGGAGCCACAATTTGAATTCCTATTACATCCAACTGGCCCACGAGAATAAATCTGTTTTGATGAGTTGTGATCATGTTTGTTTATGAGAGTACAACTGTAAATGTAAGCTTGGAAATTGTGCTGGCTTGCAGCCTCGATGGAATTGGTAAAATGAAACTCACTACAGATAAAGGCTATTCAACTCGTAATGTGAGCTGCAAAAGTTGAAGCCAGTTATTCCGGGCCAGCTGGTTATACATGCCAATGGCCTTGGTTATGCCAGGCCGGTTGAGATGGTCCAAAGGTGGCATGGTGTAACCAGCTTCGGCAGTAATTGTGTTGGCTTTCGGCCTTGATAATACTGGTGTTTGAACTGTTAACCCCGCTATGTGTAAACCACGAAAGCCTTCTGGAAAATCAATTATGGGAAAATTTTTGCAAGCAGTGAAATGATTCCTCACCTTGGTCTTCGACGATGTGGAGTATGTGTCAATGTGTGGCTCAGTCAATCATGAAGTCTTGAAATTTCTATAGCTTGAACTTGTCAGCACATACACCGCAGATTTTAGAAACACTTATGATTATTACACAATACTGGGAAAAAGTGACTGATTCTAGTAGCTGGCCTGTAAATTGAAAGGAGAGCTTGCTTGCTCCTCCAGCAGCCAGTCTAGTCCCACTTCACCACCAAGGCATCATCACATAACAAAGTCAATCTCTGTACATACAGGCAAACATGATAACAAGGGTTGTCTGGGCTGTACTGGAAAGTGCGTAAAAAGCCAGACCCGATGTGTATGCAAGGAGTTACTCAGTATGTAACTCCTTGGTGTACGATAATTATGATAAACATATTAATGATATTGGGAGTTGGGACTTTTTATTTGTAATCTTCAGTACCACCAAAACATCATCCAAGCACAGTTGGCCCTGGACGACTAGTGGGTGGGTGGGGGTGAGAAAAGAGTGAATGATAGATAGAATGAGATGAATGAAAGAAGTTTAGACACATACCTTGTGAAAATGGGGGAAATTTAAATAGCCATTTTTGACCATTATCAGGTCAGAAGGCTCAAGATGGCTTGAAATTCAGATGCACCAAGTTTCATTTCATACTTCTACTAACATACAATACTGCTCACCACCTGTTGAGGGCCTGAATTAGAATCAACTAATATTCTAAAATTTCAGTATTCTTTAGAATAACGACTTTAATGAAGGCCCGGATGTTTGCTAGTAGACCAAAAATATTTTTTTGGTGATAGGAAATTTTCATCAATACTACTATTTTCACGATATAGCCTGACCCATTTCAGTCA
>ERZ1740060.975-NODE-975-length-11373-cov-3.943453_pt1 | contig 11373 bp, 10 predicted proteins | sample MGYA00581743_ERZ1740060 | MGnify/ENA primary metagenome ERZ1740060 (study PRJEB43018, sample SAMN04849235) | marine metagenome | isolation source: floating plastic debris | place: Pacific Ocean | collected 2008-08-27 | study: EMG produced TPA metagenomics assembly...
AACTCCTAACTCCAAACTCCTAACTCCTAACTCCTAACCTTTAACCTTTATTGCGTATATTAATTTACGAATTTTTCTAGGATAGTCTTGAGATAATTAAAGAAAAAGACTATAAACTTTTTACGGATTAAGCATAGCTGGGAAGCAGTAGAGAAAAGCCATGAGTGAAGCAGGTGAAGTTAAAGTAACTGATACGACTGATAAAGATAATAAAGGTTCTGGGTTTTCTAAATTTAAGAAAATTCTGATTGGTATCGTAATTGCGATAATTACGGGTGCAGCTTTATACGGTGCTGGTTGGTTTCAAGCACGTTCCCAATTTTCGTCTGATGACGAACCACTCAAGCGAGAATTACAGGAAACTAAAGAGCAGTTGATTGCAGAAAGAAACCGTACTTATTTGATGGAAGCTCGCGGTGATTTGTATGATGTTACGGTTAATTTAGACGAGCGTAATTTTGGTATGGCCAATACTCGCTTACAGGAAGCAGCAGCAGCTTTAGGTAAAGTTGAAGATACAGACGGTAATTTGAATATTAGTAAAATACAAGAATTACAACAAGCTGTTGCTAAGAAGAATATTAATGTTGCGGTTAATTTAGAACAACAGCGTAATACTGTTTTGAGCTATATTAATGTATTGAATAAATTAATTCCTGCTGAGGAAACATTAGAAATTCCCGCAGCGGAAGAAGCAACTCAACAGTAATCATATTTGTTTCAGATTATATATCAGTGATGTAGAGACGTTGCAATGCAACGTCTTTAATTATTTTAATTTGTATCTATAATTAATCAAATATCACAGCATAAAGTCTTTATGGATAGCTATCTAAAATTAGCATATGAAGCAGGACGGAAGTTTGCAAGTGATAATTCACTTTTTTCTATTAGTAATGAAAAGCCATTATCTCAAGGCAATAAAAATCGGGTTATACGTGGATATTACAATAATAAACCTGTAATATTAAAGTTTTACACTGATTTGCTTAAACCAAATTCCTTTAAACGCAAGTCTACAGAAAGTTTATTTTTGAGACATGCTGCTGCTAGTGGTGTTGTACCGGAATTAGTATTTGAATCTGATAACTTTATTCTTATTGAGGAAATAACGGGTTACTCGTTGGAGCAAAAGTTTTCTCAATTCAATCTAAATTTTAATAACTGGTTATCTAGAACTGCTATTAATATTGGCTCCGCTCACGCTTGTTTAGCTAATTTATTGGTTAGTCAGGAAATTTTTTCAAATTTTGACAATTTATGTTCTTATGGAAAAACTTTAGAGCAGAACATTAATGACATTTTGGAAACTTCTTTAATAATCTGTAAAGAGGTAGAAGGTTTTCACGATTTATTAAATACTATTGACTACATTTATAAATATCTTGGAGAAATTCTGAATCAACCCCGAATTATTTATAAATACGATAATAATTTAGGAAATACCATCGTAAATAATCGAGGATTTCAAAGATTTATTGATTTTGAAGAGTGTTACGAGGGTACTAAAGCGATTTATTTAGGTGCTGTATTTGATTGTTTGCATCAAATCCCTTGGAATCAACCTGCTGATAAACTAACTATTCGTCAATCTTTACCCTGGGAGTATATTAAACAAGGTTATGAATTATATACAAAAGAGCCAATTAGTTCTTCCCTTTTAGAGCAAATTATTGCTATGGCTATGTTTAATGCTTGGTTTAGAATAAAACGTACTTGGAAAGCTAATCTGGATATGAGTTTCTGGAGTCCGAGATTTTGTAAAAGACTAGAAACATATTGGGATATGATTGCTTGAAAGAAGCTGATATTTTACAAATCAAAGATGAAATTATTTTGGCAATTAATCAAAACTGTTATTTTGACTTCAAGTGTATTTACAGTTAACTATAGCGCTATAGCTCAAGAAACAGAATCTAAGGAACCTCAACCACCGAAAGAACTGGAACGTTTAGAATATCTTCGAGGAACTTGGAGATGTCAGCAACCAGCAGCACCTGCACCTGCTAATAGTATTTTTATTTGGAGTGTCAGAAGAGATTTAAATAATTTCTGGTATGTAGGAAAAGCTCAAGAAACAAGGTCTCTAAATAATGCTAAACCTGTAAGTTCCCAAGAGTTTATTGGATACAATGGAGCGTCTAAAAAATTAATTCGTTCGACTGTAGTAGGGGATGGTAATTCTTACAATATGACCGCAACCGATTGGAAAGACGGGAAATTGATTTGGGAAGGAATTCTTTTTAGAAAAGGAACTTCGACACCTCTTCGTCAAGAAATTGTACAAAATAGTCAAGATAAATTTACCGCTACTTATTTCATTACTGATGAAGTAAATAAATGGAAACCTGCTGTTAATGAAACTTGTAATCGGATTAAACAGTAAAATATGACTAATTTTGATTAATAATAAAGTATGGAAGATTTAACAGATTTCCTCATTAATCATCCTGGCTATTGTCTAAAGCTTCTCAAACCAGAGGATAGTAAAATTCTTCAAACTCTTTACTAATAATGTTGTTAAAAAATTAAACTCAGCCCCAAATCCTCATCCAAACCTAGCATAATATTTAAATTCTGCACCGCTGCACCGGAAGCACCTTTTCCTAAATTATCCAATCTAGCTACTAATAAAGCTTCTTTTGTCTCGTCATTTGCGAATACAAATAATTGAACTTGATTGGTATTATTTGCTGCTTGAGTTTCTAAAAATTTACCCTTACGTAAAGAATTATCCCCATTCAGAGGATTAACTAAAACATATTTCTCGTTTTGATAATATTCTTCCAGGGTTTTGTGAATCAATTTAGTGCTAGGTGGATTTTGTAAAGAATGCAAAGGTAGGGGAATTTGCACCAACATTCCTTTTTCAAAGTTTCCTACAGCTGGAACAAACAACGGTGGAGATTGCAAACCCGAATGAGTCAGCATTTCTTTAACATGTTTGTGACCAAAGGTTAAACCATAGACACCGTAAGCATAATCATTTACTTGTTCTCCAGAAACGCTTTGATATTCTTCCATCAGCTTCCTTCCTCCCCCCGAATATCCAGAAATTGCATTGATAGTCGCGGGAAAATCTTTGGGGATAACACCTGCTGCAATTAAAGGACGCATACAGGCTAAAAATCCGGTAGGATAACATCCTGGATTACTGACTCTTTTAGCGTGTTTAATTTCTTCTCTACGTTTCTCTTCTAATTCAGGAAAGCCATATACCCAGCCACTTGCAACTCGATGAGCGGAACTTGCATCTAATATTTTCACCTCAGGATTAGTGACAAAACTAACAGCTTCGCGGGCTGCGTCGTCGGGTAAACACAAAATTGCTACGTTACTCGAGTTAATAAAATGCGACCTTGCTTGAGCATCTTTCCGTTTTTCTGGAGGTATGCTGACAATTTCGATATCATTACGCTCGTTTAAACGCGAGTGAATTTGTAAGCCTGTTGTACCTTCAGCACCATCAATAAAAACTTTTGGTTTACCCATAATTCCATACCTTCCCTGAAAACTCGGAGATGCTTTTATATTTTCTCACCAATGTTGTGCAATTTCCACTATCAATTTATTAGTACAAATTATTAGTACAAAAACTTAAGCTTACAACAAATTTGATGCCTGTTTTATTTCATTTATATTTTTAATATTTTATATAAACTGAAATAAACATAAGTTTTACTGTTTATTAATACATCTAACTATATCCAGAATTTGCTGTAATCTCAAATGCTAAAAAATTATTCAATACTGCAATACCAAACAATCAGACGATTATTGACGATTATTAGTGAATATATTGTTACACCGAATATTACAGGTATTTATCATTGCCTGTATTAAATATTCAACATTGATTGATTATATTATTTACTTTAACTGCATGAAAACTGCTAACCCATTTATTCAAAAAATACAACTACTGAAAGTTTTATCCACCTGATTGATAAAAAAATTAAAGAACATAATTCCTATAATAATAAAAAAATAATTTACTATTTTATTTTTTATTAATTGTTGAAATGCTGATATATTCGAGACTTGAAGATAATCAAAAAATCTATTAATTTGAGAAATAATTTTCAAAGCAAAGAAAATGAAGAAATATCCTATATTGGATTATTTAATATGGATAAAATCTAGATAATTTACCATTTACTATATGAATAGTTTGGTCAGAATCCCAGTTAGAACTTTAGAGGAAATAGAAAAATGGCAGATATCAATCCAACTACTACTCCAGAACTAGAGAACAATACTTCAGATTCCCAATCATCTGTAAGCATTAATCCAGATGGAACAGAGGTTAGAGAAGCCGAAGCTGTTGTATCTGTCGATGATGGTATGGATGGAACAACAACTGATTCTGGCTCCGCTTCCGACACTAATACAGATGGTGAAGATGGAGCCGATAGCATGAATGGTTCCAATGGTAATACGACCAGTGAAGATGAAACAAACCCCATAACTGATTTAACTAATTCTGCTCCTCAAGAAGATATATCTGAAGTAAGAAGGACAGAATCAGAAGCTCAGCAATCTTCTTTAATGTCAATTAGCTCTATCAACAACGGTAGTTTTGAGGGTAATCCTCCTGAACCGGGTGAGGATAGAGGTACTTTCGATAATTTTAGAACCATCGGTGATACCAGTATTGAGACAAACGACATTGGGATTGCTCCTACCGACGCAGAATCACAAGCTTTGATTACCACTGGTTTTAGCGATTCAGGTGGTTCAGTTGAAGAATCAGATTTATCCGAATTTCTCGGTCTAACCTCTGGTTCTCTCGATGCTCTACTTGATGGGGATGCGACAGAAGGTTCGGGAATCAAACAAACATTTACCGCACAAGCTGGAGATATTGTAGAGTTTGACTATACTCTTCTTACTAATGAAGCTACACCAACTGGAATTTTCAACGATTCAGCTTTCTTCACACTCGGTAAGTCTTCTAATGATTCCTCTGGAGCTAATTTTGCTCTGGAAATAGCTGACACTTCAGATCCAACTTTTTCTGACAAATCTGTAGAAGGATATTCAGAAGCAACAGACACTAAAACTATTAAAGTTGCAATTTCTGAAGCTGGAACATACGAATTAGGCTTTGGAATTGTAGATTTAAGCGACACTATTGTTGATTCTGGAATACTAGTAGATGATGTGAAGCTAATTTCCACTGGTGTGGGTCCTTTTTCATCACCCAGTGTGGAAGGTACTCAAACTGAAAGTGACTGAGCTATTACTTCCGACGTTGATTTCACTTTCGGAAATAATGGCTTTGAACCTGTTAGCGGTTCTTCTAACCCAGCACTGTAATTAAATTCGCGAATTGTTTTGCAGTAGTTCTTTTATAGGGCTATGTAGCACCTTTAAGTCATTTTTAGTATCAAAAAACCCGGTTTTTTAATCGAAACTGGGTTTTTTGGCGTATCAAAAATGTGAAAATTTGGTAGGAAACCTAATTTATCAATAACTAGCGAATCTGAAAAACATGGCTTAAACCATAGAAACTTTGATTAAATTAGGAAATTGCATTTGCAGTGATAATATGATATTTGATTTATGGTTAGTTATTTTACTTAATACATTTGTGTAACAATTAAAGGAATAGTAGAGTAATTTATAACACTAATTTAATTTCCTACTGATTAGTTGAACCAATGTAGGATTTTATCTTTTGCTAAAAGTTAGCCATATTAGTTTCGATTACATCTAATCGAGCAGCACCATTTTCTGTTTTTTGGAGTCAGAGCTTCTAAACCTTAGTTTCTAGTCTCAGATTGGAAGGACAAGAGTTCTGACTCTTATTGACAATGATGCAATATCTGAATTAAATCAAACTTCTCGGCTTTCTGATTTTAGATTCTGTTCTCAGAAAAGACAGATTCAGTCTAAAATTATTAGTTCCTCAGATTTATTTCCACTTGCTAATCTAAAATCCAAAATTGATTGACTGATTATTTCCACGATAATTAAAGATGAAATTCGCGAATCGCTGGTTTATTGTTGGTATTGGTTTTCTCGTACTTATAGTTTTTGGTTTCGGGGGCTATCAAATTGGTCGCTTTTTTTTAACCGAACCTACAGAAAATAATTTGGCAAATAAAAAACCTGAAAAGGATAATAAAGTAAAAACAAGCTTGGGTAACTTTCAGGAACTTGAAGGTACATCTTATTTAATGGCACCTGTTAATTCCTTACCAATTTCTCGTCACAATTCTGACGATAAAAAAGAATCAACTATTCGTAATTATTTATTTGTCAATGGTAACGATAAATCAGCAGTCAAATTAGTCTCTCGAAATGACTTTTTGTTTCTCAATGCTCAAGAAGTAGCTTTAGAAAGACGTGATGATAAGATTGTTCGGGGAATCTGGTACGAAGTAGTTAAAGCTGATAGCAATAATGATAAACGTTTAGATAGTAATGATAAAAAAACTATCGCAGTTTCTGATGTTTCCGGAAGCGAGTATACGGAAATTATTAGCGAAATTGATAGGTTATTAGGTTCGCATCAAAAAAATTCTACTACTTTATTAGTATTTTATGAACTCGATGGTAGAGAATATGTTGGCGAGATTAATATTCTCAGACGTGTACTAGTTGAAAATGTTGTGTTACCTGTAATTGCAGAGTAGTAAATAGGGAATACAAAATAGAAAATAATCTGTGATAATGCGTTTTTTTTATCAGATGCTTGATTACAGTTAGTTGGTAAGATGTCTTGTTTTTTTAATAGGAAGCATCCCAATTTTGACATTTGAAATGATTGGGATATTTCCTTACTATTGGTTTTTAGTAAGGACTTAAGTGCTTTAAAGAGAGCGATAAATCGCTTACTACGAACCATTAAGAAAGACCGTTACTTATGATAGTCAATCTAATTCAGTTCAAATGAACCAACCAATAACAACTAACCACTAACCATTAGCTATTAACAATTCAACGTGCTTGTAAAACAACTAATGTCATATCATCGTTGTTTTGCCTATCTGCACCGATAAATTGCTTGACTGTATTAAATAAACAATCAAGTATTTCTTGTGGCTCTTTGTAATGCTTGCAAGCGCTACTAAAAGCAAGAATTAGGCTTTCTTCATCGAAACGCTCGCCGGAAGCGGAAGCAGCATCTGTTAAGCCATCAGTATAATAAATAATGACATCACCTACTTCTAAGTATATATGACCATTTTCATACTGGCTGTTAGCTTCTAAACCGATAAGCATTCCATTGGTATCCAATCGGCTAACGGTTTTTGTTGCAGCATGCCACCACAAAGGGGGATTATGTGCGGCATTACTATAAGATAAAATTCGTTTTTGCGGGTCGTATTCCGAATAAAATAAGGTAATAAAGCGGCTGGAATTGTCCAAATCTGCATACATTACTCGATTCAAGTTTTGCAGAATTCGGGCTGGAGAATTAAGGTGTAATACCTCACCTCGTAACATTCCTCGCATCATGGTCATAATCAAACCCGCAGGTACCCCTTTACCCATTACATCGCCAATAACCATAGCCCAGCGATTAGCTTCGGTATCATCGCTATCTTTACCTTTAATCGTCAGGTTATGATTTGTGGGGATAAAGTCATAGTAGTCCCCCCCTACCTGATTTGCTGGCTTACAGCGAGCTGCTAGAGCTACACCGGGAATATTTGGGCATTGACGGGGCAAAAGTCGCCGCTGGATTTCTGCACCAATTTCTAATTCTTGGTCGAGACGTTCTTTTTTACGTAACTCTACTCCTAGCTCATCATTTTCAATTGCAACTGCTGTTTGGTCGGCGACCAAACGTACTAGCTTTTGTCTGGTTTCCGTCCAGGTATACTCGGGGTCTTTACTTAAAACGTAAAGCCATCCACGTTCATTATGTTTAACCAGAATTGCAGTACCAAAAGCTTGCTTATCCGGGCCTAAACAACGATGCATTTGAGCATCCAACATACCTGTAGTAGTTGCTAGCGGTGTAGCATTTGTAGGTAAAGAAATTTGACTGCTAGCAGCTTCTAATGCTTTACGTATACTTTTGCGCTGACGGCTGTCTTGCCAATGTAGCTGTTCTAACCGAACTTGACCGTTCGGTTTGTAGAGAAACAAAGCGCTACCATCGGCATCCGTTACCCGAGTTGCCATCAGCGGTATTAATTCCAAAAACTGATTTAAATTATTGAAACTCCGCAGAGCAAATCCTAAAGATGAAAGCAAATCTTGGATTTTATTCTGCTCCCGATGCAGCCGTGCCACAAGCTCTTTGAGTGCCACGACTGGAGTGACATCTGTTGGGGCACTGCTATTACTATCAGCTGGTTGGGAAGGCAGTTGGGACACAGGCGATTATATTATATTGCTCTTTTAAATTTGACTAAATCCAGGTAATTGATAAATCAAACAAAATCAAAGTATTGCTAAACCATATTGAGATAAGGTTTACAAGTTTAGCAAGAGTAGAAAGACAATTAGAGTAAATTTTATAACTATTTTGTTGTCTGATTTGTTTTGTTAATTTGTATAGATTTCTTCCTTGCAAGGATTTGGGGTTTAACACCAATTTGTCTTTGGGTCGGAATATTTCTATCTCCTGGCCAAGTTTTTAATCTTTTCATAACTTTGTTATCAAATCATATACCTTGGGACATAAAAAATATACATCTTAACGTATAGAAGAATAAGTAGTTTTTTTCTCAGTAATTTAGGTATATATCATACGGGGTGATAGCCTTTGTGGGTGAGACACTCACAGTTGACAGTTATAAATACCCTTTGCTAAATCCATTAATTAGGATGTTATTAGGAATGTGACAAAAAATAACAAATTTGCTTGTCAAATCTAGGGGAAGTATACCGCAAGACCTTTAAATTAAGACTAACTATAGATATTTTTTTGAATCATTATGTTTTTAGCTTGTATTTCCTCTCTAGAATATGTTCGCTCGTAGCTATAGCCAACAAGCAATTGTTTCAAAAGTGCAAAATTTTTTTATAGGTAAGACCGTATAAATAATTTAGTCCTTACCTGTGAGGGAAGATAACATATAAGTGGCATAATTCCCAATTTGGAGGAGGAATATGTATAACGCTTTTCAGTCGAATGTAATATGAGGGAAGTTTGCAAAAAGAACATTTGTAAGTCAGTTTTATCCTATAAGAGTATATTCGGCTAATAGTTTAGCTGATAATGGGTTTAATTAATTTTTATTGGTTGCTCTTACAGCCCGTGGGTGCTGGAAAACCCTTGCATAAAAGCAGAATTTCTATTCACACAGCCCAAATAAGACCTATAAAAACTAATGGGACAAACCACTCATAGTCTTTTTCATTTTTCATGACCGATTGTAGAGACATAAAAATTTACGTCTCCCAACGGTTGTAGGAAAAACTAACCATTCCTGCATTAGTGCAACAAAGCACTAACTTTGAAAACGTTATAAGCCAAGACGTATAGTTTACAGTCCGTCTTGCTTGATTTTCATAAACATAACCAGGGAGTTTCCTTCCTTTGATAAAGGTGGCGGATTATTAATCTATGCGACCGATTAACAATAGTAATTAATTATATTTAACTATTTACCTACTCAACCACTAAGCAACGCTTCCACAAATTCGTAGCTAGAAAAAGGACGTAAATCTTCCATACCTTCACCAGCACCGATAAAGCGAATCGGTAAACCTAATTGTTGTACAACCGCAAGAGCAACTCCTCCTTTCGCAGTTCCATCTAACTTGGTTAAAACGACACCACTAAGTTCGGCAGCTTGAGAAAAAACCTCCGCTTGTCGCAATCCATTTTGACCTAATGTTGCGTCTAGAACCAACAGTGATTCTACTTTGGCATCGGGAGCTTTTTTATTAATAATTCGGCGGATTTTACTTAATTCTTCCATTAAGTTTTTCTTGTTCTGCAATCTACCTGCGGTATCTACTAGTAATAATTCAGTTTCTCGCGACTGAGCGGCAGCAATTGCATCAAATACAACTGCTGCTGGGTCTGTATTTTTCCCTGGATTTGCAATTACTTCAACCCCGCTTCTTTCTCCCCAAACCTTAACCTGTTGTACTGCTGCGGCTCGGAAAGTATCTGCGGCTCCAATCAAACATTTATAACCAGATTTATTCGCCAAATGAGCAATTTTACCGATAGTGGTAGTTTTACCCGCACCGTTGACCCCAGTCATCAACCAGATATTAAAACTTTCTTTATCTGGAGTAAAAGCAGCAGTTTCCGGAGATTCTTGCAGCGGTTTATCTAAAATATCCCGAAGAATTTTTTTCAAATAAGCAATACCTTCTTCAGGTGGTAAAGCTTCTTCCCGTAGCTTTTCCTGCAAACAGTTAATAATATAATCTGTGGCTTCTATACCAACATCAGCTTGCAGTAACAAAGCCTCAATTTCATCTACAGCATCAGCATTCAGCGGTCCCTTACCGACAATTGCTTTAAGCTGATTTACGACATTACGACGAGTTTTATCTAAACCTTGTCGTAACTTTTTGAGCCAGTTAATTTCTTCAATCGAAACATCTTCGGCACGTCTACCTTGTGCTGCTAGGACTTCCGTAGACCATAAAAACCCTTCATCAAAGGCTATTTCGGGAATTTCTTCAACTGGTTGTTCGGTTGTTTCTTCGCTGCTGTCCTCAGATACAGTGGGTGGTTGTTCTACTTGAGAAGTTTCAGTTACTTCTATTGCATTAGCCACAAGTCTTTCTTGCTTAGCTTCTCGTTCTGCTTTTGCTCTTTCCAAGAAAGATAAATTAGCGGGTGCTGCTGGCTCGGATACATCTTCTGTTTCTACTTCAGATATTACATCTTGGTCTGTAACTTCTGCATTTGCTGTCTCTACCTCCGATACACTAGTCGCAGTGGATTCTTCTGGTTGCGTCTCAATATTGTTTTCAGCAACTTCTTGTGGTTGAGAAACAACTTCAGCTTCTTCTTGAGGAGATTCAGCAATTTCTTGTGGTTGAGAAACAGCTTCAGTTTCTTCTTGAGGAGATTCAGCAACTTCTTCTGAAATAATTTCTTCAGCTTCAGTACTTGTCTCAGATGCAGGTTGCTCAGTTGAATCAGTTGTTTGTTGCTTATCTTGAATATTCTTGTAAGCAGCTTTAGCAAAAGCCAGCAAATCTTCAGTTTGGGCTGGTGGAGATTCCGGTTCTGGGGGTTCTTCAGTTGATTCTGTACTTACTTGTTGTTCAACTTTTTCTTGCTCCTGCTTCTGTTCGGAAGAAGTATCGGAAGACTTTTTGTTTTGACGACGAAACCAATTGAAAACCATTGCAGCAAATATTTTTAGTTTTTAAATAATTATGAATAATGAATTATCAGAGCAGGGGGAGAAAGAGGGGGGAAGAGGAGCAAGAGTAGTT
>ERZ1740060.976-NODE-976-length-11371-cov-8.643160_pt1 | contig 11371 bp, 8 predicted proteins | sample MGYA00581743_ERZ1740060 | MGnify/ENA primary metagenome ERZ1740060 (study PRJEB43018, sample SAMN04849235) | marine metagenome | isolation source: floating plastic debris | place: Pacific Ocean | collected 2008-08-27 | study: EMG produced TPA metagenomics assembly...
TGAGCTATTGACCACAAGAGGGTTTCAGGATATCACCTGTTAAGAGACCAGTGCCCCGACTTGACGTTCCCCAAAATTATTGGGGACAATGATCAACTTGGCATCAATGAGATCAGCTTCTTTCAAAAGCCTGACATGTTCACAAATGACCGCTGCCGGAATTTTTTTGAGTTTGGGAGGTACGTTATACAAATCTCCGTCAAGTGATTGCCCAACAGATAAATTTTCGATTTCCAACAAAATTGCTCTGAATAGTGCCAAATCTCGCTTCATAGCTTAGTCAGGCTGCGCCTCTGTAAACTGATCGATCGCGTCCACTATGCCCTCGGAGTAGGATCCCAGGACAGTTGCTAACACATGCAGATCGGCTAGAGCTTGGGTAAAGATTTCCTCGTCAGCATCCGGCACTTCGAGAACATTGATAGCCATAATTGCTGTTTCAAGCTGAAGCTTATAATCATCTAAATATCGTTTAAGTCGAGCAAATGATAATTGTGAGATTGCCTGCGTCATGATTTCAATTGTTTTTCCAAGTTGTTGAGAAGCACAAGAAGCATCTGGATTTGATTATGTATCCCAACTGAAATCTCTACAAAAATCAATCAGCAAAATTGATTCAAGCCATTATTTGAGAGAAACTTATTTTCTGGGCGACAGCCTGCCTCAGGATTTTGACAATTGTTTCTGCTTCAAGTTTTTCGCTATATTCTCGCGAAGTTTCTAAAGTCATACAGGGGCGATCTCCCTCCAGATTCGTTACCTCCGCCCTCAAAAAAGTCCAGACATCGGCAATGGTATAACAGCCAAAAATAGCTTGTGTCGGCTGCTGATCGAGATTCCAATTCATCCGAGCAGCGGCCAAAATTTGTCCGTAGAGTTGAAACTGGGGATTTGGAGCATCAACGCCACGCTTAGTCTCCAGAACTACTAAATAGGGGGCTTCCACTTCACCAGCCAAACTGCTTCCCAAAACCCCATCAGTGACGCCAAATAACTCGAAGTGGGGATAAGTGCCTTGTAAAGATACCCCTGCCCAGGCTTGGACAAAATCCTGTTCTGCCAGTACCAAGAGAGGATAGATAGCCCGCGACCAGATGGTGGCTTCATTGACCAATTGAGTGCGGTAGTTGACTAATCGACCCTGCACATCCTGCACTTGCCGTTGCAGATCGGCAGTCAAAGCCACCTCGTCTACCCTCGTCCAGGCATAGTCGCCGACACCCCCTTCCACAATGTCCACCAGAGATCTCAAATCCGCCAATGTCAATGATGAAAATGCGATTCGCTTCATGAGACGTCTCCCTTAGCAGAAACCGGTTGCTGAGACACGGTTGAGTCTGGTTGCCACGCTCCGTAGCCCCATGCCGTCGCCTGTTTTAAGTCTAGTCCTCGCTCAAAAATGTCGTTAATGGGGTGCATTTCTCCAGTATCGGTCATGAATTTATGATCGGCAGTGGCACGAATGGTGCGTCCATCGTCAAGTTGATATTCAAACAGTTCTTGACGACCGCGATTGTGCCATTGGGCAATGGGTTGGGTGTAGACAAACCCATTGACATCAACGCTGTAAACCTGGCAGTTGATCTGCTTTTCGACGATCTGGCCAATTTTGAGCGGGCCATATTCCACTGTTAACAGTTCGGTGTCGTAACTGAGGCAATATTCAGCGAATTTCACCATCTGGTCCCAGAGCACCTCGACCACCTTTTTCGGCACCCCTTTCTCCATGGATCCGGCAATAAACTGGCCCTTATGCTTCTCCATTTCGGAGACCTTCTTTTTACCCATGGCCCGCCTGAGCAGGTCCGCTTGACCGAGGGAGTAGCCCGCCATATCCTGGGCGATTTTCATGATCTGCTCTTGGTAGACCATGATCCCGTAGGTTTCAGTCAGGATCGGCTGGAGGATTTCGTGGGCAAAGTCGATCTTTTCGCGGCCATGCTTGCGGCCAATAAATTTGGGAATCAGCCCCGCATCCAGCGGTCCTGGTCGATAGAGGGCCAGCACCGACGAGATATCTTCTAGGCCCGATGGTTTCAGGTCCCGCACGATCTGACGCATCCCCGAAGATTCAAGCTGGAACACCCCAGCTAGATCGCCTTTTTCGAGGAGCTTGAAGGTGGCCGGGTCATCCATGGGCAAATGGTCGAGGTCAATGACTTTGCCGCTATCGGCCTCCACCATTTCCACCGCCTTTTGGATCATCGTGAGGTTTTTCAGCCCCAAGAAGTCCATCTTCAGCAGACCCAGGGCTTCCACATCTTCCATGTAGTACTGGGTGATCACCTGGCCCTCGTTGTTGCGCTGCAGGGGCACAATTTCATCCAAGGGATCCTTGGAGATCACCACCCCTGCCGCATGCACCCCAAAGGTTTTGTTCATGCCCTCGATCCGCATGGCCATATCGAGCCACTTTTGGGTCTGGGGATCCTTGTCGTACTTCTCCTTAAATTCCGGGGCAGGGGTCTCATCGGAGATCATCACCTTCAGCTTGGCCGGTTTACCCCGTGCGACCGGGATCAGCTTGGCCATGCGATCGGATTCTGCATAGGGAATATCCAGCACTCGGGCCACGTCCTTGAGCACCGCTTTCGAGGTCATGCGGTTAAAGGTGATGATCTGGGCCACCCGTTCTTTGCCGTATTTCTCAGTGACGTAGTCAATAACTTCGTCCCGCCGTTGGATGCAGAAGTCCGTATCAATATCCGGCATGGACTTCCGTTCGGGGTTGAGGAAGCGCTCGAAAAGGAGCCCGTGATGAACCGGATCAATATTGGTGATGCCCATGGCGTAGGCCACTAGGGAGCCCGCCGCCGACCCTCGACCAGGACCGACCGGAATATTGTTTTCCCGTGCAAACCGGATGTAGTCCCACACCACCAAAAAGTAGGTGGGGAACCCCATCTGGATCATCATGTCGATTTCGTATTCGAGGCGATCGCGATAGTCCTGCTCAATCGATTCATAGCTAGCCGCCTTTATCCGCTGCACCAGCCCCTCTCGGGCCACATGGGCCATGTAGTCTTCTGCCCCGGTGAACTCTGCCGGAATCGGGAAGTCGGGAATGCGGGGCTGACCCAGAATGCCGGTGTATTCCTCAATCTTGTCGGCAATTTCGAGGGTGTTTCGAATCGATTCCTCAATCACCTCATCCGGCAAGTGATCGCGAAACAGTTGACGCATTTCGTCCGCAGACTTGAGGTATTCTGTGCCGCTGTAGCGCAGCCGCTTGTCTTCGGTGATTAGCTTGCCAGTCTGGATGCAGAGTAAGGCGTCGTGGGCTTCCACATCGTTGCAGGAGATGAAGTGGGAGTCGTTGGTGCAGATGATTTTGATGTCTAGCTCTCGGGCGATTTTGACGATTTCTACATTCACGATTCGGTCTTCGGGGGAACCGTGATCTTGAATTTCCAGGTAGTAATCGTCGCCAAACAGGTCTTTATACCGCTGGGCCTCGCGGCGGGCGATTTCTGGGCGCTGCTGCAAAATCGCCTGGGGCACCTCGCCCCCGAGGCAGGCGCTAGTTACAATCAGCCCTTCGTGATACTGCTCCAGCAGGTCTTTATTGATACAGGGGCGCGAGAAAATGCCGGAGCCCTGCATCCCTTCTAGGTGAGACAGGGTGGTGAGCTTCACCAGGTTTTTATAGCCCTGGGTGTTTTTGGCCAGCACGATTTGATGGTAGCGAGGCGTGCGGACCCGTTTGCCGGCACTGTTGAATTTCTGCTGTATGTCGCCATTGACAACATACATTTCGTTGCCGATGATCGGCTTGATGCCGGCCTTCTTGCACACCTTAATTAGCTCGATCGCCCCATACATCACCCCGTGGTCGGTGAGGGCGATCGCGGGCATACCCAGCTCCACCGCCCGGTTCACCAGGGCGGGCAACTGACTGGCCCCATCCAGAAGGCTGTAGTCACTGTGGATATGCAGGCCAACGAAGGACATGACGCGGTATCTCTATGAGTACAAATCTACCACTTCAGAACGTCCTGCCGTTTCGGCCTGCTCCGCTTGAAGCTGCCCATAGGTTAGCGGATCTAAAGCCCTATATCTAGATTTATTTGCGGCTAATTTTCAGGTGGCACCCCATATCTGGATTCTCTTGCTAAGGATTTGCCCTCTGGCGCATTAGGGCTGACGCGCATTTATGCTAAGTAGGAAGACATAATCAAGCTAGACATCGCCGCGCAGACCCCCAGCTTCGCTGTCTCCCTTTGGCGCATTTAGGGGGACTACAGGGGGTTTTGAGGCTGAGCAGGATCGTGCCCATAGTGCGAGCTGAGAATTACGGCTGTTACCCTTCAAAGGGCTCAAAGAAGGCGCTATAAAACACGCTAAACCTGCGATCGAGGTCGTAGCCTAACGCTTCGGCCTGTTGCGCCATTTCGTTCGGCGAAAGTAGGTCGGCTTGGATGCCGTAGCAAACACTCCAATAGAGCGACGTGAGGTTCATGTCTTCGTCGGAGGTGATTTGGTGAGGGGCAATGTGGAAGATGATGTATTCCGCATCGATCTCCCTGACTACCATGGGGCGGTCTGTAGAGCACATCACCTGGGCCGGGTCTGGCCCCCACAGGCGCTCTCCGTCACTCGACTCATAGACCAAGTCAACGGTGAATAGTTGCTCGGTTCCCGACTGGTTTTTGAGGGTTGGCGTGGTGTGGTAGAACTGGCCGCACGGTCCTTCCTCACAAATACTGGTGTAACCGATTAAGTCTAGGGATGAGTTGGCGATTTCAGCCCCAATCGCATCGATGACAGCGGCGTCAGTGGGGGCATCTGCAGCAACAGTGAAGGTTGACGCATGGGCGGCGCTGCTCAAACCGATCAGCAGGGTGGCGAGGGTGATGGAGCTAAATGTGTTCAGTGGCATGGTGAATCGCTTGTGAGTTTAGGGGGGTGGATCTCGGAAAAATTTGGACAGCAATTTGGGGTGACGTTTGCCCTGCCAGAGCCCGTTGGCGGTCGGCCCATCGACTTTCAGAGAGCAGGGCAAGCGACACCTTCGCAGGGGGTCACCGTGCACTCGATCAATAGGTCGGTCCGATATTGGCTGAGCCGAACCGCGGATCTTCCTCAAAGAACGTATCTGAATCCGCAAAGGATGTAACCACAATTAAGGCTTCATTACTGGCTAAAGCATTGGGGGCTTGGAAGACAAATTCAAAGCGGCACAGCCCCGTACCTGAACAGCCCTGAACCTCTGTGTAACCCCTGTCATACATGTCTTGCTCAAGGCCGGTGTAATGATCTAGGGGGGCGTTTCTAGGAACCCAACCCGTTTCTAGCAAGCGCGATCGCGCCTCCCCATAGGGCATGCCCTCGACCAGCCCACTGGGCACTGACGGCGTAAACTCTCCCGGTCGATTGGCCTGACAGGCGGTGTTGAGTAATTCCGCCATGGCGGCATCCGGCGATGCGATCTCGTAAGCCACCAGATCCCCGTCTAGGATGACTTCTGATAACGTCTCTTGCGTACAGTTGCCGACGGCTTGGCCCTCTGCGGTCTGGTTGGCATCCACCGCATCCACTTGAAGGAAGTTGATCAGGACACATCCGGCGTCAGGGCAATCTATCAATTCGCTGGAGATGTAGTAGATCGGTTCTCCGTCTGCCGTTTCACCCATTAAGGGATAGCCCACATAGCCTGGTTCACCTTGAGGTTGCGCAGCCTGACTGGGGGCAGCGGTATCGCCTTGATCGGCTGGTGTTTTAGCTTCTACGGTTTCAGTCGCTGTTGTTTCAGCTGTTGAAGCCGTACTCGACAGATCGGTTTCAGGAATGCTTTGCTTCGCATTACAGCCGATCGCTAGCAGCCCCAGTGCCGAAAATTTGGCACCCGTAACAGCAGCGTGACGTAAGTAATCGATATTCATGAACTTGGGCTTGTTCCTCGTGCTTTAGACTTCCCGCCTGTGGCTACAGATGGGCGATCGCCTAATCCCAACGCTTCACACAAAAAACACAAGCCTATTAGGTTATGGCCGCACCTACTCCTGTAAGGCAGTCTGGCATTGGCCCCCATTAGCCTTGCCAATCCCCCCAAACAAGGCTAATGGGGCTCAGTCTTGCTTAGACCAAACCCCATTAACGTGGGATATGCAAAGTAGTGAATCTAGTGATAGGACAACAAAAACGAAGTGAACGGTGAATGCGGTTTCAACTAGGGGTGAACAGACCTGATAGAGCGAATGTTGATGTTGTATTGGGTTGTGACTGACGTCAATTACCCCTGGGTATCGCTATCAAGCAGGATGAAGTTTAGTTTCGAGCCAACCCATAAGCTCACTCCTTGAGGAGATTTAAGATGAACTTACGCGTTTATTTAGTTTTCCTTAACTGATTACTAAAGTATCACTACCGTTTTGGCAGATCTAGGGGGTGTTTATGCAAGTTCACGGCTATTGATAGAACTTGGTTTTGTGAACAATACTCTCGCTCCGATCTTTACGAAAGGCCCGCGTTGAAGCCTTAGGAGCCTACCTTGTTCTGGCCCTAAAACCCTTGTCTTAGGAAGGATTCAGTCTTTGGAAATATTGTTAGCGGTGCTTTGGTTAGGCGCTAAAGCTGGCAGAATTTGCGGTTGCGATCAAATTCTGGATCTTGCCAAGAGTAGGCAAAATGGCTGACGGAGTTAATCTCTGGAGCGGACCGCTGAAGTGCCTGCATCTGATCTTCCAAGGACGGGCGATTGCGGGTGGTTTGTCCCCAGATTCCGGCCAAGACGGGCTTCACAAATTGAGTGCCTCGGGGACCTGCGGCTGCCAGCACTTGCCGGATCTCCTGCAGGATGCAGCCGGTATTGCCACAAACGGCATAGGCCATGGGATGCCATCCCATCCAGGTGGGAAAACGATCCCAATGCTGCAACCGAGAGTCATAGCCATTGCTGCCCACCGTGCCATTGCCGCTGGGAAAGAAAACCGACCCAGTCGGAATCCCCTGTTGTTGCACTTGCTGGCCCATGCGGGTGAGAAAGTCAACCACCCCTTGGACGGCATGGGCAACGCTCAAGCGCCATAGCTCCTGCTGAAGAGCAGGACGACTTGTCACCGTCGCAGTGCGGCTCTGCCAGAGGGGTGCACTTTCATTGGGGTAAAGCTGAGCGACTGCATCGAGATCCGCATCGACGAGGTAGCCCCGGCTAATGTAGCGGCGAATTAATTCCAAGCCTTGTTGATTTAAGGCCCGTTGAAATAGCGCCTGTCGGGCGGCATCTCCGTAAATCCAAAGATCACTGACTTGGCTGGCCACCGAATGGGAACCCGTGCCCCTGGGATAACGAATATAGTCAAATAAAACCCCATCTGGGCGGCGGCGACTCACGGCCTCTAGCATGTGTTGAAAGTCTTGCTGTCCCTGCAGATTGTAAGGATCGACAAAGACCTCTTCGGGGTTACTAATGGCCCCACTGCGGGCAAAGGCAAGGGTGTCTTGGCCCTGGCCGTTGCGGGCTAGGACCTGCTGGCGATCGCTACGGGTGCCGTAGGAGTAGCCAAAGTTAAGCGAGACCACCCAGGCCGAGACCTTGCGCCCCCGCTGCCGCCCCTTGGCGCTCGCGTCTGCGAATAAATCTCGTCGCTCATAGCCTGAGGTTTGCACGACTGAGGGCCAAGCGGTGGGATTGTCGGCTTCAGGGAGCAGTACCTGACCGCTATAAAACACCTCTACATAGACGTGGTTATAGCCCAAATTCACGATGCGATCGAGCACCGCTTCTAAAATGCCGGGTTGCAAATCACAGGGATACAGCCGCAGCCAAACCGCCTGCTCTTGGGGCCAAGCTCCGTTTCGGCAGTTGCGTAGAGTATTGCTGTGCTGCTGGACCAGGGCGAGATATTGAGAACGCGCCCCGCTATCGCCATTAAACGCGGCAACCCGTTGGGCCTCTTTTTGGGAGGCCATGCCCTGGGTGACTTGGCAGTAGGCGTTGAGCTGGGCGATCGCCGCTTTTGGCGGCAGAAATGCCCCAAAAAGTAGCGCGGCTGTACAGACTTGGGCAACCCAATTACGAGGGCGACGAAATGAAATTGGAGCTTGAGGCGATTTTGATTGGGCTGGAGCGGTCACATTTTCCCCCTCGGGGTGTCAATTGGGCCTGAACCAGGGCACGTTACTCAGTTAGTAGATGCAGGCTAGGTCACCCTAGCCGCGCCCCGCAGGCTAGGGTTGGAAACTGTTCCTCAAGAAAGCGGTTTAATTTTTCAAGGAATGCCAGATTTTAGCGCTCTTAGGCTGGATCTGCAGGTGGAGTGGATTCCGGTTGTTCTTCCGGCACCATCATTTCTTCTAGATTGGCTAGTAGCGATCGCAGCCGCATTCGCTGAATGTAGGGCCAGCCCCCACTCACCTCAATATCACGCAGTAAATGATAAAGCCGCTGTCGATTGGTGGGTAAGGCATCCCGAAATAAATCTTCCCGAATTCTCTGGTGGAGCAGTTCTAAGGTTCGGAGTAATTCCAGTAAGGCAATTTCATCACCTTTGCGAGCCATTGCCACCGCTTCAATATCAGCCATTAATGCCTGCAAATCAGTCGGCAAATTTTCAACATCTAGAGCGAGATAATCATCCATAGAAACCCTGTTTCCTAAACACAGTGGGTTGAGCCTTTGGGCACCGTAATGGGTCTGTTCAAGGCAGACCAACTCTACAATTCGTTACAAGACGATCCCCTTAAACCCAATAGGACGGCTCGATTGAGGGAACCGAGCCATGTAGAATGCTAACTTGAGACCCGGAATCGGGTTCCCCTTCAATTGTGGGAAAGTCCAGCTTGGCTAATGTCAAGCAACGGATTTCTCTAAAACCTTTGGCGGCGGTGTTACTCAGGTATTTGGGTTGTTTAGCTCGACTGAATAGCCCAGTCCATTGATATTATTCTGTGCCGACAGACGTTATAGCGATTTATCTGATTTTTTGAGGTTGACCATGAGGTATCGTGCTCTAGTTGTTGGTTTCCTGGCGGTGTGCCTGGGATTTTTAACTGCCTGTAGTGAGGGTCCAGTGGCCACCGCCGATGTGCCCTTGACCTATGACCAAATCCGCAATACAGGTCTGGCCAATAGTTGCCCTCAACTATCAGAAACGAGCCGGGGCAGTATTGGTTTAGATGCAGGTAAGCAGTACCAGATTGCGGGCATCTGTATGGAGCCCACCACTTACTTTGTTAAAGAGGAGCCCACTAATCGCCGTCAACAGGCGGAATATATCGCGGGTAAGCCCCTCACCCGTTACACCTCTTCTTTAGACCAAGTGCGTGGCTTGTTGAACGTTGAAGGCGATGGCAGTCTGACCTTTAGCGAAAAGGACGGGATGGACTTCCAAGCCATCACGGTGCAGTTGCCGGGCGGGAGCCAAGAGCCTTTCCTCTTTACGGTTAAGGGGTTGGTAGCCCATTCCCAGCCTGATCTCAACGCCATCACGACTTATACCGATTTGAGCGGCGACTACAAAGTCCCCTCTTACCGCACCTCTAACTTCCTGGATCCCAAAGGACGCGGTTTGGCCACTGGCTATGACACGGCTGTGGCACTCCCCGGCGGTGGTGATAAAGATGAGCTGGCCCGTGAAAACACCAAAGCCTTTGACATCGGTCAGGGTCACATCACCCTCCAGATCTCTAAGGTGGATAGTGATACTGGCGAGATTGCAGGTACCTTTGAAGCTGAGCAGCCCTCTGACACTGATATGGGCACGGCTGCTCCGGTAGATATGAAAATCCAGGGCATTTTCTACGGTTACTTAGAAGAACTGGAAGCTTAGGGTTGCTACAGCATTAAGCTGTGGCCTAAATATCGTTAAAGAAGGGGGCGTCATTTAGACGCCCCCATCTTTAGTAAGTTTGTCTGTATCGCCCAGCTTTTGATATAGGGCAATGCGAAGCCGCTACATGTCCGTTCCGTAAGCCTCCATCGGTAGGCAAGAGCACATTAAGTTGCGATCGCCATAAGCCTGATCAATCCGATTCACCGCAGGCCAAAATTTGTGGGCTTGAGTAGCAACCGTAGGAAACACCGCCACCTGGCGAGAATAGGGGCGGTCCCAATCGCTGACTAAATCTGCCGTCGTATGGGGAGCCTGTCTAAGCACATTGTTCTCCGCATCGGCCTCACCCGACTCAATGGCGCGAATTTCCTCGCGGATGGCAATCATCGCCTCGCAGAAACGATCTAGCTCTGCCAAAGATTCGCTCTCGGTCGGTTCAATCATCAGCGTCCCCGCCACCGGCCAGGACATGGTCGGCGGGTGGAAGCCATAGTCAATCATGCGTTTGGCCACATCTTCGACACCCACTTGGGCCGATTTTTTGAAGGGGCGCAAATCGACGATACACTCGTGGGCCACAAGGCCGTTCGTGCCGGTGTAGAGAATGTCGTAATGCCCTTCCAGTCGCTTGGCAATGTAGTTGGCGCTGAGGATGGCCACCTCTGTCGCCCGTTGCAATCCTGCCGTGCCCATCATGGCAATGTACATCCAGGAAATCGGCAGGATGCTCGCACTTCCCCAGGGGGCGGCACTGACCGCGCCAATGCCTTGGTCGCCCCCGACCCCAGCAACGCGACAGTGACTGGGCAAAAAGGGCACTAGGTGAGATTTGACGCCAATCGGCCCGACCCCAGGACCGCCGCCACCGTGGGGAATACAGAAGGTCTTGTGCAGATTCAGGTGGCAGACATCGGCCCCAAAATCTGCGGGCCGACAGAGGCCCACCTGGGCGTTCATGTTGGCCCCATCCATATACACCTGGCCGCCGTGCTGGTGAATCACCGCGCAGATATCGCGGATGCCTTCCTCAAATACCCCATGGGTGGAGGGATAGGTGACCATCAGAGCCGCAAGGGTATCGCTGTGCTTTTCGGCTTTGGCCTGGAGGTCAGCGATGTCGATATTGCCGTCGCGATCGCACTTCACCGCCACCACTTTCATGCCCGCCATCACGGCGCTAGCAGGGTTGGTGCCGTGGGCCGACTCAGGAATCAAACAGACCGTGCGTTGCAAATCGCCGCGATCGTGGTGGTAGGCGCGAATCACCAGCAAACCGGCATACTCCCCTTGGGCTCCAGCATTGGGCTGCAGGGAAATACCGGCAAACCCGGTGATTTCGCCCAGCCATGCTTCTAGATCCGTAAAGAGTTGCTGATAGCCCTGGGTCTGGTCCAGGGGCGCAAAGGGATGAAGCTGCCCAAACTCCGGCCAGGTAATCGGCACCATCTCCGCCGTGGCGTTCAGCTTCATGGTGCAAGACCCCAGGGGAATCATCGCCGCCGTCAAAGAAAGGTCCTTACTCTGAAGGCGATGCAAATACCGCAGCATCTCAGTCTCAGAGTGGAACTGGTTGAAGACCGGGTGGGTGAGGAAAGGGG
>ERZ1740060.977-NODE-977-length-11365-cov-21.820071_pt1 | contig 11365 bp, 12 predicted proteins | sample MGYA00581743_ERZ1740060 | MGnify/ENA primary metagenome ERZ1740060 (study PRJEB43018, sample SAMN04849235) | marine metagenome | isolation source: floating plastic debris | place: Pacific Ocean | collected 2008-08-27 | study: EMG produced TPA metagenomics...
GTCAGCGTCTCTTTTTCCGTCGGGCGCGCCTCGCGCTTGAAGAAACCACCGGGAACTTTACCGGCGGCATAATATTTCTCGTTGTAGTGAACGGTCAGCGGAAAGAAATCCTGACCGGGCTTTTGCTGCTTGGCAAAAGTCACGTTGGCCATGACCGAGGTCTCACCAAGCGTTGCAATCACAGACCCATCGGCCTGACGGGCAACCTTGCCCGTTTCCAATGTGAGGGTCTCGTCCCCCCACTCCATCGTTTTCGTCGTTACGTTAAACATCACGTTTCCTATGTTGGCCCCTCGTTGAGGCCGTTTGCGTAGGGGCCGGATGCCCCTGGCCTTATCGTATCCAATCTGCCCGTCAGGCCCGGCGATGCAGATTTTCGGATGCAGGTAAGGTAGCGCCCTTTCGGCGGAACCCCATGTGAAAACCGCGCCCGATGGGGCGCGGTTTCAGTGTCTTAGCGACGCAGGCCGAGCTTTTTGATGAGGTCCTGATAACGGGCCTCTTCTTTGCCCCGCAGATAGTCCAGCAGCTTACGGCGCTGGGCCACCATCTTCAGAAGGCCACGGCGACCGTGGTTGTCCTTCTTGTGGGTTTTGAAATGCTCGGTGAGCGTTGCAATCCGCGAGGACAGAATGGCGACCTGAACTTCGGGCGACCCAGTGTCGCCTTCTTTGGTGCCAAACTCTTTCATCACGCGGGCTTTTTCTTCAGCAGTGATCGACATCGGGGTCTCCTTCAAAGGTTAAGGGTGATGGCGCAAGCCGGGATGTCGTCCAGCAAGGCCCATGGAGAGGCTCTGCCCGTTGCCAAGCAGATGCGCGCGTATAGGAGGATTCTGCTTGAAAAGAAAGCCCTGTTTTCCTTAGCTGAAACCCCTCTGGCAGCAAGAATGCCGCCAAAGGGAACGAGCGCGTGCTCTTACGTTTCGCGCGTCTTCAGGCTTCCGCGTGCCGACTTGTCGATGCGGTATTCCTGCATCAGGCCCATCACGATCGCCACGCACATCAACAGCAGCAAGGCTGCGAACGGAAATCCGGTTGTCACAGCCATCGCCTGCAACGCGCCAAGGCCGCCGCCCAGCAACAATGCAATCGCTACGAGCCCTTCAAAAGTGCACCAGAACACGCGCTGCGGGACGGGGCCATCAATCTGACCGCCCGATGTGATGGTGTCGATCACCAACGATCCGGAGTCCGACGAGGTGATGAAGAACACCAGCACCAGAATGATCCCGATCAGGGATGTAATCCCGGCCAAAGGCAATTGTGACAGCATTTCAAACAATTGCGTGGGCAGCGCGGCATCTGCGGCACCCGTGAAGCCATCATTGACGACCTGCATGATGGCCGTTCCGCCAAACACGCTCATCCACAACACACAGACCAGCGAGGGTATCAACATCACGCAGATCAGGAATTCCCGCACGGTGCGCCCGCGGCTAACGCGCGCGATGAACATGCCCACGAAGGGGGACCAGCTGATCCACCACGCCCAATAGAAGGCCGTCCAGCCTTGGCTGTAGTTCGCATCTTCGCGGTTGAACGGTTGGCTGAGCGCGGGCAATTCGGTGATATAGGCTCCCAGTGAGCCGAAGAAGAGCGAGACAAGCTCTGCCGTCGGGCCAGCGATCAGTGTGAAGACCAACAGCAGAAACGCCAGCACCATGTTGATTTCAGACGCACGTTTTACGCCACCGTCCAGACCTGCCAAAACGCTGATTGTTGCGACGCCGGTAATGGCGACGATCAAGCCGACCTTGGTTGCATCGCTTTGTGACAATCCGAAAAGATAGTTCAGCCCGGCAGAGGCTTGCTCTGCCCCGAAGCCCAAGGACGTGGCCAAGCCGAACAGCGTGGCAAAAACGGCGACAACGTCGATGATATGGCCGGTCCAACCCCAGATACGATCGCCGAAGATCGGGTAGAAAGCAGACCGGATCGAAAGCGGCAAGCCTTTGTTATAGCAAAATAAACCAAGGGCCAGGGCAACTACTGCATACATCGCCCAAGGGTGCAGCGCCCAGTGATAGATCGTGGCAGCCATGGCCAACCGGGTGGCAGCCTCTGCATCGCCCGGCGCGCCCGCAAGCGGAGCCCAGCTTTCGGGCGATCCGGCCGTGTTCGCGAAAGAGCTGGAGAAATGACTCAGCGGTTCTGACACGCCGTAGAACATCAAGCCGATGCCCATCCCCGCTGCGAACAGCATCGCGAACCAACCGGGATAACCATAATCGGGTGTCGCATCTGCGCCGCCCAACCGGACCGAGCCAAGCGGTGACACGATCAATGCGAGCCCGAACAAAACGAAGATGTTGCCCGCAAGGATGAAGAACCAGCTGAAATTGCCGGTCACGTAATCTCTTGAAGCGGCGAACAGGGCCGTTGCCTCCTCCGGCAACATGAGTGTTCCCAGAACAAAGGCCACGACACCCAGACCGGCAATCAGAAAGACCGGGTTATGGATATCAAGCCCAAACGGTCCAATCTTGGCCTGCACATTATCCTGACCGATCTCGTAATCGATCTCGTCAATCAACTGTGTTGGTTTATCCCTATCAGACATAAGCCTTCCCCTTTTATCGTCTTTTTGTTGCGGCGCGCACAGACACGCGACAACCGTTCAACGATGAAAGGATCGGTCAGGTTCCTGACTATTTGGAATCTACCTTGAACAAACCGCCAAGCAGCGCATTGGCGGCTGTGCGTCGAGGGACAAAAAACGCTTCTAGCCGACCTGTGCTGCCAACAACTGCTGCACCTGCGCATAGGCCAGCAGCTCTACATCCGCCGCGCTTAGTCCGTCTGGCGCAATGACATTCGCAACCAGATCGCCATCGGCTGTAATCTCGAACATGTTGGGGTTGTCGGTTGAAACCTGCACGGTGACTTCCGCCGGAGGACCGTCATCATCGTGGATCAGCACAAGCCCGTCATCCTGTGAAAAGTCCATCACCTGCGCGGGCGGGCCGCTTTGCCGGATATCGAGCATGAATGTATCTGCACCTTGCCCGCCATGCAGCGTGTCCGCATGCCCGCCGATCAAAACATCGTCGCCGCTGCCTGCATTCAGGTGATCGACAACATCGTCGTCAACCAGTTCAGGCAGCGCATCTTCGTCCTGCTCTTCTTCCGTCTCATGCTCCGCGCGCAGCAAATCTGGGCTGACGCCCGCCACGACACCCAGCACCGGATCAAGGGCGGCATCCAGAACCGTTTCGATCTGGTCGGCGATTTCTTCTGCAAGATCAGGACCTTCCTGCACCAGATCGCCACCGACCAACCAATCGTCACCGGTGCCACCCATCAATGTGTCGTGCCCGGAGCCCCCGATCATCAGATCGTCGCCGGCGACACCTTGAAGGCTGTCGTTGCCTGCATCGCCCGCCAGGACGTCATCGCCCGCGCCGCCGACAAGTCTGTCGTCACCGTGACCGCCGGAAAGAACATCATCACCGTTTTGCCCAAAAAGGCCATCTGCGCCGGTTTCGCCTGCCAAAAGGTCATTTCCGTTCTCGCCGATCAATTCATCGAACCCGTCACCGCCAAGCAGCCCATCATCACCGTGACCGCCCCAGATCTGGTCTGCGCCATCGCCGCCATCGACCAGGTCATCGCCCGCCCCGCCATTGATAAGGTCGTCTGCAAGATCGCCTTGAAGCAGATCGTCACCGGCGCCGCCAGCCAAGGGCGTCCCGTCAAGAACGCTTGCCAGAAGGTTGGGTGCATCGGTCTGTTCGGGGCCCGCGACGTTGTCTTCACGCTCGATCTCTGTCTCGGTGTCATCCATCATGAGCGAGCCGACAGTGCTCCCCGCCACCAACAGGCTGAACAGTCCCATCAAACCAAGCATCTTGAATCCCTTTTTCCGTCACGACCCCAGCATCTGGCCCCGCATCTGGGTAGTCCTTAGAAATGAAGAAACGCTTTTTTCAGAGAGGTGTGTGAGCCCTAACTTGGTTAACGCTATCGCTAAGGTGGTAAACTGTTTCTTAAATCTAAACGATCAGTAGAAAAATCCGGATTGATCCGAATATAGCAACAAAACAATGCCGAATTTTCTATGACATACTGCGATTTTAGCGTAATTTTTCCTTGTGTTTTGGGGGATTTAATATGTTCGAATTGGTCGCTTTGCCGATCCTGCTGATGGCAGGATTGGGCTTTATTGTTTTCGGGGAAAATGACGATAACGACGACGATAATCGGGATGACGACAGCACGCAAAACGATGATGTCGCTGATGATACGGATATCGTTTCGGACCCTGTGCCCGAACCCGATCCAGAGCCTGAACCCGTACCCGAACCGACCATCACCGTCACCGCGACCGGACTGAATATCGAGGGTACATCTTTGGATGACACCCTGACCGGCGAGGACGGGGATGATGAGATCACGGGCGGCGACGGAGACGACACAATCGATGGACGCACGGGGAACGATACAATTCTTGGCGGTCCGGGCGATGATACCCTGCAAGGCTGGGGCGGTGATGACACCATCGACGGTGGGCCGGGGGATGACCGGATTGATGGACGCAATGGGAATGACACCATTCGCGGCAGTGCCGGCAACGACGTGATTGATGGCGGAATTGGCGACGATGACATCGACGCCGGTGGTGGCAGTGACACTGTCTTCGGCGGCAATGGCGATGATACGATCCTGGGCGGGTCCGGCAATGACGTGATCCGTGGCTCTACCGGGGAAGACACGATTGATGGCGGCACCGGGAATGACCGTATTCATGGTGGCAGCAACGATGATGAAATCCGCGGCGGTGCAGGTGCGGACGTGCTTGAAGGCGGTACGCGCGATGACATCCTGCGCGGCGATTCCGGCAATGACATCCTGCGCGGTGGCGAGGATGATGACGACCTCTTTGGCGGGGCTGGAAACGATCAACTGGATGGTGGTACTGGCAACGACACGCTCAGCGGTGATCTTGGCCGCGATATGCTCGAAGGCGGTGACGGTGAGGACAGCCTTGCAGGCGGTGTCGGCGCCGATACCCTGTCTGGTGGCGACGGGTCTGATTTCCTGGATGGCGGTTTCAGCAATGATACGCTGGATGGCGGCGACGGTAACGACATCCTTTACGGGGGCCGCGGATCTGATGCGCTGGATGGCGCACAGGGCGACGACATCCTGATCGGCATGGACACCGCAATCGACGAGGACGCGTTGCGCGCAGATCCTCTGTCATTGCAAACCGACGGCGTCATCTCTGCCGATGATCTGGACAATGCCGACACCCTTTTGGGCGGTGAAGGCGATGACGTCATTTACATGGGTGAAGATGATATTGCGACCGGTGGCGACGGGGCGGATACCCTGATCGGCGGCACGTGGAACGAAGCTGGTGAAGCGCCAGAGATCACCGACTTTGTCAGTGGCGATGACAGCTTCGTCTATCTGGTCCCTGCAGGCTCTGCGTCGCCGACCATGTCGATCAACGATCTTGGTAGCGGCGATTTCGAGATCCTGGCGGACGGAGTCGTCGTGGCGACCGCTTCCGGCACACTCGCGCTCAGTGACATTTCGGTTGCGAACTTCACACCTGCCTAAGACACGCGATACGGGAAGATATTTCACTCCTTCGGGTCATAGTTGCGCCATGATCGGCATTTAAATCAAACCCATCATGTTAACGCGCCTCGCGCAGTTTCCCCGGGGTAGTATCTAAGATGGATTCCGTATTTTTGTCGCTCTTGCTGTTGGCAGGGCTTGGGTATGCGATTGATGCAGTTGTTGAGGAAGAGGAGGAGGACGACGACGACGATGTCGAGATCACCACGACCAAGACGACGATCCCACTCAACAATCTTATCGAAGGCTCTGACGGCGATGACGCGCTGACCGGCAGCGCCGCAGCCGATCTTATTGATGCAAAGGATGGCGACGATACCGTCAACGCCGGAGACGGTGATGACAGGGTCAGAGGTGGCGACGGCGATGACCAGCTTTTTGGCGAGGAAGGCAGTGACGGCCTTTTCGGCGGCGAGGGCGATGACACGCTTGACGGGGGTGACGATGACGACGGTCTCTCTGGTGAGGCAGGCGCGGATGATCTCTTTGGCGGCGATGGCGATGACCAGCTTGAAGGCGGCGATGGCAATGACGACCTGAATGGCGATGCCGGCGACGACCTGCTCTTTGGTGGCGAGGGCGACGACACCCTCAACGGCGGTACCGGAGAGGACCAGCTTGTCGGCGACGCAGGGGCCGATACGCTTAACGGCGGGGCGGATGACGACACTCTTTTCGGTGATGAAGGGGACGACACGCTTGATGGCGGCACTGGCAATGACTTCCTGAGAGGCGGCCTTGGCAGCGATATTCTGAACGGCGGCGATGGCGAGGACGTTCTGGTCGGCACCAGCACTGTGACCTTGCCGGATGGCACCGTTTCGCCTTTCCCGGCTGAGGATCAGGACGAGGCAGATACGCTGAATGGCGGCGAAGATGATGACCGCATCCTGATGGGCGAGAATGATACAGCCACGGGTGGGGATGGCGCGGACCAATTTGCCACCGGCACCTTCGTATCCCCGGGCGAAGCTCCAACGATCACCGATTTCAGCACCGGCATCGACAATTTCGTCTACTTCTACCCAGACGGCACACCAGCCCCCACCTTGACGCTCAACGATCTTGGTGGCGGTCAGCACGAGGTTCTGGCCGATGGCGTCGTCGTGGCCGAGGTGACCGGCACGATCTCTCTGGTCGATTTGGCGGTCTCGCCGGTCTAGGAGGCTTCTTTAAAGAACGGCAGGAAAGCCCGCAGCACCGCTTGCGGGTTTTCCTCCATTGCAAAATGCCCGCTTTCGCAAGTCGCCGTTTGCACATCCTCGGCCCAGGCTTTCCACAACTCTGCCGGATCCCCTGTTTTCGCTGGAAACCCACCTTCCGCATACAGGAACATCAAGGGCGATGTGATCTTCCGGCCTGCCGCCTTATCCGCCTCGTCCAACGCCTTGTCGAAAGTCGCACCCGCCCGGTAATCCGCGCACATGGCATGAAGACGGGCCGCATCACAGGCCTGCTTTCGGTATCCCGCCAAAGCTGCTTCAGAAAAGACCTGCAAATCCTCTGACAGGGTCCAACTTTTCAGCGTCCAGTCGATATATGCGGCTGGATCTGCCGCGATCATCCGTTCGGGCAGCGGCGCGGGCTGCGCCAGAAACGTCCAGTGATAGGCCTTCATCGCCAGATCCGCGCCCCAGGCTGCCCAGAAATCCCCGGTTGGGACGATTTCGATGATGCCCAAACGGTCCACCTTGTCGGGATGATCCAGCGCCATGCGATACGCAACACGCCCGCCACGGTCATGGCCCAGAACATGGGCTTTGGGGATCCCGAAAACCTCCATCAGCCCGACAATGTCCTTGGCCATCTCGCGCTTGGAATAAACCGAATGGGTCGCGTCATCCGCAGGCGCATCGCTGTCTCCATAGCCCCGCAGGTCTGGAACAATGACATCGAACTGCCCAGCCATCACGGGCGCGATATGCTCCCAGCACATGTGATTTTGCGGATAGCCATGCAGCAAGATAAGCGGAGCCCCCGTGCCACCGCGATGCACGCTCAGCTCAACGCCGTTCGTCGCCACGCGGGTTTGCGTAAAACCGTCGATCATCTAAGCCTCCCACGGCACGGGTTGCACATGATAGCCGATATAGAGCGGGTGTTTGGGATGCCCTGCCTTGCTAAGCCCCAGATGATACAGCGAATGGCCCGCGTCTCTCAGCAGATGCTCCACCGCGGGTCCCCGTCCCAGATGCGCCCCATGTGTGCCCCAGGCCGTGACTATTCGGTCAGCCCAATCACAGCCCTCAAGGATGGCGATATCGTTCTCAGGCCCGACGGGTTCGACAGCCTTGCGCATCTTGCGCGGATCGGTGTCGCGCCACGCGAAAATATTGGTCACCCGAAACGCGCCAAATCCAAGCGCCCGCGCGCGCCGCTCGCAGCGCTCAACCGTCGGATCGTTCTGTACCTCGGTCGCGGTGGACGGGTTCAGCATGATGAAATGCGCGCGGGGGCCAGCGTCGTCCCAAATCCTTGTCAAAGCGTAGCGATAGCGTTCGCAATCCGAATAGATCGCGACCGAGGGCGCATCCCCTTTGGTATGACTTTTCGTAATCATCCTGCGTTCCATCTGCAAAAACATGCGTATTCAATACATATCCAATACATATCGAACCCGCATCGAAACCATAGCCGGGATCAGGTGTTGAACACCCGGCTTGGATGCAATTCTCCGGCCTTGTAAACGCCCACCGCGACAGCTTTTCCATCATAGGAAGCCCACGCCTCATCGCCGTATTCCGCGTCGCTTGCGATCACCATGCCGGGGTTGCCATTGCGCAATCTGGCGGCGCCTTCTGCGGTACATTTCAGCTCTGGCAGATCGTCGAGACCTTGCTCGAGAGGGCGCAAAAAAGCATCTAACTCCAATGACTTGGACATTTCGTCCAGCGTTTCCAATCTGATCCCGTCGTTGGCCTCGAACGGTCCGGACCAAACGCGTCGCAGCTCCCGCACATGGCCATGACAGCCCAGCGCGTTGCCCAGATCCCGCGCAATCGAGCGGACATATCCCCCCTTGCCGCAGACCATTTCCAGCGTGACGTGATCCGCGTCCGGACGCTCAATAAAATCGAGGCTTTCCACAAACAAATCCCGCGCCGCAATCTCAACATCCGCGCCATCCCGCGCCAGCTTATACGCGCGTTCGCCGTCGATTTTCACGGCCGAGAATTTCGGCGGAACCTGCTGAATATCACCGATAAATTCCGGCAACGCGGCGGCAATCTCTGCATCCGACGGACGGGTATCGCTCTCGGCAATCACCTCCCCTTCGGCATCGTCCGTGTTGGTCGATTGCCCCAACCGAACGGTGAAGACGTAAGCCTTTAACGCATCGGTAATATAAGGCACCGTCTTCGTCGCTTCGCCTAATGCAACCGCCAAAACGCCTGTCGCTTCGGGGTCCAACGTGCCCGCGTGGCCCGCTTTCTTGGCGTCAAACGCCCAGCGTACCTTGTTCACAACCGCGGTCGAGGTGATCCCAGCCGGTTTGTCCACGACCAACCAGCCCGAGACATCGCGGCCCTTCTTGCGTCGTGCCACTTAGTCGTCACTTTCCACGTCACGCCGCACCGCGTCTTGCGCGAACATGCGGCGGGTGTCGTCCATCCGGTCGAAGGTCTCGTCGATCTTGAACCGCAGCTCCGGCGCGTATTTCAGCGTCAGGCCTTTGGCAACCAACCGTCTGAGTTCATGACGATTTTTGCGCAACGCCGACAGCGCCAGCTCAGCGTCGCCGCCGCCCAACGGCAGCACATAGGCCGTTGCGATCTTCAGATCGGGAGAGGCCTGAACCTCCCCCACGGTGATCGACATGCGTCCCAGATCTGGGTCGTGGTGATCGCCACGGTTCAGCACATCCGACAGCGTGCGCCGGATCAGCTCACCGACGCGCAGCTGTCTTTGGGACGGTCCGGGACCAGTATCAAAACGGTTCTTTGCCATAGGGGCGACTTACGCCTTTCGGCCCGCGTTGCCAAGCATCCGCCGCATCGCTAGTTAAGCGTGACGTAACGGAGAACGATCATGACTGACCTGCCTGGCATTGTTATCACCGGCGCTTCTGGCCGCATGGGTCAAATGCTTGTGAAGACCGTCAGCGAAAGCCCGCGCGTCAAGCTGGTCGGTTGCCTTGAACGCCAAGGCCACGACTGGATCGGGCGCGATATTGGTGAGGCCATGGGCGGTGCGGCATTGGGGGTTCCCGTGTCTGACGATGCGGTCGAGGTCTTTGCTAAAGCCCAGGCGGTGATCGACTTCACCGCGCCCAATGCCACTGTGGAGTTTGCAGCCCTCGCAGCACAGGCCCGCGCCGTGCACGTGATCGGCACCACAGGGCTGACGGACCATGATCTACAAAAGTTGAATGCTGCCGCGCGCCATGCTGTCATTGTTCGTGCGGGCAACATGAGCCTTGGGGTTAACCTATTGGTGCAACTGACGAAAAAGGTCGCCGCGGCGCTGGATGATGACTTTGATATCGAGGTGATTGAGGCGCATCACAATCAGAAAGTAGACGCGCCCTCCGGCACCGCTTTGATGCTGGGAGAGGCCGCCGCCGAAGGGCGTGGCGTATCGCTCAAGGATGTGTCTGACAGTGGCCGTGACGGTATTACGGGCGCCCGAAAACGCGGTGATATCGGTTTCACGGCGATCCGTGGCGGCGATATCGTCGGCGAGCATGACGTGCTTTTCGCCGCCACCGGTGAGCGGATTACCCTGCGCCATGTTGCCTCTGATCGGGCGGTCTTTGCACGCGGTGCGCTGAAAGCTGCCATCTGGGGCCAGGACAAAGCGCCCGGTGAATATGACATGCTGGATGTGCTTGGCCTGTGATCCAACTTGCGCTTTGTTGCGTATCAAATGCATCACAACCAAATGGAGCCGGATATGCTTCGCTTTGCTGCTGCCCTTATTGCCATCTTCGCTGTTGCGCCCGCCACGGCGCAGGCCTTTCAAAAGCTGACCGAGAAATCAAATTTCGTGCAGGCCGTTCAGGACAAAGAGCTGACGCGCATGGGGATAGGCCTTGATGTGACGCCCGATGGCAAGATCATCGGCCGCGCCTTTGGCCGTGACGTGCGCGGCAACTGGACATGGCAGGATGGCTACTTTTGTCGCGATCTGTACTGGGGCAAGCGCGATCTGGGGTACAACTGTCAGGAAGTGAAGTTGCACGGTGAGACCATTCGCTTCACGTCCGATAAAGGCACAGGGCAGTTCGCGGATCTGACGCTGCGCTAGGATCCAAACTCTTTTGAAGAGTTTGGACAGAGTTTTCTGAAAACTCTTGGTGCTAGAAGTCGATCGCAAGGCCTTTCTTTTCCCAATCACCATACCGAACGGGCTCAGGCCCGTCGCGGCCGCCCAATTCGGTTGGCAGCTTCTTTTCCTTGGCTTTTTTCCTGCGTTCTTCGGCCTCCGCCAAGGCGCGTTGTGCTGCAGGGGGCAGTTCGGGCTTGTCGCTCATGGTGTGGTCCTCGGGTCGTTCCTTGTGTGCCGGTTATGATTGATATACGCCCGCAAGGCCTTCCGACAAGCCAGTTAAAGGACCGCAGATGAGCGACGCCGGACTTGCCCCAAGACGCGCTGCCGTGCGCCTGCTGACCTCAGTCATCGACGAGGGCCGTCAGCTGTCCGAGCTGACAGGCGGACTTGATACGCTGGCCCCCGCTGATCGCGCGCGTGCACAGCGTCTGGCGACGGAAACCCTGCGCCATCTGGATCGCGCAGACCGCGCCTTAAAGCCGTTCTTGAAGAAAACGCCGCCTCTC
>ERZ1740060.978-NODE-978-length-11350-cov-3.451881_pt1 | contig 11350 bp, 11 predicted proteins | sample MGYA00581743_ERZ1740060 | MGnify/ENA primary metagenome ERZ1740060 (study PRJEB43018, sample SAMN04849235) | marine metagenome | isolation source: floating plastic debris | place: Pacific Ocean | collected 2008-08-27 | study: EMG produced TPA metagenomics assembly...
CGAGAAAATAACGCTTTAGAATTTGTTGCGAAATAATCACTGCCACTAGCGAAAATCAAAGCAACGCAACGGCAGCAGGTATTCTGCTATGAATTGCCTACATCAGTTTGATGTGTAGTCGGTTGCATAATTTGCGCAAATAATGCCAGAAAGAACAATGTTGAGTTTGGATTTATTACCCCGGCATAGAAACCGCGCCTGTTTCTATGCCGGGGTAATAACAGCTTAGCCTTAAGCTGCGCGATTTATCGATTTCAAACCTGATATGAAAGTAGCGGCCTGCTGTAGCGCAGTTCGAGCCTCCGGTGCGAAGCCATCGAGTAACTGCCAGCAGTGGAAGACACCAGCATAGACAATCAGCTCGCTCGCGCCACCGCAAGACTTAACCTTGTCGTGCACCCGCTTCGCATCGTCAAAAATTAGTTCGGTGTCGCCGACCTGAATATGCAGCGGCGGGAGCCCATCTAGCCGACCAAACAGCGGAGAGACTTCCGCGTTTCGCAGTTGGTCTGGTCGAGCGTAACAAAGAGCGAACTGAGACAGACTCTCTGGTCGGCACAACGCGCACTTCCCATCATTGTCGCGGATTGAGGCACCGCTCACTGTCAGATCCGTCCAGGGGGAGAAGAGCACGGCACCAGCAGGCAACGGAAGGCCTTGGTCCCGAATACGAAGTAGAAGCGCTAGGGCTAGTCCACCACCAGCGGAATCACCAGCAAGAATGATATCCCGATGAGAGACGCCGCTGTTCAAGAGCCATCGATACGCTTCTTCTGCATCGTCCAAAGCGGCCGGGTACGGAAACTCAGGCGCAAGTCGATACACGGGAACGAAGACTTTAGCGGGTGTGAGCCGAGCTAAGGCTGCTGTAATCGGTCGATGAGTCCAGGGCGAGCACGCTACGTATCCACCACCATGAAGGTAAAAGATTGTTCGACTAGCTGGTGCATGCGGGACAATCCACTCACCAGGTGGCTGATCGATTTTGGTCGGTGTGACGGTAGTGCCAAACGACCTCAACGACCGGAGCGCAGGCGGGGTGCCAAGTAACCGTCGGGCACGACGTGCTAAAGAGTCAGGTGGGCCCCAGTCACGACGCCGGACCAAAACGCGAATTATCTGAGCGACAAGACGTACGCGTATACTGCTCATGAAAGTACTGTATCCCACCTAACACGTTAGATAATTACGCAGCTTCAACATCTTCAAACCAGCCGCCGTGGGTGCCGATCGCCACATGCTGCTTGGGAATCCAAATGCTTGCGACAGGCGGCCCAGAAAAAAACTTCGCATCTAAAATAACTAGCCTGGATCGCGTCGATTGCGGCTGAAACACAAAACCCATGAGCCAACCGTCATCTTCAGAGGTCGAAGAGACTCGCGGAATGAAGGTTAACTCTGACGCCATCCCGCCGTCAAAGTCCTGTCGTTCCGTTGTTCCTTGCTCAATATCCACTTTAATGGCGCCGTCAAAGGACGGTTTTGTGGTCGCCTCGACGCCATAACCAAAACGATAGGGCCTACCTTCGACATGGGGGCTGACTTTTGGAAAATCAATCGGCAGATCCACTAGAACTTTCTCATCGACGGAGGCATCGTTTGAATTGAGATCAAGAATCCAGCGAAAGAGCTGTGGGTTTGTGTCACCAAGTGGTCCGTAGAAGTCCTTCTCGGAGGCACGCGCATAACGGCTGACGTCCACAATCAGCTTTCCGTCGAGTGTCTCGTATGCATTCAGCGGATGGTAAACATAACAGGGCTCGACATAGAACCAGCGCACATCTTCTGTTTTTCCATTTTTTGGCAAAACGCCAATCCGACTGGGTCGTTTATCTTTCCATCGGATCGGCAAAGTTGTCTTCAAGAGCATACGGATATCAAATTCGATGTTTAGGTCGTAAATAATCGCGAATCTTTCCGTAATCGACATATCGTGAATTTGAGTCAAGCCCGCCAAGGGTACTTTAACTTCATTGAGTAAATCGCCGTCAGGCGACAGCCGAACATAAAGCGCATTTTTGCCAAGTTTGCTGCTGTAAACAACGCCGTGGACGTCGCCATCAACAGGGTCAATCTTGTGGTGGCCAGTGAAGCCCTCCCCGAGCGCGCCACCTAAATTACTGCGTCGTACAGTTTCCAATTCATGAGTGAGTTCCACAAGGCTTGGCCCTGCTTCGATCGTAGCGTACAGCGTATCGCCAAATTTCACTACGTTCGTATTGGGGGAAACGTCGAGTTTGTTGGTGATTGGACCGCCAGGGTCTTTTTCTCCTAAGATTTTCGGCACATTCCCAGCCCGAACGAAACGATTTCGGTACCAGACAGGCTTGCCGTTTTGAATCTTTACACCATGCAGCATGCCATCGCCACTGAAGTAGTGCTGACGTCGACCGATCTTGCCAGCAGGATTCGGCCCGTTCCTGACGTAGAGACCGTTTAGCTCAGTTGGGATTTCGCCGTCGACCTCGAATTCAGTGTGGGTGAACTCTGTAGAAACGGGAGCGAATGGCACAGATTGGTAACGATAATTGGGAGCCCTAAGGTTAAACATAACTCTCTTCTTCGTTTTGTTAGCCTGACTTCAGTCATCAGAATTGCCACTATGGTTTTGTAGAAAAACTCACTGTATTTGGGTGTCAAGCAACAATTTAATTTCAGTTTGAATGTCTTTGTTCAAAGTGATTGGAGGATAGGGTTTTGATCGACCTTCTGAAATAAAGAGTCCTGATCTCCCTTCACTAACTGCTGTCTCAACAGCACTAATCAGTTTCTGCGCCTGAACCTTGGCCGATTTAAACAGCAAAGGGCGTAGCAAACGCAGGTACCAAGGCATTCCATCACTTGAGCCTGTCATTGAAGTTTTTGTGGGACCTGGATCGACGACTTGGATCAAAACTCCATCTTCTAATAGCTCCTCTTTCATCAAATTGCTAACGGCAGTAAGCGCTGCCTTCGACGTTGCGTACGCTCCCATCAAGCCTCCGATGCTTTCTGGATTTGTTAGTGTTCTGGCATCTAGTTCTTTCACCGCGTTGATAGCGCTCGATGAAAAATTGACAACCACTGACTGCCGAGTACCCTTTGCTCCTGCAGCAAGCGGGTTTCGTAATAGCTGTGTCAAAGCGTATGGCGCTAGCGCATTTAGCGCAAAGTGTCCCTCGATATTTTGAGGACTCATGATTCGTTTGTCTGTCAGAAGTCCTGCAATATTGTACAAGGCGGATATTTCTGTGTATTGAGATCTAATTTCTGCAGCGACTCGATTGATATCTGATGTATCCATCAAGTTGGCGATAAATCCTGTAAACTTCTGGCTAGGATGAGATTTTTGGAGTTCTTCTAGTTGAAGATTAGTTTTCTCTTGGGATCGATTAACCAGCGCAAGGTTCCATCCCTGTTTTGCGAGGATTTTGGCAATCTCTAGCCCAATACCTCCGGTTGAACCAGTCAATACCGCCGTTTTTTGAGTTGAGTTTATCATTCTGTTCGTTTGACTCGATATGGGCATCGCCTTAAACACAGCCTTCGCGCTTAAGGCGAGGGATTCAGACTTTAATGAAAGATCAACAACAGACTCTTAAATTGAAACAGGAGGCTCGGGCGTACTCAGCTTTGCGAATACCTCTTCGTCTGGCATTTCTAGGACAGTTTTGAGACTTTTGTGCTCAAATAAGGCATGGTGCTTGATGGGGTCAAGCGGCGGTTGTCCAACGCTTCCCCCTTCCCCTTCGTAAGCTGTAGGTGCTTTGAACCGTGCTAGTTCTTCGTCCGAGATATTCAACGCTTGGACCACGTTCGGATCAATCCAAGCCTCAGGTACCACTTCCTGTACCCACGTCGAAATTTCTAGCGATAAATGATCAGGCCCGGTAAAGTAAATCGATTTCATGGTGCCGTGATCAAGCGGTCCAAAGACATGAACTCCTCTGGTGCGCAGGCGATCGCGCATGTTGAGCAATTCCTGTTCGCTGTCTACATTCAGGGCTAAATGTTGAATAGACCCTGGTGCGCCTTCTCCAGCTGTCCCCGCATAGGGGACGCCTTCTACAGACTCAATCTCTTCATTCTTCGGTATCTGAACAAAACTCAAGCAGGCTTTGTCGTTCAACTTAAGAAAACTATGAAAGGCACCTTTGACATTATGCATCGGAAATAGCGCAATTAGCTCCAGACCGACAACCTCAGTGAAAAATTCAAGCTGTTGCTTGGTGTCCGCTGTAGAAATTGCAAAGTGATGAAAATTGTTTGCCTTAACCATGCTTCTGGCTCCTGCTTTGGATCTAGATATGCTGCTTGACAAATGCTTCAAGCACCTCGGAGAAGTCCTCCGTGTGGTAAATCATCATCTGGTGGGTTGCATTCGGCATAATGATGCATTCCACCGGCCCTGCGATCGCAGCTGCTGTTGCTTTGATCACTTCGGGTTGAAATGAGGTATCTTTTTCACCCCCATCCAGCATGATGGTTTTTTCATTCTTCTCTATCGGGTCGAGCTGAGCGTAGGTGACTACTGATGCCCTAGAGGAGAGATCGTAACTCCACGTATTCCAGGGGTCAGCATGCTTCATCTCGCTTGCCCCTTCAATGCCGTAGTCTTCGTCTAGGTCAAACGTCAAATCCACATCAATCCGTGCGCCGTGCCCAAGCACTTTGATCACCGTCTGAGTCGCCTCAGACTTCAGTGGTGCTCTAATCTTCGCCGTAAAGGGGCCGCCAGGGACAAAGGCCGACCCCATAATGATTGAGCCTGTGACAGCCTCTGCATAGGCCCCGGAGTAAGCCGCAGCGGCACCAAAACTTGAGCCCAGCAAGAAGACAGGGAGGCCTGTTTCTTGCTTTACATAGGTTGCAAAATCAACGCCTGCTTGAGCCCATTCAGCAAACTCAAACTGACCCCGTGGTCGGGTACTGCGGGTCGAACGCCCATGCCCTGGAGCATCGTAGCTCCAAATATCCGCCCCTTTGGTTTCAGCATAATACGTACAAAATGAATCATAAATTCCACCATGCGCACCAAATCCAAGGGAGATGACAAGTGCGTGATTTGGGGTCTTGCTGCAATAGCGGAAAGCATGAAGCTCTCCGAGCATGTGAGTTTCTACAAGCACTCAAGCCTCCTTTTGGTTCTCAAATAAAATTAGATTCCTAGATTTGGATTCTTGGATAAGGTTGGAGCCCGGCTCCTCTGCCCTTAGCATGAGAATGTCAGTCTTATACCGCGCTTTCTAAAGGGGACCGAACCCTGGATAATTCTTACAGTTAAAACATGAAACTGGGAGGGCTATGAACGCCAAAAAAGGAATCATTTATGCCAATTTTGTTAAACCAGAGACACTGGGAAGTCTGGCTACCACCACCATTTCCTATGCAATATCGCAAGGGATAACGTTTGATGAGATTGCGCTGTCTGTAGACATTTCAGAACTCGACTTTTCTGACCAGAATGCCCGACTTCCCGATCCTTTCATTGGAAGACTCATGAACTTGCTTGTTAACCGGTTCCCAGGACGGGCAATCTCAATGGAAATTGCCCGCTGTGCCCCATTTTCGATGCTGGGCGGGTTGGTTCAAGGCGCAATGTTTGCAACTGATATTGAGGCCGCACTCAGTTGGTTCGTTGAAAATTCGTCGATTATTGCTGACCAGGGCGTTATCCGTCTTGAAAAAACAGATTCAGAAGTTGCCTTTGTTGTCACCCATCCTCACGAAGGTATGGACCAGGGACATCTTCTAGAAGCTACAACAGGATTGATTTGGCGATTACTCAATACAATTGCAGATCCAAATGCGCCTTTGCAAAGGGTTGAGTTTGCTAATCAAAAATCTGTCCCCACACAGCCCTATGAAGCATTTTTTCAAGCACCCGTTTCGTTTCACACAGGACATAATGCACTTATTTTTTCATTAGATACGCTTCGACTTCCTGTCCGTTCTGCAAATGCTCAGATGTTTGATTTTATTAGGGAGCACTTTACTAACCTGCGTCAAAAGCTCAATAGCGATCGCCATCCCACAGCCCTTGCACCACTTCGTCAAAGCATTATGGATAATGCTGCTCAGGGTACTTATGAGGTGGCAGCGGCAGCCGCAGCTGCAAACATCAGTTTGCGCACAGCACAACGTTTAGCGCAGCAGCACGGTACATCTGTGCAAAAACTCATCAATGAGATTCGTCAGGCAAATGCCAAAGCCTTCTTAAACAATCCTGAGATTACTGTTGAAACTGTAGGGCAGCTTGTTGGATATGCCGATGTTCGAGCATTCCGCAAAGCGTTTAAGCGGTGGACAGGATTGACCCCAAAAAAGTACCGTAACGAAATTATCAAAGCGTGATGCTCTGCTTAGAGGCATATTGTTACTATTCGTGCTTACTCAAAAAAATTGAACTTGTCAGAAACGCACAGGTAAGCGACTAGCTTATCGGTGAAGATGAGCGGCGTCCGGTACTTTTTATATCGATACCTAAACTATAAATTCTGTCCACTCCTGTGTAGGGTTAGGTGATTCATTAACTTACCCTATAAGAGCATACCCTCCGACATCTGCCGTAGTAAAAAGTAGCGTAGCTGATTGCTCCACTAGATTGTCTGTTGCAAGTAAGTCTCGTTCATTTCATTGTTATATCTCTCATTTTTCATAAGATTCTGGTCTGCGTAAAGCGAGAAAGGGGCGAGCTTTGCGCGCCGCATCAATCATCGAAAAATCCAATTCAGCATAAAGGATTTGTTCAGTATCATCAGCTTTGGCTATCACGTCTCCATTAGGATCAACAACGATGGATTCGCCACAGAAATCCATTTCACCTTCAAGCCCAACTCGATTACACATGGCCAGAAATACTCCATTCTGCATGGCTGGAACCCGAAGCTCCCATTCAAACATTTCGAGAGGCTCCACTTTGGTATTAGCCGTTGGAATAATGATGAGCTGTGCTCCTTTCAAAACACAAGTTCTGCTACTTTCTGGATAGTGACGATCGAAGCATATCACTACGCCAATCTTACCTACAGACGTATCAAATACCTGGAACCCACTATCAGAAGGTGTGTAATAGTCTTGCTCATAAAAGCATGGCACTTGAGCAATATGGACCATTTTAGAGATACCAAGAAGCGAACCATCTGAATCAATTACAGGCGAGGCATCAAACCTGTTTGCATCTTCCTGGAGGTAAATATTGGGGAACCCAACTATTTTGAGCTCTCGACATTTCTCTCGAAGTTGTTTAATAAGCTCATGGTCAATATCGATGGCATAGCCACTCACATCTAGACTGGAGTATTGTGGGAAGAAAGGTGTTAGCTGAATTTCTGGAAAACACACAACCGAGGCCCCCTTCGAGGCAGCAGTCTCCATTGAGCAGAGTGCATTCGCAAGATTCTCTGCCATATTATCAACAAGTTTGGGCTGAACGAGTGCGATCTTCATGGAGTGAGTCAGAATTTCTTTAGAACGTGAATTACGCTGCTGCTTTATCCAAACAACTCGTAATCGACCTTATCGGCGGTTTCGGTTCCGTCCATCAGATGCTTACAATAGTCGAATAGGGTTTCTGAGCCAGTTTCAGGCGTAGCGTCCGCATCGTAAAGTCCCGTCTCTGGATCAAGCACAAGCATCGATTCTGTCGCATAGTAATGACCAATCCGGGCTAATTCCGCTTTGTCGGCCAGCGGTGGCACAACCTTTCCAAACCAGTCTAAAACGGTTGCAATCCGATCAAGAAATGATGCCGGAATGCTTTTGAATTGAGGTTCTTTTCCTAGAATTTTGAACAGATATTCTCCTTGGTCTCGCAGCGTGATCGCAGGTCCGGGACCACCAATGGGCAAAACTTTGTTTTGGAGAGCCTCGTCTTGGAGACAATCCGTCATATACTCCGCCAGATCACGATCACTAATCGGTTTGCAAGCGGTCAGGGTGCCGTCCCCAAAAAGTAAAAATGCCTTGCCTTTTTTCACCCGATCCACCTGACCTACCAGTGATTTAAAGTACGCAGTTGGTCGAACAATGGAATAGGTCACCCCTGACTCCATCAGCTGCTTTTCAAACTTGAGCTTGGCATGCTGAAACACTAGGCGCGGCTTCTGCACACAAATCGCCGACAACAGCACCATTTGCTTTACGCCGGCCTCTTTAGCAAGGGATAGTACGTCCGCATGGGCCTGATAATCGATCGCCCAGGCATCTTTCGGCTCTCCCGTCCGCGATGCCATGCATGACACCACCGCATCAAACGACTGAGTCTGGAAAACCTGCTCAGATAGAAATTTTGCATCAGTTATGTCACCAAAGAGCACCTCGGCCCCTTGAAGAATACGACTGGTTTTTTCCTGGGTCCACTTGCCGCCGCTGCCCGCTTTCGGTCGTGCAATACAAACAACCTGATGGCCACGCGCCACAAGGGCGGTAACCGTAGCCCGCCCAATGCTACCCGTCCCGCCCAACATCAATATGCGCTTGACGTCTGGAGTGTTGGCCTCAGCCCTATCGGCCATAGATTGCTGTGTCGAAGCGTTTTCGCGGCGTTCCAAGTTAATCACTCCCAACGGTTTAGTTTATCCGTAAGTAGACGTCTCTTAAATTCTAATGGAAAATCCCCACTGAATTGAGTGCGATCGCTAGCAGTTCTATTGGCTGTAACGTTGTTCACTTGACTGAGGTACAGTTTTTCGTCTGAAAGCTATTTGCATCTGCAGGTCAAGTGTCTAGCGTGTACCGGATTCATGTTCTGCAAAATTCGGTACACGCTACATTCTTGTCTATGGTTCTTTTAGACTCTCTCGTTTGCTATGGTAATAATCTTCTTTTTTCCCTACAAATGTGCGTTTTTCTAGCTTCCGTCCAGTGGATTGCTCGAATCAATCCATAGTGATGCTTATCTATTCGTCGTTGCTCAGTGAGATTTTTCCCACACTGATACATGGCAGCGACTAAGGTTTGTAAATGGTTCTTTTTTCCAACCTCCCCACCGTGCTTTCAGCTCCAAGTTCGCAATCTTCGCCATCAGGTCAAGTTCCGACGGCCAGACGTAGCGAAAAGGGACTGAGGATACCTCTGTCTGTTGATCTCGAATCCTAAAGTGATGGGATGTTAGCCTCTGGGAGACGACATCGTAGGTATCTACTCCCCAATGATCCTCACGAAATTCAAAAACACGATTGGTTTCGCCAAATGGAATGAGCTGAAGGGCAGGCACCATGACCTCAATAACAAAATGCCCGCCTGGAGCTAGGTGTGAAGCTGCATTCTGGAAGCCTCTGATCTGTTTGTCCTACGTTGTCAGATTCATGATGGTGTTGAAGATTAGGTATACCAGCGAGAATGAGCCTTCGCACGAGGTAGTCGCAAAATCACCTTGAGTGACCTGAATGCGATCGCCCCCTGGTTTTTCAGCAAGCTTATTCAGCATCGCCTGAGAAAGATCAATCCCATGAACTTCGATACCCTTCATCGCAAGCGGTTAAGCAATCCGGCCTGTGCCAATACCAAATTCGAACGCCCTACCATCATCAGCAAGTTCAGCCAGGAAATCGACGACAGGATCAACTGCTTCAGAATCGCCACAGCCAACATCAGCGTAATAGGTCTCAGCGACTCTTATGTCGAAATGTCCATCATTCAGAATGATCTAAATAAGAATGAAACAGCGTATTACAAAATAGCTATTGCTTTTGCGTGCTGACTGTTGAGCTCAGCGGTATTTCTCTTCTTTACGCTTGTTCTCTCTTCTGTTTTCAGATAACAGATCCCAACCTGTAGCTTCATTGTTTGCTAGGTCATTCATACGCAGTATAACGACCAAGCTCAGCGGCGCGGACGGAATGCCAAGAACAGCAGCCAAAGCCTATCTGTGTCTGTTGCAGCACTTGGTTAGATTGCGCAGCCCTTGGTTAGGTAGCACTGACCTCGAATACACCTTCAACTTCAACTGCCACATTGTATGGCAACGAGCTGACACCCACCGCCAGTCGTGTATGTCGACCCCGCTCTCCAAAGACCTCTACAAACAAGTCCGAAGCTCCATTCATAACTTGAGACTGCCCATGAAATTCGGCAGCCGAATTAATATAGCCAGCTAACCGAACCGTTTTTACGAGGCGGTCCAACTGCCTATTCAACGCCACATTGAGTTGTGAGATGAGATTCAAGGCACAGACTCTTGCTACTTTCTTACCTTGATCTATATCAACCTCTGCTCCGAGCTTTCCTACAAACAGTCTTTCCCCATTCCAGTGGCATAGCTGCCCAGTCAAAAACAAAAGATTCCCAGAAAAATGGTACGGGACATAGCTTCCGCCAGGTTTGCTTGGTTCGGGAAGCTCTATTCCTAATGCCTTGATCCGTGCTTCAATTTCTTCTGCCATGACCCATCTCCAACCTAGCTATATAGTCGACGTCAACTCTGCTGTCTAAGCGCCTTAATCAGGATTTTAGAGGTCAAAACTGATGGAGCACTACCCTGTTTACAGAAGTTATCTGTCACTCCTGCCGTGTAAATGCGATCGCATCTACTCGCCCGGCAAACAGTTCTATATATCAACATTTGTGTTCTGGTCAGCGGCAAATTAGTTCTATAATCGCACACACACTTCTCCAAATCCGTTAAATACCTCTCTCATCAAAAAGACCCATCGCATCTACGGTGATGTTAGTGACAATGGGCTTGTTTACCGTTCGGTAGAATGGCATCACAAAGGTCAACGCCTTCAAAACTACTCTGTTCGACCAGCGCATCTGTTAGATTTGCCCCTGCCATGTTGACATTGACTAACCCTTGATTTCCTAAAACCGTGCAGTCAAGACAAGTTAAGTTGGCCCTGATCAAGCTAGCCCCCTTAAATGAAGCTCCTTGCATAGTCGTGCAGCTGCCACCACCGCAACTGAAGTCAGCACCGGTCAAATTCGCACCGTCAAATGAAGCGCCCCAGAGATTGGCTTGGCGTAGAACAGCGTTCTCTAGATTGGCACCCCGGAGATCTGCAAGTTTTAGGTTGGCAGCACCCAAAATGGCTCCCTCAAGATTGGCATTCCGCAAATCAGCATGGGACAAATCTTTGAACGATAGATCCATCCCCTGTAGGTCAGCACCAACAAGATTACAGCCGGTGCAGGACTGTTCAGATTGAATTGTCCGCTGATTCTGTTGTATCTCTTGTTTAGAGGCAGACTGAAGAGATTCTGGTAAATGACCAAAATCAGAAGCGCAAGCCTCAACTCGCTCTGAGATTGTTGCGATGCCTCCCCATATTCTACCACTAACACCGTTTCCAGTGGTCGCAGGTAAATGTCCAGGCTCTGCTTGGAGGGAGAAATTCAGACCAGTGTAGGTCCGCCATTGTTCCGCACTACG
>ERZ1740060.979-NODE-979-length-11331-cov-7.588241_pt1 | contig 11331 bp, 10 predicted proteins | sample MGYA00581743_ERZ1740060 | MGnify/ENA primary metagenome ERZ1740060 (study PRJEB43018, sample SAMN04849235) | marine metagenome | isolation source: floating plastic debris | place: Pacific Ocean | collected 2008-08-27 | study: EMG produced TPA metagenomics assembly...
CATTTTGGTACCAAAAGTAGGTCATCCAATCAGTACTGAACCTAACACTGCTAGTAACACCACTACATGCCTAGAAATTCACTACACTCAAGACTTCAATATTCCATATTCATTTGGAGTTATCAGTCCTTTGATATTAATGAGATAACTCTCAATATCAATGTTAGAGATACTTCTCTCCTGCCTGTCTCAAAACAGTTAAAAATCAAAGTTGCCTCCAACCCTTTCATGTTGAACTGTTTTGAGACGGGCAATAAAGAAGTATCTGTGACACTGATACTAAGAGTTGACTGATACTGAGAGTTAACACTGATACTGACAAGTTGACTCTGTTCCATTGCCCATCCATAACAACGCAAGAAAATTGTAAGTAGCACAGCTCATAAATAATTTCTAACATTTATTCACCTCCAATAACTTGGGTAGAGTGATAAACACAAGGTTATACAAACACCTAAAATTCATGCTATGATGTAGTTTTTCTTAGCATCTCAAAAACCTGAAACCGTAATGAAAATAGTCATCTTGAAAATCTGACAAGTTAAAAACAGCTATTTGCTTCCATTTTCAAAACAGGTGTATCACGATAAGCAAATGCAAGAGTGTATCAAACAAGGTATACCAACATTTTACAATGAGGAAGAAATCATAAGCTAAAATTCAGTAATAATAGTATAAACTGTAAGAAGTCAAGCCCAGCAATAAAAAAATGTTATCAAAAACACCAGTGTACACTAACAACGTATAAAAGTCCAAAACGTGCCAATCCTCTTTACAAAAAAGCTTTTGAAAATTAACTCCACTCTATAAAAGAATTCTAAACTTTCACATACAAATAGATAGGTTGGGAAGTTGTTGTTGCATAACACAAATACACAAGTTAATGGTAAGATAAATGCACAGGGTGGCTTTTATAAAACAGGTTAGCAGGCACAATTCCATGGAGGTAATATTGAAAATTGCTTGACTTTTATGAGCAATTGTTGTATAGCTTGCGTAAGGTTGGTTTTAAAAAATGATGTACTGATTGTGGCTTAGATTTAATGGGCTATGCTTAGATTACCAATGTATATAATGCCGATTCGATTACACACTTTCCGATTACACATCTGTCCTCAACTACCTAACGTCTCAGAGACAATACTTTTCCATCCATGGTAAAAAAATGCCTGAGTATAAGGTTGTGGTAAGTTTGACCTAAAAAGCAAAATGTTTATAGTGCTAGAGGGAAATTTGAATTTTAATTTTAACCTAGAACACAGTTATAAAGAAGAGAGATATGTTTAACTATTTCTGCTGTTGCTTTTCCTCTCCTCTAACACCTTATTCAGACAAGAGTGTTCAATATTTCAACTCAGACGTCCAATATTCCATGTTTAGTGATTTCCGCCACAGCCATGCTATCCAATTGAGGATGCATATAGTTACAAACGTGGAATGGTTTAGATTTGAAATCAGCGTGGCCCAAACATTTAAGATGTACATAAACTTTCTGGGGTTGCTTTGAGAAGACCATTTTCAGAGTTGATTTATCAAAATATTTTCTATATGTTTTGGTGACAGCAAGAATTGTGTCCTTCTCACATTCCAGTAAGCTCGATCGACAACTGTAACAAATCCTCACTCTAGGATGATCGCCGAGCTTCACAAAATATACATCAGTCTCGTGGCGTTTATCTTCATTACAAAATCTCGCTTCAATGGATCGCGAGACCTGTTTTCTTGCACTCTGATTAGGTTTTCTTCCTGTAGCATTTTTTTTCCTATTTTCTTGTGCAACCTCCATTACATTTAATCGAGTTTTTTTACCCGGGTTTTTAAATAAGCCATCAATGATAGACTGTCGATCTAATTTAGTCATCTTAAACCATCTAGTTCGCTCTACTTTCAAATTACTGTAAGCCGCTTTTAATCTATAGTTACCCATGTCTACAACAGACAATTCACAATTTACCTGCTGGTTATTCACGACCTTTTCCCAAACAGAAAGCACATCCGGTAATGTAGATTTCCTAGTTATCCCAGTTTTTATCAAATCGTTGGCTGATTCGTTGGCATTGTTATAGTAAAACTTGGTGCCGAGACCAGCTGCTTGTCTTTTTACTTGTGTCATACATTCTTTGAAACTCTTACTCTGATATCGCACAAACCAGGGATGTATGCTTGTATTAATTTTATCCCATTTGTCTTTAACTTCTTCTAGCATTTCTTCGAAGTGTTCATCATCCAAGGCGGTACAAAGTTCAAGAAATATATCATCCATCACGTCTTGAATGAAAGCACCAGACAGACTCTTAGATTTGAGAAATCTTTCAATGTTATCCTGGACATGCTTTTTACATATCATCAATTGTAGATCAGGCATGAATACTTTGAAACCATTATATACTTCCAATTGACGGTCACTTCCAAGGAATTTCAGATGTTTGAGATTTTTATTTACATTGATGATGTCGCTAGCAAAAAGTTCATACACACTCTGATTATGTTCAGTATGTATGAATGTGGGGCCTAATATTACAGGTTCTACAAGTGTTGTGGAATGTATAAGAAATGGGTGCTGAATTGTGGTGGGAGTCACATAGAAGTCGCCACAATTGTAGGTCATATCTATACCTAATATACAAGGCTGATTCCCAACGCAATGCTTCTCGAGCATGTTGAGTTGAAAATCGGTTGCAATAAAAACGCCTAGATTACATGTCTTTGTTAAATGTATCGCCCGAATTGCCGATTGATCTTTATTTTTCTGTTTAATGAGCCACATCAGCTCATCTTCTGCGATGGCCTGTTTGATAGACTTGTTGATATTGTAAATTTGTTGCACATTTCTTATCACTGATGTGTCATTCCTGATTCCTGTTGGACCACCTGCATCTCGGATACTTTCTATGTATATGTCTTGTGGTTGTTTATGTTTGACACCTTCCCTTGCCTTCTCAAATGTACTAGGCATTGTTCTGGTAAATTTTTGTTTGGTTTTAGAATTACCGTGGGCCTGATCTGTTATTTTGCAGCCACCTTCGTGCTTGTACAAAAGCAATGCATATTTAGGTTTCTCATTTAATTTCACAATAATAAGCCTTCTTTTACTGTTGTTAAAATGTCGATGAGTAAAGTAAGTAGTCTTAATTTCACAGTTATATGGTTTGCTATCACTGATGATTTTCCCATCATAGTTGAATTTAGTAGAAACATTTGAACGGTTTAACCAGGAACCAAGTCCATCGCATTTGACATCTTCTGGAGAGTTTAAAAGTTCCAAATCTACCAAAAAAGTGGAATCCTGTTTGCAACCATATGGTACTTCGGTGCATATATACTCCTTATTTTGACCTAAAAACAAATAGTTTTCATCAGTATCAATAAAGTGTTAATATCAGGGTTGGTCAGTGTTCATCAATAGGAGCGCACTATTGTGCGATTTATCTCTGCCTAGTTCTAGCGCTAGAACTTTGTTTGATGTAGTGTTAGTTGCATTTCATGATCAAACACATGATGAAATGCAACTAACACTACACCAATCCAATTTCTAGCACTAGAACTGAACTCTGCCAGTAATACTGTCACAATATCAATTATTATACACAACAGGTGTGGAGTGGCAACTTTATTCGCACCAAACATGTCAGCTTTATCAGATTGAGATCAATCCATTGGTCTTTCTTTTTTTTGGAGAGGGAGAGACTCCCTTCCCTCTCCCCAAAAAATACTAAGAGCAATGGATTTGTCTATGTATATTGAACTCAATTTTGTTGGAAAATATGCAGTTGATCTAGATCAAAAGCCTGTCATCTAAGCCCATCATCTGACTTGGAAGAAGTCCATGACTTAACATCATAAGACGCTGCCAACTTTACGTCAAAGACACTACTGGTTGTTATCAAACTCAACTTTGGACATTACAACTGAATTCAACAAGAAAAACTGTTCTAGAAAACCATGTTTGGGAAATGTGAGAAACTTTTGAATTTAGTAGGTGTTGCAAATTGTGATCGGCAACCTCTAATTTTTAGTCTTTTATTTACTCACCGGACAATGCTTTTGCAAATATGAGCAATTGCTCCGAGCGGTTCTCTATTGGATTTCTGCTGAGCATCGGGGTTTTCGGATTGTTATTCAGTAATCCCACTACAGAAAAAGAGGTAGACTTCAACTATAAAAAAGACTTCAAACCAGATCGTGGTATATATATAATGTATAAATATATAAATGTATAAATATAACGTATAAATATTATGCTGTTTTTGCATACACCATCATTTTTTTTAAACTAATACAGACCTGGATATTAGACAGTCAACAAAGTTTTAATTTGAGCACAATTCGAGTGCAATATGGCATGTTAACAACCTTCTCACAATGCATCCTTTTATGTTGACCAAGTAAAATCAGCCGGTTATATCATCAGAATTTGACCGACTGTGGCCGGGAATTCCAGAAATATTGCATTGTGGGAATGCCCTATTGGCCCCTACATCATCAAAGCTTGGACTGGTTTCTCAGTGTTTGATGATGACAGGCTCGAGTTGACAGTCTTTATTTACACATAACGACTCTCTAAATCGTTAAATACCTGCTGAATCCTGTTCATCGCCATCTGTTAAGTCAATATCTGAGACATGAGTATCTTCTTCAGCCAGATCTTCAGTCTTCACATCCAGGTTCCCTCCCTCATCCTCAGTCGTCACATCCAGATCATCATCATCGTCCATCGTCAGATCAATCGCTGTTGAACACTCACTGCTCAGCTCTACAACTTCGTCCTGGACGTCAGTGACGACATCTACGACGCTTGCATCAGCATGAGAGGTACCACAGGTACTGATAGGCTGTATTTTCAAAGTACTACAAAACATGCAAAAAACATCAAATGATGCGCTTCTTACGAGATTCATGGATTATATATTTGACGCACCGATTTCTCCTTCATTAGCCACCCAGGGCTAGCCTGAGATGTTGAAAAAGTCAACATTTTCCACTGTCAAGCGATACTGAGGGAGGTCGCTGAGACAATTTCCTCAATTTGCAATTCCCTTTGGACTTTAATTTGACAGAGGGACAATAATTATTCATTGCTGCCAAGAACCTATTCAGAATATTGCTGCCATAAGTTAAGAAAACAATGTCCGACTCCAACTCAGAAATCCAATTGATCAAACTTCCATGAGTGTTATGAATTCTGATCCCATTTTCCGTAATCTACCACTGTAAATTCAGGGGACTACTCCGAATCTCAGTGTCGATATTGTTTGATTAGGCCCATTGACTTCCAACTCGGTAAGCCATTTGGTATTATGCATAAATGCGTTGGTACACCAATCCAGCCTTAGGCAAAAAGTAACAAAATAGTAACTTGAAACAACAACTAAACCGTAGTAATATACTATTTTGTGTAGCAATAAAGCTCAGATTATCGTAAATGATCGAATACAATCATGGGTCAAAAGTAGTCTACTGTGCCGATCTGTCGCTCACCCACTTGAGAATACTGTACAATAAAGTCGTCTTAGACTAAACAATGAAAAATTGCAATTTAGAATACCATGTGATTGGCAAAATCTTTCATTTACAAAATGTCTACATCGGTGCTGCCTACAATACTGACATTCCACAATCTGCCTACCCATGATGTTCGAATTGTTGTGTATAATACAATTCCTTCCCCTCAATAGAAATACGGACTAGCACCCTTGGGATGTATTCGATCATTTACAATAGCTCTTTTTTGCTTAGAACCTCTTACCATGGTGATATCTAGAGTGAAAGTAAGATTTTATAAAGTTATGTTTGCAAGACATATTCAGTGTTACCCTTACATTATTATTATATTTATATATATATTTTATTATCCACATAGTTTATTAACATTTATATCGATTATTATTTTAATAGATTATTAGGTAATATATCAAGTTTTGTGTTCTTCTTTTTCAACAGATATGTCCCAAAGTCAAGCTCCATGTTAATATAATCAAATCAATGAGCCGAATTAACTATTTTCCTAAAATATGACGATCATTCTCGTAATCCCCCCTCCTATTAAAAGTGCAGACAAATCAAATTTGGTTCCTAATCCAAAGCAATATTCTACTTTGTGCACACCTAGCTCAACTAGGCATTGAGTCAATGAGGCAATGAGAGTTTTAAACTGGAGAGGGTTCACTGCAATGAGCAGGCCAACAAGTTTATGTTTTTTCATCGAAGTTGAACCGTTAATTAATTAAATATTGGCAATAACCATATCTCATGTGTCATATAAAATGAAGATTACCATTTCAAAGCAGATGATGTATGCCCTGTTTAGTGTCGAGTGCTCAGTAACGTCTTCATCATCGAGAGTCAGCCATCCATGAGCCTCGTCAACATGGCAGACATAATGGCCGGAGTGGATGGATGGCCCGCGGTGTTCCACTGCTGCACGAGGTCGCAAATATACATCCTGTCAAAAGACACAATTATGAGTACCATTGGCGTCACACGCATACATAATAGTGTTGGTTCTATACCGAAAGAACCAATGGAACCATTTTTCTGTTATTTTTGGAACGGAGACTCAACAAAATTCAATACTAACAGTCAATTATGGCTCCAATACCAAAACTTCCAAGCTATACCCATTTTTGTACTGAAAATTGGTACCAACCAATACGCAACAGAAACAATACCCAACAGCGAACTCCCCTCTAACTTCAACACAGGTACACAAAACACAGTAGGCCTACAATCTGGTACCAAGTAAAGCTGGGTTCATACACAAATTCTCAGGTATCGTTTACATAGTCATCAACTATGGAATCTGATTATGGAAAACAATTTCAAGTTGTCTACATCTGTCTTCTGAGAGGACAACTCCCGATTTCTTGTATCGTTTTCATAATGGAAGTGGTAGTTTGTCGATTCGATTTCTCTATTAATATCTAAATCTCCATGTATCAACCCAGCCTTAGTACCATGGTAGAGGAATAGAGCAAGCAAGAAACGGAACCTAGTCAGCTGCAAGAGGGTTGCAACCAGGTTCGTAGAAATGTGGCATCCGGACCGGTACCGTAATTGATACCGAGCCAAAATTTAGTATCAAACCTACAGTTACACACACATGATGCCCATAAATGCATATACAAGTATGCTTATATTTCAGAGAATGGACTAATAATTGTCGGCATGTTCAGCAGATCATAAAAAGATAAAAGGTGGAAAAGAATAACATTCCTGAGGGTGTATTTTTGAATAGCCATATCTGCATGGTGATTATTTGCAAAAAGGGGTTCTTATGTTGGAGCAGGTGAGTAAAAAGGGTGTCAACTTATCCTTACTCATCCTAAATAGTGAAGACGGTTCAAGAAAATCTGATACCCTGAGGAGAGTAGTAAGGATGGACTAGGACAGAACTAAGGGTCCCATCCAAATAACAAAACCATGAAGAACGGGGCTCCGGATATGTCTTGAGCAATGGGTTGATAGTACATATGTACCGTAGTAGCACAGCGGTGAAAATTTACACATACCTGGTGAGAAGCTTTAATGGTCAATAGATCAGGTACATCAAGCTTGAACTGCAGCTTTCTGCCTCGGGCGGTGAATCTTCGTACCTGAAGCAGCATGTACGGAGGGCACTTCTCCAGAGTGACTTGCTCTTTAGTGGAATTCACACTTTCACAACTGAAATAGTATTTAAATTGAAATTGAAATGGAACTATATCAACCTACAACCTACATGGATCGTGTTTTGTTGGGGTTAAATTGATGTGGAGAATACCAACCGGTATGTCTGGGTCGCGAGGTTGGGGTTGACGTTACAAAATTTAATTTTCTCCCGTTTCAAAATTGTGCAAATAGCAGTTAAGTAGGGGTTCTACATCAAAAAGCACTAAAACTAAACATGCTTGATTACCCATATACAGACTCCCCATTAAATGAAAAATTTTTTCATATCTGTCTTTTTTTAATTTATTATTGGACTTGCCCCCTCTTTTACCTATTTCACCCTTCGATTATTGGGTGTTGGGGGTTTACAATCCGTCCCTGCACCCAAAGGCATCGAAGCCAGAATTACGTGAAGATAAATAATGGTTGCGGTTGACTTTTGGGAGTCATCTCATCTCTTTTTTACGGCTGATTAGTGTTGAGAGAATGATGTATATTCCTCAGAGTAGTTGTAAATGACACATGCAAATAGAAATTGGCAAATTTATAATTGATTTATTGAAGCATGAGTACAAAAATAGTCAATTCAATTATTGTTTGTACACCAAAGGGGAGGTGTGATCTTTGTGGTATCATTGACACTTGGAATACCAACAGCCAACTCTTAAGAGATGTTGCACATCAAAAATCACGTATGTTAAAATTCTATGCTTGGAGTGGAAGCTACACAACTCGATTTTTGAAAACATACCACTGAGAAATTTAAGCAATATACAACAAATCATGTATGATGTTATTTGTATACCTTTACATTAACCTACCTATATCAAATCCAACCTATATCGTTAATAACAGACACTATAGTTTTCAGACACTTGGGTCACTGCAAAAGTGATTGTCCGCTGACGGTTGATTTTCTCCTTGTGTGATATTATTCGAGAAGGGATGGCAGGGTCATGCTGTATACCCCCCCAGACTTTCCAATGTTCTGGGGAAGGAGCCACAAGCCAAGAAAATTTGGATATTGCAGTGAGAGGGCAACTTCAAACTAAGAATTTTGAAAAGATTAATATCAACAGATGTGGACAAGCAGATGGGGTAACCAAGCATGCCGAGTTAAAATATGGCCTTATTTTTGGTGTGAGAACTCCCACTGCATGTTATTTTTAAAATTTTCTGTTAAAATCTCACCAAAAAATACCTCCAATTCAATTCCAGAACAAGGTTTTTCATGCTATGCGCTTCTTTATTTTGTTCTGGGGTTCTGAGATTTTTACAGCACAGCCCAGGATTCAAAACGCATTTCTCAGTCTCTGAGAGCTGTAATGTCTGTTGTTAAGGTGGCATATGGGCAGACCGTGCATTTTTGGCAGTTAAAAAATTGAAAAATGGCATGTCCTATATTGTCCCCCCTACATCAAATGCAATTTTCTATGCGTTCCGTCTCCTGAGGGCTGGGGGGGAATATTTGTGACAGCAGTATCCTAGGGGTGTGGACGGCGTTCACCCTATCCCGGTCATTGATCTGCAGCCATTTTTGGTTAGGACATTGTATACAACAATAATAAATGCAATTAGGCATGCATTCATTGACGTAATACACTCTCACAGAACAATATGTTGTATACACCAGTATACAGGTGATGAATGCCCAATGTGTCCCGATATAATAGGCTTATGCAGAGCTTTCCCCAGTTGCGTAATCTCAGCGTTACTCTATAATGTGTGGTACGAACTGATTGAAGTAAAAAATGATAAAACATGTACAAGACTACCACCAAAACTTTTGGGTGGAAGCATATTCTCTTGGGGTTTTCTGTCCCTCCGCCCCTGCTGGGGAAAGCCCTGTCTTTTGGTATCCGATGTTGTACTTACTCCAGACAGATGAAATCGGATAGAGTTTCCCATTGGTTAAGAAATGAATGCAACATCTGCTGCAGACAATCCCATTGTTTGTCTCCATTAATCTGTGAAAAGCACAATAAGTTATTGCATGGTTACGATTACAAGATTTCAATACGATCCATTTCAAATCATACCTGGTTAGTTTATATTCCATTATTTTGACTCTCAAACAGGAGGCGGATGGACCTAAGCCAGGGCAGAGGTTATGATCCTGGGTGCATTTTACACATTACTACAATAACTGTTGGGGCCAGATCCACAAGCCACAAACATTTGGGACTTGGGTATGAATACCTATTGAAGAATTACGAAGATAAGGCAACTCCGAAATGGGAAAGTCTTAAACTCAAGCAGATAGGGCAATCAGATCACTCCACAATCCAGCCTACTGTTGTTGATGTAAAACATCTCCTATTTCACTACCGATACTTCTTTTACAGCTTTAAACATTCTGTTGAAACTTTGCTAATATTGGTAATATCAAACCCATACCATACCCCACCCCCTCCAAACATATCCCAATAAACATGATTGTCCGCTGCACATGCATAGGCCGATGGCCCTGAAAACTTTAAAACATTTGCTGATAATGCTTATTATAAATCATCAAAATATTGTTAACACTGACAACAGGTTCAATATGAAATCAAAAACAGCCAACCTACCGAGTTTACCGGGGACAACGGCAACATGTTGAATGGCTCCACACGTACAGACGTCTTGGAACAGATATCGCACTCTCGAGTATAGCGCAACTCTCCGCTGAAGCGAGCCATACTGCTCCTGTAATTGGGAAAATATGTTTGGTTTGTTTAGACGATTTCGTCACAGTGTCAGCGATGTGTTTTTTTTTCAATCATAGAAGTAATAAAATATTGGCAGATTTTCAACAGAAAACTGTCAAAATAATATTGAGGGAGAGATGGGGTTGTTAACAACATTTTACAACTTTTTAGCGCCTATGCAATGCATTTACGGCGACGCGAACAAGACCCCTGCATTTTCCCCCCCCCACCCCCCCCCCCCCCCTATTGCAACAGCTGCTACTGAAACCCAATCATAAAATATAACAAGACCGATGCATAAGTTGAGAGGAGTTCTTGTCATGAAAATGCTGACGGGTTTCGACTCAGCGTGCTTGTTTACCCCATCATAGACTACCAACTTTTCCATATCAGTAAATTTTAATTTTCCATTTTTTGGAGTTGCCACCTCCTTGTCTCCAAGCTTTTGACTGTCAACATTACAATTCCATTGGTTTAATATAATTTACCAATAGGTCTTCCGTTGATCCCTGAGTGTTTGAGATAGGATCAATTCAGCTTATGACCATAGGTTATGGTTATTCATCCAGGTGTTTTATGTAAAATGACAAACAGTAGTTGATGGAGCTCGGGTTAAACCTATTGAATCACCCCTCAAAGTCTGAGCGCTTTGAACAAATTTTAGCGGACAATCAACCCGACCCAAACCTGGTCCTGAATTTTATAGTACGCACTGAACAAAACCCACTCCCGAAATCGACTGTCCTGTTTCATCCTTAACAACCTGCACCAACAGTTCACAAGCCCTACAGAATACTTACTGATCACAGAGTTGTTCATGATCTGCTGGAGCATTTCAGCTGCATCCTTCTGTTGGTCATTAACCAGCTAAGGTAGTTGATCTAAAACATCAGAATTTTAACTCACTACGATAGCTACAGGGATAAACAAGTGATTAAGTGAGCGCTTGCCGGCGAGCACAGTGAAAGTAGTCACTTGTTTGTTGGCTTTTGTA
>ERZ1740060.980-NODE-980-length-11325-cov-3.467081_pt1 | contig 11325 bp, 7 predicted proteins | sample MGYA00581743_ERZ1740060 | MGnify/ENA primary metagenome ERZ1740060 (study PRJEB43018, sample SAMN04849235) | marine metagenome | isolation source: floating plastic debris | place: Pacific Ocean | collected 2008-08-27 | study: EMG produced TPA metagenomics assembly...
CCGGCGAACCGGGTCGGCGTCAGAGGCGGAAGATATCGCCCAGGAGACCTTCCTCCGGGCGTGGCAAAAGCTCCACACATTCGAGCCCGAGCGGCCACTGGCTCCGTGGCTGCTGACGATTGCAGCTCGTCTGGCCGCATCGGCGGCTCGCCGACGCGCACGCATCCGCGTTGCCCCCGAGTCTTCGCTGGGCTACGTCGACGCTGCGGCCCCTTGCCTGCTGCCCACAAACCCCGACGCCGGCCACGATCGCAAGCGGATCTGGCGTATCGCCGAGTCCGTACTCAATCGCGATCAGCTCACCGCTGTGTGGCTCCGGTACGTTGAGGGGCTCAGCCCGGCGCAGATCGCCCGTGTCATGGACAAGTCCGGGGTTGCCGTCAGAGTGATGCTGCTCCGGGCCAGGAACGTTCTCGGCGAGGCGATCCGCGATCGCGCCGAGGATATCGTCCACCCCGAAGGCGCACCCGATAACGGGTAATCCCCTATTGCCTTAGGCTTTTCGGACTCAACCAAATCCCGCGTTACGCAAGGCACGAATCGAGCGAATACTCAGCAGGAAAGTTCAGTGTTGGGACCCGTCGTGTCCCTTCAAGAGGCAAACTCCTGTGGCTCGTGGCACCAAGAAATCGAATCAGCAGACTTCGAGCGGCCGGCCGTCCAAGGCCCAAGTCGTCTCGATGTTGCGAGATCCGGCTGGATGGCCATCGGAGAAAGCACCCCTTCGAGTACGAACCGGGGTGATGTCCAATCTCACAGCCCAGAGGCAGCGTGAGAGTGGGGCCGAGCGTGTGACGCTGTACCGAGAAACTGGCTCATCGCGGCGACACCCGCTCCAGTTCTCTTTGAGGCCGCCGCTCGCCGCTGCAGCGGTCATCGCGATGATCTTCTCCGCCGCCATCCACTTCATGGGCGGCGTGGAAGCCTGGCAACCCTGGGCTGACGGCATCGCCAATCGCTACTACGACGTGCCGAGCCAGCGCAGCCCAGGCCGCTCTCTGGCTGAGTCGAGATCCCAGAGACGTGTGAATGAAGTCGGCCGTTCGGAAGCTGAAGCTCTTTTTTCTGATGTGCTCCGATTCCGGGCGCACATGAACGGTCGCATCCCGGTGGCAGAGCCTCAGAGTGAGCCACGAGAGATGCGCCGGCCGCAGCCTTCACAGTCTCCGTCGCGATCCACTGACGACACACAAGAATCGTCGTCCTAGTCGACCAGCTTCGCCAACAACACAACCCTACTGGACCTGCCCGATCAGCTCCGAGAGTTTGATGGCGCCCATCTGGCGTGCCCACCGAACGAGTCCGCGATGCACGCGAGCCGGCGAGGTCGGATCCGCCATCGTTGCGGTCCCCATGCCTACCGCGGACGCGCCGGCGAGAATGAACTCCGCGGCATCCTCCCACGTGGTCACACCGCCGAGCCCGATGATCGGCACGCCTTCTTGGCGTGCGATCCCGGTATAGACATTGTGGATGATCTTCACCACGATCGCATGCACAGCGGGCCCCGAGAGCCCACCGGTGCCATTGGAGATGCGTGTTCGCCTGGTCTTCACGTCGATGGCCATCGCCGGCATCGTGTTGCAGAGGCACAAGACATCAGCCCCGGGTCGACCATTTGGGCCATCGGGCTTGCCACGCCCCTCGATCGCCGCTCGTGCAAGTTGGTCGATGCCAATCAGGCCCGTTGCAACAGGCGGGAGCTTGACGATAAGCCGCTTGGTAGGCAAAGCCGCACGGACGTGCCCGACGAGATCTGCCAGGGCGGGTGGATCGACGCCAAAGTCGGCTCCGCCGTGGACGTTCGGGCAGGACACGTTGAGCTCGACCGCATCGACCGGCTCGAGACCGTCCAGCTGCGCGGCGACGTCCACGTAACCTTCGATCGTGTCGCCGGCCACCGACGCGAATAGCGCGACACCGTGCGCTCCGAGAGTGTGTGTGGGCACCACATGTTCGGCGAACCTTTCGATGCCTGTGTTTGCGAGGCCAATCGCGTTGAGCATCGCGCCTCGGGCAGGCACCAATCGCCACGTCGGATGACCCTCGCGCGGTTGCGCAGTGATCGATTTGCTGGTGACCGCGCCAAGCACAGACGGCTTCACCACATCCAGGATTTCGTCGGCGTACCCAGCCGTCCCAGCAGCCAGAACGAAGGGGCTCTGCAGGCCCAAGCCCGCGAGGTCAATCGACATCGGGCCCCTGGGCGAGTTGCGCTGCGAGTTACCCACCGACGCTTCCTCTGGGGGGTTCGCGTCTCCGGTGGGTGCATTCGTCATCGGGGTGGGTTCTGCCACGTGGTAGTGTTGCCACCAGCCGGCGGAGGAACCACCATATTGATGCGTCGGAGCGAGAGATCGTCTAGGAGCGGTCGACGCCGGATCGACGAAGGTTGTTCAACAACCCTGTGCGCCCCGCCTTTTGGACAGCGGGCTCTCGATCGAAGCCCGAGCTCGGCAGCGCATCCATCGCCTGCTCGGCGGTATCAAACCCATCGATCGGATCGAGTCCGCGGTCGAAGAATTCGTCCCATGCTGGATCAAGCCGGCGGACGAGCTTGCTCGCGGGGAGGCCAACCGTGGTCGCTTCGTGGCCCGTCAGGCACGTGAAGCCAAGTTCGACGATCGAGCGGACCTCGTCTCGCTGCACCTCGGTCGAGAAGCCGCGCAGACCTTCCAACGAACGCGAGACGCCGAGCATCTCGATCATCGCGGTGCCGCGGCGATCGACGAGCACGTCTCTTGCCAAGACAGGGCCATGATGAAGCAGGACCGAGGTGGCCGCGTGATGTCCGTCAATCTCTTTGCGATGAAGTCGATCGGCCTCGCCGGGCTCCATGTGCCCGCCCTTCTCGGCCAGGAGCATCTCGAGATCGATCAGTCCGTCCTGGTGCCCGGTGTACGGCACGACTGCACACGGCTGATGCACGATGCCCAGCAGCAGCTTCTCAACAGGCAGAACATGCTTGTTCTCGATCACTCGAAGGTTCTCGATGGCGCGCCTGAGCACGGCAACCTGAGCATCCTCAGGCCGCATAGGGAACAGGTGGAGCACCTTCGCGTGACGGCCGTCGGGCTCCATAGCGAGCACGCGGCGAGCGATCGGGGACTCTGGAAGGTCGCGCGTGATGGTGTAGTCACCAAATCGAACGCGAGGCTGGCTGTCGCCCATCGGGTGGCTTCCTCCGTCGGCCGACTGCACCATGCACAAAAGGTCCAGGGCCCGGACTCCGAACGAGTCCCAATGATAGGTCGCTGGATAGGTCGGCACTTTGATTGCGTAAACGCCAGAAGCCGTCCGCATAAGTGGCCGGATTTCGTCGATTTATCCGTACATTTTCCTGACAATGGGCACAAGATCTTCGGCCAGCACCCCCTCAAAGGCTCGCCCTGAGGGCAGCCCAAGGTCACGGCTCGCTGTGGATCGATCGACGTCGGCAGGCCAACTGGCGACGATCCCCGCGCGGCTGGGGTTGATCTCGTACCGCACGCGGAAGTTGGGATACTCGGCGGTGATCGCCTCAGCGATCTCGCCTGCGCTCGGCGCAAAGCTCGCGACGTTGTAGATCCGCTGGCCGAGCGTTTCCGCCTGAGCGAGCGCAAGTGTGGCGGCCACGGCATCGGCCATCAGCATGAACGGCAGTCGGGCGTCCTCCTGCACGAAGCACACGGCTTCCTCACCCTTCGCGGCGGCGTGAAGCATTAGCGGCCCATAGTCACTCGTCCCGCCACTGGGCGCGGTGTGCGGGCTGATGAGGCCGGGGTATCGAAGGCATCGGAAGTCGATGGGCGCCCCCCCACCACCAGTCTCCAGCAGCCGGTAGTGGTCGCTGTAGTACCGGCCGAGATGCTCGCAGCAGAGCTTGTTCACGCCGTACATGGTGATGGGTGTGAGGTACTGATCCTCGCGCACGGCTCCTGCTTTGCGCTTTTCGTCCTCGCTGGGCAGGCCGTACACAGCAATGGAACTCGGATAGATGAACTTCACCGGCCGGCCAGTCGCCTGACCCTGCTGGGCACACAGGCGCATCAGATTCATCGTGCCCTGCGTGTTGACCTCATGCGCGAGGTCAGGATTGCGTTCACCTGTGGATGACAAGAGTGCGGCGAGGTGGTAGACCTCGGTGATCTCGTACTTGGCCATGATGGCCGAGAGCGCAAAAGGGTCTCTGATATCGCCCGTGAAGACTTCGTGGCACCGCCGCGCGAGCCCTTCTTCGACTGGGCGGACATCGAACGCGATGATGGGCGTCTCGCTCGACTCGCTGAGGGCGTGGATCAGCCCGTGGCCGACCTCTCCGCCAGCGCCGGTGAGGAGGATGGCTTGTCGCCGTGGCGCGCCACGGCGGGCAGCCTCAAGCTCGCCCGTGATCGGCTGGGGCCCGGTGTGCGTCGGTTGTTGTACGGTGGGAGTATTCACGTTCGCAGGATAGCTGCGTAAGCCGGGGTGCCGTCGCTCGAATACCACCTACACCTGGGTTGATCCCACCTCGTCGTCGGCTGTCAAATTGGGCGATTTTGGTTGCCGCAGGGTGAGGCTCGCCAGCGCGATGGCAAGTGCGAGCCCCGCACACACGGCAAGACCAATCGTGAACGAGCCTGTGCGATCGAGGCTCAGACCGAGCACGACCGGGCCCAGGCCGGTACCCGCAACACCCAGGAAGGTGGTAAAGCCACGGATGGCCCCGTGGTGCTTGCGACCAAAATAGCGGGCGATCGTGGGCACACCGACGGCAGAACCGATGGCCATGGACACGCCGTAGATCGCCATGGCGGCGCACAGCAGCACAACCGAATCTGCCACGATGACCAAAGCCGGGCTCGCAGCCATCAGCACACCAGCAGCGCACAGCAGCCCGCGGGGGGGAAGGCGATCGCTCAATTTCCCAAACGGCAGCACGAACACCGCAACCGCCAACGCCCAGCTCGTGCTCATCGCCGCCGACATGGTGGGATCGAGTTCACGCGCACTCAGGATCGGTTGGGAATGGAACAGCAGGGCCGTGCCGGTGAAGCCGCTGAGCACGGTCGCGCCCGCGACGATCCAAAACGCTCGCGTCGATAGCGTCTGCTTCAGCGTGAATGCCGGATCGAGGTGCGAGGGTTTCGGCTCGTCGTTCGTGGCGCTCCCGCGTGGGTGATCGCCGTCAATGAGTTGCCCGAGTTCCTCGGGTTTATCGCGGAGCACAAAGGCTGCCAGTGGCAGCACGACGAGCCAGATCATCACGCCGAGTACGGCGTACGCCCAACGCCAGCCAAAAAGATCGATGAGCCAGATCGCAACCCACGGAGAAGCCATAAACCCGACCTGGGCGAACACCATCTTGTATCCGTTGACCGTGCCCAGCTTGCGTTCGTACCACAGCGCGAGGATGTGGCCGCTGAGCATGCCAAGCGAGCCCTGCCCGAGGAAACGAAGGCAGAAGAAGCACAGCGTGAGCACGACGAGCGAGCGGGCCTGCCCTGCGGCGATACACGCCAGGCCGAAGAGCAAGGCGACGACCAGCATCACGCGCCGCGGCCCGAACCGATCGGCCACGCTACCGACGAGCGTGAGCGGCATGGCGGCCGTCACGGTGCCGATCAGATAAGCAGTGCTCAGTGTGGTCGCCGTCAGGCCCAGACTGCTCGTGAATGAGTCGTTGAACTGGCTGACCACGACGGTCTGCCCGGGAGCGGTGGCGACCAGCGCGACCGTGCAGCCGGCGGCGATCACCGGGCCGCGAAAGGGATCGGGGATCTTTCCTGGTGCGGTGGGCGGCGTGTTGAGTGCAGGATCGGGGGGGCTGGCGTCGCTCAAGCGGGGAGGTTAGCGCCGACCGCGGCGGCGAGCCTTGGGTGGGTCGGGCTCGAAGGGCGCTTCTTCTTCTCCGTCGTCTTCTTCGACTTCATCGAAGTCTTCGACGTCCTCTTCTTCGCCTTCTTCGCCTTCTTCGTACTCGTATTCGAGCTCGTCCTCGGGCTCTTCGTCGTACTCCTCGTCTTCCGCTTCCTCTTCGTCTTCGTCTAGCTCGTCTTCCTCGCCTTCAAGGCCCTCGTCGCCTTCCTCATGTTCCTCTTCGTCGTCTTCGAGATCCTCTTCCTCGAGTGCCTCATCATCGTCCGCCTCGTCTTCCTCCTCGGCGTCGTCCTCTTGCTCGTCCTCTTGGTCGTCGAGGAGTTCCTCCTCTTGCTCTGCTTCGGGCTCTGGTTCACGCTCGAGCTGCTGCGTTTTTGGTTCTAGCTCGCTCGCCGATTCGGGCGTGGGTTGCTCGTTGCCGTCTTCGAGCTGGCCGACGACCTCGACCTCGACACTCTCTTCCTCGTCGAACGGCGCGTCGTCAAAGGACTCGTCTTCGTATCCGGCGAGGTCCTTGTCCTCGGGGTCCTGCGCCGCGTCGCGGGCGGCCAGTTCCTTCATGGCGGCCCATTCCTCGGCCGTGATCTTGCCGTCACGCGCGACGCTGCCCTTGTGGTCGCTGATGACCCCGGCGATGCCCATGAGATCGATCAGCCGCGACGAACGCGTGTACCCGATCGCGAGGCGGCGCTGCAAGAGGCTCACGCTGCCACGCCGGGTCTCCAGCACGATCTCCACCGCGCGATCGAAGAGCGGGTCCTTGAGCGCCCGGCGCAGGCTGGCCGAGTTGTTGTTGGCGCTCTGCAACAAACGATCGTCGTCGCTGAGCGCGCCCTCGGGCTGGCCTAGCTGCATGATCTGGCGTTCGTACGTCGGGCCGCTCACCTCGCGGATGAACTTCACCACGCGACGGATCTCGATGTCGTCGACCAGCGTGCCCTGGCTGCGCATGAGCTTGTGGTTGCTCGGGCTCAAGAACAGCATGTCGCCTTGGCCCAGCAACAGCTCGCCGCCCTTCTGATCCAGGATGATGCGGCTATCTAGGCCGCTGGCGACCTTGAACGTGATGCGGCAGGGCATGTTGCCCTTGATCAAGCCCGTGACGACGTTGGCCTGCGGGCGCTGCGTCGCGAGGATCAGGTGGATGCCCACGGCGCGCGCCTTCTGGGCGATGCGCACGATCGCGCCCTCGACCTCCTTGTTGGTCATCATCAGGGCGGCCAGTTCGTCGATGATGAAGACCATGTACGGCAGCTTGCGCGGCACGCGCGCCGCCTGCTCGTCGGTCTCGTGGCCCAGGCGTTCCTTGATCTCTTCCCAATCGAGGTCGTTGTAGCTGGAGATATCGCGACAGCCGGCCTCGGCCAGCAACTCGTACCGCTCGTCCATCTTGGTGACGGCCCACTCGAGGATCGCCGCCGCCTTGTGCATCTCGGTGACGACCGGGCAGAGGAGGTGTGGGATGGCCTTGAACTGGCTCTTCTCTACCATCTTGGGGTCGACGAGAACAAGCCGGAGCTCGTTGGGCTTCCTTGTGTACAGGAACGACATGATGATCGTGTTCATGCACACGGACTTGCCGCTGCCGGTCGTGCCCGCGATGAGCACGTGGGGCATCTTCGTGAGGTCCGCAATCAGTGGCTCGCCCGACGCGTCCTTACCCAGGAACATCGGGAGCTTCATGCCCTGGAACTTCTCGGGCCGGCCCATGAGTTCCTTGAGGCGGACCTTCTCCTTGGTGGGGTTGGGCACCTCGATGCCCACCGTGTCTCGGCCGACCTGGTTGGCGACGATGCGCACGTTGACGGCCTTGAGCGCGCGGGCGATGTCGCTGGCCACCGCGTTGAGCTGGTTGACCTTCGTGCCCGGCGCGAGCCGCACGTCGTACAAGGTGATAACCGGGCCGCTCTCAATGCCGACGACCTCGCCCTTGATGCGGTACTCGTGCAGAGCACGCTCGAGCGCCTCTGCCCCGTCGCGCACCATTTCGTCGAGCTTGTCGTTGAAGTCTTCTTCCGGCTCTTCGAGCAGGTCGAGGCCGGGGAACGTATAGCCCTCCAGTTCGACGCCCTGCAGGTCTCGCAGGTCCTCTTCCTTGGCGACCGAGCGATTCTGGTTGGCGAACAGCACGGGCATGGTGCTGATCTTCTCGCGCAGGCGATCCTCGTTGAACACCTGGGGGGCGCCGGGGTCGTCTTCTTCTTCGAGCTCTTCTTCTTTAGCGACGGGCTCTTCCTCGTACTCCTCTTCTTCCTCCTCGTCGGCTTCCTCTTCTTCGTCTTCGCCCTCTTCGTACTCGTCTTCTTCGTACTCGTCGTCGAGCTCGCCGACGTCGGTATCGATCTCGTCTTCGATCTTCTTCGCGCGGGCCTCGGCGCGCTTGCGTTTGGCAACCTTGGGACGCGTGCGTTCCTCGTCATCGAGGTCCGTAGCCCGGACCGGCACGCGCTTGATCGGGCGGAGGCGGTCGGCGATCGTGGCCAACCATGCGCCGATCGCTGGCAGCACGTCGCGCACGGAAACCGCCCCACCGCCTGCGGTTCGACCGAGCCAGCCTGCTTGACGAAGGAGAGCCGCGCCCGCGGGTACGAGCCAGCGGTCATAGGCGATGATCAGGCCGAATACTGCGGCCACCAGCATCCAGAGCAAGGAGCCCGCTACGTTGAAACGTTCGCGCAGCTCGCCTGCACCCACGAACCCGATCGAACCGCCAGGCAGATCGGGCAGCCGAGCCGTGCCTGGGGCCAGCAAGGCCTGCACGGCTGCGCCCGCCACGGCGATGAACAGCAAGCCCACGACTCGCACTAGAGGGTGGTCGACCCGAGCACCACAAAAGTGCAGACCGATGAGCACCGCCAGGCCGGCCAGGAACACCCAAGTCCCCAGGCCAAGCGTGTAGTACGACCAGTACGCGACCAGCGCACCAATGCCGCCCATCCAATTGGCGGCGGGCTCGTTGGGCGGCCAGGCGGCAAAGCCGGGTGCATCACCGGCATCAAAGCCGATCAGGCTCGCCGCGATGAACAGCCAGAGCGCAGCGATGATCAGCCACGCGATCCATCGCAGAACCGGGGCCATTGAGCCCCCTTCGTCGTCCGTGACCCGAGATGCCATGGACCAACGGTATCGGCTCACCGGGCCGACGCGCGGCAGGAATGCTTCGGATGGCCTCAGGCGGCCTTAATCGGCTTGCTCGGCTTGGATGTCGGGCCAGGATCACCCGCCGTCCCTTGCCCGGCTTGTAATCCCGCGTCTTCCGCAGCGGATTCGGCTTCTGTCAGATCACCATCGCCGGACGGATCGACCCATTCGCCGTTCACGAGCCTGGCGACCGAGAGCGGATTGCCCAGGCGAAGTTCCTTGGGCAGAACGGCCTCGGGCGCGTTCTGATACGACACCTCGCGCATCCAACGCTCGGCGGCATCGGGGCCCACAGACGTAAACGGATTGCCCAGCGAGGCCGGATATGGGCCGCCGTGTACCAGGGAAGGGCAGAGTTCCAACCCCGTCGGCGTGGCATTGAAGACCAGCCGGCCAACGCGGTGTTCGAGCGTTGCTGAGAGCCGGCGGCCGACGTTCCCATCGGTCGGCCCCATCCAGATCGAACCGGTGACCGCGCCCCCGATGGCTGCAGCGGCAGAGAGCAGTTGCGCCGCATCGTCGGCGACCACGAGCAGCATCGCTGGGCCGAATACCTCCTCGTGCAACTCGGGCTCCCCAATGAAGACATCGGCAGCACACCGCATGAGGCAGCCTGGTACGGGTGAAACCAAGGTGGAATCGGGTTCGGGGGTGTGGAAGCTCCCTCCTTCGAGGCGCACACCCTTGGTGTCTAGACAACGCTCCACCGAGTACATGAATCGCCTTGCAAGTTCGCCGCTCCGCATGCGCGCCGCGGGCATCTGATCGAAGAGCGACGCCAACTGACGGGCGAACACCTCTGTCTCGGCACCACGTTGCACGAACACCACGCTCGGCCGTGTGCAGGTCTGCCCGGCGACATTTGTGCACGACTGGAAGAGCCTCTCGGCGATCACGTCGCCGTTGGACTCCATCGCGCCGTTGAGCACGAACACTGGGTTGATGGTCCCGATGTTCGCTGAAAACGCGGTCGTCGGACCGTGCTGCGCAATGAGAGCGCCAATGCGATCGGCCCCGCGACGCGAGCCCGTAAACGCGACGCCTCGAACACACGGATGCGCAACCAGCGTTCGGATGAGATCCGGATCGCTCTCCCGATCGCTGTGGAGCAGCGTGATCATGCCGGCGGGTGCGCCCACTGACTCAGCTACGTCCATCGACACGCGCGCGATCATGGCATCGGGCAGCGGATGATTCGGATGGCTCTTGCAGATGATCGGGCAGCCCGCGGCCAGTGCAGAAGCGGCATCGGCCCCCATTGCTCCCCCGGTCAGCGGTTGATTCGCGGGCCCGAGGATGACCACAGGCCCGATGCCTCGACGCGCTCGCCTCAAATCCGGCTTGGGCAGCGGCCGGCGGCTCGGCTCTGCGGTGTCGATTCGGGTGCGATCCAACTGTCGGCCGCGCACCACTCCAGCGAACATGCGGAGGGTTTGCGTGAGCCGCTCGCGCTCGGCAACGATGCGCACGGTACTGAACCCGCTCTCTCGAGCAGCAAGCTTGACGAGGTCATCCCCGAGGCCGTGGATGCCGTCGGCGATCCGTTCGAGGATCTCGGCCCGCTGCTGGGCATCGAGTTCCAACATGCTGTGGAACGCAACCCAAGATGCCTGAGCAGCCGCAGACGCATCGTCGCGCAACGCCACGTCGATCTCAGGCCCGGTCGGGCCTCCGGCTGTCGGATGGTCGGCTCGAAAGGTGCGTCGAGACAACCCGCTGGACGCTTGGAACGAGTCCGGGATCATGGCATGCGACAGGGCAGGGCCCTGGCTCGACGCTGGTGCCCCATCGGCTGATGACGAAGCCTCTGATCTGGATTGATCGCGCGCAGTCACACCGAAACATCGTCGTTCCGGGGACGCGACTCCACTCGCAAACTCCGATAAACAGCAAACAACACAGCCCCGTGTTGCCACGGGGTTGTGTGAAAATCGCAGGGGACGTGGGTCGCTAGGCCTTAGCGGCGGCGACGGACGGCGGCGAGGCCACCGAGTCCGAGCAGCGCCAACGACGCCGGGGCCGGGATGACCTCGATCGCGCCAGCACCCTCGAGAATGGTGGTGGTCACGTCCGAGCTCAGGCCGGTGTCATCGAGATACAGGCTGTAGCGAGTGGTGCCGGGTTCCAGATCGACCGTACGGGCAGTGAAGTCCGTGGTGCTCCAGGTACCGCTCCAGATCAAGATCGGGTCGCTGGTATCGGCAAACAGGCTGCCGGGAGGGAATTGCAGCTGACCGGTGACGATGTCCATGACGTTGCCGTCCATGGGGGTACCGCCATCTTGGCCGGGATCGGTGAACGCCGCCGCGGGGCCGGAGAACTCGCCCGTCATGTCGCCGCGCAGGC
>ERZ1740060.981-NODE-981-length-11316-cov-25.345973_pt1 | contig 11316 bp, 11 predicted proteins | sample MGYA00581743_ERZ1740060 | MGnify/ENA primary metagenome ERZ1740060 (study PRJEB43018, sample SAMN04849235) | marine metagenome | isolation source: floating plastic debris | place: Pacific Ocean | collected 2008-08-27 | study: EMG produced TPA metagenomics...
CGGTGATAATCCGCAACTCGTCCTGATCGGTCCGCTCAGGTTCGGCGGACAGCGCTGCGCGCAATTCGGCGGTGCCTTCGGGGTTCGCATCAAGGCGCTTATAAAGATCAAGACCCAGCGCGCGCGGGATAACCTGCACATGCTTCAAATCGCCATTCAAACGCCGCAACAGCCGCGCGAATTGCTTGATATAGGTGCGGCGCTGACGATTGGTCACCGGGTAAAGTTCATTCACCGCACCGTCGATGTCCTGTACGCCATCGGGCGCTGTTGCCAGATAAGCCCAGGCGAGCGCAGCCATTTCCCCGAATGAGATATCTTTGCGCACAAGGTTTTCGTCGATCATCCGACGATAGAGCTTTGCCACATGTTCCCCGCGGGGAACAATTACGGCAGGAATGGTCGCATAATCGTCACCACACGTGTCTCGGAGGAATTTGAAAGCCTGCAGGCGACGAAACCCCTGGATCAGTTCATACCCATCCTCGGCCTCTTCGACCTGGATAGGGTTCGACAGACCAATCTCTTGAATAGACGATGCCAGATCCAGCGCATCGTGTTCACCCATAGGGGCGCGGTCGCGGATCAACTTTGACGTCTTTACTTCGGAAAGCGGCACTAACGCGGTAATTAGACCCTGTTTTTTGAGTGCGACAAACTCATGAGCCAGGCGATCATTCTCTTCCCGAATGGCGGCTTCCGCACTTTGACGCTGCTCCATCGCATTCGCATTTTCCGCAATGGCAGAGGCCATTGGTCCCCGGCGCTCGGAACCAATGGATTTGGTTTCCAGCTCGGACGTGTCGGCCTCAAAATCGATGTCGAAGACGCGGCGCTTCTTGCTCATGGTCTATCCTCCAGATTGTCCCAGGCCGCGATCAGGTTGCCCCGAAACTCGTCATATGCCCGATCAAAAGATCCACGCGCACGCCGCCAGGTTTCCCGCGTCATGTCGCGGTAATCAATTTCGTAGATCGAGCTGAGGAACCGGCCCGATTGTTCAACCGCGCGCGTCATCTCGATGGGGTGTTCGGCCACTCTGTCGCCAAAAACCTTAACGAAAGCATCCTGCATCGCGCGGTGCAATTCGTTGTTGGGTTCAAACCGGGTGAGCAGAAACCGAAGATCGGCAAAGGCTTTGGGCAAGTTCATCGTCCCTGCGGGGACGACATTGGAGAAACGGCTCAGATCCTCAAGCGCTTCGGACAGCTGCCCGATAAAACTGGTCGTGCTGTCATACTCCCAGTACCCAGGGCCCGAGGGGATATACAGAACATCTGCCGCGAAGACGGCATTCATAGACTGGTAGCCAATGGCGGGCGGACAATCGAAGATAATCATGTCGTAAGCGTCATCGGGCAGCTGATCGAGGTAACGCGAGACGGCAGCGAAGAATGACCACTCTGGGTTCAGATGGCGATATTGAGCAGAGGCGAATTCGACGAAAGCGGCGTTCGCACAGCTGGGCACCAAATCAATCGTCGGCCAGCTGGTGGGCTTGATGAAATCGGTCACGCGCAGATCGGCCAGACCCATATCGGTAATCGCCGCCGGGATGCGCCGTTGGGGCAGGGCGGTGCCGCTTTCAGCGCCTTGCATGGTGGCGTTCATCCGCTCGGTCTCGTTAATCAGGTCACGGGCCATGATACCCCAGACGGTGAACTCTTCTGCCACGTCAGACAGGCCCATCGAATGGCTGAGCGTCGCTTGCGGATCGAAATCCACGCACAAGACGCGGTAGCCATCAAGGGCGGCGGCGTGGGCGAAATGCAGCGCTACCGTAGACTTGCCCGCACCGCCTTTGAAGTTCGCAATCGCCGCGCGGATCGCACGCTTGCCAGAGGGACGCGGCGGCTGCAGCGACTGGCGGTTGATCTTGAGACGGCGGCGCAGCTCGTTGATTTCCTCAAGTGTATACCAGCGCTGACGGCCGTCCTCTTCGACCAACCCCTGGGGCAGGGAGGGATCTGCCGCAAGACGTCCGCGCATCGTGGATTGATTCACACGAAAGATCAGCTCGGCCACCTCCCAGCTAGAGAAACGGCGAAGCGTCTTTTCAAGTTCGGGGGAATAGGTTTGCTGGCGGATATAGCCCTGCATCTTGAGGGAGCGGGCCTGAAGCGCGCTAAGATCGGTGTGGGTAAACATGGCCTGTCTTCTGCTTTGCTTTTGCTCATTGTTCCACGCGGGGAACAATTCCGCGAAGACGTTAATTATCGTTGAAAACGAATTTACGCGGAATTTGCGAAAAGTGCAAAAGCGAATAAGGTGACATCGCACAATTGCTGTCTTTCGGTGACGCTCCTTTCAAAACCTCATGAAACCGCAGAGGCTAACGATTCGGAATGATTGAGAAATCTGCGAAAGCCTTGCTATATCTAGGGGGACAGGTTTAAGCGAACCGCAGCCTATTGGGGGACAGAAACGGCAGAATAGGGGTCACTCAGGATGTCCCCCAATACCAATGATACCTATTTTTCAGATCATTTTAGATCAGGTTTGGGATCAAATCAGATCACTGCTTGACAGAATCGGCTTTTGGGACGCAAATCAGTCTCAATGAATGAATAACGCTGACTTGATCGGCGAAGCGGGTATCAATCCGCATATGAGGCAGCACATCTTTGTGCATCAATGAGGGCAGGCCATGCTTGCGATGAAACCCGTTGGGCGTAATGCGTCTGCACGGAAATACGATATTTTAACCGCTTTGGGGGCCTATGCCCTGGCGCGTGGCAAGCATGAGCAGAGGCTGGTGCTGCGTTTCGCGACGTTGATGACAGCGCGCTACAATTGGGCACGCGATGAGTTGGCGGTCGGCCAACGTGAAATTGCAGCGCTCTGGTCTGTGGATGAGCGCACGGTAAAGCGCGATATGGCAAAGCTGCGTGGGCTGGGCTGGCTTGTGGTCAAACGGCAAGGCGCACGGGGGCGCGTCACGCAATATGGCATCGCGCTCGAGACTGTGCTTCGGGCGACCAAGCCTCAATGGGAGGCGGTCGGTCCTGACTTTGCGCTGCGCATGCAAGGCGCGCCAGAGCCGGACCGGGTTGTGGCGCTGCCCACAGCCGGCGCAGTGCGTGCCCCTGATCTGAGCGACGGCACCGAATGGGCCTTGGCGCAGGCGATCCTGTATCAGGAAGACCAAAGCAGCTTTGGCGCTTGGTTAAGCGCGCTGTGCCGGGTCGAGAGGGCAGGGGGGCGGTTGACGCTCAAAGCGCCGTCGCGCTTTCATGCAGCCTATGTCAGCACTCATTTGATGGGCCGGGTCGAGGCCGCTTGTCAGGCAGTCGATGAGGGCGTGACCGAAATTTTGCTCATCGTCTAGATTTCGCCACATCTTCAAGAAAGAGTGTGGCCATGCAAGTGATTCACCAATCTCCAACCGCTTTGATTGTTGAGGCGCGGCCCTGGGGAACGCCTTTGGTGGCGTTCTGGTTATCGGGGATCTGTGCCTATGGGACGTTGCAAGACGCGGCGACGTCGCCCGGATATGACACGGTCGTGATGTTTCTGCTGTCGTGCTTTTTCATGAGTGTTGTCTGGGCAGTCGGGCAAGCCACGCGGCTGACCCTTGATAGTCGCGCGCGTGAGGTACTGATCGAACGCCGGTCGCTGACCGGGTGGAGCAAACGACGCCTGTCGATGGACACGCTTCATTACGCAGATGCCGAGGCCAGCGGGCATGGTGGCGCCACGGCATGGCGGCGCTTGTCGTTGGTAACGCAAGACGGTGAACGGGTGCCTGTCACCTTGGCCTTTGACGACAACATGTCCCCTGATGAGACGGCGCAGCAGATCAACAAGTGGTTGGGCGTTCCGGTGATCTTTGAAAACCCCAAGGGCTTTTTTCAAAGGTTGTTGAGTTTTTAACCGGGTGGTCATCCAAATCAGCGCAAAAAAAAAGGCCGCCCTGCTGTCGCAGCGCGGCCTGACTTCTTTCGAAGAAAGACTTAGTTCGTTGCTGGTTCTTCGGTGGTTTCGGTTTCTTCGGCGTCCATCGTCTCGGCCTCGCCCTCTGCGTCAGGGGCAGGGGCCAAAGATGCGAGATAGGCGTAAAGGTTGGTCGCGTCTTCTTCCGATCGGACCTGGAATGCCATCCGCCCGCGGGCGCGGCGATCGTCAAGCGTTTCGCGCAGCCAGCCTGTTGGATCCTGCACGTAGCCGACAAAGCTTGCCTCATCCCAGGTCATCTCTTGCTCGGTGCCGAGGGAAGCCAGCGAACTCGAATAACGGAAGTCTTCAAGCGAGCCGATCAGTCGGCCCGACACCGCATAAAGGTTAGGGCCGGTTCTGGCGTTGCGCCCTGCAAGCGTTTCGCCGTTGCCATCGACGACAACATGACAGGCGACGCATTGGCGGTTGAATGCCTCTTCTCCGGCGGCTGGATCGCCTTCTGCGAGAGCGGGGGTGGCTGCCATGGCCGCAATTGCGGCGGAATAGAACAATTTCATGGGATGGCTTCTCCTCTTGGATGGCTTCAATCTAACAAGTGAGCGCTTGAGTGGCACGGATCAAGGCCTGACATTTGTGTGATCCTTAGTTTACTGCAACATCGCGTCCGCTTTGGTCCAAAACACTCGTAAACGCCGGTATTTAAAAGAAACTATCGGGGAAAAACGCCAGAATTTCCCCGCAGTTTCAGCGTATTTATGCCGAGCTGTCCGGGCTAGGCGACGGCCTGCGCCAAGGCGCATTGCACCCAAAGTTGCTTGAGCGCATTTACCAGATGATCGATGTCAGCATCGGTGTGCAGCGGCGAAGGCGTAAAGCGCAAACGCTCGGTCCCTTTCGGGACAGTCGGATAGTTGATCGGCTGCACGTAGATGCCGAAATCTGCCATCAGAATATCGCTAAGCTGACGGCATTTGACGGGATCTTTAATCATCACAGGGACGATGTGGCTGTCGTTTTCCAGATGCGGGATGCCTTCGCGATCAAGGGCGGCGCGCAGGCGGGCGACTTGGCGACGTTGCTGGGCGCGCTCCATCTCGGATTGCTTGAGATGCGCGATGGAGGCTTTTGCGGCCGCCGCAACAGCCGGGGGTAGGGCGGTCGTGAAGATAAAGCCGGACGCAAAGCTGCGCACGAAATCACAAAGCGCGGCAGAGCCGGTGATATAGCCGCCAACGCAGCCATAGGCCTTGCCCAGCGTGCCTTCGATCAGGTCGATGCGGTGGGCGATGCCTTCGCGTTCCGAGATACCGCCACCGCGGGGGCCATAAAGGCCAACGGCGTGGACCTCATCGAGATAAGTCATCGCGCCGTGCTTTTCGGCGACCTCAACGATTTCTTTGATAGGCGCGATGTCGCCGTCCATGGAATAGACGCTCTCAAACGCAACGATCTTGGGGCGGTCGCCACAGGCGGCGAGCTTGCGGTCGAGATCTTCGACATCATTGTGCTTCCAGATCACCTTGTCGGCGCGGGAATGGCGGATGCCTTCGATCATGGAGGCGTGGTTTTCGCTGTCAGACAGGATCACCGCGTTGGGGATGCGGCTGCCAAGGGTCGACAAAGCCGCCCAGTTCGACACGTAGCCGGATGTGAAGAGGAGGGCGGCTTCCTTGCCATGCAGGTCGGCCAGTTCGGCCTCAAGTGCCAGATGGTGAATGTTCGTGCCAGAGATGTTGCGCGTGCCACCCGCGCCTGTGCCGCAAGCCTCGACCGTGCGTGTCATCGCCTCGATCACGGCGGGGTGGTGGCCCATGCCGAGATAATCATTCGAGCACCAGACGGTCACGTCGCGGGCCTCGCCGTCGGAGTGATTGGCGGCTTTGGGGAACTTGCCACATTGGCGCTCAAGCTCGGCGAAATAGCGGTAGTTGCCTTCCTGTTTCAGAGTGTCGAGTTGGTCTTGGAAGATGGCGTCGAACTTCATGTGGCTGTCTTTCTTGGCAGTTTATTCAGGTTTCGGCGCCGGAAGCATCCAGCGCCAGAGTTTCGCATCGGGCAGGGGCAGGACCATCAGAAGATGCTCCAGGAGGGCGAGGCCCAGAAGGGCGGTGAGCAAGGCGAGTGCGACGCGGTCGGTCGCGGCCTCAGCCGTCAGAGTGCCTTGCAGGAAGATCGCGGTCACAAAGCCCAGGCTCATGATCGAGAAGGGCAACAGCCCGTTGGTGATATCATTGCGGAAATAGCTGGGCATATGGGCCAGCGGTTTCGGCAGAAACTCTGTATTGATCCGCGGCACGCCGTAAAAGAGGTTCAGCTTGGCCGAGATGCGCGCGGCAAAGAGGACAGCGAAAGTCCAAGCGGCGATCATGTTCTCGGAGCCGGCGGTGGCCACCCAGATCGCGATGAGCCCCGCCAGTAACGTCAGTTCGTGATAGGCGACGGTGCCGAAGGCGGGCCAGAAGCGGCTGTGGCCCAGCAACGCGGCAGGGCAGGGGGATTTCACAGGGCCAGTGATGATGCCGGTCAGAAAGGCCAGTTCGATCCAGCCCCAGATGGCAAGGGCGGCGATGAAGCCAAGATAGACATTCAACACGCTTGCCCCTTGGACCGAGGCCGCAGTGGCCGCGATGCCAAGTGCCAGGAACGGCAGGCCCCAAAGTGTGGCGTTCACATGGGCCGATTTATCGCCCCGGTCGGCGCGCTTCACGACCATCAGGATCGCGCCCGTGGAGAACCACCACAGGAACATTGCGCCGATCGCGGCGAGCCAGGGAGAGGCCATCACTGGCCTGCTCCTTTATGCGGGGCCCGGTTCAATAGGCCGGCTCAAGGCGCGTCGTAGCGGGCACGACATGCTTGTTTGCAGGGATCGTATAAAGCGCGATGAACGCCCGCGTGGCTTGCGCCATGCCGATGCCGCGCTTGATGAGACCACCCAAACCGCCTTGTTGCTTGCCCTTTGCCACTGTGACAGAGGCGCGTTGCATGCGTTCGAGGTTTGGCTGCCAGCGAGGATGCTCGATATCCAGCGTGATCGGGAAGATCTGCTGCGACAGTTTCGAGGTCTTGGTGAAAACCTCATGGGCATACCAGTCGGGATCAACGCCAAGCGCGTCATGGAAAGCCGGGCGCTGGTGATCGCGCACATACATCGTCGAATAGACCGCCGTCAGGAAGAACTTGATCCACAAGACGTTGTGTCCCTTGGTGAGCTTGGGGTCGGTCTTCATCAGTAGGGCGAAGGCTTCACCATGGCTGAACTCGTCGTTGCACCATTCTTCGAACCATTTGAAAATGGGGTGGAAGCGATGTTCAGGGTTCGCCTGAAGGTGGCGGAAAATTGTGATGTAGCGGGCATAGCCGATCTTTTCCGACAGGTAGGTCGCGTAATAGATAAACTTGGGCCGGAAATAGGTGTATTTCTTCTGCTGTGTCAGAAAGCCAAGGTTCACGGCAATACCAGCCTCACGCAGGGCGTCGTTGATGAAGCCGGCATGGCGAGCTTCGTCACGGGCCATCAGCTGGAACAGTTGCGTGATATCCTTGTTCGAACCGCGGCGCTTCATTTCCTTATACAGAACACAGCCCGAAAATTCGGCGGTGCACGACGAGATCAGGAAGTCGATGAACTCTTTCTTCAGCTCAGGCTCCATCCCGTCCCAATCGACGTGGTCCCAGTCTTCGTTCTTCTTGAAGTGGCCCTTGTTCGGGTCGCTCACCATCTGCGCGATCAGCTTGTCCCAATCTTCACGGACGGGAGAGACGTCAATCGCATCCATCTCGTCGAAATCGGTGGTGTAAAAGCGCGGGGTCAGCAGGGTGTCCTGCATGGCGACATCGGTCGCCTTTTCGCTTGTCATATTCTCGTTTGTGCCGTGCAGCGACACAGGAGAGGATTTGCCGTTCATGTGCTTGCGGGGCTCAGATTGGACGTTCATAGCATCACCTCTTCGCTGAAGGAGAACTCGCAGAGCTCCATGAATTCGAAATCACCGGTCATGCGGGTCCAGAGCCGTTCAAGGCCTGAGGCCCGCGTGATGGTCGCGGTGCGATCTTCGGTGACGATTTCGCCGTAGGGGGCCATAATCTCGGCCCCGTGGACCAGAACGCTGTCACCGGGATAGACGACGGCGCCGTTGTTGAACCGCACATGAGCATGCAGGCTTTCGAACTTGTGGCTTATTTCGACCGTGCAAGGCGCGGTCTCTTTCTCTCGGGTAAATAGTCCCATCTTTCGGTTCCTTTCTGGGTTACGGTAGCAGGCTGGCGAAGGCTGCTACGTTGTCGGCGCCATAGCCCGACAGTTCGACTTGTTTGGCGGTGGCTGTGTCGATGATTGCGACGCGACCGGTATCAAAGCGTACGACCTTGATGAGGGCGTCGCCCTCGTAGGCGGCGAGCATGCGGTCGCGTTCCTGCACCCGCCAGATCACCTCGATGAAGCCGGAACGATCATCGCGGGACGAGGCCAGCACAGCGCCGTCGGTGCCGATCACATGAACCTCTCCACTGGGGAAATGTTCAAAGGTGAAAACGGTCTCGGCGACGATTTCGCCAGTGGGGGGCACGCCGACCAAAGGCCGGTCGGTGATGCGCGCATAAGCCACCAACGCCAGTGAAAACAGCGCCAGCGCAAACATTGCGCGGATCAGGACGAGCGGGATCATTTCCTTGTCGCGCTCGGCCAGTTTTTGTTCGGGGGTCAAAGCAGTCATGGCAGTCACTCCGCTGCAACGGCCGCCGCATCTGCGGGCGCGTTGCGTGTAACCTGCGGGACAGACACCCGCGTCTCCGCTGCTTCAGCCAGGATCTTTGAGACCTTGGCTGCGTCAGGGATGCAGCGGAGCGCGGGTTCTGTCCTGGTCATCCGCCACGGGCGGACATGCGGCCAGGTCATCATGTAGGACAGGCGGTCATCGCCCATCAGTTGAAGGGCAATTGTGCCCGTCCCATCGCGACGCAGATCAAGATTGGCATTGCCGATCTGCGTAAACGGCAGGTTGTAGTAAAGGATCAGCGCCGCACCGATCCGCATCGACACACGCCGGGACGTGATGATGTAGACGGTGGCACGGGCCTGCATGAAGGCGATGCCCAGAAGGATCGCGCAGGCCAATGCGCCGAGGATGAGATACGGGGTCGCTGTCGACAGCTCATAGCTGCCATCTGCGCCCCCCACGACGATCCGCCACCCTGCCAGCAGGACAAAATAACCGGCCACCCAGTAAAGCGCGAGCGCGTCACGGGCCAGCGCCCAGGTCTTGGGGCGCCCCTGCCATAGGATGTCTTCGCCTTCGGGCGGCCTCTCGGGCAGTCCTTTTACAGGCTCGGTGGCAAAATCGTCGTGCATCACGACCTCCTTCGTTTACAGCTGCGGCGCCTGACGAAGCTCAGAGGCGTAAAGCGTTCCGCCGGCCACATAGCCGCAGATCTTTTCCTCTTCGAGCATCGTCACTTGCGTCGCAGATTTGGTTTGAGGGATATCGGCGAATTGACCGCCGAACAGGGCGCGTACTTTCACGCGGTCCCAGCGAATTTTCGTCAGTTGGATCGGCACAAGGCGCTTGCCGCCGCCATTCTCGGCGTTCAGCTCGATCTCAAGATAGCGGACGAACTGCTCTGGCTCGTCGATCCACATATCGCTGATCTTGCCAACGATGGTGCCGTCACCGGCCTGAACGTCCAGACCGCGTGGATCCTTACCAGCGGAAACGCTGAACGTATCAAGGCTCGCCATCGGCACGATCTTGGGATGGCCCTTGCCGTCAAGTTCCGGCAGGTCGCGGCGCGGCGCCCAGCTTGCTGGACCAACGCCATCGAGCATCGGATTGCCTGTCGGCTCAAACGGAGAACCGGCAGCATTGCTGGTGCGTTCAAGCGCGAGTTCACGGTTTTCCGGCTGCATGTCCGGCACGGTCACTTCACCGCGGCCATGGGGCAGCTTGAAGGTTTTCGGCGAGGGCAGAGGGAAGGGGCCCTGGTTTGGCGCAGGCCCGCCTTCGTCCTTCTCCAGCGGATAGCCTTCGCGCATGTTTTCGGTTTGCAGATAGTAGATCAGCAGCGCGAAGAAGACCCAAAAGCCCCAAATCGCAACGCTCGCCAAATCGACGCGCCCAAAGAATTCAACTCCAACCATTTCGTTTCTCCTGGTTTAGGTCGGGAAATCAGCAAGCCCGAGTTTGCTGACTTTCCGCGGTTGGTGAGATAGACCCCGGACACGCACGAGCGGTCCAAGGGCCACGAGGGTAACAAACAGCAATCCAATCTCGACGTGGTAGACGACCGAATAGCTGGTTGCGGGGTCGGACAGCGCATCGGGCAAAGACCCGTTGGCGGCGGCTGCCTGCATGAGGTCCCGTATCAAGCCGCCAAGCGCGATCGAGATGCCGGCGGCGGTGGCTTGCGCCGCCCCCCAGGCACCCAGCGCCAGACCCCGGCCTGCCAATCCAGTGGCAGGCATGGTCATCGCAGCGGTCAGGGTTGAGACCGAAAAGAGGCCGCCACCGAACCCGATAGCGGTTGCGCCCACAAAGAACAGCACGGCGCTGTCCAAGGGGGCGGCAAAAATAACGGCAGAGAACGCGCCAAGGCCGACAAGCAGCCCGCGTGCGGCCATGCGGTGCGGGTCCAGCCCGCCGGTGAGCCACTTCGCGGCGAGCGCGAAGGCGACAATCGCGCCTCCGGCCCAAGCGGCGGTCAGCAGCGTTGTGGCGCTGACGGACAGGCCCAGGATTTCGCCGCCGTAAGGCTCAAGCAGGACGTCCTGCATGTTGAAGGCCATGGTGCCGAGGAAGACGACGACCAGCAGGCGACCGGCTTGACCACCAGAGGCGAAATCGCGCCAAGCGTCGCGGAACAGCGGGCGCGGGGCCTCGCGTTCGGCTTTGGTCATGGGCGACATCTTTTCCTGCTTCCACAGGGCGACGACGTTCAGAAGGATGGTGACAACGGCGGTGCCCTGCACCACTTGAACCAGCTTTACACCGTTGAAATCACGCAACAATATACCGATGATGATGGCCGCTAGCGCCATGCCGATCAGGAACATCACATAAAGCAGGGCAACCACGCGGGGCCGCGTGTCCTCGTCCGCGCGGTCGGCGGCAAGGGCGAGACCCGCGGTCTGCGTCATGTGCATGCCGAGGCCCGTCAGCAGGAAGGCGAGAGCAGCGGCGACCTCTCCGGCCCAGCTTGGGCCTTGGACGTAATCGCCCCCTAGGATCAGCAGCGAGAACGGCATGATGGCAAGGCCACCGAATTGCCAGAGCGTGCCGAACCACAGATACGGCACCCGCTTCCAGCCGATGGCGGAGCGGTAGGTGTCAGAGCGGAAGCCCAGAAGCGCGCGGAAGGGCGCGATCAGCACGGGCAGGGCGATCATGAAGGCGACGATCATCGCCGGAACGCTCAGTTCCACAA
>ERZ1740060.982-NODE-982-length-11316-cov-8.360536_pt1 | contig 11316 bp, 4 predicted proteins | sample MGYA00581743_ERZ1740060 | MGnify/ENA primary metagenome ERZ1740060 (study PRJEB43018, sample SAMN04849235) | marine metagenome | isolation source: floating plastic debris | place: Pacific Ocean | collected 2008-08-27 | study: EMG produced TPA metagenomics assembly...
ACGCAGGTTAGCGTGACGATTTAGACGCTCTACGTGTTTCCAAATATCCTCTTAGCCCTTACCAATCCCATGACCGCCAAATTGAGTATCAGGCATCATGGTGCGTCAAATATATTCAATGCCGTTGCTTAGGCATCCCTAAGGGCGGCAAGGATCCTTACCATTGCTGTATGTGACCGCTTGGTAAAACCTTGGAGCCATTACAATAGGCTGGATTTACCCTGCCATCCCCACCTGCCATGCCTCGCCGCAACGACATCAAGAAGATTCTGCTGATTGGTTCTGGCCCCATTGTCATCGGTCAAGCCTGCGAATTTGACTACTCTGGCACCCAGGCATGTAAGACCCTGAGAGAGGAAGGGTATGAAGTGGTGTTGATTAATTCCAACCCCGCCACGATCATGACCGACCCCGAAACGGCGGACCGCACCTATATCGAGCCCCTCACCCCTGCCATGGCCGAGCAGGTGATTGCTCAAGAGAGGCCGGATGCGTTGTTGCCGACCATGGGCGGGCAAACGGCCCTGAACCTGGCTGTAGATTTGGCCAAGGCTGGGGTTTTAGACAAATACGGGGTGGAGTTGATTGGGGCGAAGCTCGACGCCATTGAAAAAGCCGAGGACCGCAAGCTGTTTAAAGAAGCGATGGAGCATATCGGGGTCGGCGTATGCCCCTCTGGCTTGGCTGAAACTGTGGCGGAAGCGAAAACGGTCGGGGCCGAGATTGGGAGCTTTCCGCTAATTATTCGCCCTGCCTTTACCCTGGGCGGAGCTGGGGGCGGTATTGCCTATAACCAAGAGGAGTTTGAAGCGATCGCCCGCAGTGGTCTAGATGCCAGCCCTGTATCTCAGATCCTGATTGAGCAGTCACTGCTGGGCTGGAAAGAATACGAGCTAGAGGTGATGCGGGATCTAGCCGACAACGTGGTGATCATTTGTTCCATTGAAAATGTAGATCCGATGGGCATCCATACCGGGGACTCGATCACGGTGGCACCGGCCCAGACCCTAACCGATAAGGAATACCAACGGCTGCGAGATGCTTCGATCCAAATTATTCGCGAGATTGGCGTAGAGACTGGGGGCTCGAACATTCAGTTTGCAGTTAACCCCGAAGACGGCGAGTTCATCGTGATTGAGATGAACCCTCGGGTCTCTCGCAGCTCCGCCCTGGCATCGAAGGCGACTGGGTTCCCCATCGCCAAGTTTGCCGCCAAGCTGGCGATCGGCTATACCCTCGACGAAATTCCCAACGACATCACCAAAAAGACCCCAGCCAGTTTTGAACCGGCGATCGACTATGTGGTCACGAAGGTACCTCGGTTTGCCTTCGAGAAATTCCCTGGTACCGAAGCCGTCCTCACCACTCAAATGAAATCAGTGGGAGAGGCGATGGCGATTGGTCGCACCTTTCAAGAGTCCTTTCAGAAGGCATTGCGTTCTCTGGAAACAGGCCGGGGCGGCTGGGGCTGCGATCGCCGCGAAACCCTACCCACTCTCTCAGCGGTACGGCGCAAGCTGCGCACCCCCAGTCCTGAACGGATTTTTGCGGTACATCACGCCATGCAGCTGGGGCTGGATCTAGAAGAAATTTATGAACTCACCGGCATTGATCCCTGGTTTTTACACCACATGGCGGGGTTGTTAGCGACGGAAAAATGGCTGAAGCGGACTCCGCTGAACACCCTTACCAAAGCACAGCTCTATGCCGTCAAGCAGCAGGGATTTAGCGATCGCCAAATTGCCTTTGCCAATCAACTCAGTGAAGACGAGGTGCGGGCCTACCGTCAGTCCTTAGGGGTGATCCCGGTTTATAAGACGGTAGATACCTGTGCGGCGGAGTTTGAAGCCACCACCCCCTACTACTACTCCACCTACGAATCTGAAACCGAGGTACTGCCCAGCGATCGCCCCAAGGTGATGATTTTGGGGGGTGGTCCTAACCGCATCGGTCAGGGGATCGAGTTCGACTACTGCTGCTGCCACGCTGCTTTTGCCCTGCCTGACGAAGGGTTTGAGACGATCATGGTCAACTCCAACCCAGAGACCGTCTCCACAGACTATGACACCAGCGATCGCCTCTACTTTGAGCCTTTAACCAAAGAAGATGTGCTCAACATCATCGAGACCGAGCGCCCGGTGGGGGTGATTATTCAGTTTGGCGGGCAAACACCGCTGAAATTGGCGGTGCCATTGCAAGCTTATTTAGCCAATTTAGTGAAGGAGCCAGGGGGCGAAGGAACAGGGGAGCCCACTGCCTACCCCATTACCCAAATCTGGGGTACGTCTCCGGACTCGATCGATACCGCCGAAGATCGAGAGCGCTTTGAAAAAATCCTGCGGGATTTGGAAATTGTGCAGCCTGCCAATGGCATTGCCCGCAGCACTGGCGAAGCGTTGCAGGTGGCTCGGTCGATCAACTATCCGGTGGTAGTTCGCCCCAGCTATGTGTTGGGGGGACGCGCCATGGAGGTGGTTTACTCCGATCAGGACTTAGAGCATTACATGACCTATGCGGTGCAGGTCGCGCCCGATCATCCCATTCTGGTTGACAAGTTTTTGGAAAATGCCGTTGAGGTGGATGTGGATGCGATCGCCGACAGCACCGGCGCAGTGGTAATTGGCGGCATTATGGAGCATATCGAACAGGCGGGCATTCACTCCGGTGACTCGGCCTGTTCACTGCCTGCAATCACCTTGGATGACGCCTCCCTCGCCACGATCCGGGACTGGACCGTGAAGCTGGCCAAACGCCTAGAGGTGGTCGGGTTGATGAATATCCAGTTCGCCGTGAAAGAGGAGCAGGTTTACATCCTAGAAGCCAACCCCCGCGCCTCTCGCACTGTACCCTTTGTGTCTAAGGCAACAGGGCTACCGCTCGCGAAGTTGGCGGTGCAGGTAATGTCCGGTAAAACCCTGGCCGATCTGGGGGTTACCGATGAGGTGTTACCCGCCCACATCTCGGTTAAAGAAGCGGTTTTACCCTTTGAGAAGTTCCCCGGTACCGACACGTTGCTAGGGCCAGAGATGCGCTCGACCGGCGAGGTCATGGGTATTGATGTGGACTTTGGCAAGGCTTTTGCCAAGGCAGAACTCGGAGCCAATCAGCACCTGCCCGAAGCCGGTACGGTATTCGTCTCCATGAACGATCGCGATAAGCAAGCGGTAATACCAATCGCACAGTCTTTAGCTGATCTAGGCTTCAATCTGATTGCCACGAGCGGCACCCAGCAGGTGCTGGCTGATCATGGTTTGACCGTCGAAACCGTCCTCAAAATTCACGAGGGTCGCCCCAATATCGAAGACGCGATTAAAAATGGGCAAGTGCAGTTGATTGTGAATACCCCGATTGGCAATACCGCCAAGGAAGATGACCGCGCCATCCGTCGGGCGGCATTGGCCTACAAAGTTCCGACAGTAACCACCCTGGCAGCGGCCAAGGCAACAGCAGCGGCGATTCGTACCCTGCAAACAGCAACCCTCGAAGTAAAGGCATTGCAAGATTATTTGCAGCCTTAGCAGCCCGACACCTAGGTCGTCCAGTCCATCTTGAGTTCGCCACTTGAGAGTTTGTCCCACACGAGGGACTGCATCAGCTCCAGCTCCTCAGGCGAGACCTTACCATCCGCAAAAATCGCGGCTTCTAAGCTGCGCTTTTCAGCAGCGGTCAAGATGCCGTCAGAAATAGCCCGCTCAATTAGAGCCTTAAGCTTATCAAGGTCCTCTAGTTCTGCTTTGGAAATGGGTTGTCCTTGATTGTTCGCCATCGGGTTCTCCTAAAATTGAGATCTTGCTGGTTTTACGCTTGCTGATTGACTAAACATCCTGAGAACACTCAAGACATTCGCAAGACTTAGGGTGCCCTGTCGGGCGACCATCGGTAATATTTTTCATCAGTGCTGGGGCATGATGTTTTTAAAGGCACCAGCTTTCCCCATCCAGCCCGGTGTCTTAAACTAAATGCAGTATTTAGGTGCTCTTCCTGAGAGGGTGTTTAAAAAGTTCTTGGGACTTCCTTTAGCGACATGGATTACCCAGAAGAGTGACGGTAGCATCAGGGTTCCGGCCATCCTACTGATGGGCTCCGGTATCGCTCTGATGTGCTCCGGTATCGTTCAAGACTGGCTTACCCCCTTTTCAAACACCCTCTGAGGTCAAATCATAGGCGGTTCCGACTTAACCCCCTGAGCTTGCTCAGCCCAGTTCGGTAAGAGAGACTGTCTTATCGATTGCAACCCGTGCGACCCTGTAAGGTATGAGCAATTGTGAGAGCGCAGCAACCCTTTTCCCCTCATGAGCCTGACGACCCATCTCAGAGTCGTTATCAGCCGCCGCTGCCCAATCTTGCTGCCTACGATATTCAAACCCTGATCTATCAGGGTGAGCATTCTTTGGTCTATCGCGGTTTCTGTCAGACAATAGGCAAGCCGGTTATTCTAAAAACCCTTGCTACCACCATTCCAGACCCTCAGCAATTAGCCCGTTACGAGCAAGAATACGCCATCACCCATGCCCTCAAGGGAACGCCAGGGGTGATAGAGGTCTATGAACTCCTGTACGCTAACCACCGCCCAGTGATTGTGCTGGAAGACTATGGCGCTCAGCCACTGGGTGAATATCTCAGCCAAGGCCCGCTAGATCTGAAGACATTTTTAGAATTTGCCCTGACGCTGACTGAAATTTTGGCAGCGGTCCATGGCACCCACGTTATCCATAAAGACCTCAACCCGTCCAATATTCTGGTACATCCCCAAACGCTGCAAATTAAGCTGATTGATTTTGGGATTTCCTCCTTACTGTCGCGAGAATCGGTCTCTCTCAACAGCTTGAATGTTCTGGAAGGTACTCTGGCCTATCTCTCCCCTGAACAAACGGGTCGGATGAATCGCAGAATTGATTACCGCACCGACTTTTATGCCTTAGGAGCCACCTTCTACGAGATGTTGACGGGACGGGTGCCATTTGTAGCTGAGGATGTGTTGGCACTAATCCATTGTCACATTGCCCATACTCCTCCTACGCCTCACCAGTTAGACGGTTCCATACCACCGATTGTTTCCGATCTGGTGATGAAATTGCTCGCTAAAACCGCTGAAGAGCGCTACCAGAGCCCTTGGGGGTTGAAAGGCGATTTACTTAAGTGCTGTCAACGATTGCAGCAACATGGCACCATTGCGGCCTTTGACCTGGGAGGTGAAGACTTATCCGATCGTTTCCGGCTATCTCAAAAGCTCTATGGCCGTGAAGCCGAAACCGCCGAGATTTTAGCGGCATTCCATCGCGTTAATCCTCAACCGCAGCCGACATATCAGGGACGGTCAACCCGTGAGTTGCTGCTGCTGAAAGGCTACTCAGGCATTGGCAAGTCGACCCTAGTTCGAGAAGCCTATAAGCCCGTTACTGAACGGCAGGGGTATCTGATTTCAGGGAAGTTTGACCCGCTACAGCGCAATATTCCCTATCGGGGGTTTATCGATGCGTTTACCGATCTGGTCAACCAGCTCTTAACTGAACCTGAAGCCCAACTGCAGCAGTGGGCTGTGCATCTGCAAGCAGTTTTTGGCGGCAACCTGCAGGTGATGGTGGCGCTGATTCCTGCGCTAGCGCTGATTGTGGGTGAGCAGCCCCCCCCTCCTACCTTGAGCAGCATGGAAGCGCAAAATCGTTTTAACTTAGCGATTCAAGGATTTGTGCAAGTTTTTGCCCAGCCGGATCATCCTCTAGTGATTTGTCTAGATGATCTGCAGTGGGCAGACCAAGCTTCGCTGAAGCTGATGCAGCGTCTGCTGAACGAACCCGATGCCCATAGTCTTTTGCTGATTGGGGTTTACCGTGACAATGAGGTGCGCGCGGGCCATCCCTTGATGCTGATGTTGGAGCAGCTTCGGCAACAGGGCAGGACAATTTCTGAAGTTACGGTGCAGCCCCTGAAGCTGGCCGATATTAACCAGTTGGTGGTGGATACCCTGCATCGCCCTGCAACTGAGACAGAACCGCTCGCTGAGCTAGTCCGTCATAAAACGGGAGGGAATCCCTTTTTTGTATGCGAGTTTCTTAAAGCCCGAGTCGAAGCGGGACTGATTTATTTTGATCGCAAACAATGGCAATGGAATTGGGATCTAGCCCAGATTCAACATCAGGCCGTCACCGAAAATTTGGTCGATCTGATGACGGCCAAACTGCAGAAATTGCCGGTCGAGAGTCAAAAGGCCTTGCAGTATGCGGCCTGTATTGGCACCCCTTTTGATCTGCGCGATCTGGCACAGGTCTTGCAGCAACCCCTAGAACCGACGGCTCAGGATCTCTGGCCTGCCTTACAAGCAGAACTTTTAGTCCCTGATGCTGAGACCCATCGCCTGGTAACCGTTGCGGATGGGTCTCAGCGTCCCTTGCAGTATTACTTTGCCCACGATCGCATCCAACAGGCAGCCTATGCTCTTATGTCCAAGGTCCAGCGGCCAGCCGTTCACCAAGCGGTCGGGCAACGGCTCTTAGATGTTGCCACCCAAGAACTCTCGACATCGCGTTTATTTCATATCGTCAATCAGCTCAACCTGGGTCGTTCTCTGATCATCGAACCGGCAGAACGCTCGGTCCTAGCCGGTCTGAACTTACAGGCAGGGCGTCAGGCGAAAGCTGCTGCTGCCTATGAGCCTGCCCTCGACTATCTCAATATTGGGATCTCCCTTCTAGATGAAGCGGCATGGGACTTAGAGCCTGAACTGATCGGGCAGCTCCATCATGAAGCGGCTGAGGTGGCCTGCCTCTGTGGCCAATACACGGTCATGACCCGACTTATTGCCACCGCCCTAGCGCGTCTGACTGATATCACTGAGCGTACCCAACTGCAGCTGACTCAACTCCAAGCACTCGTTTTGCAAAATCAACCCCTTTTGGTTGTCACATCGGCTTTGCCGCTCCTGAAAAGACTGGGGGTGCAATTTCCTCAACGCTTACGATTGCTCCACACAATTGGAGGATTACTTTACACGCGCCTACACCTATCGTCTTGGTCGGAGCAACGCCTGCTGCAGCATCGCGAAGTCAGAGATCCCACACAAAGAGCATCTTTATGGATACTCGCGAAAATCGGTAGCCCTGCCTATATGGCTATGCCTGACCTATCCCCTCTAATTACTTTTAGAGTCATCAGGCTTTCTCTCAAGCATGGCTACACCCCTACAACAGCTATGTCTTTTGCAGCCTATGGCTTAGTGACATGTGCCGTTGTTGGTAATATTCCTAACGGTTATTACTACGGTCAAATTGCTCTTAAACTAGCAGATCGTTTTCAACAACCTACCATTCGTTGTCGCGCACATTTCTTATTTGCCTATCTGATTGCTCATTGGAAAATGCCGTTAAGAGAGGTAGCTTTACGGCTGGATGATGTCTATCAGATAGGGCTCAAAGCCGGTGATTTTGAGTATGCGGCATACGCGGCGTACGCATCAGTACATGTCTGTTTAATTGCTGGAGATAAATTAACCAATATTCAAGAACGCCTAGAGACTGCTGCTGAAATTGCCAGTCGTCTCCAGCAAGAAATTACTCAGCAGTGGATTGCTATACATCAACAATTTCTGGACAGTTTGCAAGATGCATCTCTTGGGATAAATGACAATCGTCACATTCTAAAGCTATCTAGCGTAAGTGATGGAGGGGGAAAGACAGGTGAATTCTTGCTTTATGTTCATCAGATGTTCTGGTGTTATCTCTTCAAAGACACCAAAATGTCCTTAGAAGTAGCTGAAAAAGCAAAATCAGTATTAGATGCTGCTACTAGCGCTCCACCCTCTCCAATCTATACCTTATTGGAATCACTCAGCCTGTTAGCGGATAGCAACTTAAAGCCTAGGGGACTTTTTGGGAAAGCACACAAAAAGGTCAACTCAGCCAGGAAAAAATTCAAGAAATGGTCTAAATATGCTCCTGCCAATTATGAGGCTTCTCAATATTTATTGAACGGCGAATACTACCGCGCTACGGGGCAATTTTTACTATCACTCGAACATTTGGACAAAGCTATTCAGGCAGCTCATACTTATAATCGCCTCCATGAAGAAGCTATTGCCCATGAACGCATTGGTGAAGTGTATCTAGCGTTAAATCAACTCACTGCTGCTGCCGGTCATCTCACAAAGGCACACTGGTGCTATCAGGCTTGGGGTGCCTCTGCTAAAGCAAAACAGGTATTACAACAGTACTCTACCCTAGTTACGGCTCATGATAATTACAACCGAGGACGACGGCATCTAACGCTTGTACCAAAGACAAGTGGCACAACGACAAATCGTCTAACAGCTTCTTTAGATGTGGGCAGCTTAATGAAGGCTTCTCAGGTGATTTCTGGAGAAATTGTACTAGACAAGCTCTTAGAACAATTGATGCATATTCTACTAGAAAATGCTGGAGCAGAATCGGGTGTCTTACTCTTAGATCAAGAAGGGCAATTAGAAGTTGTTGCCACTGGATCTGTGAACAACAGAGAAACAAATATTCAAAAGGAAAGAGTGCATCTTGAAAAAGTTACCGCAGCCTCTGTTATCCACTACGTTTTGAGGACTCAAGAAAGCCTGATTGTCAATGATGCTGTGAGCGATAGACGGTTTTCTCATGATGATTACATCCGAGAGTGGCAACCACAATCTATTCTCTGTACACCTCTTTCCAATCAAGGCCGACTAAGGGGGTTAATTTATTTAGAAAATAACCTTACATCACAAGCATTTACCGAAAAGCGTTTACAGGTGCTAAGGCTGCTTTCCTCTCAAGCAGCAATCGCCCTAGATAATGCCCGTCTGTATACCGATGTAGCCACTCTCAGCGAAGCCTATGCTCGGTTTGTCCCTCAACAACTGTTGCAACATCTCAACAAAAACAGCATTACTGAGGTCAACTTGGGCGATAACGTTGAACTCGATATGTCGGTGATGTTTGCCGATATTCGCGCCTTTACAACCCTATCTGAAAAGCTGACGCCAGCGGAAAGCTTTCAGTTTATTAACGATTATCTTGCCCGACTTGAGCCAGTCGTCGTTGAGCATCAAGGCTTTATCGATAAATATATTGGCGATGCAATTATGGCACTTTTTAGCGGTGGAGCAGACGATGCCGTCAAAGGGGGCATTGCCATGCAAAAAACCTTAGCAACCTACAATCAAGAGCGCCAGCATAGCGACCCCATTCGTTTGGGCATTGGCATTAATACAGGGCGGCTGATGTTGGGGACGGTTGGCGGTAAACAGCGCATGGATGGCACTGTGATTAGCGATGCGGTGAATCTAGCGGCACGTCTCGAAAACTTGACCAAACGTTATGGGGTTGATTTATTGATCAGCCATGACACCTACACCCAACTGCGATATCCCCAAAGTCACTGCATTCGCAAAATTGGTACGACCCAAATTCGAGGGCGCTCTAATGAGGTCACCATCTATGAGGTCTTTGATGCAGACAACTTTGAAGTGCAAGCCGCGAAACAAGCGATTAGCGATCGCTTTGATCAAGCCTTGACGGCCTATGAGCAAAACCATTGGCAGGAAGCGATGCGCTTGTTTAGCACTTGCCTTGATCAGGTGCCTAGTGATTCGGTCGCTGAATACTATTTAGATCAGTGTCGAGACCAAACGAACCAGGCTCACCTTTCCGAAAAACGCTGACCTCTTTGTGGACCTGTGGACTGTGAATAACAGGGATCTAGATCACAAGGAGCCCGATTCTTTTTATGTACGGTGAGGCCAACTTGGTCATGTGCTCGTTTGACTAAGTCTGTGTGTCTCCTGAGATCTGTTGATTGCCCCCTTTAGGAGAATTTGCTCCATGACTGCTGCGAAAACGCGCTTTCCAGAAGCGGCAATGATTGCCACTCGGCAAGAACTGACGGATGAAGTTTTGCCTCTTTTAGAAGGCAGCATTCCAGAAGATTTAAACGGTCACTGGTTGGCCATGGGGCCTGTGGGTAGTGTTGCTATGCTGCCGATGCCTGGAGAACCTAGTTATCCATCGAGTAGTGGGAGTTCTCTCTTTAACGGAGATGCGATGGTGCATCGGTTTGATTGCGATCGCCCCGGTGAAGTTCGTCTCACTACTCGTATTATTAAGACCCCCTGTTACTACGCCGATCGCGCGACCACCCCTGGTACTCGTCATAGTGATTGGAAATTTATCAGTAGTGGCCTCGTTCGCTTTTCTTTCCTTTTAGGGTTTCGCAACGAGGTGAATACAGCTGCGATTCCAGTCAAGTTTGCGGGTGATGATCGCTGGCGATTGCTTGCAACCTGGGATTCCGGGCGTCCTTACGAAATGGATCCGATGAGCCTGGAAGTCAAGACTCCTGTCGGTGCGAATACCGAGTGGCGTGAGCAAACAATTCCCTTGAGAATTGGCCCTTTTAAACTCCACATAACAGCTACACATCATGCTTATGACGACCATACTCAAGAGCTATACACAATCAATTTTGGTAAGTCGATACTTACGATGATGGCCCCCTTGCTGATTCACGGTATTACAGCCTTGATCAGCTGGACAATATTGCTAAAACATGTCGTCCGCCTTGCCTTTCGTATCATTATCAAGATTTTGCAAGCAATTAGTCTACTGCTCTCACCTTTGGGATTAGGGCAGGACTTTGTTTATTTGTTGCGATGGGATGGCAAAAGCCGCCTGCAAAGATGGCAAGTGATGCTGCCTCGCACCTTGGGATTGCCGATCCGTCGCCCTGTGCAAATTGAGCAGAGTATGCACCAGGTAGGCGTCAGCAGACAATATGTTGTGTTGATGGACACGGCCTTTAAGCTAGGGCCTGAGCAGTTGATCCCAAATCCTCTACCAGGCAATACGGATACTGAACGTGTTTTACGGCAAGTATTGAATTTTCCTCAATTGCCCTATACGAACTTATACCTCGTTAAACGAGCTGACCTCACCCCTGATCGTAAAACGGTTGTTGCCCAACAGGTAACCATTCCCATGGAAATTGCCCACTTTCGGGTGGACTACGACGACAGCGAGGGTGTGGTTTTACATGTGTCCCACAACAACGCCTGGGATCCAGCAGAATGGCCTCAGGCGTACGATTCCTATGTGGAAAACCCCAAGCCGCCACAGCCCGTAACCGATCCGATACAGCGCTTTGTGGGCATGACCGTCAGCACAACCGATCTCAACTATCTAGGTCGATACGTGATTAATCCTGACAACGGCAAGTTGTTGAAGCATGATGTGGTTAGCGATCCAACCTGCACCTGGGCACCCGCTATTTATGCTGATGTGGGCAATATTGGCGTACCAGAACACTACGAACATAAATAGC
>ERZ1740060.983-NODE-983-length-11316-cov-3.930113_pt1 | contig 11316 bp, 11 predicted proteins | sample MGYA00581743_ERZ1740060 | MGnify/ENA primary metagenome ERZ1740060 (study PRJEB43018, sample SAMN04849235) | marine metagenome | isolation source: floating plastic debris | place: Pacific Ocean | collected 2008-08-27 | study: EMG produced TPA metagenomics assembly...
CGCGGGTTGTTTCCACCAACGCGTCTTTCTGACCCGCGTCGAGGACCAAAGCGACGGTAAACTCATCGCCGCCCACGCGGGCGCAGAAGGCATCGGCAGGAAAAATGGTCGTGATCCGTTCGGCGACATGACGCAGCACAAAATCGCCGCCTGCATGACCCATCGTATCGTTGATCTGCTTGAAGCGGTCGAGATCGATATGCACCACCGCAATCTCAAGATCCTCTCGCGGAGCGTCTGCAATCATTTTCTGGATCGCGTCAGCCAGCGCACGCCGATTGCCCAGGCCTGTCAGCTCATCTTCATTGGCTTGCTTTGTGATCCGGGAATTTGCGGTTTGAAGATCGTGGGTGCGTTCATCTACGTTCCGCTTCAGCACGGCGGCCTGCGTCAATTGTTGATAACTGACAAAGCCCGCCAGAACCGAGGACGCAAAGCCAACAAAGGCGATCGCGCAGGCCACAAACAGGGCGTAGGACGTGGCCGCGTTCGACTTTGGTGCAAGCAAAATCCGCCATGTGTGACCGGCGACCTCAACATCGCGCTGCACCGCATCCGGCGCGACTGTGATCAAGAGTTCATCAAGGGCCAAGTCAGAGTAATTCATCTTCTCCATGCGGCTGCTGGCCAGGATCGTTTGCACTCCCAGAGGAAGCGGCATGTCGGAACTCGGGCCCAGGTCGTGCACCTCGAAATCGATCTCAAGCAGCTCGGTCTCGTTGAGGGAGCTTGCCATGAAACTGTCTGCCGCCAGCACGGCCGCCACCACGCCGAGTATTTGCGCCCTGCGTTCTTCAATGGTCGTGGGCTCGACGTTGGGCGCGTAGATTGGAAACGCAAAAAACACCCCGGGCACGCCGCTGAGCAACATGATCCGGCCGCCAACGCCTGCGCCACCGGTGTCTTGGGCGTATTTAATGGCCTCGACCCTTTCCTGGCTGAAAGACAGATCGGCCCCGATAAATGTGCTGTCGGTGTCCGGGTACACGCCGATCAACGGCAGCAACGGGCGTTGCTGGACGGTTTCGACCGTGGCCCCATTCATCACCAGGCCGATGTTTCGAATGGCTGGCGAACTGGCGAGAACATCGCCGTTCTCGAGGTAGGAATAGAGCTGCTCCCGCAGGCCCTCTTCGCTGGTATCGCCGTTCAGGCGCAGGGCGGAGGCACTGGATTGAATGGTCGCGACCGTAATCTCCAGCTCTCTGGAGATTTGCGCGGCAAGACTGTCAGAGCGCGCTTCGAACTCTGCCTGCACAGAGGCGATGCTTTGGAGATATGTGGACAGGGCCATTGCGATCGACACAGCCAGGGCCGTCAAGAAAACCCCTAATCCGATCAGGCTGGGCCGCTGGGGAGTTTTAAAAACCATCGCCGGTCTATGCGATGGCAACCATAAGAATGGGTAAAGACCTAGAGATCAGTTGCGCCGGTTTTTAGACAAATACATCCCGTTGACAGCGTCTGGAAAAGCGCACCTGCCGATCATGCCGGACCCGCTTGCGCGTCTGGGGTCACATGACCTGAGTTTCAGACCATGCGGCATGCATTCTGCCCAAAATGAGTGCGTCAAAGCCACGGTTTGCGCGCAAAAGCACCCGCCTATCTTGCGGTGGCAATTCCCCACTACCCAAAACTTTGCGGCTCCCCTATAGTGAATGCGGTAATTGGGCGTTCAGACCCATGATAACTGAGGCGGAAGAGAGGGGGCGTGCCCATGCGGTGCCCGTTTTGTGGAAATATTGATACTCAAGTGAAGGATTCGCGCCCGGCGGAAGACCACGTGTCGATCCGGCGGCGGCGGTTTTGTCCGGCCTGTGGCGGGCGCTTTACCACCTATGAGCGGGTGCAATTGCGCGACTTGATCGTGGTGAAATCCAACGGTCGGCGCGAAGATTTTGACCGCGACAAGCTGGAACGCTCGATCCGCATCGCGCTGCAGAAGCGGCCCGTGGAGCCGGAGCGGGTGGAGCAGATGATTTCGGGCATCGTGCGGCGCTTGGAAAGCCTGGGCGAGACCGACATCCAGTCGAAGATTGTGGGCGAGATCGTGATGGAAAGCTTGGCGCGGATCGATACCGTGGCCTATGTGCGCTTTGCCAGCGTCTACAAAAACTTCCAGGCGGCGGATGATTTTGACAAGTTTGTCAGCGAGTTGCGGCCCAAATCCCCTGACGACGCCATCGAGCACGCCGGGGAAGAGTGAGCGACCAAGACGCCCGCTTCATGCGCCTGGCGCTGTCTTTGGGGCGGCGGGCGCAGGGGCAAACCTGGCCCAATCCAGCCGTGGGATGCGTCATCGCGCAAGGATCGCGCATTGTCGGTCGCGGCTGGACCTCGGAGGGGGGGCGACCTCATGCGGAACCGCAAGCGCTGGCCCAAGCGGGCGCGGCGGCACGGGGCGCCACGGCCTATGTCAGCCTAGAGCCTTGCGCGCATCACGGAAAAACACCGCCTTGCACGGATGCATTGATCGGCGCCGGGATCGCCCGGGTGGTCGCGCCGATTGAGGATGAAGATCCCCGCGTCTCAGGGCTGGGGTTTGCCCGGCTGCGCGAGGCGGGCGTTGAGGTCACGACAGGGGTTTTACAGGAGGAGGCGGCCTATGATCACGCGGGCTTTTTCATGCGCATGTCCCATGACCGGCCATGGGTGACCTTGAAACTCGCCAATTCCTTTGACGGGCGGATCGCGACGGCCACGGGCATGAGCCAATGGATCACCGGGCCTGCGGCGCGCCATTTGGTGCATGCCATGCGCGCGCGACATGATGCCGTGATGGTGGGCGGCGGCACGGCGCGGGCAGATGACCCGATGCTGACAGTTCGCGGGCATGGGCGCGGGCACGGTGTGGCGCAGCAGCCCGTGCGTGTGGTGGTGTCGCGCAAGCTCTATCTGCCTCAGGAGGCACAGCTTGCGCGCTCGGCCAGCGATGTGCCGTTGTGGGGCTGCGACGGCGAGGACGCAAGCGATGACCGCAGGCAGGTCTGGCAATGCTTGTGCGGATTCTTTCTGCCTTGCGCGATGGAGGGGCGGTCACTGGATATCCGATCTGTGCTGGCTCGGCTGGCGCAAAAGGGCTAGGGGCGTGTCTATTGCGAAGGCGGCAGCGCGCTGGCGGCGTCTTTGCTGAGTGCGAACCTTGTGGATGAGCTTGTGGGCTTTACCGCAGGTGTCGTGATCGGGGCGGAGGGGCTGCCCTCTTTGGGTGTGATGGGGATTTCAGACCTGGGCGAGGCGCCGCGGTTTGACTTGATCAGTTCCACGCCCATTGCCGGGGACGTGATGCATCGTTGGGGGCGCAGGTAGGCCGCCGCGCATCACCAGACCGCCCGAATGGGCTGGCGATTTAGTGAGGTCAGCGCATCGTTTAAATTTCGTAATGACAAGGCACGATAAAGTGCTTTGAACTGCTCTGGATTTGCCACCCCGCGGTCTGGCCATGCGCGGCTCAGCGATCAAGACCCAACCGTTCTAAAGCGGCACATCCTCTCCGTCGTAGTTCTTGAAGCACCCCGTCGTCTCGAGGCTCAGCTTTGCAAATTCTTGAACCAACCCGTCTGCAGATTCTGCGTCCGAGATGTCCGCGCCAGCCCCACCCATATCCGTGCGCACCCAGCCAGGATGATAGACGCCCAGGGCAATGCCCAACGGCTCCAGATCCACCGCCAGGTTGCGCCCCAGATTGACCGCCGCCGCTTTGGACGCCCGATAGGCATAGCTGCCGCCCTTGGCGCGCGCCTGGCTGCCCATGCGGCTGGAGATGATCGCGATCTTGGGCGCGGCAGAGCGTTGCAAACTGGGCAAGAGGCGCTGGATGGTCATGAACACGCCGGTCACGTTGGTGTTGAACGCGTCTTGCCAAACCTCGGGTGCATAGCCATCGCCCAATGCCTGGCCCTTGTCGGGATAAACGCCGGCATTACAGATCAAGAGATCCACCGGATCGCCATTGATTTTCTCCGAAAGCGCTTGATGGTCGTCCGCTTGCGTCACGTCCATGCGAAAGAACTCGCCTCCCGCACGCGATGTGCCGGTGACCGTGTCGCCCGCCGCCGCGTAGCGTTCATAAAGTGCCAGCCCTATGCCCCGGTTGGCCCCGGTGATCACAACGTGCATCGGTTGTCCCTCTTTGATGTCTCAGTTGGTTTTGCGTCCTGGCACGAATGGCAGCGGCGCGACAGGCACGCCCTCTTCCAACAGTGCTTTGGCGTCTTGTGGTTTGGCTTCTCCGTAAATCGCCCGTTCTGGCGCGTCGCCATTGTGAATGTCGCGGGCTTTCTGAGCAAAGCTCATCCCGACATATTCGGAGTTTTTTTCGATTTCGCGGCGCATCTCGGCGATGGCAATCTCATTTGGGTTCGACGGCGTGGTAAGCGCGCCTTCCTTCGCGGCCATTGGCGTCTGCGCGCCCTCTGCAGGCGCAGCATGTGCTGTTTTGCTGTCGCGCACATTGGGCGCCATCAGGGCTTTTTCAACGTGGTTCGATCCACACACCGCGCAGGTCACCATGCCCGATTTGTTCAGCTTGTCGAAGGCATCTGCCGACGCAAACCAGCTGTCAAATCGGTGATCCCGATCGCATTTCAAGGTAAATTTTATCACGCGCGCCTCTGACTAAAGCTCGGGGATACTCAACCAACCAGGGATTCGTTTCAAGCGGCGAAACGCAGCAGTCAGCCGCGCAGACGTTTGGGATCAAAACTCTTCAAAAGCTGCGCCAACTCGGGCTCGTCCACGCGCTCTGCGGCCTTTTTGGGGCTATACCACTGCCGCTTGCGCTGCCTTTTCTCGGGAAACTGACCCGCCAGAGACTTCACCTTCACCGGATAGACCATCGCCACGCAGGGCAGATCATCGGCATCTTCGATGTTCTTTTGATAGGAAAAGAGGCCCAAACATTCCCCGGTCACGCGACCCTTGACGCCCGCCTCTTCCCAGGCCTCGGTCAGGGCGCTTTCAATCGGCGTTTTGCCGTGGGCCGGCCAGCCTTTGGGTATGATCCAGCGACCCGTCCCGCGCGACGTGATCAACAGGATCTTTGGTTTGCCCTCAACCATGCGGTAGCAAAGTGCCGCAAATTGCGTGCGCAGTTCTGTCTTGTTCCGGTCCTTCAGAACAATCGGTTCTTGTTTGAAAGCAAACTTGCTCATGACCTTACCGCTTAGGCGTCTCGCTCGATTTTTTCTTTTCAATATAAGTCCCTGCACATCGCTATGCCAGAATTTGTAAACTTTTTGTAAAAATAGGCCAGTTTGCGTGTTTTTTCACACGCACACCTAAAATTGATACAAATCGGCATCTTATCACCGGCGTCTCGTGACCCAAATCCTCCGCCCCAAGACGCGCATGTTGCCCAGATTGTCTTTGTTTTTGCGCGGTGTCCTATGGTGGCGTGGGCGCACAAAGTGATACGACGTCTCAAGCCGGATCGGCGCGGACAGCGCTCACAGGGATCAGATGTCACATGACTGAGAGAATACTTCATAAGCTGGCGTGGGTGGCGGTGGTGATCTGCCTGGCCCCGATGCTGGCAGCGATCCTGGCCGCCTGGCATGCCGATATCGCGGACTGGCGCGATGTGCTCTCGCCGGTCTTGCCGCGCTATATCGGCACGACGCTGGCCCTGGTTGTGATTGTCGGGGTCTTTACCGCCATCATCGGCAGCGTCACGGCGTGGCTGGTGACGGTGTACACGTTTCCCGGTCATCGCTGGCTGGAGGTGGCGCTGGCACTGCCCTTGGCTTTTCCGGCCTATGTCATGGCCTATGCCTATACCTACATGCTGGATCATCCCGGGCCGGTGCAGACGCTTTTGCGCGATGTGACGGGCTGGGGCGCGCGCGAGTACTGGTTTCCGTAAATCCGAGCTCTGGGCGGGGCGGCGAGAATGCTGACCATGGTGCTGTACCCGTATGTTTATCTTCTGGCCCGCGCCTCGTTTCGCCAACAATCGAGCAATGCGTTTCTGGTGGCGCGCACACTTGGAGCCTCCCCCGTGAGAGCGTTCACCCGCGTGGCTCTGCCGATGGCACGTCCGGCCATTGCAGGGGGCGCGTTGCTGGCCATCATGGAAACCATCGCCGACTATGGCACGGTCGCCTATTTCAACGTGCAGACCTTTGCGACAGGGATCTACCAGGCGTGGTTCTCGCTCGGCAATCGTGGCGCGGCGGCGCAGCTGGCGTTGTGTCTTTTGATGTTTGCCCTGCTCTTGGCGGGGTTGGAGCGGGCGCAGAGGGGCAAGGCCGGAACCGCCGGAAAAGGCCAGCGCTTTGACATGATGCAGCGCCAGAAACTCTCCGGCAAACGCGCGGCCATTGCCTTTGCGATCTGTTTTCTGCCGGTGTGCATCGGATTTGTGATCCCGGTGCTGATGCTGGGCAGCATGGCGGCAGAGTACGCGCATCTGCTCACCACGTCGCGTTATCTGGATTTCATGTGGAATTCGCTCACAGTGTCCTCGGTGGCCGCACTTGTGACAGTGACGGCGGCGATCCTGATTGGCTTTCGCGCCCGCACCTATCCCTCGCGATCTTCAAACTTCATCCTTGTGGGCGCGGGGCTTGGCTATGCGGTGCCCGGCGGGGTGATCGCAGTGGGGCTGATGGTGCCGATGGCGGCCTTTGACAACGCGCTTGATGCGTTCATGGAGGCACGGTTCGGCATTGACACCGGCCTTTTGATCACAGGCTCGATGTGGCTCATGGTGGCCGCCTACATGGTGCGCTTCATGGCGGTGGCGCTCAACGCCTATGACAGCGGCATGGCCACCATCCCCGCGCATTACGACGCGATCGGGCGGACTTTGGGCCAGCCGGGGCACAAGCTCCTCTTGAGGGTGCATCTGCCTGTGGCGCGCGCCTCTGTGCTCACGGCGTTGCTCATCGTGTTTGTCGATGTGATGAAGGAATTGCCCGCCACGCTCATTCTGCACCCTTTCAATTTCCAGACGCTCGCTGTGCAGGCGCATCGGCTGGCCGCCGATGAGCGTCTCTTTGAGGCCGCTGTGCCGTCGCTCGTGCTTGTCGCCTTCGGTCTGGTCCCGGTGCTCATCCTCTGCCGCAGCCTGGGCCGCGAAAGTCAGCACAAGTTGCAGCCGCAAGCGGGAGGGCAAACAGCATGACCATCAAACGCATCAATGCCGAAGACGGCCCGGCGGCCTTTGGCGCCTATGTTCAAGCGCTCGAGGTGCGCGACACCACGCGCCGCCTCTATGTCAGTGGGCAGGCCCCGGTGCGGCCTGATGGCACCCTGCCTGCGACGTTCAAGGAGCAGGCCGAGACGGTCTGGGACAACATTCTCGCCCAGCTGCGCGCCGCCGATATGGGGCCGGAACATATCGTGCATGCCACGACCTACCTTACAGACCGGCGCTACAGAGACGAAAACCGCGACGTGCGCATGGCCAAGCTCAACGGGCACACCTGCGCGATGACGGTGGTGCTGGCGGGGATGTTTGAGGATGGCTGGCTTCTAGAGATTGACGCCATTGCCGAGGAATAGAGGCAACCTGACACCAGACCCACGCCACGACCAAAGAGCGCATGAATCCCGAAGAACGCTCCCTCACAAAATGCAAAAGCGCGCACCATGACAGTGCGCCCCTTGCGGCTTCTTTCTTTTCAAAAATACCCAAATCCCGAGCGCAGGCGATCGGATCGGGCGCTCAGACCTCCAGATAGCTCTCCAGGCTATCATCAAGCGCATCTTTCCAGGCTGTGTGATGCGGAGGGGCCTTGGTGCCGGTCATCGGCGAGGTGTAGCCGTGATTGCGGAACTCCATGATCCCCTTCTTCTTGTGCTTTTTCCACTCAAAGAAGGCCTGATTGGCGGCATCGACATCAAAGCTGGGGTAATCCGTCTCGGCAATCAGCTCGCGCACATAATCGCCTTGGTAGCGGATGCAGCCGTAATCATCCTCGATCGCGTCCTCGGCGGCCTCGCGCGCGACCGGGTCGGCCTCCATGGCGGCTTGATCAGGCAGGGCGATCTTGCCCATGATCTGATCACGCACCCACCAGGCCTGGGCGTCAAACATGTTGAACGTGTACCACTGGTCCTGCATGCCGATGTAGAACATCTTGGGGTTTTTGTTCCAAACCACGCCCTTGTAGAGATCCGCCGCCGCCAGCCGGTTCGCTGTCTTCAGGCGCAGGTCGTCGGGCAGGAACGGGAAGTGGTGCTTGTAGCCGGTGCAAAGGATGATCGCGTCGACCTTCTTGCTGGTGCCATCCTTGAAATGCGCGGTGCGGCCTTCGACCTTCACGAGCGCGGGCACTTCCTGCCAGTTGTCGGGCCAGGCATAGCCCATGGGCGCGGTGCGGTGGGCCACCGTCACGGACCTGCAGCCGTATTTCCAGCACTGGGATCCAATGTCTTCGGCGGAATAGGACGGGGCGTTGTTCATGATTTCCTTTCCCTCCAACTCGTGCGCTTCACGGTTATCATTGTCGGTTAGGTTGCTGCCATTGTAGCTTTCAAACCCTGGGTAGTAGGGTACGTTGGGCGAGGAGAAATGCCCGGTGCAGACCACCACGTGGTCGAACTCCTCGGTGGTTTCAGAATCGGCTATCGCGTCGCGTGCGGTCACAGAGAACATGCCCGTGCCCTCATCATAGCGGATGTCACGCACCGAATTGTTGAACCGGATCCAATCGCGCACTCCGGCCTTGTTCACACGGCCTTCGATATAGTCAAAGAGCACGGCACGGGGTGGATAGCTGGCAATCGGTTTGCCGAAATGTTCTTCAAAGGTGTAATCGGCAAACTCCAGCCCTTCCTTGGGTCCGTTGGACCACAGGTAGCGATACATAGAGCCGTGGCAGGGCTCTCCGCTTTCCTCAACGCCGGTGCGCCAGGTGTATTTCCACAATCCGCCCCAATCATCCTGCTTTTCGTAGCAGACGACATCGGGGATATCCTCGCCATTCAGTTTTGCCGACTGGAAGGCGCGCAGTTGGGCCAGGCCCGATGGACCGGCGCCGATCACTGCCACTCTTTTCTTCGCCATGTGCATCTCCCTCGTTGAGCCAAATCTGTATGAAACTTTTATTCCTCTGGAGTAAGCCAAAGGCTGGTCGGGAATGTCAACGGGAATCCTGTGGTAATCCTGTCGCGGCACTTTGTTAACCGCTTACAAATAGGGATTGCCCAATTGGGCGGCTTGGCACTATTTCCCCCGCAACGAAATGCGAATGCCGGGACGCACCATGACCCATCCAGACCTCTTCATGTCCGATTTCTTTGATATCGAGACCGACTGGATCGACTACAACAATCACCTCAATATGGGCTACTACCCAGTTTTGTTTGATCGCGCCTCCGATCAGGCCTTTTCAGAGTTTGGATTTGGGCCGGACTATATCGCTCAACCCAATCACACCACGTTCTCGTCGGAATTCCATGTGCTTTATCTCAAGTAGTTCAAGCTGGTCGACAAGTTGCGATCGTCGTTCTGGATCGTCGATTACTACGAAAAACGGTTCCATACGTTTCAGGAACTCTATCACGAAGACGGATGGCTGGCGGCCACCGGAGAAGGGCTGACCCTGCATGTGAGCCTCAACGGACCAAAGCCCAAAGTGGCGCCCATGCCGGAGCCCATTTTCGGGCGTCTCAAAGCCATGGCGCGCGCCAACGCCGCCATGCCGCAACCCGATGGCGTGGGCCGCAAAATCGGGATCAAGCGCAAAGCCTGAGATCACAATTTGGCCAAGGCGCCGGACATCGCGTCTTTGGGGTCGACGGCGCTGACATCATCAGTCTAAGCTTCCCGCGCGTGTGCGGATTGCGTGCGCCTCACTGTCGAAGGGCGCAATCAGCAAGGCGCGAGGGACATGATCGATTTGCTTGTGCGCCGTCTGGCGCTTGGAGTGGTGACGGTTTGGCTGGTGTCGGTGATCATTTTCGCCGGGATGGAAGTGCTGCCGGGCGATGCCTGCACTGTTGTGCTGGAACGCGATGCGCAAGGCGAGGTTCTTGAAAACTGTCGCAAAAACCTCGGGCTAGATCGCTCAGCGTTCGAGCGCTATCTCAGTTGGGCGGCGGGTGCTGTGCGCGGCGATTTCGGCGTGGCGGCAGATGGGCAAACCAAGATCAGCACGGAGGTGGCGCTTCGGGTGAAAAACTCGATCTTGCTGGCCTTCGGCGCGCTGGTCGTGGGTGTGCCGCTGGCGAGTTTCCTGGGCGTCGTCGCAGGGCTTGCGCGGGATCGCTTTCCGGACATTTTCGTCTCGACGGCGGCTATTTTTGCGATGACAATCCCTGAGTTTGTCTCGGCCACTATCCTGGTTCTGATCTTGTCGATCTGGCTTGGGTGGTTGCCCGCCGTGGTGCTCACGCCTGCGGACGCGCCGATGCTGGATTTCTGGCCCGAATTTATCCCCGCGGTCATCGTGCTGATCATGGTCATGGTCGCCCATATCATGCGCATGGTGCGCAGCTCAGTCATTGAGGTCATGGCCAGCGAATACGTGCAGATGGCCACGCTGAAGGGCGTGCCCTATTGGCGGATCGTGTTCAAACACGCCCTGCCCAGCGCGCTATTGCCGGCGATCAATGTGGTGGCTTTGACGGTGGCCTGGCTCTTGGGCGGGGTTGTCGTGGTGGAGGTGGTGTTCAACTATCCCGGCATCGGGCGGATGATGATTGACGCTATCTCGGATCGTGATCTGCCGATCATTCAGGCGCTCGTGATGCTGATCGCGGCCACCTATGTGCTGGTCAATCTGGTGGCGGATCTGATGTCGATGCTGTTCAATCCGCGCCTGCGCACCCTGAAGATGAGGGCGAAATGACGGACGCGGCGACCCAGAGCGCGCAGGCACAACGCCCTTCGATGACAATGCGGATGCTGCAGGTGCTGCGCGATCTGATCCGCCGCCCCTCTGGCCTCATCGGGTTGTTCTTGGTGGTGATGCATGTCGTCGTGGCGATCTTTTCGCCGTGGTTTGTGCCTTATGATTTCAAAGCGCTCGACAGCTCTTTGATCCTCGCCGCTCCCACGCCAGAGCATATTCTGGGCACGGATGCGCTTGGCCGCGATGTGCTGACCCGGGTTCTACTTGGCGGGCGAGAGGCGCTTTGGGTGTGTTTTCTGGCCATCCCGCTCACCATGATCTGGGGCGGGCTTGTGGGGGTTTATCTGGGCTTGCGCGGCGGCTGGGTTGATGAGATCGCGATGCGGATCGTCGATGCGTTTCTGGCGCTTCCGGGCATCCTGCCGCTGATGGTCCTCGTGTTCGTCTTTGGCGCGGGCAATGAGGTGCTGATCCCGACGCTGGCGTTCTTTTTCGGCATTCCTGTCATCCGCGT
>ERZ1740060.985-NODE-985-length-11301-cov-3.426374_pt1 | contig 11301 bp, 12 predicted proteins | sample MGYA00581743_ERZ1740060 | MGnify/ENA primary metagenome ERZ1740060 (study PRJEB43018, sample SAMN04849235) | marine metagenome | isolation source: floating plastic debris | place: Pacific Ocean | collected 2008-08-27 | study: EMG produced TPA metagenomics assembly...
TTGTCGATGTTCTCGTTGCGGAGTTCTTGTGCCGAGCGGTGTTCACCAATTGGTTGCTGTGGATTGCGAACAGTTGAGTCAATGACGGGGCCGTTATTGCTTACACTTGGCATTTGAAAGATCTCCTTTGTCTATTTGAGACCATTTTACCGAGCCAGGCTGCCTGCAGTTGTGATGTATGACCCTTTGGAACTGTGCTCGATGACACGCCCCTAGATGCGGATCATCTCCATCCCGTCTTCATGGGCGATGCCTGCGCTGCTATCGTGATCGCGATTGTCGCTGAGCGTTGCAGCAATGGCGTGCGAGGCGAGGACGACTTTGCCAAGAACATCTTTCAGACCCACCGCATCGAGATCGCGCACGTCAACACGTTGGCCAACGATAGGGCCTTTGCCGGGCTCCAATGCAATGCGCATGGGGACGTTTTTTGTGTTCCACCGCAGAACGGCACGGATTTGGTCCGCCGTTTGGTCACCAACATCGCCTTCAACACGTGCCGATATCTCAAGCGTGTGCTCATCCACCTCTTCGATAAAAAGAGACTGATTGTCGGGCATCGTCATTTCGATCCAGCCATTGCCATCGGGTGCGACATGCGCACTTCCTGTGGTGCGCGCGATCTCTTCATATGCGTTTGCAGTTGTTTCCATGGAGGTCATTCCTCAATTAATGATGGACCGCAACATGCCGGTCATTTTGCTCAATGTGCTTGAAGCGAGGTCGTAGTGACGGTTCTTTTCGCTATTTAGCCCGTTGATCTCGTCCATAACTTGCTGGTTGTCGCGGCTGAGCGTGCCTGTCGCCTCGGACAAATTGAGCCCCAAGGCATCCCAGATCTCTTTTGTGTATGCGTTGAGGGCTCCGTTTGTTTCGACCATCGCTTCGGTAGGGCGATCGAGACCCTTTTCGACTTCGTACGGGTGGTATGTGTTGCTGTTCAGCGCGGAGTAGTAACTGTCAAACATCGCGACAACGCGCTGCTCATCGGCTGAAAGCTGTGATGAGGTTGCGTATCCGCCAATTGTAAGTTCCTCCTGCACGCTGCTGTCTTCTGCCGAAAACAGGCTCAGAGTGGAGTTTAGGAGCGTTTGCATAGCCTCATAGTCTTCCATGAGTGCATTGCGCTGATTGAGGTCTTCAGTACGCGCTTCTGCTTCCGCCTCTTTTTGGTAATTTGTCAGAGTCTGTAAAACGAAGGTGAGCCCTGGCGCATCCAGCGTCACACCTTCATAAGTCCCGCTAGAGATGATTTCCTGACGTGCGACTGAATAGTCGTAGAGCCTGCTTTCGATCTCGACTATTGTGTCAAAGGCGGACCCGATCGTTGTACCGCCATCAAGTGCATTGACGGCACCCGGAAGGACATTGGTCGTTGTTTCCGCCGTAATATCAGAGACGCGTTCGACCCGCGCGAAGCGTTCTGCAGTGTCTGAGACACGCAACGTGATGTTATCGATGTCGAAGATCGCCATGTTATCGAGTTCTGAACTGAGTGCCTGAAGTTGTTCGGAGAACATGTAGTGCCAATATGTCGTCCGCACGCTCGCATCGCTCTCAAACGTGGCCTCAAATCCGGCCTGATAGCTGTCAGAGGCCCGGATGGCCGCAATCGCCTCATCCACGATTGCGACGGCATCGGCGCGGGCATCCGCAATGGTTTGCGTCCCTTGCGGTGTAAGGTTGTAGAGCGTCGAAAATGTGGTGGTGAAGGCAGGGTGGGCAACGACGGCGCGTTGATCATCAAGCGGCAGCATCGCGATGTCTTGTCGTTGCAGATAGTTCAGCGTGATGATCGATTTGCTATCGTTTGACAGTACAAGGTGCAGGTTTTCATTGTCATTCGCATTGGTACCAAACGTCGCGTATTTGAATGCGGTTGATGTTGTATCATCCACCGCCGTGCCATCGGTTCCAAACTCGGCCATCCACGCAAGCTGATGCGCCGAGTGCCATTGGAGGAATTCAGCACTGGTCGCAGTGCCGCTATATGTCGTGGGACGCGAAGAGATGATATTCCCATCCGCGTCCCACGTCGGGAACAACGCCTCGGCGTCTGCCGTGAGCTGAGGCGAGTCCGCCGAAACACCATCAGCGCCACGAATAATTGTGAGTGGGTTCGTGAGCGCGTCGCCGGGCGTGTTGTTTTCAAGCACGGGCTGGGCTGGTGTCTGTCCGGTTGTGTTCCAGAAAACGTCAGGCATCTCTTACATCCTCGCGATCTGGCCGATCATGTCGTACATTTTGGTCAGCGCGTTGTTACCCAACTCAAAATGACGGTTCTTTTCCTTGGTCGCATCAGAGATGTCGTTCTGTTTGAGCTGGACCTGTTGGTTCAGCTGCGTGACGGTATCGGAAAGCTGGGTAGAATAGGTGTCCCAAACAGATTTTTCGTAGCGGGCTAATCGGCCCGCCTCGCCGTCGTTGTCGTCGACGAATTGCTGAAGCGGACGATCAATGCCGTAAAGAGACTCAATTGGGTGAGGGCTATCCGCAGCGTTTGTGAAGTAGTCGCTTGAGAACATCGAAAAGACGCGCATCTGTTCGTCAGATAGCAGCCCGTAGGATTCCCAATGAACGGTGCGCCCCGAAGCTTCTGCAGCGGTGATGAACGCATCCCAGTTCGACGTGTCCTCCTGCAAACTATAAAACCAGTTTTGGTTGGCAAAACTGTCAGTGTCCTCAAAGAGGAAAAAACTGTTAGCTACAGTGAAGTTATAGAAGAGTCTGAAGGAATCGATATCGTCGTTGGAGGGGCTTTCGGGGTTTGGAACATTGTTGTCGTCCGTGCTACCTGTGCCGTCGACATTCATGAAACGCCGTACCTGATCGGTATTTTCCACGTTATATGGTTTGATCGTCTCGTTAATCATGGCCTGCATCATCGCATAGGCGTCCAACAGGGCATAAAGCTGTAACAACTCCTCGGTTTCGGCTGTTTCGATGCCGCTTGCCTCAATCTCATACATCGATTGCAGCCGGTAAATGAGGCTTGGGACGTCTAGCCGTGGGTCGTTGAACCCGCCAGATACTGGCGCAATAGCCTCGCGCGCCATCTTGCTCGACAGAATGGAGCGCTCGGCCCTCATAAACTCTTCATAACCCTCGCCGACTGTTTGACCCTGGTCCGAAGAATACGTGTTGTATGTGGTCTTTAGTGTGACACGATAGTCGTTGATGGAGCCTGAACCACCCTCATTATAGTAACCAAGGAAACGCGTGATGTCTTCGTTCGGCGTGCTTGCGAACTGGTATGCCCGGTTGAAGCGGTCGAGGATCTCGGCGGCTTTCTCCTCAAGCATATCCTGATCGACAATGGCGGAATTGTTGTTGCGCAATATCAACAGGTCCATTTGATCAAGGAAAACGAGGTGGTCATCGCCCATCACGGACGCACCGGCCTGTATTTCCGAGTAAATGGATGTGATGGTCGATCCACCTCCGGTCGTCGTGGCTGACAAGTTGTAGGTGGATTGCAGGTTGGCCCAGACCGTCGCGTTGTTGACCAGAACTTGCTGATCCGCTGTGGAAAGCTTACCGATCTCGGATTGCTCGAGACTGTTGACTGGAATGACGCTCTTGCCGTCAGTGGTCAGCAAATAATAGACGTCTGTTCCTGAAACAGACACGGCAGTCACGCTGCCGGTACCGCTCCGTGCGGCAAGCCACTCTGCTTGATAGGCGCTGTGCCAAGTTGAAAATGTAGCGGGGTTCGTATCACCAAAGTCAGCCGGTCGGTCGGCAACCGGAAGCGTGTTCGTAAATCCGTCGTAATGCGGATAGACAGATTGCGCATTGTAAGTGATCGGATGGACGCCGCTCCCCTTTAACGTTGCTTCTTGTGCCGCAATCTGCCCGTCAATTGATGTCAGCGTCGCCGCATCTGTGGTGGCGGTTGCCAATGCGGTTGCATAATTGGAGTCGGCTGTTACGCGTGCTGCTTCTGCAGTATTGTAGTTGGTCGTCGCATTTTGGTAGGTCGTATCGGCGCTATCAAACGTGTTCTGCGCCGCCGTTGCGGCTTGACTTGATGCTGAATAGGTCCGTGCGGCATGTTGGCGTGCGGTGTAAGCGTTGTTGTAGGTAATCTGTGCCGCATCGCGGTTTGCCAGAAGTGTGCTGTAATTGGCCGTCCTTCCCAAAGCGATATCCGCGTCAAGTGCAGCGTTCGCGGCATCCAGGTCGGTCGTTGCTGTCTGAAGCGTTGTCTCGGCTGTGTTCAGCGTACTGAGGTCATTTGCCAACCCCGTTTGCGCAGCAGTCAATGCAGAACTGGCATTGGTTCGTGCTGTCAGTGCCGCTGTCTGCGCATCGAAAGCAGTGTTGCGGGCAATCGTGGCATTGTCGCTCGTGATCTTGGCAGCATCAGCAATGTTTGCTGATGTTTGCGCATTCGTATTCGCCGTCACGCGTTGCGCGATGAGTGCATCGTAGGCGGCCTGATCTGTGGCGCTTGGTTGGTTTGCAACGCTGCCTGTAACACCACCGGGGATGTGCTTTTGTGCTGGCTCAAGCTGATCGCCAGTTGTGTTGCCCAAAAGCACGTTCTGCCCGGTGCCGCGTGAATCTGTCCAAAACGAAGTCATCGTCTTCTCCTACAACCGGATCACGTCGCGCTTTCGTACGGGCGCGTCTGTGCTATCTGTCATAAAGTCATCGCCGGATGGGCCCATCTGCCCCATGGCACGCCCGTTGACCCCGGTGTGCTTGGCCTTGGGCTGCGGCGGCTCCTCGCCGCGGCGGATCATAACGGCGGCGACCTTGCCATCCACGTATTCTGCCAGATGATCAAAAGCGTGATCCATCTCTTCAAGGTCGATCGCCGTCAGCATCAGCATCAGCCGCTTTTCCGCCTCGGCATCGCCTTTGAGGAATGGATGCGTGGCGATCTGTGACACGGCGTGCCGCATCTGCCGAAAAAGCGTGGCCCAGTCATCTTTGGACACACGCCGTGCTGCTCGCCTCAGCTGCGCAAGCGCAAGCCGCTGCTCCTTGGATCCAGGGTGATCCGCACGGGTGACGTGGATGTCCATTCTAGATTGTCACCTTGATACGGTCATTGCCCTGCGGCGCACCCGTCGCCTGCGCAAACAGCGCAGCATCGCCTGTGAGCCGTTCAATGGTGGCAAGAACGTTTGCGATGCCGCCCGTGAGCGCCGCACCAATACCCGCGACGCGGTTGGCAGCTTCTGCGTTCAAACCGGCTTCGATCAGGCGGTCGCGAATGCGTTCTTGCTCGCGCAGCATTTCTTCTTGCTCGGTCGGCATCTCAATGGAGTCTTCGATGACGTTTTCTGTCTCGGCTTTCTCCTCGGTGCCTTTCGCGGCCACTGGATCTTGCAGTGTGTCGTCTCTCTTCTCGTTCGCCTTATTGAGATTTGAGACGCTGTTGCCTGTTGCTGCAATGACAAGCGCATTGACGGAGGTCAGATTAGCCGTCCCAAAGATGGATGATAAGGCTCCAAAATCAAACAGGTTGTCGTTTTCCAACTCGTTCTGTGCATCGATAAGACTATCCAGATTAGCGATCAGACGCGCTTGCTGGAATGTATCTGATCGTGCAGTTTCAACTTCTGAAAGCGTCGCTGGCGTTGCAGATTTGGCCTTTGCCAGGGCCAGTTTTGCAGATATTTCAGCAAGGATCGCCTCCACATCTCCAAAGTTTTTTGGCGATGTGAGCCCGATGGCCGCCGCGGTATCACCGCCCGCGAAAGAAAGAGCGTATAGCGTGGCAAGCGCCTGTACATCCGCTGTGTTGTCGGTTTGGAGCGCATCGTTAACGATGGTCGGGAGCGTTTGGTTGACACCGACGCCGGAAATTGAAGACATGACACACTTTCCCTCATTGCTGATGTGTCAACTCTAAGGCCCGCCGGTCGGCCCAAATGTGATGTGCAACACAACTAGCGTACAATGGACGGGAATTCGTCAAAGAGCGTGACTGTATAATTCATCATCTCTGAGCCCAGGATGCCCGCCATGGCAGCCAGCGTAACGGCAACGGCGATGAGCTTTATCCCAAAGGGCAAAGTCTGTTCCTGCACTTGGGTCAGTGCCTGCAAAAGGGCGACAACGACGCCCACAATCGATGCCACAATAATGGGCGGCATCGATAACTTCATCACCAGGAGCATCGATTCCGAGACTTGATAAAGGGCCTCTTCAGGTGACATCGCGCGCTCCGATCATGCGTAGGTTGTCACAAGGCCAAGGATCAAGCGTGACCACCCGTCGATCATGACAAAGAGGAAAAGCTTGAATGGCAAAGATATTGTGAGCGGAGAGACCATCATCATGCCCATGGCGAGCAAGATGTTAGAGACGATAAGGTCAATTGCGATGAACGGTAGGTAGAGTAGGAAACCAATCTCAAATGCTTCACGCAATTGCCCCACTGTGAAGGCTGGCAGCAGGATCGCAATGTTGGTTTCTGAGATGTAAGATGACATTGATTCCGGCCAGATCGTGCGCGCCGCTTCCATGAAGAATGTCAGTTCGCGCGCATCTGTGTGTAGCGTCAGCCAGTTGAGCAGCGGGTCTTTTGCCGCGTTATATGTCTCGTTTACGGCTTCAACGGAATTGAAGCTGTAGTTTCCAGCGGTCAGGATGTCGTATGTTTCCACAAAAACCGGCGCCATGATGTAGCCCGAGATGATGATTGCCAGTGCGTTCAGGACAGCATTTGGTGGAATTTGTTGCACACCAAGCGCATTGCGGACCAGCAGCAGGACAACTGCGATTTTGATGAATGACGTCGCAACGATGGCGATAAAGGGCACAAGACCAGCTATCACAAGGCCAAGGATAAGATTGAGAGGATCAATCATCGGGTTGTCTTACGCTTTCGTGGTGATGTCGCAGACGCGGACAGCCGGTTGACCTTCGATGTCAACAAGCTCGCCGGTACCCCAAAGCTTGCCATTGGCCAGAATCCTTATGGCGGCGCCCGGTTGGTCAGCTTCATCTGAAAGCGGGATCAGGGCCTCAACCGAAAGATTGCGGAGTTCTGCGAGCGTCATTTGTTCGCTGCCGATCATGAGACTGAGCCTGACCGGTAGATCATCAAGGTTTGCAAGGGGCTGGACGTCTTCGGATGCTGCGTCTGGGGTGGGGACGTCGTTTACCGGCATGTCGTCGGTCATCATAATCTCCTGTGGTGTCCAGCCATCGTCGGAAGGACGCAATGCGATACGGGTACGTGCGTTTTCAAGGCAGGGGCCAGTGTTTGGGACGAGGATGTCACCGGTTTGCAAATCTGCCAGTTGCGCGACGCGAAGGGTGAGTGCGCCGATGGACCGCTGAAACGTGATCTGCACCGCCTCGGCGGCGTTGGCGGAAAGCTGACCCGCGGGCAGGTCTGGCAGTCTGCGTGCTGTTCGGGCGAGCACTTTGCGCGTCCCCCCAAGCAGAAGTCTCACGGTGGTACTCCAACCGATGTCAAGCGTTGCGGCGATCCAGATCTCATCGGACACCTGCGGCAGATCGGTGAGCAGACCGGCAGGTTTCAGCTCTGGCAAGGGGTAGGGGAGTTTGGTCAGGATGAGCTCAATCGCGCCTTCAAGAATTGTTTCTGCTAATGCAGGGGGAAGGTTCGGGAGGTCATCGATAATGAGTTCTGTTTGGGTCGCCTGTGCAAAGGGGAACGTGTCCAACACAACGCGCAACCCATCGCCCAACATGTGCACCTGCCGCCCGCCTTGGGGCATGTCCGCCAAGTCAAGCTGGAGGACGCCGCCGTCGATCTGGATCTGCTGTCCAAAGCGCCGCGCCAGCGCGTTCCACGCATCGTCCAACCCTACCATATCCCTTGCATGCATCATCATAGGTATCAGAGAATCCTCATACCGCCGGCTGTGGTGGCTGGTTTCTCTTGCTCCGTTGGCTGTGTGGCGGCTCCCGCTTGTGCTTCATGCGTGACTTTCACGGTTTTGTTGGGATGCCGTGCAGCAAGTGAGCGCGCGAGGTCGCGCAGCGCGTTTTCAGCGTCAGCGGGTATGCGTTGCGCGCCGGCAAGCACCAGTTCCATCACATTGCCATCCATTTTAACCATCGCACCGCTGATGCCGAGAGAAGGTACCGGCAAAGGAAAGCTGAGCATGAGCGAGCCGCGATTGCCCTGGGTGAGTTCAGCGGTGCGACCTGCTGCAATTTCGGCCTCGACAGCGGCTATGACCTTCTCAATCTGTGCATCCATACGAATGGCGGGTTTGGTTGTCTGCAGGTCGGTCGCCAGTGCAACCCGATCCCCAGGGAGGACTGTCATCGCAAAATTGGGCTCGCGTCCAGACCGTTGGTCTTGCTCCTCTTTTTCGCCGTTTTGTGGTTTGCCTTGACCATCATCAGTGATGGAAACGGTCCGCATGAGATCTGCAAGGGTGGCGGCAGATGTAGCAACCTTTCCACTTTCCTGCGTGCCTTTTGTCGTGGCCTGCGTGGCGGCGTTTTGCAGACTTTGGCGGAATTGCTGGTGGCGGGATTGCTTGTTTTCGCCGTGTTGACCGTCGCGTGTGCCGTTTTCGCGCTGTTCGGATTGCTCAGCCTTACTTGGCTCTTGAGGCATCGGCCGGCTTGGATAGATCTGTGTCATGCGGCTTCTCCGATCGGGCGTGTTTTGCCAGAGAAGAGATCTTCAATTTCGGTCTCTTCTGCAGCAACAGCTGCGAGGGCCGCCTGATCCGTCTTTTCGGCCGTAATGGTATTGATTTTCTCCGTTTCCGCCTGTTTGGCGCGATACGCGATACGCGCCTTGTCGGCGGCGTCTTCGGACCGCTTCACGTGGTCCTGCGCGCGAGTCGCTTTGTCGAGCATGCGCTGGTGGTCTTCCATCAGCGCAAGCACGCGCTTCTTGACCAGATCAACGTCATCAAGGCTGACGATGCGTTGCATAATCTCTGCAAAAAGCTGTGCCTCGCGTGCGGGAAGGGTGCGTGCGCTTTCTTCCGCCGCTTCACGGGCCTTGAGCAAACGGGCTTTTGCGCGCTCAACTTCGGCGCGGGCGGTCTGCAGGGCGCGCAGCGCCTTGTCTTCGCGCAGTTGCTTGACGTTTTGCAGGACCTTAAACTGCTCAATCATTGTGCCAGCGCCTTCAACTTGCCAAGTGTGCTTTCAAAATCCTCCAGCGCATCTGTGGGTTGGCGCAGGAAATTGCGGATGTCGTCAATCTTGTCGATGGCCTTGTCGGCGCGCGCATCGTTGCCGCGCTGGTATTCGCCGATCTTCACCAAAAGCTCATTCTCGGCGTAAAGCGCCATCCACTCATTGATCTGCCCGGCGGCGGCAATGTGCTCTGGCGACGTGACTTTGTTCATGACCCGGCTCTTTGAGGCGAGGATGTTAATCGCGGGATAGTGGTTTTGTGCGGCCAACTTTCGGCTAAGGATGATGTGACCGTCGAGGATTGAGCGCGTTTCGTCCGCCACGGGTTCGTTCATGTCGTCGCCTTCGACGAGCACTGTGTAGAGCGCGGTGATTGAGCCCTTTTCGCTCATGCCAACGCGCTCCATCAACTTGGGAAGGTTGGCGAAGACCGAGGGTGGAAAGCCACGACGTGTCGGTGGCTCACCAGCGGCAAGGCCGATTTCGCGCTGCGCTCTTGCAAAACGTGTCACGCTATCCATCAGGAACAGCACTTTCTTGCCCTGATCGCGGTAGTATTCGGCGATGGATGTAGCCACGCTCGCCGCTTTCGCGCGTTCCATCGATGATTTGTCAGAGGTTGCGACAACAAGCACCGATTTGGCGAGGCCTTCCGGCCCGAGGGCATGCTCAATGAATTCGCGCACCTCGCGTCCACGCTCGCCAATGAGCGCGAGGACTGTCACATCCACATCCGCACCTTTCACAAGCATAGAGAGCAAGGTAGATTTACCACCGCCCGCAGCGGCAAAAATGCCCATCCGTTGCCCTTCACCACAGGTCAGTACGCCATCGATTGCGCGCACGCCAAGGCTCAGTGGTTTTTCGATGATTTTGCGTTTCATTGGGTCTGGTGGATCGCAGTAAACGGGATAGCGCGCGTCCGGCACGAAGGCCTCATCCTTGCCATCAACGAAGTTGCCGAAACCATCAAGCACACGGCCAATTAGCCCCGGACCCACCGCAACCGTCTGGATCTGTCCGGTAGGTGTGACTTCGGTGTTGGGGCTCACGCCTTGCGTCTCACCAATCGGGGAAAGCAGTGCCTCTGACCCCATGAAACCAACAACTTCCGCTGCGAGTTGATGGCCGGTGTCGCGGTTGTGCAGGTCCACCAGTTCACCCACCTGAACGTTTGGGGCAACGGCGTGAATGATGGTGCCGATGACCTTCTTCACGCGTCCGGTCGTGCGGTATGGCGTGAAAGCAGCCGCTCGCCGTGACAAGACATCGCCCATCTGCAGTCCCTGTTCGGTGACTTGTGCCATGCGCGCAGCATGCATGGCCGCTGGTGCGGCATCGGTCCATGTTTTTGCGGTGGATTCGTCTTGTGGCAAAGGGTCTGCTCCTATTTGCGGGCAGTTAACAATGCCTTCAGATCAGCAAGGGTGTCGTCTAACACAAATTGCACCACGCCAAGGTCACTCTCAAGCCGCAGGCTCGGGCTGGTGAGCGACACATCCTCGATCACGTCCACCAGTTCCATGGCCGGAAACTCTTCGAGCGTCTCGTCCACGGCCCTTTGTGCATGTTGCAACGCGTCGGGTGCCACGTAAAGCTTGGCGCGCCGTTCGGAGCGGACGGTCGCGAGGGCGGTTTTGACGGTCTTTTCGATCAGCGAGAGATCTTCGATATCACCATTGATCTGCCGCAGGCAACTGCCGACAACGTCGATCAACTGAACTTCGACGGCCTTCAAACCGGCGTCCAGTTTTTCGGCTTCAAGCAGGAGTTGGGCTGCGAAATCACGCTCTGCATCTGCCCGTCCCTCTGCGTAGCCGCGTGCCTTTTCAGCCTCGACGACTGCATCGGTTGAGGCAACCAGAGCGGCGGCTTTGGCCTCTGCCTGGGTGAGGATCGTGGTGGCCTCTGCCATGTCATCGGCCACTGCACGGGGTATCACACCACCGTTTGCCAGTGCGGCGTTTTCCGACCTTTTGATGTGGAGCGGTGCGGATGTCATTGCAGTGCGCCTGTGATGATTTTTGTAAGCTGCGTCATGACCTTTGGCGTGAGGGGCAACGTGGCAATCGGGTCTGCCGCCAGCCCGCTGCGCAACGCGTGCCATCCAAAACGGGCGTCCAGCAGCTTTCCGGCGAGGGGGGCGTTCGCCTCAGACCAGCGACCCACCGCAACCTGTGCTGTGGCGATGGGATCTGCAGTGTT
>ERZ1740060.987-NODE-987-length-11275-cov-5.327451_pt1 | contig 11275 bp, 9 predicted proteins | sample MGYA00581743_ERZ1740060 | MGnify/ENA primary metagenome ERZ1740060 (study PRJEB43018, sample SAMN04849235) | marine metagenome | isolation source: floating plastic debris | place: Pacific Ocean | collected 2008-08-27 | study: EMG produced TPA metagenomics assembly...
CATCGCAGCGGGGCGGCAGTCGGCCTCCCGGCTCCTGCCCATCGAGCGGGCAGCCGGGGACGCGGCGGCCTGGGCCAAGGGGCTCGACGTGGCGCTGGTGGACGATGTCTCCACCGCCGACGCGATCGTGCTCACCATTCCAGACGACGACGCGATGCTCCGAGCCTGCAAGGTCATCCGAAATATGAACAAGTCGGCGTTCATCGCCGCCCGGACGAATTATCTCTCCAAGGCATTCCTCGCCCGAGAACTCGGTGTCGCGCCCGGCCATGATGCGCATCAGCGTGGATTTGCCCGCGCCGTTGACGCCGACAACACCGATTTTCACGCCGGGCAGGAAGTTCAAGTGAATGTTTTCAAAGCATTTCTTGCCGCCGGGATAGGTCTTTGACACTCCCTGCATGTGGTAGACGTATTGATAGGCGGCCATCCGTCACTCCTGATGCGACTGATTTCGTAACACGGTCGCTTCTAGGAGGAAGGGGCGGAGAGGGCAACGCTGCTCCGGCTTTAATTTTCTTGGACATAGGAGACGACAGAGCCGATGGTAGCTCTTGTGAGGGTCACGATATCTGAAATTGCGCCATCGCGCTTTATCTGGCTTTGCCGCAGCGTTGCGTTGCTGGCGCTAATGACTCTCGCGGGTTGCGGGGCCGGGGCAGAGAGAACGCAGTTGGCGGCCCCGCCCAACCTGGTGACGCTGGAAGGCGGGGTTGATTACCCGTCGGAGTCGGTGCCGAGCGCATTGCGAACCGTCCAGAGCGAAATACTCTATGTCACCGACCGCAACCCGGTATTGTCAGAAGCTGGTCAGGTTGTCGGATATGGGGCGGCACGCAGCAAACAGATGGCCTATGGGGCGAGCCTTGTCGACTTTGGAAATCTTCAGAGCTGGGAGGAGATTGTTGCGCTCAGCAGCGGCGATGTGCCGCCGGATATCGTGCAGTTGAAAGCTCAGAGGGTGCAAGAGATCGCGCGCTTTCCCGCAACGCCGTTGCCGTATGTTTCGGGGGGCGGACGGTTACAGACGACACCCGAGGCCAACGCCGCCTATGACGCCAGCATCCGGGTGATGCGACGAGACCTGTCGCAAAGGCTACGGGAAACCGGGCTCGATCGCGTTACGGTTTATGTGCATGGTTTCAACAACGATTTCGATGAAGCCGTCGGCACAATGGCGAATGTCTGGCATTTCTCGGGCCGACAAAGTCTGCCGGTTCTTTATTCCTGGCCGGCGGGGAATGACGGGGTGCTTGCCTATTTCAGGGACAGCGAGGCCGGTGAATTCTCCGTTTTCCATTTCAAGGAGTTCATGCGGGTTCTTGCGTCGGTTCCGGACCTCAAAAGAATAGATATCATCGCGCATTCCCGCGGCACGGTGGTGACAACCGTGGCTTTGCGGGAATTGCTGCTAGAAGCGCGTGGATCGGGTCAGGATGTCCGAAAGGTACTGAAAACAGGCACGCTCATTCTCGCCGCGGCAGACCTTGACGTCGGCGTCGCGCAGCAGCGGCTGGTTGCGGAACGCTTTGGCAACGCGTTCGAACAGATCAACATCTACGTCAACCCGAATGATGGCGCGCTGGCGCTCTCCAGTATCATTGGTGCATTCGACAGGGTTGGCGGCATGAACCTGGATAATCTGAACGACACGGACCGAAAGGATATCGCGGAGTCGGGTAATGTCAGCGTGATCGTTGTCGAACGCGGCAAGAGATCTCTGGGTCATACATACTTTCGCAGGAATCCCGCGGTGATGTCGGACATCATCCTGACGCTTTGGACCGGTGCGAAGGCGGGCAGCGTTGCGCGTCCTTTGCGCAACGTCTCCCCCAACCTCTATGCGTTGCCGCCTGATTATCCGGGCGATATGTCGGCGGTGGTTGACGTGTTGAACGCCTTCGCAGACCACTCATAGTCGAATGTCAATCCGGTGTAACCTGTCCATCACTTGCCTATATGCGGCACAGCGAGGTTGCCGATGACCGCGCACCTGCGCCTCGCCGTTCTCACTCTGGCTGTGGCCTTGTCGGCCTGCGTGAACACAAGTTCAAACTTGGCCCCTCCTCCTAATCTCTACACCTTTGATACCGGTGCCGACTACCCGGCCGATGCCGTTCCGGAAACGCTGCGGCGCACGCGCACCGAAATTCTCTATATGACCGACCGGAACCCGAAGTTGAGCGCGTCGGGTGTGGTGACGGGGTATGGCGAGCGCCGTAGTGATCAGATGGCCTTTGGGGGCGGGTTGGTTGAGTATGGTGACCTGCAAAGCTGGGAGGAGCTTGTCGCGCGCACCACTGCCGAGGATCAGCGTCGGATCACCCGGTTGCAAAATGTGTATCTGCAAGAGTTCGCACGTTTTCCGGCAACCCCTTTGCCTTACGCCGCTGGTGGGGGACGCTTGCAGACGACACCGGAGACACAGAGTACGTATGAGACGCAGGTGTCCCGGGTGAAAAACGAGATTTCGACCCGCCTTCGCAGGACAGGGCTGGACCGCGTAACGGTCTATGTGCACGGTTTCAACAATGAATTCGACGATGCCGTGGGCACGCTGGCCAATCTATGGCACTACACCGGGCGGCAGAGCCTGCCCGTGTTGATTTCGTGGCCTGCCGGCAGCGACGGACCGCTCGCCTATTTCCGCGATGTCGAGGCTGGCGAGTTTTCGGTTTTTCACGTCAAAGAGTTTCTGCGCATGCTCGCCGGGGTGCCGGAATTGCGCGAAATCGACATCGTGGCGCATTCTCGGGGCACGGTTGTCATGACGACGGCCTTGCGTGAGTTGCTGATTGAAGCGCGCGCTCTGGGGCGTGACGCGCAGGCGCAGATGAAGACGGGTATTCTTGTGCTTGCAGCGGCCGATCTCGATCTCGGTGTTGCGCGTCAACGGCTTGTCGCGGAGCGGTTCGCTGATGGATTTGAGCAAGTCAATATCTACGTCAACCCGGACGATTCCGCCTTGCAATTGTCACGCATAATTGGCCGCGTCAGCCGTTTGGGCGGCGTGAACCCCAACCGATTGACAGACAAGGAACGCGGCGACCTTGCAAGCGCGAGCAATGTGAACCTCATTATTGTCGAAGAGGGTGGCACAGAACTTGGTCACTCTTATTTTCGCGAAAACCCTGCTGTTTTATCCGATATCGTTCTGGCCTTGCGGACGCGAGCACCAGCGGGCACGTCGTTTCGACCAATGGAGCCTGTGACTGACAATATCTTTACACTCCATCAGGATTATCCCGCAGAAGAACTGCCGGAAATCATTGATAAGCGTGGTAAGGGTAAGTGAGCGCTGGATCGTACGGCGCGACGCATAACGACCTGTCAGCTCTGGTTTGAATACTCAAGGTACAGGTCCAGAACACGCGCAACGACCATAGCTTCGCGTTGCGCGTCATTGAAACTACGTCGCCAGGCCTGTGCGGCAGCGATGATTGTTTCGGCGGCGTCCGGATTTGAGTTATAGAACTCTATTTTTTCGTCGAGATCGGAAAAGTCGGGCGCAAGCTCGACAAAGTGTTTTGAGGGCTCCAGCGCGCCTTCCATGTACCAGCTTTCAAAGCGGAGCGGCGGGGATAGAACAAGGCAATTGGTTCCCATCATCCATTTCAGATTTGTCGCCACGTCAATGCCTTCGACAGAGAGAAGGTATTTGTGTTTGATCTGATCCCTGGGTGTGAGAAAACCCTTTGGCTGAACGCCCTCATACACTGGACCGGTATGTCCAATGTCATGATCTTTATGCTGCGCGTGCCGATGCACGAGGACGATCCGTTCGACGCTATGCATAGCGCCTCGCCAGACAGCCGTTGGTTTTTTGTCCCGGAAGGGTTGCGGGTCGTCGAGCGTCAGGAAATGGCGAAACTTGTCGAATGGAAAGAGCACGCCATTCTGGTTGTCCTCTGTCAGCGGTCGGCTTTTCACCAAGCGAGGGGTGTCCGGCACGTAGATGACATCACCAAACAACGGATCAAATTGTGCCTTCTCCGGAAATCCGAGCGCATGCTCCATGAAGTCAAAAAAGTATCGACTGTGTTTGAAAGGGATGTCACCCCTGCATGGTCCTTGAGGCGCGAAGCTGTTCTGGATTTTCATGTAGTAGCGCGCGCGATGTTCCAGCGCCTCGCGCTCCGGATGGGTTTCGAAGGCCGCGCGCAACGCTTCTGTCCGTTTGCGCATCATGCGGGCCGGTAAGATCTGTCGGCGCGCGCCTGCCAAATAATAAGCCAATCGCTGCACGGCTCGGGTCAGCTGGCTTGCTATCGTTGGTTCTGCGGGGGCGACACCTGCCATGGGCGGATGGATGGCAAATTCCCAGCGTAGCGTCAATTGCCCGGCACGCATGTCGACGCGTCTCCGCGTTGACATTCCAGGACGTTTTTGACCATCTCGGCCTGTGATGTTTGGCACGCCTCTTACCCGCTCCAGGCAGGTTATCGGCCTGCTGGGGGGATCCTTTGATCCGGCCCATCACGGACATGTGCAGATTTCGCTGGAGGCTCTCAAACGGTTTCAGCTCGATCAACTTTGGTGGTTGGTCTCGCCGGGCAATCCGCTCAAATCAGTCGGTCCGGCCCCGATGCAGAAACGTCTGGCGCAGGCGCGGTCGATTATGGTGCATCCCCGGGTTCACATTACGGACCTCGAAGCGCGGCTCGGAACACGATATACAAGTCAGACCCTGTCGGTTCTGAAGCGTCGGTATCCTGCCGTCCGTTTTGTTTGGTTGATGGGGGCGGATAATCTGGCGCAATTGCACCAATGGCAGGATTGGTCCCAGATCGTGGAAACCCTGCCAATCGGTGTGCTGGCGCGACCCGAACACCGGATATCCGCACGCATGTCCAAGGCGGCGCGGATCTATCGGGCGGCGCGTTTGCCGGCGCGCGAAGCCGCGTTGCTGGGGCGATGCCAACCGCCTTGCTGGTGTTTTCTGAACGTACCTCTTTCGCCTGTATCATCGAGCGAAATCCGGGCAAAGGGCGATTGGACCGGCGTTGCATCTTAAAATCGCCCGCCGACCCGTGGCCTGGGGGACTCACGCCACGTAAAATTCATCTTATGGTGGATTGTGCGCCGCCCCGGCCTTTGTCTAAATGGCGTCATGACACAGCCTATGTCCCGAAGGGTGCTGATCTCATCAGCCCTCGCCGGAATCGCCACAAGCGCTTGCGCCGGAGCACCATCGACGTCCTTGCGACCGCAGACGCGACCGTTGCGCACCTCTCCGCGCACGAATGCCGAGGCGCGCGCGCTGATTCAACAATCGGGTTTGTCCGGGCGCGTGGGCTACGCGGTTGTTGATCCGAGAACAGGCCAGATTCTCGAAGCCTATGACGAGGTACGTGGTCTGCCGCCCGCGAGTGTGGCCAAATCGATCACGGCGCTTTATGCGCTCGAGACACTTGGCGGCGGATATCGCTTCGACACGCGCCTCATAGCGACAGGGCCCGTCGAGGGTGGAGTTGTTAAGGGCGATCTTATTCTTGCCGGTGGCGCCGACCCTGTCCTTGATACAGATGATCTGGCGGCCATGGCAGCACGTCTGCAGGGGGCTGGTGTCAATACGGTTGCAGGTCAGGTTCGCCCCTGGGGCGGCGCGCTGCCTTTCATACACGCCATAGACGATAAACAACCCTCTTATGTTGGATATAACCCCTCTGTCTCTGGCTTGAATCTCAATTTCAATCGTGTGCATTTTGGGTGGCAACGTAACGGCTCTGGCTATGCGCTGGCGATGGATGCCCGGTCCGGGCGCTATCGCCCGGAGGTCAGCGTTTCGCGCGTGAGCCTCGCCGAGCGGCGCAGCCCGGTCTATGCCTATCGCGACGGCGGCGATCATGACAGCTGGAGCGTATCGCGTGCAGCTCTTGGAAATCAGGGCGCTCGCTGGCTGCCGGTGCGTCGGCCCGAAGCCTACGCCGCGGAAGTGTTTGCCAAACTCGCAGTTGCCAAGGGCGTGAAGGCCACTCCTGGCGGCGTCTGGCAGGGAGCACCGCAAGGCCGGGTATTGGTCCAGCATCAAAGCTCCCAGATGGCGCCAATTCTGGAGGAGATGCTGAAATACTCTACCAACCTGACGGCGGAAGCCGTTGGCATGGCCGCCTCTTCTGCGCGCGGCGGGCCGCCCAGATCGCTTTCCGCGTCAGGTCAGGCCATGAGCCGCTGGGCCGATCAAAGCCTTGGCATAACCAGCGCCCGGTTGGTCGATCATTCCGGTCTGGGCGTTGAATCGCGCATGAGCGCGGGCGAAATGGCGCTCGCCATGGCGCGGGTGCATGAGGACAATGGCGGCGCTGGCGACCTGCGACCACTGCTAAAGCCTTTTCCAATGCGCAACGCCAATGGCGGTGTGAGCGCCAATCACCCGGTTAAGGTGCAGGCCAAGACAGGCACGCTTTACTTCGTGAGTGCCTTGTCGGGTTACGCCACTGCGCCATCGGGTAAGGATCTTGCCTTTGCAATCTTTACCGCTGATGAAAGCCTCCGACGCGGGCTCGACCCGTCAAACGGCACGCGACCCCAAGGATCCAGAACGTGGAACCGACGGTCCAAGAAGCTACAGCAGGACCTGATCGAACGCTGGGCAAGGCTCTACGGCTAGCGCTCGCTATAGGGCTGTCGTGCGGATCAGCTAAGCGTCCTGAGCGCCCGCGAAAGGCAGGGCACATTCAACGCTCAAGCGCGCGGCGTTCGACCAGGAGGTGTGCTCCAGGTTTTGGGCCGAAAGCGTTAGTCCGTTTGGCTCTGTGTCAGGCGCGCAGCGGATTGGGCGCACCGAAGGCGTTTCGTTCCGGATCGCTTGGCTGAATATAGAAGTACAGCAGAGTTAGCGTGCCAATGATCGGGACAAGGCCGATCAGCAGCCACCAGGCGGAGCGTCCTGTATCATGCAGACGCCGCGCGCCGACGGCCAGATTGGGCAGAATGATCGCCAGAGAAACGAGCCAGGACAGTGGTCGGGCACGGTTGGCGGCGTCGACGCCAAGTGCGGGGGCAATCACGGTCGCATCGATGATTTCGGTGACGATCAGCACGATCAGCACCGTCAGGAACCACCACCATATCTCCGGGCGGGACGCGCGGCCTGAAAACGTCGCATAATTCGAGAGCACATGGCGGCTTGCAGCGATCATTTTGGTCATGTCTTTCCCCCGATTGCGCAAGCAAACAACGCGAGGCTGTCGTCGCTGTCAATGCTATTCGAGTTCGATTTCGCCATCGACATCGCCATCTGTTTTATCTGATAAGCCATATCCACACGACGCGCGCGTCTCTGCTCTCGTGCCCTGATTCAAAGTGATAGATCACAAACATGACTCAACTCTCAGAAGCGCAACGTTCCGGTTTGAAAACAGTCGACGCGCGCATGGCGGAGCTCTCATCATGGTGCGAGACCATCTTTGAATTCGGTGAAACCGCCTGGCGGGAATATCAGTCCGCAGCCTGGTATGTGGCGCGCCTTCGAAAAGAGGGGTTCACCGTCGAAGAAGGCTCCGCAGGAATGCCCACCGCCTTTTGTGCGGAATGGTCCAACGGTACGGGTCCGACAATCGGCATGTATGCCGAATATGACGCCGTTCCGGGAAACTGCCAGGCCGCCGATACAGTGCGCCGCCCGCGGGATGGTCTGGGGTATCAGGCCGGTGGACATACCGATCCTCATTCGGCGCTAGGGATCAGCACGCTCGGCGGCTTGCTCGCAACCAAGGCGGCGATGGAGCGGCATGGGATCAGGGGCACGCTCAGGTATACAGGCGAACCCGCCGAGAAAGTGAGAGGCTCCAAGCCGATCCATGCGGCCAAAGGCTATTACGACGGTTTGGCTGCCATGCTGTCGTTTCACCCGTTCTACATGCTTCCCCTGTGCAACACCGTACGCTGGGATACGCATTGCGGGGCCGCCTATTCCATGATCTATCGCTTTATCTGCGATGCCCCCGAGATGTGGGGGATCGCGGACGGAACGCCTATCCCTCAGGCGCATTCCGCTGTGCGTGCCCCGGGAGCCGGCGAAGCGTTGATGACCATGTTCCAGTCATCGAAAGCCTTTCGCGACTCCATGCTGACACATCAGGGAGGCTGGTCGATTTCCGAAGCCATTCTGACGGCGGGGCAGGCCACCGCGGACAACCTGCCAGCAGGTCTGGCGGAGATTCAGTACATGATCCGCGTGCCGACCCTTGAGATGGCCGAGCAGGTCACAGCCGGTCTGGATCGCAACGCGCAGGCGGCGGCCGCAATGACGGGCTGTCGGGTAGAACGGCACTGGGTTTCAAAGTCGCGACCAGGTCTGGCCAACCATTCTCTTGCCCGAACGGTGTGGGAGGCGATGCAGGAGGTGGGCCCCCCGGTTTGGGAGGGCCAAGCTGTAGAGCTGGCCCGGATGATCCAGGCAACCCTTGATATGGACCCGATGGGTGCGCCTTTCATAGAACAGCTGTCTGCAATTGTGTCGCCAGAAGATGCCGAAGCGGCCCTTCGCCATGACCTGCCGCCGAGCCAGCTGAACGCCACATCTGACGATTACACGGACATGAGCTGGCACGCACCGACCGCACGCTTCTACGTTGCGCGTCCCGCTCTGAAGCCTCCTCCCGGCGGAGTGTATCCAGCCTGGGTGATGAACGCCATGGGTGGCATGCCCGCTCTGATCGATCCGATGATAAAGACGGCTGCCAAGCTCCTCGCCCTGTCGGAGCTCCGCCTTCTGGAGGATCCGTCGTCGCGGCGAGACGCGATGGAAGAGTTCGAGCGTCGCACGGGTGGAGGGGTTGGAGGCACAAACTGGTTATCACCCTTGTGCGACTATGAGCCCCCCATCCATTTTCGCTGGCCTGAATATGTAACCACAATCCGAGGCCGGGACTGGACCATCCCCAGCGGGAACGCGGGCGCTTAGTTACTCAGCCAGGAAGAACGTCAAAAAGTCTTGTGGACGTCACAAGCGATCCGGGTTCACCGGGCGTCACAAAAGCCAGCCTGCAGGGTGGTCTTTCAAGCGACCGAGCTGTCTTCGGCACGTGTCGATCCAAGAAAATGCCCCGCCATTGAGGCGGGGCCAGGTGTTATCAGCAGATGCTGACACAGGGATTTCTAATGCCGTTCAAGCTACATTCTGGAGGCTGAGCTTGGGTGTGACCCCGAGCGCGTGGCAGATGTCACGGGTCAATTCGGGACGGTTCAACGTATAGAAGTGCAGGTGCTCCACGCCGCCATCCAGAAGCGTGCTGCACAACTCTGTCGCAACCGCGATAGCGAGCAGATCGTGGCGTCCGTCGCGTTCAGCCGTTTCGAACGCGTCGCTCAACCATGTTGGAATTCGGGTCCCGCAGGCCGCCGCAAATCTCTTTACCCCGGACCAGTTCTCGATCGGCAGAATGCCGGGCAGGATCGGCGCGTCGATACCCGCTTTCGCACAAGCATCGCGGAACCGGAAAAACGTATCGGCCTCGAAAAAGAACTGGGTTATCGCGCCGTTCGCGCCAGCGTCAATTTTGCGCTTGAGCCAGTCAATATCGCTTTGCGGGCTGATGGCCTCCGGATGTGGTTCGGGATAGGCACCGACCTTGATGTCGAAGCATTCCATCTCTGCCAGGGCCTCGATCAGATCGCAGCTGCTGGCAAATCCGTCTGGGTGGGGTTGAAACGGGCCCGTGCCCTTGGGGGGGTCTCCGCGCAGCGCAACGATTTCTGTCACGCCTGCATCCGCGAAGCCGCGCGCGATGTTGAGCGTTTCTTCGCGGGTGGCATCGACGCAGGTCAGATGGGCCGCGACATTCAATCCGCTGGATTTATGCAGCGTCTCCACAGCGTCGCGGGTCAATTCGCGTGTTGTGCCGCCCGCCCCATACGTCACGGAGACAAAGCTGGGATCAAGCGGAGCCAGCGCCTGCACTGTGTCCCAAAGCCGAAACGATGCTTCCAGCGACTTCGGTGGGAAAAATTCGAAGGAAACAGAGGGCGCCGTCACGATCATTGTCCTTTCAGATTACGCCCCGCCCTTGTCGCAAGAGGTCGGATGTGAAACAACTTCATAAAACTCATTGTTTGAATGAGGCTGGCTAATATAAGATGCATATCGATTTTCGACACCTGCGCACGATCCGGGCCATTCATCAGGCCGGCGGGCTCGCGCGCGCGGCCGTTCTTCTGCATATTACACAGTCTGCTCTGAGCCATCAGATCAAGGGATTGGAGGATCAGGCTGGCGTTGAGCTGTTCGTTCGGCGGTCCAAACCGCTGAAGCTGTCCGCAGCAGGTCTGCGCCTATTACGCGTCGCGGAACGGGTTCTTCCGGAAATCGAGGCACTGGAAGCAGAGTTTTCCGGCTTGAGAGAGGGAAGCGCAGGGCGCTTGCATATCGCCATCGAGTGCCATGCCTGTTTTGAATGGCTGTTCCCGGTTCTGGAACGGTTCCGCGCCACCTGGTCGGATGTCGATATCGATATTCGCCCCGGCCTTGCCTTCGATGCCTTGCCCGCTTTGCAAAAGGAAGAGGTCGATCTTGTCGTGTCCTCCGATCCAGAGGACCTTTCCGGTGTTACATTCAAGCCCTTGTTCGATTACGAGCCCCTTTTCGTGGCCAGCAGCCAGCATCGTCTGGCGGGAAAAGACCATGTTGTCGCCGAGGATTTTCGGGAGGAGACACTGATCACCTATCCGGTGGATCGCACGCGTCTTGATGTCTTCACCGAACTTCTGATCCCGGGCAAGGTTGAGCCACGGGCGGTACGACAGATTGAACTGACCGCTGTGATCCTTTTGCTAGTGGCCTCCAACCGGGGGGTCGCTGTTCTGCCCGATTGGGTCCTGCGCGAGCAGCGCAACAGCACCGAATACGTGACCCGAAAGCTCACCGTCTCGGGGGTGACAAAGCGGCTCTATGCAGCCATCCGGACCGAGGATGCAGACAAACCCTATATGGCACATCTGATCCGGCTGGCCCGGGAGATTCCGTTGCGGTTGCAACGATTGCCGGACGCTGTCGTGTGACGGGCCTGTTCAAAACGAAATCGTCCGCGTTTCAGGATCGGCAGCCGCATCGCTGACCGGAAGTTTCGCTTGAAAACAGCGCAGAATAAGCCCATTTAACCCGAGCCTGCAAATTGGCAGGACGAAAATGAAGGAGAGACCATGGCCAAGGAAGATACGCTCGAATTTCCCGGTGTCGTCAAGGAACTCCTGCCAAACGCGACATTTCGGGTCGAGCTTGAAAACGGCCATGAGATCATCGCACATACGGCAGGCAAGATGCGCAAGAACCGCA
>ERZ1740060.989-NODE-989-length-11255-cov-20.119018_pt1 | contig 11255 bp, 8 predicted proteins | sample MGYA00581743_ERZ1740060 | MGnify/ENA primary metagenome ERZ1740060 (study PRJEB43018, sample SAMN04849235) | marine metagenome | isolation source: floating plastic debris | place: Pacific Ocean | collected 2008-08-27 | study: EMG produced TPA metagenomics assembly...
GCGCAGTGGGGGTGGTTGAGTTGCACCGATCCTTCGGCCTCGGCTAGTGAGTGGCCTAGTTCGAACTCTTCCGAGTAGGGCAGCAAGGTGCAGGCCAGCACTGCGGGTTTTTCTGCTCCCTTGCGTTTGACCACCATGCGGGAGGAGGCGCACATGACGCTGTCGGGGGATTTGTTCAGAATGCCCCAGCAGGCGGTCGTGATTTCGGGGACGTCGACGGTTTCGTCCATCTCGGGGAAAAGGGTTGTGATACCGGGGTGAAAAGCGTCGATATTCAGACCGTGCTTGGCGTAAAGAGCCGCATAGCCTGCGCGGCCATCGGCCTCGCTTTCGCCCCAGACGGTGCGGCCTGCGACGGCCATTGTGAAGCCGTTGTCGCGCAGCCATTCCATGCCTTTAATCATCAGCGCGAAACTGCCTTTGCCGCGTTCCTTGTTATGCAGCTCCTCGGACCAATGATCGATCGAGATGCGCAAGGTCAGCTTGCCAGGATAGGCCGCGTTCAGCTCGAGCAGGCCCGCCTGCATCTTTTTTCGCATCATCGGGCGCATGGCGTTGGTTAGGATCAGCACGTCATAGCCGCGCGCCAGAGAGGCGCGGGTGATGTCGATCATGTCGGGGTTCATGAAGGGCTCGCCACCGGTGAAGGCAATCTCGCGGACGTTCCAGTCACGATCTTCCAGCTGGTCGAGGTACTCCTCGACCTCGGCGGTGGTGATGTAGACCAGCCGGTCATTGGTGGGAGAGCTTTCGATATAGCAGTTCAGGCATTCGATATTGCACAGCGTGCCAGTGTTGAACCAAAGCGTCTCGGGGTTGCGCAGTTCGACAGAGGCGCGGGTTTCGCCTTTGGCGGTGGTAAAAGGGTCCTCGAACTTGCCGAGTGCCTGCAGCGATAAGTCTTTCATCGGAACCTCTTTTTACGTGCGATTGGTGTATCTGCTGCAGCGCAGTATGAAAAGCCTGTCCGGCGCGACTGACACCATTGTGAAGCTGTGCGAGCCTGCTAGACTTTCGGATATGGTCACGTTAGACCATGCGCGCAAGTTAGCGCTAACAGAATTTGAACGGCAGGACATCCCATGGTTTCGCGCGTCATTCCGGTCGATCGTTTCGATCTGGTCATTTTCGGAGGCACGGGCGATCTGGCGCGCCGCAAGATCCTGCCGGCGCTGTTTCGGCGGTACGTGGCAGGCCAAATGCCCGAGGATGCGCGGATTATCGGCGCGGCGCGGTCCGAGTTGGATGATGCGGGTTATCAGGCGTTCGTGCGCGAGGCGCTCACCGAATTTGTTCCGCGCGCCGACAGCGAGCAGGTTGCTGCGTTTGTGGCCGGGCTGGGCTATGTACCCGTTGACGCGCGTGGCACGGGCGGTTGGGACGAGCTGGCAAACCGGATGCGCGATGGGCTGATCCGGGCGTTCTATATGTCGGTGGGGCCAGGGCTTTTTGGCGATCTGGCCGAGCGGCTGCATCAATACGGGATGGCCGATGAGGACAGCCGGATTGTGGTGGAAAAGCCCTTTGGGCGCGATCTGGACAGTGCCAAAGCGCTGAACAATGTGCTGGTGAGCGCATTTGACGAAAGCCAGATTTACCGGATTGACCATTATCTGGGCAAGGAAACCGTGCAGAACCTGATGGCCGTTCGGTTCGGCAATGTTCTGTTCGAGCCGCTTTGGAACAGCCAATATGTCGATCATATCCAGATCACCGTGGCTGAAACCGTGGGCGTTGGCGGGCGCGGGGGCTATTATGACAAGTCCGGCGCGATGCGCGATATGGTGCAAAACCATCTAATGCAATTGCTATGTCTCATCGCGATGGAGCCGCCCTCGAAGTTTGACCCGGATGCGGTGCGCGATGAAAAGCTGAAAGTGATCCGCGCGCTTGACCCGGTGGCGCATCACCACATCGTGCGGGGCCAGTATAGCGAGACGAAAGACACGCCAAGCTACCGCGAGGATGCTGAAAACCCGCGCAGCTTTACCGAGAGTTTCATTGCGATGAAGCTGGGCATTTCCAACTGGCGATGGGCGGGCACGCCGTTTTATCTGCGGACGGGCAAACGGCTGCGGGCGCGGTCTTCGGAGATTGTGGTGGTGTTCAAGGATGCGCCCCATTCGATCTTTGGCGCCGATCAAGGCACGCATCGCAACGTGCTGACGATCCAGCTGCAGCCCAATGAGGGGATGACGCTGGATGTGACGATCAAGGAGCCGGGGCCGGGCGGTATGCGCCTTTTGGACGTGCCTTTGGACATGACCTTTGCCGAGGCGTTGGGGCCGGAAGCCGAAGAGGTGCCGGATGCCTATGAACGGCTTATCATGGACGTGATCCGGGGCAATCAGACGCTGTTCATGCGCGGTGACGAGGTGGAGGCGGCCTGGGCCTGGACCGACCCGATCATCGCCGATTGGCAAGCCCGCAATGACGTGCCGGACCCTTATGATACGGGCAGTTCGGGGCCTGAAGATGCGCTGATGCTGATGCACCGTGATGGGCGGCGCTGGCGCGATATCCGCGAATAGGAGGGGGCGATGAACCTGATCGAATACCCTGATGTCGAGATGATGATGATCGATCTGGCGCAAAAGCTGGTCGGCGAGTTGAACAGCTGTTTGATGCAGCATGACTGGGCCTCTTTCGCGGTGCCGGGCGGGACGACGCCGGGGCCGATCTTTGACGTGATGTGTGCGGCTGATCTGGATTGGGAGCGCGTGCATGTCATGCTGACGGACGAGCGCTGGGTGCCGGAACACGATGCGCGATCAAACACGCGGCTATTGCGGGAACGGTTGCTGGTGGAGCGTGCGGCGAAGGCGCAATATGTGCCGCTTTACGATGATGCGCCGCAGCCTGAAGACAAGCTGGATCAACTGACGAAAGCGATCGCGCCGGAGCTGCCGATTTCGGTCATGTTGCTGGGGATGGGGGCGGATATGCACACCGCATCGCTGTTTCCAGGCGCGGATCGGCTGGCCGATGGGCTGGCTGAAGACGCACCCGTCTTGCTGCCGATGCGGGCGGACGGCGCGCCTGAGCCACGGATCACGTTCACCATGCCGGTGCTCAAAGGCGCGATGTCGCGCCATCTGGTCATCACCGGCGCGGATAAGCGCGAAGCGTTGGAGCGGGCGAAAGGTTTGTCGCCGCTTGAGGCGCCTGTCGCGGCGATCCTGCCCGGCACGACCGTACATTGGGCGGAGACTTAAGCATGTTTGAAGCCCTGAAAACGCACCGAACATCCCGTGGTGATGTGTCGATCCTTGACCTGTTTGACAGCGCACGGGCCGAGGCGTTTTCGGTAAGCCATGACGGATTGCTGTTTGATTACTCCAAGACACAGATTGATGCCGTCGCGCGTGATCTTTTGGTCAAGCTGACGGTAGATTCCAGTTTAGCATCGCATCGCAAGGCAATGTTTTCAGGCGAAAAGATCAACGAAACAGAAGGGCGTGCCGTGTTGCACACCGCGCTGCGCAACCTGACGGGCGATCCGGTTCTGGTGGGCGGTGTCGATGTGGTGCAGCCCGTGCGCGCCATGCTGGAGCGGATGGCAGATTTCGCCAGAGGCGTGCGCGGCAGCGCGATCACGGATGTGGTGAATATCGGCATCGGCGGCTCTGATCTGGGGCCCGCGATGGCGGCGCTGGCGCTGAGCCCTTATCATGACGGGCCGCACTGTCATTTCGTCTCGAATGTCGACGGGGCGCATGTGGCAGAGACGCTGGCGGGGCTGGATGCAAAGACGACATTGGTCATCGTCGCCTCCAAGACGTTTACCACGATTGAGACGATGACGAACGCGCAAACCGCGCGCGACTGGATGGTGGCCGGTGGCGGCGACCCAGGGGCGCAGTTTGCGGCTGTGTCGACCGCAGAGGACAAGACGGCCGCATTTGGCATTCCTGCGTCCCGTGTTTTCGGGTTTGAGGATTGGGTCGGCGGGCGCTATTCGATGTGGGGGCCCATCGGGTTGAGCCTGATGATTGCCATTGGGCCAGAGAATTTCCGCGAGTTCCTGCGCGGGGCCGAAGCGATGGATCGGCATTTCTGCGAGGCGTCGCCGCTGGAAAACATGCCGATCATGCTGGCGCTGGTGGGGGTGTGGCACAATCAGATTTGTGGCCATGCGACCCGCGCTGTTTTACCTTACGATCAACGGCTTAGCCGCTTGCCGGCCTATCTGCAGCAGCTTGAGATGGAGAGCAACGGCAAGCGCGTGTCGATGGATGGCACTGATCTGGCGGTGCATTCTGGCCCGGTGGTTTGGGGTGAGCCGGGCACCAACGGGCAGCACGCATTCTATCAGTTGATCCACCAAGGCACGCGGGTGATCCCGTGCGAGTTCATGATTGCCGCGCAGGGGCATGAGCCTGATCTGGCGCATCATCATAAGCTTTTGATGGCCAATTGTCTGGCCCAATCCGAGGCGCTGATGCGCGGGCGTTCGCTGGATGAGGCGCGGGCATTGATGGCTGCTAAAGGGCTAAGCGGTGACGCGCTGGAACGGCAGGCGCGCCACCGGGTGTTTCCGGGCAATCGGCCGTCCACAACGCTGGCCTATGCCAAGCTGACGCCTTACGTGCTGGGCCAGATCGTGGCGCTTTATGAGCATCGGGTGTTTGTCGAAGGCGTGATTTTGGGCATCAATTCGTTCGATCAATGGGGTGTCGAACTGGGCAAAGAGCTGGCGACATCGCTGGCGCCTGTGCTGAACGGTGACGTGTCGGTTGAGACGAAGGATCCGTCGACTGCGCAACTGGTGCGGTTTTTGACATCGTAATCGTCTACGACAAACATTATGTTTCCAATGTGTTATCGCGTATTTTTAATGTTGATCTGACATCCTCCGGGATCGCGATTTTGCCGCTGCCGTCTTGGGCCAACAAGACCAGAACGGCCTTTGAGGAAGTTCGCAAGCTTCCCGCAGAATATACGGCATATTCCATGATCCACGAGCTGCGCCGCATCTGTGTGGAGCGTCCGACAACGATGTAATCTTCGTTGAATTTCAGCTCGGCGAGGTAGTCTACTTCGACTTTGCGCAGCACCATGACAGGGGCGTCGGGCCCGTAATCGGAGATGCCGTAATCGCGAAAATAAAGCGTTCGAAACTGTTCGAACCAGCGCAGATAGGCGGTGTTGTTCACATGTTCGAGCGCGTCGATTTCGCCAAAGCGGACGCGATCTTTGACGCCGTAGGTCCAGGGCGCGGGGACGCCTTCGGCGCGCAGGTCATCGGGGCCAAGCGGGGTCAGATATGGGGTCACGGATCAGCTTTCGTATCGGGTGTTGCCACGCCGATTTGTGTCCATCGGCAGCGACATATGCAAGGGCTGATGCGCGCGTTGCGAACAGGCTTGACGCGGGCAAAGGTGGCAGTTGATGCCAATCGGCGCAAAGAGGTTCGGCTGATCCATGCGAAATGCGTTGGCGTATCCGATTTTTGCCGCGTGAGAGCGTTCGCAGCCCAGAGTGATGACAAGCCGGCGATCCTGTGTCTGGCGCGAGAAGACGGGGCGGTCCGTGGTGCGCGAGAAGGTGAAGAACTGGCCCCCATCGGGCATTTCGACAAATTGCGGCACGATGATACCGGGATCGCGAAAGGCGCGGTGGATGTTCCAGACGGGGCACGCGCCGCCTTGTTCGGCAAGCTGAAATTCGGTCGCGTTGAAGCGCTTGGTGACATTGCCCGCCTTGTCGATCCTTAAAAAGAAGAGCGGCACGCCGCGCGCGCCGTCGCGTTGCAGCGTTGTCAGGCGGTGACAAACCTGTTCGACGCTGAGGCCAAAGGCTGCGGCGATGCGGTCCACGTCATAATGTGTGACTTGCGCGAGATGCAGGATTTGCGTGTAGGGCATCAACAGGGCCGCCGCAAAGTAATTTGCCAGCTCAACCCGGCAGCGGGCGCGGGCGGCGGGATCGTGCAGTTGGCTGTCTTCGAGCAGAGCATCAAGGGCGGCGCTGCATTCCAGCAGGCACAGAACATGGCTCATCTGGAACATGCGGTTGGGATGATCGAGCGCTTCGGACAGGGTCAGATGCGATTTATCGGCATCATAGTCGCGCAACGTGTCGGGCATATCGCTGATCCGCGCGATCGAGGTGGAGATCCCGTGACGTTCGAGCAGGCGGGATTTGAGATCACTGTAGATGTCGTCGGCGGGGCTTGGCATCTCGTAGCGGATCTCGAGGGCGGCCTGTTCGAGCGCGTCAAAATAGTTGCCGTTCGAGCGAAAGAAGTCGTGGATCGCGGTTTCCGGCGAGACGGTGATGAGGCTGGCTTCGCCATCTTGCGCGGAGAGCGACATGAATCGGTCTACGGCGGCGCGGTGGCTTTGATAGAGCTGCAGAAACCGGTCGACCAATTTGGGCGCGTGGTCAATCGCGGCGCGCAATTCCTGCAGATCAGGGCGGTCACCCGGAAACATCGGGTCGCGCACGACGGCGCGCAAATCGGCCAACCGGGTGACATCATTGTCATTGATAAGGTCTCGCCAGTCGACCCCGTAGCCTTCCGTCAGCGCCATCAGCACCTGCACCGACAGGCTGCGCTGGTTATTTTCGAGCAGGTTCACATAGGCGGGCGAAATGCTGAGCTGAGCGGCCATTTCGGATTGGGTCTGGCCATGCTCCCGACGCAACTGCCTGAGCCTGGGGCCGACAAGGGTCTTTCGCATCGCGGATCCTTACAACATTACACATTCCGGTGGTGTAAATCTTATTTATTACACACAAACCCCATTTCTAGTGAAAATTCTGACGGCCACGTCATGTTATTGCCCAAGGGTTGCGCATTCGGGTGGGAAAACCGCTGCAACCTTGGTCATGCTAGGGAGGACAATCCATGACAGTTTCGTTCACACGCCGTGTCGCTTTGGGGCTTGCAGCTGCGGCAGCGATGACAGTTGCGTTGCCGGCGACCGCCAGCGACTGGAAGCCGCAAAAGCCGGTCGAGATGGTCATCATGGCCGGGCAGGGCGGCGGTGCGGACCGTCTGGCGCGCCTGTTCCAGTCGATCATTCAGAAAGAGAACCTGTCATCGATGCCCATCCTGCCTGTGAACAAAGGCGGTGGATCGGGCGCTGAGGCGTTGCGCTATCTCAAGGATAAGGACGGCGACGCGCACACGATCATGGCGACGCTGAACAGCTATTACACCACGCCGCTGCGCACTGACATTGGCGTAGATATCGAAGAGTATACGCCGATTGCGCGCATGGCTCTGGATACGTTCGTTCTGTGGGTGAACGCCGACAGCGACATCCAAACGCTGGATGATTATGTGGCTGCCGTGAAGGCGGCGGGCGGCGAGTGGAAAATGGGCGGCACCGGCACCGGTCAGGAAGACAGCCTTGTCACCGCGATGCTGGAGAAAGAGTTCGGCATCAAGCACACCTACGTGCCCTTCAAAGGGGGCGGAACCGTGGCCAAGAACCTTGTGGGTGGTCACATCGACAGCACCGTGAACAACCCCTCCGAGCAGATGGGCTTTTGGCAGGCAGGCAAGTCACGCCCGATTGCAGCCTTTACCGAAGACCGGATCGCCGTCTTCCCAGACGTGCCGACCATGACCGAGCTTGGCTATCCAATGACCTACACGATGCAACGGTCGTTTGTGGCGCCTCCCGGCACACCGCCCGAGGCTGTCGCTTATTATACGGCGATGTTTGAAAAGCTGGCCGCATCTGAAGAATGGCAGACCTATGCGTCTGAAAAGGCGTTGCAGACTGATCTGCTGACCGGCGATGCGCTGCAGACCTATTTCCTCGAAGAACGTCAGCGTCACAATGACATTCTGACGTCGATGGGAGAGATTGCAGGCTCCTAACGATCCCTCTTGGGTGACTGCAACCAAAAGGCACGGCGGCTTGCCCCGCCGTGCCCGTTTTTGACCGGACCCTGGGAGCGTTCCTCATGTTGACAGCTGACCGCGTGATCGCGGCCTCTTTGATGGCATTTTCGGCCTATCTGATGTGGCACGCAACGGTTCTGCCCATCGGATGGGAGGGCAGTTCGGGCCCCGGTGGGGGCGCGTTTCCATTCTGGTTATCGCTGGTGATGCTGCTTGCTTCGGCGGGAATCCTTGTGCGCAGCTTTATCGGGACCAAACCCGACGATACGCCCTTTTTTGATCCTGACATGATCCGGTCTGTCATTGTTGTGAGCGTTGCGCTGATCGTGACCATCACGGCGATGCAATACCTGGGCACATATGTCGCGCTGATCGGCTTCTTGCTGTGGTATCTGCGGATCTTTGGCGGGCATGGCTGGGTGCTGACAGTGTCATTGGCCACGGCCACGCCGGTCTTTTTGTTCTTCTTCTTTGAAGTCACGCTGAAGATCTTGCTGCCCAAAGGCGTCACCGAGCCGCTTTTCCTGCCGCTTTACGCGATGTTTTTCTAAGGAGCCGCGCTGATGGATGTGTTCGCTCTTTTGATGGACGGCTTTGCGACATCGCTGTCGCCGCTGAACCTGATGATCGTTTTGGTGGGCGTAACCGCCGGGCTGTTCATTGGTGCGATGCCGGGTTTGGGATCGGTCAATGGTGTTGCGATTGTGCTGCCTTTGACCTTCATCGTACCGCCCAGTTCGGCGATCATCTTGTTGGCCGCGATTTACTATGGCGCGATGTATGGCGGGGCGGTCAGTTCTATCCTGCTGGGCATTCCGGGGGCATCGACGGCGGTGGCGACCACGTTTGACGGACGCCCGATGGCGCAGCAGGGCAAGGCCGGGCTGGCGCTGATCGCGGCGGCGGTGGCGTCGTTTATCGGGGGCACAATCTCGGTCATTTTGTTTACCGTCTTTGCGGCTCCTCTGGCCGATCTTGCGTTGAAATTCGGCCCGGCCGAAGAGTTTGCGCTGGTTTTGCTGGCTTTCACCACCTTCGTGGGGCTGGGCGGCGATGATGTGCTGAAAACCATCGTGATGATCTGCCTTGGACTTGTGTTGTCGACCGTGGGGCTTGATCTGATCTCGGGTCAGCCGCGGCTGATTTTCGGCGATATGCCAGGATTTTATTCCGGCATCAGCTTTCTGGTGCTTGCGATTGGCGTTTATGGCATCGGCGAGGTCCTGCACACGATCGAAACCTCGAAATCCGCGCCATCCGTCACGCCTGCGCGGATTTCGTTCAAAGAATTGCGCGCTGGCTTGCGCGAGATGAACCGGCTTTGGAAAACGATGAGCGTCGGGTCTTTCCTGGGCTTTTTCGTTGGCATGCTGCCTGCGGCGGGGGCGACGCCTGCGTCCTTGATGGCCTATGGGATCGCACGCTCGACCTCGAAAAAGCCTGACAGTTTTGGCAAGGGTAATATCGAAGGGGTGGCGGCACCCGAGACGGCCAATAACGCCGCCTCGACAGGGTCGCTGCTGCCGATGCTGACGCTTGGCATTCCCGGTTCGCCCACCACGGCGCTGCTGCTGGGCGGTATGGTCATGTGGGGGCTGGTGCCGGGGCCGATGCTGTTTATCGAGCAGCCCGATTTCGTCTGGGGGCTGATTTCATCGCTTTATACGGCGAATGTGGCTGCGGTGCTGATTAACCTCGCGCTGATCCCGCTTTTCGTTTGGGCGCTGCGGATGCCGTTCACGGTGCTTTGCGCGATTGTGCTGGTGCTGTGCATCGTTGGCGGCTTTGCGCCCAGCCAGAAGATGCACGACGTCTGGCTGATTGCGGGCTTTGGCATCGCGGGCTATCTGCTGCGCAAGGCGGATTATCCGCTGGCGCCGCTGGTGCTGGCGCTGGTGTTGGGGCCGCTCATGGAAAAGAGCTTCCGCCAGACCCTGATCGCCGAGCAAGGCAATGTGCTGGCCTTTGTCGAGCGTCCGCTGTCGGGGACATTCATCGCGCTGGCTGTGCTTTTCTTCTTGCTGCCGCTGGCGAAATATCTGAGGAAATCACCTAAAGACGGGGTTGCTGCCGCAGAATAGCGGAGGCGCAAAAGAGGGACGAGACCGATGACAACACTCAAGACGCTGCTGGCAGATCATCCGGCCGAGGCTTTGGCCATCGGTGCGCCGGACCGCGATTGGCTCACTTACGGTGGGCTGCGGAGCCTTGCAGCGGATGTGGCCGCACAACTGCACAGCGTGGGTGTGGGGCGCGGCGACCGGGTGGCGATTGTGCTGCCCAATGGCCCTGAGATGGCGACGGCGTTTGTCACGATTGCGCAAGCAGCCACGACGGCACCGCTGAACCCGGCTTACCGTCAGGATGAGTATGAGTTCTATCTGGAGGACCTTGGCGCCAAGGCGATTGTGCTGGCCGAGGGCTATGACGGCCCGGCGCTGGCGGCGGCCCATGGCAAAGGCCTGTCGGTGTTGCGCGCGCAGGTCGCAGCGGGCGCGCCTGCCGGGCAGTTTGCGCTGAAAGCGGATGCGCCAAGTGGCGGATCCGCTGATACCGACCAACCAACCAAGGACGACATCGCGTTGATCCTGCACACGTCCGGAACAACGTCGCGGCCCAAGATCGTGCCTTTGCTTCAATCGAATATCGCCGCGTCGGCTGGCCATATCCGCGACTCGCTGGCGTTAACGGCGGCGGATCGCTGCATGAATGTGATGCCGCTGTTTCACATCCACGGACTTTTGGCAGCGGTGTCTGCGTCCCTGTCGGCTGGAGCTTCGATCTGGTGCGCGCCGGGATTTGATGCCTTGCGCTTTTTCGGCTGGATGAAGGACGCGAAGCCCACTTGGTATACGGCGGTGCCGACCATGCATCAGGCGATCCTGAGCCGGGCCGGGCGCAACGCTGACATCATCGAAGAGGCGAAGTTGCGCTTCTTGCGGTCGTCCTCGGCCTCGCTGCCGCCGCAGGTGATGGCCGCGCTGCAAGAGACGTTCGGCGCGCCGGTGATCGAAGGCTACGGCATGACGGAAGCCGCGCATCAGATGGCATCGAACCCGCTGCCGCCGCGCGCGCAGAAGCCCGGATCGGTGGGCGTGGAAGCCGGCCCGATGGTGCGCACCGCCGATGAAACCGAAGATCGGTTGGTGGACGGCGTGGGCGAGATTGTGATCTCTGGCCCGAATGTCACGCCGGGCTATGAGGGCAATCCGGACGCCAATGCGAAATCCTTCTTTGAAGCAGATGGCGCGCGGTGGTTCCGCACTGGCGATCAGGGGGCCTTTGACGAGGAAGGCTATCTGCGTCTGACGGGCCGCTTGAAAGAGATCATCAACCGTGGTGGCGAGAAGATCAGCCCGCTGGAGGTTGATGAGATCCTGATGGATCACCCGGC
>ERZ1740060.990-NODE-990-length-11249-cov-4.237985_pt1 | contig 11249 bp, 8 predicted proteins | sample MGYA00581743_ERZ1740060 | MGnify/ENA primary metagenome ERZ1740060 (study PRJEB43018, sample SAMN04849235) | marine metagenome | isolation source: floating plastic debris | place: Pacific Ocean | collected 2008-08-27 | study: EMG produced TPA metagenomics assembly...
ATATATGATTTTAAAATTTTAGTCATTAGTTCTTTGCAATTTATCTAGAACTACTGACTAATTATTTTATGTATTGATTTGTTACCCGAGAAAAATAAGTCTTTTAGATGGCTTGAGGAGAAAATTTTCTGGTTCTACATATTTAGTCATCTTATGCTGTCTTAGAAAATTTATATAAACAAGGATATCCACTCCTATAATTTATTACAATAATTCTCCTCACAATCCAAAATTCAAAAACAAGAGCCTGGTGGTAAGCTATCAAGGCGAAACCTAGTATCTTTGTGGTAAGTTCTGTGGTATCGTATCAAAGCGAAATTCAGTACCAACTTGTAATTGATTTGCTCTCAAACGGGGAGAAGCTAACAACGAGGTGTTATAAGGACTTGGTAAATCTGGAGTCCGAATATATGGGTCGCTGGTTGTCTGCTGTTTGAGTACGTCTTGATAAAGAATGTTAACTAGCTTAGCATCTCGTTCAATTTCGTTTTCAGGAAAAGAATTCTTGAACAAGGAACCAGGTCCAAGTATCCAGTCTATATCCCTAAATAAACCATCATTATTATAAAAGTCTGGATAGTTTTCGTAAAAAGCTTCTTCAAATACTTGGTTTGGCGTTTGATAATTGGATGTTTCTATTTGTGCTGCTGCAATAGTTGGGAAACCAATGGTGCTAGCGAACATTAGTAAACCGCTTAGAGCTTTCCAATTTAAAGGCATATTAACAACTCCTGTATTTCGGTGCGAATTTTGACCTATGCTTGTTTTCAGAACTCTTATAAGTTCGACTAGTCCGGTGTAACATAAATTTAATGATTTGTAATGGTTTATCACACTGAAAGCTCTACACACAAAGATTTATGGGCTACTAATAGTGATTTGAATAATATACGTCAAAGCTTACTAGATTTATTCTGTCAACTTGCTTATCAGGAAGGAGATTTTGTGCTTTCTTCCGGAGCGCGTAGCACTTATTACATTAACGGTAAGCAGGTAACTCTTCATCCCCAAGGGGCTTTAGCAATTGGTCGTCTTCTTTTCAGTATGTTACCTTCAGATACTCAAGCTGTAGCGGGTTTGACTTTAGGGGCTGACCCCATCGTTAGTGCTGTGAGTGTGGTTTCTACTCTCGAAAATCGACCCATCCCGGCTTTGATTGTGCGTAAGGAAGCTAAAGGTCATGGAACAAAGGCTTATATTGAAGGCCCAATTTTACCAGAAGCAGCTAAGGTAATAGTTTTAGAAGATGTGGTTACTACCGGACAATCGGCGATGAAAGCTGTTACAAGGCTTAGAGATGCTGGTTATACAGTTAATCAAGTAATTTCACTGATAGATAGACAGCAAGGCGGGGAAGAATATTATAAATCAGTAAATTTACAGTTTCAGACTGTATTTTCAATTACTGATATTCAGGAGCGATATAAAAATATTTCTAATTAATCAATTAGTGGTTCGAGAAGTAGCACCTTACATAGAAATGAGACGTAGCACTGCTACGTCTCTACATTAATTGTATTGTGTTGAAAAATTAAGATTATTAACTTTGGGCTACAGCTTGCTTATCAGTTTTGGCTAAGAATTTCTCCAGTTCTGTTAGTGCATCAGCATCAACTTTGGTTTGCATGGGACAGAACTTGGGACCGCACATCGAGCAAAATTCGGCTGTTTTATAAATATCGGCTGGTAAGGTTTCGTCGTGATATTCCTTAGCTCTTTCAGGGTCGAGGGATAATTCAAACTGACGATTCCAGTCGAAGTTATAACGAGCTTGAGAAAGTTCATCGTCTCTGTCTCTTGCTCCGGGTCTGTGTCTACCGATGTCCGCTGCATGAGCGGCGATTTTATAAGCAATTAAACCATTACGTACATCTTCGGAATTTGGTAAACCCAAATGTTCTTTTGGAGTTACGTAGCAAAGCATTGCTGTTCCGTACCAGCCAGCCATTGCTGCACCAATCGCTGAAGTAATATGGTCGTAACCTGGTGCAATGTCGGTAACTAAAGGTCCTAAAACATAGAAAGGAGCTTCGGAACATTCTTCCATTTGCTTTCTGACGTTAAATTCAATTTGATCCATAGGTACGTGTCCCGGACCTTCCACCATTACCTGCACGTCGTGTTCCCAAGCTCTACGAGTTAGCTGTCCCAGGGTTTTGAGTTCGGCTAACTGTGCTTCGTCGGAAGCATCATGGGTACAACCGGGACGCAAAGAATCACCCAAACTGAAGGAAACATCATACTTTTTGAAAATCTCGATAATATCTTGGAAATGAGTATAAAGAGGATTTTGCTTGTGATGATGTAGCATCCAACGAGCGATAATACCACCACCACGAGATACAATACCCGTGATGCGACTTTTTACTAGAGGCAGATGCTCAATTAAAATTCCAGCATGGATAGTCATGTAATCCACACCTTGTTGAGCATGCTTCTCGATAATGTGGAGAAAATCATTAGCAGTTAGATTTTCAATATTACCGTGGACGCTTTCTAAAGCTTGGTAAATAGGTACCGTTCCGATGGGAACTGGTGAAGCGTTAATAATAGCAGTACGAATTTGGTCTAAATTTCCACCACCTGTAGATAAATCCATTACGGTATCAGCACCATACTTAACCGCTAACTTCAACTTATCTACTTCTTCATTTAGATCGCTTGAATTAGGGGAGGCACCAATATTAGCGTTTACCTTACATTTGGAAGCAATTCCAATAGCCATTGGTTCCAAATTGGTATGATTAATATTCGCTGGGATAATCATCCTTCCCCGCGCAACTTCGTCACGAATTAGTTCCACAGGGAGATTTTCCCGTTTAGCAACATGGTGCATTTCTTCTGTAATCACACCTTGCCGAGCATAATGCATTTGAGAAACATTATCCTGTCCGCGTCGCTTAACAACCCATTGTGTACGCATATTCGATTTCCTCAATAAACAGCTTCCCTCCGCCGGTATTACCCGGACTCAGGTGCAAAGGGTCTAATCTCAGCCTTCTAATAACAGGCACCCCTAGCATTGAAAAATTATCGTATCATTTTTTTTGCTGACCGTAGAATTACGTTTACATTTCTCAGCTATTGGGATTTTGGATTTTAGATTTTGGATTTTGGATTGAAGGTTAGGAGTTAATAATTTACGCCTAATGTGAATTAAAAAATACCCTTATAGAGTAAGGGTTTTAACGCTCGTCTAAATCTCAATTTTCAATTTATCGACGTAATGATAATGGTTTGAGCGCTTAATTCACATAACACGTAATTTAGAATTCTGGATTACCAATTACCCATTATCCATGCCCTATGCCCAATTCTCTATGCCCATAATTAATTACAAATGCCTAAACATCGTTACGTCCTGTTTTACAAACCTTGTGGTGTACTGAGTCAATTTTCTAAAGAGACTCCAAATCAAAGCACTCTTCAAGATTATATTTCTGTTCCGGATGTGTATCCTGTAGGACGTTTAGATTCTGATAGTGAAGGGTTATTACTACTAACAAATCACGGACAGTTACAGCATCGGCTTTGTCATCCTCGCTTCGGACATCATCGTACCTATAGGTCACAGGTAGAAAGGATTCCAGATGCTGCTGCTTTAAAGAAATTAGAAGCAGGTGTACTGATTAAAAATTATCTTACTCAACCAGCCAAAGTAAAATTGTTGTCACAAGAACCACTTTTACCACCGCGTATTCCACCGATAAGGTTTCGCAAGAATATACCCACTGCATGGTTGGAAATTAGTTTAACTGAAGGTAAAAACCGCCAAGTTCGACGGATGACTGCTTCTGTAGGATTTCCCACTTTGCGACTGGTACGAATCCAAATTGCTAACCTCAAGCTGAATACTTTACAGGTGGGAGAATGGCGCGATTTAACTCCTGAAGAAGCCAAATTACTACAAAATTTAGTTTTTTAGATGATTAGTTGCTAGATAAAAAAGGGATATCAACCATCACCCCATAAAGTAAATGTTTTATTAAAATTCGTAATAAGTAAGTTAATTACCAAAAAAAAATATTTATCCGCATTAAGGTATTAAATACATCGTTATTATACTGAATAAAAGAAGTTGCTATGTTACTGATTTAACACAGTTTTCAACAAAATACCTTTGACATAAATCTCGCAAAAAGCTGTATAATATTCTTTTTTTATTCTTAACCAATTTATTGCTATTGTTGGGGTGCATTATTCTTATGAGCTTAAATCAGTCATTCAACTGGTATCAGACTCACCAAAAACAAAATCTTTTATCTGCAAAATCTGCAAGCTTGGAACTTGTGCCTGAAACAACCTCAAATTTAGAAAGCTATACAACTGATACTTTAGGTAATAATCAAAAAGAGCTTAATCGGTATCGTAATTTGTATGACGAACTACCTAGTATAATTTTTACTTTAAATACTGACTTGACAATTTTAACCGTAAATAAATTCGGTGCAAATTCTCTTGGTTATGAACCTTGCGACTTAATTAAAAAATTATTTTTGAATCTATTTGCTACTTCCGAATGCACAAGACTATCTGATTTATTAAACAGATTATTGAATAATTCATCGGAGGAATTAGACAGTTGGGAATTTCATTTAAATTGTTCTGATAGTAAAATTGAGTGGGTCAAGCTTAAAGCACGGATATCAGTTGATGAAGAGCGAAACCCAATTATTATAATCATTTGCGAAGACTTTACTCCTTATAAACTTTCTCAGACTTCTAGACAAAACGACAACGAACATTGTTTTCGACAGTTAGCCAATAGCGTACCAGTAATGCTGTGGATGACAGATGAAAAAGGACTACATAACTTTTTCAATTATGCTTGGCTAAAGCTGACCGGACGTAAAATTGAGAAAGAATTAGGTTGGGGATGGTTAAATAATTTATATAGTGAAGATAAGGATTTATATATAGATACTTATTCTCAAGCCCTGAAAGAAAAAGAAAAATTTCATATCCAATACCGTTTAAAAAACGCTGAAGGAGATTATCGTTGGATTTCCGATACCGGAGTTCCCAGATTTGCACTCAACGGTGATTTTATTGGTTATGTTGGCTGCTGTATTGATATTACTGAATGTAAAAAAGCGGAGATAGCAGTCAGGGAAAGCAAGGAAGCAGCAAAAGCCCAATTAGAAGAGATGGAATCCCTCAACCGTCTTAAAGATGAATTTTTAAGTACGGTATCCCACGAGTTACGCACGCCATTGACTAATATGAAAATGGCAATTCAAATGCTGAATATTGGTTTAAAAAAAGAGCAGCCGAGTTTTGATCAAACATTCGACTCGGTAAGTGGTTTTCAAAAAACATCACAAAAAACATCAAAAGTATCTCGTTATTTCGAGATTTTAAATAATGAATGCGACCGAGAAATTAGTTTGATTAATAATTTTCTCGATTTACAGCGACTTGATACCAGTTCAAAATCACTGATATTAGAAACAATTGAGGTCAACACCTGGTTGGAACGAGTTGTTGAGTTATTCAATGCTCGCAACCGTAACTGCTGCAAGCAAAAGTTAAATTTAGCGATAGAATCGGATTTACCCGCTATAGTTTGCGACCCATTCAGCTTGGAACGTATTTTGGTTGAACTATTGACTAATGCTTGTAAATTCAGCCCAGCTAATGAAGAAATAATTGTTAGTGCTAAGTTGAAATCTAGTAGCATTCAGTTTCAGGTCATGAATACTGGTGTGGAAATAGATAAAGCTGAATTACCGCGTATTTTTGATAAGTTTTATCGAATCCCAAGTAATGACCCCTGGAAACAAGGAGGTACGGGATTGGGTTTAGCATTGGTGCAAAAACTGACGAAGCATTTAGGAGGAGTCATTGAGGTGAAAAGCGGTTCGGATTGTACCTGCTTTTCCGTTGAATTACCTCTTGAAAGAGATTAGGAAGCTTACAGAGTCATGTGAATTTGTTTTCAAGAAATATATAGCAGACTAATTGTATATTCTACAATTATTGTACTGGTATTTAAAAGTTACGGTTAATATACGTCACAATTAAAACAGTCATAATATATTCTGGTGAGGGCATAATTTAATTCAATAAAATATAGATATTATAAATATTGATTTTTTATGTATTGTTCTGCTGCAAGCAGAAGCTACACTACCAGAATAATTAATTCTAATGGCAAGCACCAATGAGCGGGAATTAAGGACGCGAATATAATGCTAATTTGCCCTCAGTGCAATTTTGAAAACCCTAACAGCAATAAGTTTTGTCAAAACTGTGGCTCATCCTTAACAGAAAAGGAGTGTCAGCAATGTGGAGTCTTTCTCACTTTGGATTCAACACAGTGCCATAGCTGTGATACTATCTGCTCGGAAATTTGGCTCGCAATTGTCATTAAAGAAGGTAATTCAGAAGTTGTTGAAGCACCGAATGAAGATGAACGGGTTGATTGTGGAGACGATTTAGAACTACTTCATAAAGAAAATAGTTCTGAAGAAATTTCTTTCCAGTTTGAAGCAGGTTCTTATTTAGATTCCCAAAAACGCTATAAAATGCTCGAATCACTACCAACTTTCTTTGAAAACGCTGTTAACACAGAAGCCTGCGTGAAAGTTTTTGATTGCCAACCATATCAAGTGTCGCCAATAAACGCGATGTTGGCAAATCCACAGTTATCTGCATCAAGCAATACCTCAGTAGCAGAAGATAAGATTCCTAGCTTTGCTAAAACTTATATCGCTTTACAAGCATACTGCAATTTGGGGATTCCCCTAATTCATGATGCATGGCAACTTGCGAATATGCAGATAATTTTACTTGAAGACCGTTCTGAATGGCTATATTTATCTGAATTATGGCAAAACGATGCGACAACATCGTTACAGATTGTACATTATTTTTACCAAATGACTCATTTGTGGGATGTATTAGAACCCCACGATTGTCTGCAAAGTCTTCTTGCTTTATCGAATATGCGAATTTACGTAGACCAGTCTCATGCTATACAGCGATTGTACCAAGATATACGTAAGGAATCCAAAGCTTCCTTCCAGAAATATTCGGATGATACACCTACTATCAAAGATTTAGGACAGCTTTGGCAAGCATTATTCAGAGAATCTCAACGCACTCAATTTGGTTCTTTGCTTGAACTTATGGGGAATTTAGAATCTGGGGAAATTGCAACATCTGAACAACTGCGATCGCAGTTGGAATTAATTTCTACGGAGTTACAAATCGAGTCGAATCAATCCGAAGCAAGTCCGCAAATTGATTCACCTGAGAACTTGTTTTTTGCTTCCGAAAAAGAAAACTCAAATCCTACAGTTTTACAGTTGGATGATTTAGAGCAAAGTCCAACAAAAATCGACGATACACCGACGGTAGTCCTACCAATGCAGTTAGCCAGCTTGGAAAATGCAGGGCTTACCGATGTCGGAAAACAACGCGACCACAACGAAGATTATTTTGGTATTGAAACAAAAATTAATAAAATTGAATTACCGAAAAGTAAAGTTGCTGGAGCGAGGGGCTTATATATTCTTTGCGATGGAATGGGTGGACATGCAGGTGGTGAAGTCGCGAGCGAACTTGCTGTAAGCACTTTGCGGCAGTATTTTCAAGAAAATTGGAAATCAGATGGGCTTCCCAGTGAAGAAATAATTCGCCAAGGAGTTTTTCAAGCCAATCAAGCAATTCACAATATTAACCAGCAGGATGCTCGTTCTGGAGTAGGTCGTATGGGCACTACTTTAGTGCTAGTTTTGATACAGAATACTCGCGTAGCAGTGGCTCATGTAGGTGATAGTCGTCTTTATCGAGTAACTCGTAAGGGAGGTTTAGAACAGATCACTGTAGACCATGAAGTAGGTCAAAGAGAAATTTCTCGTGGAGTTGAACCGAGCATTGCTTATTCTCGTCCAGATGCTTATCAGCTAACTCAAGCTCTCGGTCCTAGGGATAATCATTTTATTGCTCCAGAGGTACAGTTTTTAGAAATTACTGAAGATGCATTGTTTATCCTGACCTCAGATGGCTTATCGGATAACGATTTATTAGAAAAATATTGGCGAACCAATTTACTAAATTTAATTAGTTCCGCAGCTAACCTAGAAAAAGGTGTAAGAGATTTAATTGATTTAGCCAATAAATATAATGGTCATGATAATATTACCGCCGTACTTATGCGAGCAAAGGTACGTCCAAATTTAGAGGGGAGTAAAGAGTAAAGAATTAAAAATAGTTAAAACTAGCACCGCTTCGCGGAAGTAAGAAGTAAAAAGTTTGATTTTCTAGGCTTTTCAGCTATTTTTAACGGTTGCCTTATTTAAGCTGTGGTGTACTATTTCAAGATATCAAAATACTTGAAACACAAGTTTGTCATCTGAAATACGTAGCAAAAAAGCTTGAGAAGACCGTTAGACGCAAATATTTATGCTAATTAACTAAGGAACGAAAGAACAATATTTCTATCTTATATGGCTCATAAATTTTAAATAATTGGCTACCGTAGAGCTTTTTGCCGAAAATAACTGCTGATTAACTACAGCTGCAACGTATTCAAGCGGAAATACTGTTACAATCAAATTTTAATGTCTTGAGGGAGACAGGCAGAAATCAGTATTTTGCATAATTACTCGTACAAATCATTCAGCCTGAGATTAGCTAAGCTTTCTTAGTATTACTTTGTTCAATATTATGATAAGTATACAGGGAATCTTTATTTAAAAACAGTTCGTATCCTTCCAAATTCAACATTCATAATTTATAGTTTCTAAGTATCGTGATTACTCTAACCCTATTAGAAGCGCAAAACAAAACACCGTTAGAAAATTGGCGCTTTGATGAATCCTCAGTGATTCGGGTTGGGCGAGCCGCAGATAATGATATTGTTCTAGATAGTAATTTAGTTTCTCGATATCATTTAGAACTGAGAAATACAAATAGAGCAGATAATACTGAATCTTGGGAAATTATTAGCATAGGAACAAACTGTACTTTTCTTATTGGAGTACTAGTAACTCAGGTTCCGCTACCTGATAATTGTTTTGTGCAATTGGCTCGTGGTGGTCCTATTCTGAAATTAGAACTTTTAGAACCCGAACAGCAGCAGCGGCCAAAATCTGCACAAATCCCCGCTTCTGCATCGGAAAGTTGCACCCATGAAGGAAATTCACCTGATAACTTATTTTGCATCTATTGTGGTAAACCTCTCTCAATTCAGCTAACAATTCGCCATTATCAGGTATTGAAAACTTTAGGACAGGGAGGTATGGGTACCACTTACTTAGCATGGGACCCTGCTGGAGTAACTACAGGTCATTCTAAGCTATTAGTGCTTAAGCAGATGAATGCCGATATGGCAAAAATTGCTAAAGCAAGAGAACTATTCCAGCGAGAAGCGCATACTTTGGGACTACTCAATCATCCTGGAATCCCTAAGTACTACGACTTCTTCATGGAAGATAAAAAGAAATATTTGGCAATGGAGTTAGTCCTCGGTCAAGATTTAGAAAAATATGATTATCGCAAGGGACCTGTCAACGAAACTCAAGCGATAGAGTGGATGATGCAAACTTGCGATATTCTCGAATATTTGCACAGTCAAAACCCACCATTGATTCACAGGGATATAAAACCAGCTAATCTAATGGTGCGAAATTCCAACAATCGCATAGTTGTGTTGGATTTCGGTGCTGTTAAAGAAATTGGTACTGCACCAGGGACACGTATCGGTGCAGAAGGATATTGTGCCCCCGAACAAGAACGAGGACAGCCATTAACTCAATCAGACTTATATGCTATTGGTCCTACTTTAATCTTTCTACTCACAGGGGAAAACCCATTCAAGTTTTATCGTCAGAAGGGACGAAGTTTTCGTTTTGATGTCGCGAAGATCCCTAGCATTACCCCTAAGTTAAAAGAACTAATAGATAAAGTTACAGAACCTTTGCCGAGTGATAGATATCAAACCGCTAAAGAAGTTGCAACAGCACTAGCAAATTGTGAATGAGCAAGAGCAGTAAGTTTAGAGCTTTGTAAAAAAGGTCGGATGAAGGCAAAACTAAAAGAATTAATTCTTCATCCTTTCATAGTTCACAAACTATTCTTCATCCCATCCTTCAACTACAAGTAACTCCTTTACAGGGTCTTGCATAGTAAAGCCGAAATCAACTAGTTCGCGTTTCCAGTGCTGCCATTCGTCACCATACAGTAAAGCAATTTTCCAGATGCTATCTGTAGGCTTAATGATCTGAGAATCTACGAGCGATTGAACATTGCGTTGCAATTTCACCATTGGGTGAATTACTTGTTGAGTCATAACCTCAATTAAAATAAGACTGAAAATTTGGGTAAATGCTGAGGGCAAAAATGCTTTCCGCTTTGCAATTATAGTCTCTGCGTAGAGTTCGGTAATGCACTCAAAGCAAGTCTCACTATTCTTGAATATAGCATAACTAATTCTACATGGTTACTGTTAATTTCGGTTTTGTTCGGTAATCACCACTAATAAACTTTGGAACTCAGCAAAATTTACTGTCATTTACTTATCAAACAAATCGATTTATCAATAACCCAGCGAGTTTAGCATAGTTAGAGAAGATTTTTTTATCTCTAATTACTCAATTCATCGCGATATGCATAAACCCTGACAATTATCCAATTATATAAATAATCGTTTCAACAATTTAGCACAAAGCGATATTAAATAGAGAGTAGCAAATATTCACCGTTTTTTATTAATCGTTATCTACATTATCGCAAACATCCAAATTTTGATACCATCTAGAGAATTTTTTAATATTATTTTAACAATAGGGTTTATATTGTAGTGCCTCAGAGATAATATAAGGGGAGTTATAGCCAAAACGAGAAAATTGGTGGAAGATTTTTTGTATCTTTGTTCGATATCATGGAATTAAAAATAGTTTATAACCCACATTAAACTGTCAAAATTTTATTAATAGGACACTTGGTCATAATTGTGCATTAGAGTGAAATGTAAATTTTGGTAATTAAAACCACATTATTTTATTAAAGCTGCTGTCCCTACTAGAAAAATTTTGAAGTCATGAACAGTAAAGCATCTTTTATGCTGTGGATGAAATTCACTGGAGTAATCCTACCCATGAATTCGACCTAGCAAGAAGTAAAATTTTAAATATTATGATATGTGTCCAATTTTAATTTAAAGTTGGTACGCAAAGATACCCAGATTACAAAATGTGTTCTGATGGTTTTGGGTGAGATCTGAATGAGCGTCGTGTAGGGAA
>ERZ1740060.991-NODE-991-length-11239-cov-3.308655_pt1 | contig 11239 bp, 9 predicted proteins | sample MGYA00581743_ERZ1740060 | MGnify/ENA primary metagenome ERZ1740060 (study PRJEB43018, sample SAMN04849235) | marine metagenome | isolation source: floating plastic debris | place: Pacific Ocean | collected 2008-08-27 | study: EMG produced TPA metagenomics assembly...
GTACGTTGAGTAAGGTTGTTTTACCTGCTCCGCTGGCCCCCATGATGCCTATTAGCTTACCGGGACCTTCTGAAATTTTTACATCACGTAGACCTAAAGCTCCATTGGGAAACCGAAATTCTTCAACGTGTGCATTAAATGATAACTTGGTAGTGTGGAGTTCCTCATTAAAAATGGTAATCAGGTCACTATAGTATATGGCCGACCCCAGCTGTGTTTTTATCGTGCTGCCGTGCGAGAAGAGATAGACCCGATTGGGGGTCATGATAAATGCGTTTAGAACGATATTATCATCACCTATGTACTTCGCAAAGTACATGTCTACGCTGTTAACTTTCAGAAATATCAAGTTCCCGTTAATATCGCTCTGGTAGTGCTTAGATGCGTCATTTTTCGCCTCATCATTAGAGTTTACAAATAATAGGTCTGAAAAAAAAAGATCTTATTCCTCTTCATAGATAAAATAGTTCACAATCAATGATCTCCATTCGTTGAGGAGTAAAGTTCTTATCCGCACCTACCAGCTCAAGAATTTTTATTAATACAACTACTTTCTGATTTTGGGTAAGGGTTTTGTTTATTTTTTTACATAGCGCCAGCGTTTTTACTGAATCTCGTACAGAGGTGAGCTTCCGCTTCCTTTCCGGCTTTTTCTCGCTTTCCGGTTTTTCTGTGTTAAAGCCTGAATATTTATCGTAAAGTTCCAGATACTCATTTACCGTTTCCTGATCAAGCTCTTGCTTAAAAAAGCTAATCACAAACAGCCGTTCCTTTTCAGTAACACCGCCATCTTGTTTGGTAATGATGGCAAAAAGTTGAGTCAGTGCTTTAAGAATTTCCTCACTCATGAATTAGTAATGGGTTTATACAAACCCGTTAGTTTAAAAAATGCTTACAAAACTGAACGTTTAATAGGTTTTGAATTCGAAGGGTATCTCCACAAGTTCTGAAAACTCTTCGCCTGCTTCTTCCATATCTTCATCGTCTTCATGGAAGTACCACATTATGGTAGTACCATCAATATCTTCTAACGCTGATAATACATCAAGTATGAGCTTAGAAGATGCCGTATTAAAATATTCGAGTTTAAATACAAATTCAGTGGAAGGATTAGGCTGGCCTGCATACTCTTCTATCCAATCTAATACCGGTTGATAGAATTCTGCAGAATCCTCAGGTAAAGACCTTCCTGAAATTTCATAAATACCATTCCCTTTATCCAGAATTATTTTTGGGGTATCTTCAGTTCCTTCTAGATTTAATATTTCCATTATCGGTTCAATTTAAAAATTGGGATGTTCTTTTAAGTTATACTCTTGATATAGAAGTTCTTAGGCAGAAAAATAGTGATCCATCTCCTGAATCAATAAAATCATATACCAGCGGATTACCGGACTTACGAGCCATATCTACAAAACCTAGGCCCGCACCTCCTTTATCTGAGATTTCGGTATTTTTAATTATCTCCTTGTAGAGTCCTTTCAATCCGTCTTTATCAAGACTATTGATGTGTTCCAGCTTGCTTTTTAATTTTTCAGCTTCTTCGCTTTCAATTGGATTTCCGGAAACAATAACATACTCATTTTCATGTTTACCAATAATGAAAATAGCGGCATTTTTTTTCTGCACTTCACCGGCATGTTTGACAATGTTTTGTAAGCATTCTACCATTACGTTGAATACTTTTCTTTTTACGCTTGATTCCTCTCCTGATGAATCCATATTTCTTTCAGCCATTGCCAATATGGACTTTGTAATCTCCTGAGTGAATTCGCCTTCATAAACCAAAATCAGATTGTGATCCAATAGGGTTTTGTGCAAATCAAAAATGTACTGCATAAGTCTATCTATGTTATTGTTTAATACTTACAGAAGTATATTAAGGAATGATAAAAACTGATATTACCTCCAAAATACACATTTAATCACTATGTCTAAAATTTTATACCTATTAATAAAACGTCATCAGTTTGTTTTTCATCCGCTTTCCATCCTTCCCATTCGTTATCGAATATTTGATAGGCTTCACGCATCGATTTTTTGTGAATTTCTTGAATGAGTGCACGAGTTCTTTTGGGTCCAAATTTGCGATTATTAGGTCCTACGAACTGATCGGGAAACCCATCTGAACAGAAGTAAATAGAATCTCCCTTGCTCAGTTTTGTAGAGTAAGTGGTGAAATTTGTTTGATTTTTATAGATACCGCCTCCAATAGCAAATTTATTACCTTTTACCTCTTCCATTTCGCCCTTTTTCATCATATATAAGGGGCGGTGTGCTCCGGCATACTCCACGGTACGCTTTTCAGGATTGAGCTTGCAAAGTGCTATATCCATTCCATCCTTAGTCTTGGAGTCATCTTGGTCTTGCCTTAATGTAGTGGTTACGCCTTCATCTAACTGATCAAGAATAAGTCCCGGATCGGATATTTTCCTACTCCGCACAATGTCATTGAGCAAGAAGTAACCAATTAAAGATAATAGTGCACCAGGCACTCCATGACCTGTACAGTCTACCGCAGCCATGAAAATATCATCACCCATTTGAACGTACCACGGAAAATCTCCGCTTACCACATCTTTTGGCTTGTAGAGTATGAAGGAGTCGGGGAGTATCCTGTTTATAACGTTATTGTTGGGCAGTATCGCATTCTGGATCCGCTTGGCGTAGTTTATACTATCCGCTATTTTTTTGTTCTTGTTTTGAATTTCGAGCTCAATTATCTTTCGCTCAGTGATATCGTGTGATACTACTAATACGGACTCAAGTGTTTCCTGTTCATCAAACTCAGGGATAGCATTTACCTGCATTACTCTGTCTCCCATTTCCGAAGGGAAGTCCATTTCCGTGGAAACTTTTTGGTTGCTGCTGTTCACCTCTTCTACGATTTCCAACCAGCGATCCAGAATAGCATTATTCAGATCCATTTCCTCAAATTTCTGATGGAGGTAAGAGGTAGGCGCTTTGCCCGTGTAATCTTCTATAACCGGATTAATATAAGAAATAGAATCCTCTTCTAACCGTGTGATCAGGTCAGGTGAATTTTCTGAAAGTGCCTGCATTTTACTGCGCATTCGCTGCTCCCGTTCGGCCCGTCTGCGTTCGGTAATATCCGTAGAGTTTACAATGAGGCCATGAATAGCCGGATTAGACATGAAGTTAGTACCTGTTGATTCAATCCAGATATAATCTCCCTCTTTGGTTCTGTATTCATACTGTAGTGTTATCTGCTCTTCCGGATTCTCTTTGAGCTCAGCAAACATTTTCTTAAAGGCATCTTTAAATTCCTCACCCACTTTATCCATATCACTACCACCCATCATCTCTTTTTGCGTGTAGCCCAGAATCGGCTCTACGGATGGGCTTATATACCTTATAGTTTCATCTTCCTCGTAAATGGTGATCACTTCAGAGGCATTTTCGAGAAGTAATTGCATTCTCTTTTGGGTACGATTTACCTCTTCTATTTGCTCTTCAAGCTTGTTATTGGACTTTTGAAGTTCTTCCTGGGTAGCCTGCATTTCTTCGGCATTTTGCCTCAAAATTTCCTGCTTTTCCTGTAGTTCTGAACTCATGGTTTGTGACTCTGCCAGCAACTGACGTGTTCGCTCGTTCACTTTGATGTTAAATACGGTACGCGCCAGGATCACACTCAGCTCTTCCACAAATTTTACCTTACTGGCATTAAACCTTTCAAAACCTGCAAATTCCAGAACACCATAGACTTTTTCCTGCGTAATAAGTGGAACGATTAGAATAGCTGTTGGCCTTTGATCACCTAAAATTCCTGATGTAATGGTCACATAATCCTCTGGTATTTCGGTGCGAATTACGGTATCCATTTCAGCCGCGGCCTGACCTACTAAGCCCTCTGCAAACCGAAAACTTACCTCCAGATGCTTTTTTCGATTGTAGGCGTAGCTTGCCTTCATATCAAGGCAAGGGTCATTTTCATCGTCATTAATCACATAGAATGCGCCCTGTACTGCGTCTATCTTTCCAATAATATATTGTATTACTTCATCTCCCAGAGTATCTATGCTGTTATGAGCTCGCAGTATTTCGCCAATTTCAGCGACACCGGTCACGATCCAATTCCTCTCTTTATCGCGCTTTTCCGCTTCTATCAGATTATCACGCATACCCACTAATGCATTTCCTAGGGCATCATCATCGCTTATGGGCTTAAAGTTGGCATCGAAGTCTCCTTCACCTATCTTCTGAGCAAAACCAGCGGTCTTTTTTAGCGTTTGAACCAAATAATTAAGACTATTAGCCATTAGCCCTATTTCATCATTGGATTTCTTCTCTACTTTATTGGGAAGTACCCCGTTGCCAACTAGTTCAAGGCTTGATTTTAAATAGTCTAGCGATCCGGTTAGATATCGCGAAAAGATGAGCGAGGCAATAACCGTCAAGATGATCAAAATCAAACCTGCGATCAAAAATTGCTGTGTTAAACCACCGATTTCTGAAAGTACTTCATCATCGTCAATTTTTGCGATTAGATTCCAGCCTATGGATGGCACGGAAGCCCATGCCGCAATAACTTGTTGATTTCGGTAATCTGTTCCAATAGTGGAGCCAGAACTGACCTCAAAGGTGCTGGTGATAAGCTCACCTTTCAAACCGTCTTGCTCAAACCACTTAAGCGATGTAGTAGTGTCATTTCTTAGCAGGTTTTGAAAATAGACCTTGCGCTGTAAGGTATCTAACTGAGCGAGTATTACTTCTCCGGTTTTGCCTAAAGCGGTGGTATCTTGCGCTACTTCAAAGATGTCGGAGACATCCAGCTTTATTATCATTACTAGGGTGGTGCCTTCTGCATTATTCACTGGCGTTCCCGCATAGGAAACATATTCATCATCTTGTTTTATTATGCTTCCTAAGGAAGTTCCTCTCGAGACTTCAGAAATCGTGCGGCCATTAGGGTCTTTGAAATTATCTCCTGCAGTCAAAGAAGCGTTAGTAGAATATTTTATAACTCCGTTTCGCTCTACTATAAAAATATCAGGATAACTGAATGCTTGCTTAATAGAATTTAGAAACCCTAATACATCATATTCCGGTTTTATAGGTTCTGGCGCAGCAAAGTCGAAGTTTTCTGCCGTGAAATCGTTATCATCAACTTGTAGATCAGAGCTTTCTTCTTCCGTTTGAAGACTAGGCGTTGTGGCTGGTATGGCTCCTTCCACAATTATTTGATTTGTACTTAAAAACTGAAGGTTTGCCCTCACCTGCTCATAGTAATGATTGAGCTTACTTGCTCTTTGTTCAGCCGTGACCTGCAGGTTATTATTGAAGCGCTCACGAACGTCACGTTTACTCACATGGTAAGATATATAACCCACACCAAGTAAGGTTATAATCACCATAACAATGACAAGACCTGTTATTTTCGCACTTATTTTAATACTTGTGAACATCGATCTTGGATTTACTCTTTTTCACTTTTTTTTGGAGCGGATTTTTTAGCCCCGGTTTTCGGCCCTGACAGTTGGGTCATTACTACCTCAAATGCTTTTTGAACGCTCTTGATTATCCCCTTATCAAAAGGAGTGAATGAGGCGATCTCAGCTACGCCATAAATATTACCTTTTTTTAACACAGGTACTATTAGTAAATATCTAGGCTCTGCTTTCCCAAGTCCACTCACTACTTTTAGATATCCTTTGGGCACCTCATCGATATTAATTAGCATTTTTTCCGATGCTGCTTGCCCCACTAAGCCCTCCCCAAATTCAAAGGAGGGCCGTTTGGTTTCACCGAGGGCTAAGGCGTAAGTGGCGGACATTTGCAGTGTATTTAAAGCTTTCTCTTTTTTAGCCAAATAAAATGCCCCCAGCCCGGCCTCAAGCTCATTACATATCTCTTCTAACGCCGCCTGTATAAGTTCTGCTGCGTTTGCTTTCTTAGATTCAGCCAGTTTCCTGATTTTGGCGATATCTAAATCAGTGAACTGTTCATCATCTTCTTCTTGCTCATCTTCAATATTTTTTTCTGTTTTTTTCTCTACGTATACTAATTCAGTAGATTTATTATTTAAGAGGTAAAATAAGCTTCCCAAGCCAAGTAATAAGGTGGTGGTCACCATCAAGAAAAGACGCATGAAAACACCTTCAGCCTGTTCTACGCTGTGTATGCCTAAAGCACCGCTTTCAACCAAATCATCGGAAAGACTAAAGGCGAAATAGGCTGTTGCTGCAGTGCAAACAAGATAAAGCACGACTAAAAACAAACCTAGCTGTCTTTTGGACCTCATTTTCTATATAGTTTATGTAATTCGTTCAATAGTTGTACAATTTGCTCAATTTTAAGCACATGATCAATGGTAGTTAAATTCATAGCGGCTTTTGGCATCGTATCTATCATGCATTCCTCCGGATCTTGTACAATAGTAAGTCCACCTTTATCTTTAATGTATTTCATTCCTAACCCGCCGTCTTTGTTCGCACCTGAAAGTAATATTCCTATGAGCTTATCCCGGTAGACGTAGGAACAACTGCCTAAAGTAATATCAATAGCCGGCCGTGAGTTGTTGATCATTTCCTCTGTAGAAAGGCTAAAATAGTGGCCAAGCTCTACTGACATATGATAGTTTGCAGGGGCAAGGTAAACCTGGCCTTTCTTAATATTTTGTTTATCGTAGGGTTCAGTAATTTCTACAATACTCTTTATGGATAAGGCTTCTACAAATCCATTACGTACGTGCTTTAACCTGTGCAGGCACATAATTATTGGCAAAGGAAAATCAGAGTGTATTTTTGACAGAATTTTAACAATACCCTGAAAGCTGCCGGCAGAGCCACCAATAACCACAGCCTTATATCTATCGTGTAAATTAAACTTTAACATATTCTACAGATAGAGGCTAATCCTTTATTTTTTTGTAAATCTTTTCTTCATTGTTTACTACAATAAATTTATTAGCGATATCGCACCAGATTAGAGATTCTTTAGAACCAATGGCTAAGTATCCGTATTTGAAGAGGCTTTCATGGAACTTTTTCAAAACCTCATTTAGCAATGTCTGATTGAAATAGATCATTACATTTCTGCACAAAACCAGATCAAACTTGTTAAAAATGGCCCCTTTAACCAGGTCATGATTACGCCACGAAACACCGGCTACCAGCGTTTTGTCCAGTACCGCTTTATTATTTATATCCTTATAATAATCCTTTAGCGAACCTGTGCCCTGAAAACGGATATAATTCTTTTCATTGAGCTCCATATTCTTCAAGGTGTATTCGCCCTTTTTGGCCCTATCTAAAATATTAGTATCCAGATCTGTGGCAATGATCTGGGCGTAATTCAGCAGATTCATTTCTTTCAGAAGAATGGCCATGGAGAATACTTCTTCACCGGAAGAACAGCCTGCATGCCAGATCCGGATTTTTTGATGATTCAGTAGAATAGCTGGAATAATGTCATCTCTGAGAACCCGCCAAAAAGAGGGGTCTCGAAACATCTCTGTGACATTTACGGTAATCTCATTGAGGAACTCTTCGGCAAATGCTCGATGCTGTAGCTTAGCTAATAATGAATCAATATTCAGGTTATGCATCTCTAATATCCGTACTATACGTCTTTTAAATGATGACATTGCATATTTAGTAAAATCATAACCATGCTTAGTTTTGACTAGCTCTGTTATGCGCCTTAAATCGGCAATATCTACATCTTTCATCTCAGTTAGTTCTTATTAGAAGCTTGCAACCTTTCATCCATTCCATTGAATAATATATTCCGTTTTGTTCTGTAAAATAGATACATCTATTTCTAAAATCTCACCATTGTCAGTAATAATGGATTGAAGCCCGGAAGAATCATCAAAGTCATTAAAGAGTTCCTGTATTTTTAGCCCGATAATATCTACAATTTCTTTATGCACAGCCCGGGCGGCCAGATCGTTACATTCGATAACGGTTAATCCGCTGTCTAAAATTATAATACAAGAGGAAGTGGATAATAGCTTTGTCTTTTGCTGGTAAACCTCAATTTGCTCTTCCAGTTTACCTTGTGTTATATCTAAACTTTCAAGCTGTATACGCAGCATTCGCTCGAGTTCGTCATTATCCTCCTGATCAATTTTTAAGCTGTCTACCTTGAGCGACAGCTCGATCATTTTTTGTTCTCCTTCCGTAACTATGCCGCTGAAGATCGAGTAGGTATTAATTTTACTTTGATTTCCATTCTTTTCGATTAAACCCTTATATCCTTCAACCACGTTTTCATCAACTAAGGTTTTTAGGTCTATATCCGGGGATTGGTCCTCGGCAAAACCCAACTGCTTATTATATTCAGTACTACTAAATATTAGTTTTCCTGATGAGTTAAATTCTGCGATACCAATATTTCGGTCAATTACGGATTGTCTTGCCAAACGCTCATTTTCTGTCCGGGCCATTTCCTCTTGAGTGGCAGTTAACTCTTCCATATTTTGGCGCATTTCTTCTTCCTGAGCTTGCATCTGCTGGGTAAGTTGCTGAGACTCTTCAAGCAATACCTTGGTTCGCTGATTTACTTTTACGCCTGAAATTGTAGAAGCTATACTTTCGCACAATTTCTCTATAAAATCAATTTCATATGTTTTGTATTCATTAAAAGAGGCGATTTCAAGAACACCATATATCTCATCGTTCACCATTAAAGGCACGATCAGAATAGCCTTGGGCGAAGCTCCGCCCAGCCCCGATACAATATCAATATAATCCTCAGGCACCTCTAATAAATAGGTGGTTTTACGCTCTAGAAAAGTCTGACCGAGTAATCCCTCACCGACACGAATTTTTCTTTCCTCAAATTTTTTCTTATTAAATGCATACAAAGAGACGAGGTCCAGCATAGGTTTCTCCTCTTGATCATTAAGCAGATAAATGCCACCTTGATTGAAGTATGTATACTCAACCAGCCTGGAAATGATCTTGACTCCAAGTTCCGTGACATTGGAGTCAGTAGAACGAAATATTTCAACAAATTGTGCTAACCCCTCCGATGACCATTTTCTCTCTGCCTCGTTGCGCTGTACTTCTTTCATTTGATCCCTCATTGAAATCAATGCACCTTCAAGGCTATCGGTGTCTATCTCTTTCTGATCCCTGTACAGGTTAACTTCCAAATTACCGTTCCCTATTTCTTTCACAAAGTGAGTTATGCCAGAAAGGGTAGTTGATAAATTGCTCAAGGCATTAGTTATCGCTCTGAATTCATTTTGGAAATACGGTACTTCTACACCCGTATTTTTACCTTCTGCTATACGGGCGGTAGTAATGGCAATTTCATTTAACGGCCGAATAAAAAACCTTAAAATATACGTGGTGAAAATAGCCAATAGTAATAGCTCTAAAACAAGAAAAAAGGTCGATATCCGATCCAGATAAGCCAGATGTGCTTCTAGGTTATGACGTAGTGTCTTTTTTAATGCATCCAGATTATAATGGCACGTACAGCTCACTGTATTAACTAAAGCCAAGGCCCCCTCTTGCGTAGTAGCCACTAATTCAGGTGGTGCTGATAAAAAAGAGCTGTCGAGCTTAATATCTCGAGCTAACAAAATATTGAGGTTAGCATTCAGCGAATTCCAATGGGGTAAGATTTTCTGATATTCTATCAATACTTCACCGGTTAAGGGGTCTATCTTATTTCCTTGAAACCTCCCACCAATTTTTAATAGCTGGAGTTGATTTTCATGCTTACCCAGGACTGGCATTAATTCAAAACGCAGCTCAGGGCGGTTTTGCAGTTGCATTTGATGGGCCAACCCCACCATTTTAAATAGGTCATTGCTAAGCTGTTGAACTACTTCTGCCTTATCTGACTCTTTTTTAATAGATGAATGAATAAACTTGGTGGATAAAAAATGGGCCACGAATACCACTATCAATAACCCAAAATAAAGATAGATTAGAGTTCTTAGACTTAAGTTCTTAAAGCTAAACCTCATGAAGACCACCTAATGAGACACCTAAATTAATATTAATAAATATAAATAGTTTCACTATAAATTATCTTGCTCAAAACTAAAAGGTAATAGTTTTCTGATGTTTTCTGATATAATCCAGCGTTCATCTGACGATTGCATCAAAACTCTAATGTTACTTTTTTGTCTTATTTCAAGTTCTAGCATTACCTGGCGACAGATACCACAAGGTGTGACAGGTTTAAATTTAGTATCACCTTTTCTTTTTGCCACGGTAGCTATACTTTCCACGATAGCATCCGGGTAGGTAGAGGAAATATGAAAGAGCGCCACCCTTTCCGCACACAATCCTGCCGGATAGGAGGCATTTTCCTGGTTGGATCCTAAAAGAATCTGTCCACTTGCCAACCGAACCGCGGCACCTACTCTATAATTTGAATAGGGAGAGTAGCTGTTTTCAGTAGCTTTTTGAGCATTTACTACTAATTCTTGATCTTGTTTAGACAATTCTGAGAACGTTGGAAAAATGTGAAATCCATCCATAAATAAAATAATAGGGGATGCAATATACGCTTACATTTTGCACTCAAAAATTTTATTGGCCCTATTTGATGTTTTCACTTTCCTTTTCTCCTATCTTGGCCGGACTACTGACACTTTTTGATGAAAACAATTTTGATTTTAGGCGCTGGGAGATCAGCAACTTCACTCATTGATTACTTACTAAAGAATGCTGTAGAAAATAATAGGTTTATTAAGATCGGAGATTTTAATTCTAACCTGGCAAAGGACAAGTGTAATGGTAATGAGAATGCCGAGGCCTTTGAGTTTGATATTAATGACCAAGAGCAAAGGCAATCTGAAATAAGAAAAGCTGATCTAGTGATATCAATGTTACCTGCTCGGTTTCATCCACTGGTAGCTGAGTCTTGTGTAGCTCATTCGGTTAGTCTTATTACTGCCTCTTATGTATCCCCTGAGCTTAAAGGGTTGGATAAAGAGGCTCAGGCCAAAGGTATAATTCTATTAAATGAATGCGGTTTGGATCCTGGCATAGACCATATGTCAGCCATGAAAGTAATAGACAAGATCAGGAACGAGGGTCATGAACTGATGGCCTTTGAAACGTTTACGGGTGGGTTATTAGCTCTGGATCAGACAGACGATAACCCCTGGGAATATAAATTTACCTGGAACCCTAGAAATGTGGTACTGGCGGGGCAAGTGATCGTGAAATTTATACAAGAAGGAAAATATAAATTTATACCGTACCATAAGTTGTTCAGAAGAACGGAGCAGGTCCATATTGCCGGCTAT
>ERZ1740060.992-NODE-992-length-11227-cov-15.999910_pt1 | contig 11227 bp, 13 predicted proteins | sample MGYA00581743_ERZ1740060 | MGnify/ENA primary metagenome ERZ1740060 (study PRJEB43018, sample SAMN04849235) | marine metagenome | isolation source: floating plastic debris | place: Pacific Ocean | collected 2008-08-27 | study: EMG produced TPA metagenomics...
TCACACAATTCAGATTTATAATTGTCAACAAACACATATTGTTTACGATTTTTAAAGGTTCAATGAAACCACTGTTGCACATAAAATCTTGTTTTTTAGAGGTATGTCCCATCAGAATGAGCTATTGGAGAAGTCTGTACACCCACCACAACTGGATCTGTGCCTGTTGGAACTTCACTCCATGCTCAAATGTTCATGGTTTTTGTCCTGAATGGAAAATCATCTAACGACCTTGACATATGTGATGTAATTGGCTCGGTTATTTCCGTCAGATAGATGGTTTTTTGTACCATCTAATTTCAATTCTTTTACTGTGTTCCTAGGAAAAATATCCAATAATAATAAAGCAAGTGATAGCCTTATGTCTTTTCTCTTGATGTATGAATTTTCTTTGAGATCCCCCCCACAGATTCCTCAAAAATTCAGTGTAAAGAAGCCAGGTTCTGAGTCAATCAAAGTTTCCAGCTGATGACATCATTGGCGGGAAAATACTATAGTTCTTTTATTTAAGCCGGCAGGTAAATAAGGCTAACATACACATATTACCATTATGACAGATATTTGTTGTATGCTTGCTGCACACATGCTTAGAGTCAGCTGAAAGAAAGAAAGTGTGAAAATACTTCAGTGTAGTTTGAAAATGGAACCTCCTGTAAATACCTGCACAACCCCCAAGAGGAGGAGAGATGACATTCGTGTTTGTGAGGTGGGGGACTGTGACCATCTTGTTTTGTGTCACAGTTTCCCCAAGGACAAAACTCTCTCCAATGCATGGAGAAGATTTGTAAGGAATAACCACGTAAGTCTACTAGTCACATATTTAATTTTTTTCAGACTTGCCAACAACTTCAATCAAGGAGTACTCCTTGCTTCAATCAATGACAATGAGTGAGATGTAGCTGTAGCCAGGGACTCTTTGCTTTAGCCTGGGTGATCTTACAGACTGTGTGGGAATATTGCTCAATGCTAGCCACATGCATTTAAGGAAATTTGTTTGTTCTGTTCCTGATAGTGAATTGTGACATGACAAACAAAAGGGACAAAATATGCCTTGTAGAGCATGACATACATTCCTAGCCTTCATTTTTCTTGATCAGGAATGTTATAGATATTTACCACAGGCTTAGGTTGGTTTGGGATTGGCAAGTGATCTACTCTCCACAACTTCTGAATCATGAGTGGTCTTGGAATCAAACACTTTGGAGCAACCCCCTCCCTCCAAGGCAAATCCCCAAGGCTTGTGATCTGTACCTATATGAAAATGAGTGAGATGCGTTACATATCTAGGTATGAGGTTGCTGCACAAAGGGCAAAGATGTCACACATTACTCACTCCTTCCAACCATGTGAATAGAGTAAAATAATTGTAATATTGTTGGAGACTATGTAGATATGCACACAATGTATATCATTTATCAGATCAAGTAGTACTCATCACCACTGTAGGGAAAGTTTTTCAACTTGGCACAATGTTATCTTCTGTGTCTTTCACAGATTGCAAATATTATTATATCTTCAAATTTTTATTTTTAGAGACCTGACTTTGTTCCTGACACTAGATCCCGTATCTGTGCCGACCATTTTACTCCGGAGTGTTTTACGAACTACCACCGCTACTTGATGGGATTTTCGGATAGGTGAGCATTCGTCAATGCTATTGTTATTCAAAGGCCAGTCGATTTTGTTTAAAAAATTTAAATTGTGGTGTTGCCTTGCGAGTTTCCTATTACTGAAGTGAGAAAATATCATGCATATCAACGTTACTGCAGTTGTTATATACGTCGCTTATGACATTTGAGCCCTGGTCCAGGCTTGTTGAATAGCGATGGGTATAGACATCAGTTTTGGGCATAACATTGAAGTTGTAGCTATAGATCTCTGCCACAACATCATAGTATATCGTAGCTTTCCGGTTCTGTGTTGTGATATGTCTAAAAATGGTTTGATTGCTGTTTTCTGTTTCTAAGAAAATATTGTCATTGAATTCGGGTTTGACTTCACTGCATTGCAGCTTGGTAAAATTTACTTGCTGATGCATATATGATAGTGTCTGTGTAGCAGTAGACTGAATGCTGAGCTTTTGCCTGTGTGCTTGTACAGCCCCGACTGGTCTGATGCAAGTTTCTGTGCACATATTCCCTTTCATAGTGTGTAGGTTATGTTGAAGCTTCATATTATGCCTAGAGGCTCTCATGCCAGCTCCTTGCTTTATTTGTCATAAATGAATCACTAAACAGAGAAATGCCCCAGTCATAACATCGAGTTTACAAGTCTTTGAGCTGTCCAATCTGTTATGTTTACTTTGTCCTCAATGCTGATAGATTTGAATGCTTTGATGTGTTATTGCCGTTGTGTGTTTCAAAGTTTTATCACAAATCACTATATTATATACATGTATCTATAGAGATATTTTGGGCTTAGATCTTAGATATTTTTGCTCATTTCTATTATTTAATCTTCTTTTCATATTTGATCAGACTGTCTATAATAAGGAACTCGGCTGTGCCAACATTGTTGTCCAGTGGCAACTGGGCAGCACTCTATCAGAGGGCACGTGAGGTTGACCCGAGCTTGCCTACAACAGCAGAAGGTGCACTGTCTCTGTCAGTACCTGTGACTACACCAGTTGTACTCTCTCCGCAGCTGAGATCTCCTACACCCGATCCTGCTAGTAGCACACCCTCAGTAACACCGTCATCCAGTGCCCTGTGTACTCCATCTACCTCTCTCAGTGACACTGCTCTGTACACTCCAACTACAACACTCAGTGACCGAGCTAAAAGATTGATCACTCGACAAGCAACCTGGTATGCTCTATTTTTTATCCATTGACCAAAAATATTCCATTATAGATTATTATTGATTATTTGTTTAATATTAATATAAGTACCTCATGTCAAAGTTCAAATCGGGGCCTGATTTTCAAAATGTCCACAATGTAGGCTAGTTGCAGTTCTACTGATACTTTGAAGCTTTACATTAGCACAAAACCGAGTTGCCTTTTGGGGTCAGTAGACTTGGGTGGTAATAGTCATCATACCTTTGCTTCGCCTGGTTCGCCATGATCTACATTTTGTTGGATATGTGACAATACTCGGAGAAAAAAGAGGTTCACTCTGGGTATATTGCCTTATTTACAAGATGATGGTGTTATTTATTGTATTTACTATTTCACTGAGCAGGCATTTATGTTACTAACCGATAGTTGGCATTGTACCTTTCCTTTTAATTACAGGGTTTCACCTGAAAAGAAGGAACGCTGGGTTACTGTCCCTGTAAGAAATCCTGCAGCAGCTCCACAGAGGCCTACTGTCACAACACCAACCATGAAGCAGACTAGAACTGTTGGGTTTCAAACCCGGAAGACTCTGAGATTGCCTAAACGCCGTAGTAAACATATACAGTGTGAAATGTAAGTGTCAGTGTACAAAAATAGTTTTCGGTTAATTGTATAACTCATTACCCATGCAGAGATGTTTGCTCTGAGTTGCATTGTATTGCATCATTGATAGGTTCGTTGTTGCATGTCTGATGTGGATTGGTCGGAGGGAGCATTACCCTCGGCTCTTATTCTAAGAGTTAGCAAGGACTGACCTGTTCCATGTGACAACATTTTATGCCTATTGATAGCAAGTCTATGCTACATAAACAGTGTAATAAAACGATTTTTGATCATCATTCTATTTTCAACACTTACCATGATTGTTACTCTACATATGAATCAATACATTACCAGTACTACTATTATTAATGCTCTTATATGCAGACTCAAGCCAGATGCTAAAGTTGCAAAGGAACAGCAGGAAGGAAAGGCAAGCGAGCAAGAGGAAGAACCAGGTTCAGACTCGGATGCATCTTCTCATAATTCCGAAATTATCGAATGTGACCGTGATTCTGACCCTGACTTTGTTTACTCGGACTCAGAGTTGGAAAAAGATGATGAGGAGGAAATATCAACACACCCCAGGTAAAAAAATTCACAATTTTCAGAGTGCAGTCATCAGTTTATGTCCTATCTTGCAGCTGAGATTTAGTTTTGTATGTTTGGTTTTGAAATGCTACATTGCATTCATTCTGCTTCATGTACAGAATGGGAATAATCATACGCATAGTATAGACATGGAGAGTACAAACAATTTGGTCTTGTCTGACATAATGGGACACTTCTTTGATTTCTTGAGAGGGTAACAGTTGTGCATGTGTATTCAGGAAAGGATGAGGCAATGAGTCCATACGGGTATTATCAAGCGGTGGAAGAATTGACTCATGTAATGCTAATGTGATAGATTGCTTCCTGTCATGTTTTATTATTACATATATGTATATCCCTTTGACCCATACATACAGGCTGATCTGAGTATAATTACTGTAAGTAAATGCTGAAAAAAATATGTGATTGCTGGATGGTAGAGGACACGGTTTAGTGAAATATAATTTTCAACCATTTTCCATAACGTGCACCCTAATTGTATAGTTTTCTCAGTCTGTAAAATGTAATAATCCTGCTTTGCTTTCATCTTGCATCTTGCATCTACTCAAATACTGGCATCAATACTAGACTGACTCTTAGTCAATTGTGTTAAATTGAGATGGCCGGGGGAATTCCCTCTCTCACCTCAACCCAACAAAATGGACTGAGAGTCTGTTTACATCAATACACGCATGGGAGTCAGCCTAACTAGTGGTTAGGGAGTTATGGTTTTACCCCATCATTACTGACTGATCAATAAATGATATATCAACATTTATTTGTGGTTGATTTCAATTCTGCATTGCAAAAGGTTCGCTGACCGGTATGTTTTTATTGGTTTATTGCACAGCACTATTCATATGTACATATAAGTACATGTACATGCAATTCATCTCAACGATTCAGTCTTGCAGTTGTATAATAATGCTCTGCAATTGATTGTGTTCATCTCCCCCAGCAAAGCTTACTAACTGCTTCGAGTACGCTGCGTAATATATGTATAATTTATGCCTTATAAACTGAGGTAAAACTCTGCTCGCCAACTTGCTACCCTTTCTTTTCCCTTTCTTCTCGTTGCAGCACCGGAAGATTTTTTGACACTCGGAAGGTGATTGTTGAAGAGGATAAGCTCGACGAGTTGCTCTCCTGCTGCAGGAAATGTGCTGGTAGGTGTGTCCTCACTAAGTTCACACAGGGAGCTTACATATGTTATAAAGCTAAGTGTATGGAGGAAGGCTGCGCTCATGAGTATGAATTCGAGACAACTCCTAAAGTCAGTAGGTAAGTGAAGTAGCATTTTTGGTTTGCATACTCATAAAATACATTTTTACTTATGTATTGGTCTGTGTTGTATATCACCAAAGAGTTTTAATACCTACAGCGTATTCAGCATTCTCATTTGTCCAGTTATTTTTAATTTTATAAAGCAACAAAAACTGTAGAATTAGATCTGTGTCTAAGAGGGCCATGTTTGGTTATGAGACAGGGAGGCTTTTATTTTACAACTTTATAATTAAATCGTACACATTAGGGAAATAAATATGAGATGATATATAGTGTCTTGCCATAGATTCAGGTGAGGCATGAGGGGCTTTTATATCGCCTTAGACAGCCAGACTATGGAGCTGTGTAGGAAGGCAAGTGGTTTGTGCATTTCCAAATTGTCTTCTTGGTTGTCGAATTTTGAGCGATGAATCTTGTTTTTGTTCTAGGATTCCAACGATAAACTGTGTTCTCTCAGGCTCCATTTTATTCAATGGGCTGATGGCTGAGCCTACTCTCAGGTTTTTGAGTACTGTCAATATCGCAGCGCCTACACAGCGGACATATATGAATGTCCAAAAAGACTATTTAAATGGGGTAAGTGTTGATAAACTTTCTAGTCTGCTAAATGCAAAAAGCATTTACCAGCAAAAGTAGCTGAATTTTCACTCAGCGTAACACCAAAAACCGCCCATGTAACTCAATTTCTTCAAGTGTGTCACCACTATCAATCGTATTAGAGTTACTGTTAGAAGAGCACTTCATCTACATGCTTTATGGATCATGCTTATTTTGGTTTTTACGCAAAATAGGCTGGACATTTCAAACCCATCTTTGGTTATCAGATTTCTATGTTAAATGCCATCCCTCTTTTCTATTTTTCTATTCATTACAATGCTGCTGTTACAGATTATCAGGGAACAGTACGATGTTACTCAGAGGCAGGTTCTCGATGAGGTTGGCTCACGACTGGTTGATGTAGCTGGTGACGGGCGCTGTGACAGCCCAGGTCACAGCGCACTATATGGAATGTATAGTCTGATGGACGTGAGCACCAAGAAAATACTATGTCTCCATGTGCTCAAGGTGAGATCAATATATAAACTCAAAAAAATTGAAAAGCAATGACGTGGCAAAGAACCATATAGCATGAGATATAGGATTATATAAGTATTACGATTACAAATTTGAAATAGACTGAACAGACAGTAATCAGTTAATCTTACTTGGTGTGCAAGAAAATGCTTTCATAATACTAAATTTCCAACATTCAGTGTCTGTGAGATTGTCTGGGGTGGAAGTTTTGCTATTGCGAGAAATGCATTAATTTTGTGTGAGGAAATTTCGAGTTGGATGAGATTATCAACAATATTATTGCAATTTTACAGTCAACTGAATGTACATCATCAAACGCCATGGAGTTAGATGGCTTGAAGAGGTGTCTCAGTGAGCTCAAGGAAAAAGGGGTGACTGTACGTACCCTCACCACAGACCGACACCCTCAAGTTGAGGCTGTGTTCAAAAAGCAGACAGAAATTACCCACTATTTCGACACATGGCATGTGGTAAAAGGTAATTATAGTATATTGCTCCACTTGCCAATGTGATAACAAGTATTAATCTTCAATGATGTTGTCAACCAAATTATTTGACATGAAAATTATTGCATTCGAGTTGTGCATACTTTTGCTGGTTGAAATTTAGAGCTGTGGCAAAGGACAACTAGTGCTGCACGATGTCAGCTTTTTAGGTTCGATTCGATATCTGCTCTTTCAAATTCGATTTTCGATATAATTGGTTTAGCGCGAACATCCCAAGAATACCACGAAAGACTCCTCAGAACTGACAGAAGCTATATTTTTTGCATAAATTTCACCAAAATGTGATTCAATATCTTAAAAATCAAACCAATTTTTGGCGATTTTGTCATTCGATATCGATTTTCGATGTTCTTTGATGCTGGTCTAAGCATTGGTTGTAATCGGTTTCGGGTTCACATTCGATGTCGATTTGATATATTGAAATATTGTGCAGCACTAAGGACAACTCTGATGTGTTATTCACCGATCCTGTTTTTCAGGGCTAAAGAAGAAACTGGCTGAAGTCAGTAAGCTCAGCGCTTACAGGAAAGTAGCCAGTTGGATACGATCCATCACCAACCATCTCTACTGGTCAGTGTCCTCAACTCCACCATCTTCTCAGGAGAGGAAAAACAAATGGCTGTCATTGTCAAACCATCTGCAGAATGTACACACTGATTGTGAACATGAGCCTATGCCTGCCACATTCCTGAAAGATGGTGTGCCTCACATACGTGACTACTTTACTAAAGGTATTTCAAGTCTTATACAAAGTTAACTGATCAGGGAGTGCAATATAATGGTAGCCTAGAACACAGTATTGCATATTCTCATAAAGAAGTTTTTTGGAGGTGCTACAATTCAAATCCACCTAGCAGGTTATGAAAGATTAGATGTTGATCACTACTCAGTGACAAATAAGCTGCTTTTCCTATTTTCTTACCGGTTGTTTGGTTTATGACAGGAGGAATGGTTGCTACTAAGGTGACTCCTATGCTAACCGACAAAAAGCTTGTTGAAGCTATACTCAGATGCAGTCCGTTCAACACGGGGGAGCTGGAGTCGTTCCATTCCATGCTGAACAGGAAATGTCCAAAAAACTTTAGCTTCAGTCACATTGGGATGATTTCACGGTTGGTATTCATTATAAAAATAATTGTGTTGGTATATAGAATATAGTTGGTGTGTTTTATTTCATCATCAGATCGACTCAATATGAAATGTTCTAATGATTGTGAATGCGATATATAATCATGACAACTGTTCATGGTATTTCAGGGCTATGCTGACTGCAATTCATCAAAACAACAATAATGATAGAAAGCAGAAGTACAACCAAGATGGTACAGAGAGGACACGTATTCAGAGAAGAAAAACCACTAACCTGACCCCTACAGCATACTGGGCAAAAGAAGATGCTGACTATAGTAAGTGCAAATATTGCAGGTTGTCAAGTGGTAGGGTGATAGTGAGTAGAAAATAGTTAATCAAGTAAATGTACAATGAACGACTGAACATGTGGTGCCTTTTGAAAATAGACCACAAATTAATTTTCACTCTCTCAACCAATTCCATTTTTCCTAAAGTTAGTTAAGTGGTGCAAAATTAAGCATATCAGCACTGCTTTTGAGATATTCGCTCAATTAAAAATAGTTCAAGAATAATGTTGGCTAAGTTTTCAGAATTGGACAGATTTGTAGTATTCATGAAGACATGACTAAGAATTGCCTTTGTACGTCTATAAAGAAGACAACTCTACATGATTCCACAACCCAGGGTGGAGATGCTAGTGTCAATATTGACATACCTCAGATAAAGTCATGTTGTTATGAGCATAGATGATGTGAAAATGAGTGAAGGGTTTATTCTGTTTATTCATTGCACAGTATTCAACACACATTGATTAACTGGTTGATTGGTTTGTCTTATCAGGCTACAGGGATAGGCTTTTTCTCAGCCTTGAAGAGAAGATTATTGAGAAGAGGAAAGTTGTGGTTGCTGCTCCTGCTGCTCCAACCTTAGCTAGTAAGGGGGAGCAGGTCACCAAACAACAAGTTCTTGACCGGCACAAGACAAGGGGTCTTTCGCAAAAGGACCATATCATACCAAGTGGTAGTCAGGAAGCGGAAGGGAGCAGGAGGAAAAGAAAATCCAAAGGGTGAGGTTCTATTCAAAGACATTTTGTACAAATATTATTCTTTTGGATATATTGTTATAAATTGGATCCCTCAATATGTGAATCAGAAGAGAAACACATCATATCATATTTAGTAAGCAGTCACAAACAGGATACCAAATTGATGTTTGAGAGCAAATCTATCGGCTACAATGCTTTATGTATGTCTACGTCATATCGTGTGACACCGTTACAAATGTAATTTATTTTTCTTTGCAGAACATCAAAACAGGATGACACAACCTCAGCGGTTGAAGTGACACAAAAACGTTCAGGTGAGATCAGAATGCATACAAAGTCACTTCCATTAGTTTCCCAGTATCTTAAAAAACAGTAAAAAGCGTCCTTGTTATAACGCTTCAATAAAATGATTAAGAGTTCAGGTAATAATGCAAGCACATGTGTAAGTTGTATGAACGTAGATCTTAGGTAAGACCTCCATCTACACCTCCCAATCCTGAATCTGGGCCATGGTGGTAGACTGCTGTTTTGGTAATGTCTGAGAATTTTGCTAAATAACATCCATTGTCATTTCCTTCAGGCTAATGCAAGCTCGGATTATAGCAATCCCAGATTTCTCATCATGTCCTTTCCTGAGTTCCGAGCAGAGTCAACCAATAATAGTTTGGTAGAACGAATTTGGTTTCGATTTATTCTTGCGGAGTGAGGTCACCGTCATAGGGATAAGCTGCAATAGAATGTAAAGATTTGTTTATTTTCTTACACAGGCAACACTCAACAGAGTGCTGAGGATGATATGTCGATAGATGACACCGAATAGTAAATACAACAGAAGGGACTTTAAATTGAGTGGGCCAGGGAGCAACACTTGACTATAACAATTGCTGCTGATGATACGTATTTTTTTGACATTATAAAGCTATAGGAGATCCCACTTTATTTCTACACAGCAGTGTGACCTAGGTCCTTTTTCTTTGATGTTTTGGTAAACATTAATAATAACAGTAATATATGTGCACGTAAAAGACATCAATATTTGTTGCATCAATACATTACCTCACCCAAGCATAAAGTGCAACAAAGAACAATTACCTTAGATTCTGCTCGGTCATCATATTTTATTTTTGGTGGAGTCTTGCACACACACCACAGTGGCACCATCTGCTTGTATCTGCAAACTCAGCAAGGACCTACGGGTATATAACTCATATGTTAGCTAGTTATATGAAAATTTAAGCTTTTACACATGTATGTAGGCTGAGATTTTGTCACCATGCATTGTGTATCACCATGCATCAGTTGTTCATTATATTTTTTCAAGTACATGTTATTCCGCAATACATTTAGCATTCTGCTGACGGCGGATACGGCCAGCAATTGACGAGATCTATAATAGGCCTGCTGCTATATTTGGAATCAGCAATTGTGTTCATGATGATGATGTGATAAAAAATCTATCTAATTAATGTTTCACAGTATTGTCTCCAACCGATAGGCCTATGCTACATCAAGTTGATGAAGATACAAAATTTCCAGCAATGAAATAGGGAGGGGTATTTCATTGATTCCAGTAAGCCTATAAAGTATCAATGTAAAAGTCCTGCAAGTGCAAGTAAAATAATTGGGTGGACAGTAGAGTATAACCTAGGTATAATAGAAGGAGTATAGATGATAGTGATAGAAATTACAGCTGAATAGCAGATGATAGCTAGGTAGACAGGTAAGTAACAAGCAACAAATTCATTATCATTGAAATAAAAATATTAATCATATGAGAGACATTTAGGCATGGTTTGTGGTAAGGGTATGATGCTATGATTGACAACAAAAAACATACCCAGCCCACCAAACCACATGCCTAACTGCCTATAAGAGGCCTGACTGAGTGGTTGTATTGTAATGCTTCTTCTAACAATGAAATAAATTTATCAATTTTAGTTCATTGCTAAAAGTACTCTAGCATAAGTAGGTTGCTCAGAGCAATGTAACAGTAGTATTTCATGGTACTGTCAGACTCTTCATTGTATTGACAAGCCTGTGTAGACAGGCTTACTGAGTCTGACTCTGACAGAGAGAGTGAGAGCAAGCAATGAACTTCATCATTGGTTGGAGCAAGACAACTAAAAAGTCAGTCAGTGTGTCAAAATTGAAGTTTAGTAATAGGCAAAACCAATTGCTGGACATGCTCAAGTTGACACTACTTACAGATTCATATGAAGATGCCATCCTGTCTCTTCTGTATGAGGAAGACACAAATTATCAGGTCAATACTATACT
>ERZ1740060.993-NODE-993-length-11220-cov-5.855979_pt1 | contig 11220 bp, 7 predicted proteins | sample MGYA00581743_ERZ1740060 | MGnify/ENA primary metagenome ERZ1740060 (study PRJEB43018, sample SAMN04849235) | marine metagenome | isolation source: floating plastic debris | place: Pacific Ocean | collected 2008-08-27 | study: EMG produced TPA metagenomics assembly...
CCTGGGGGCCACGCGCCAGATCGACAGCGCCACAGCGGTGGTCACGATCGGGGCTCCTTTTGATCCGGGGCATGTGACGCACAACTTCGAAGGCGCGCTGGACCAGATCGAAACGGACGGGTCTGCAGAAGTGATGCTTGGGGGCCGTCGAATTCGCATCGGAAAGGATTTCGTGGAAAATGCGCGTGCGGAAACGCTGCAAGAAGAGATTTCCGGCTTGCGCCGGGCTTTGCTGATTTTGCATGCGCCCAGAGACACCACCGTCGGGATAGAGAACGCGGGTGAAATCTTTACCCGCGCGAAACACCCCAAGAGCTTTGTCACACTGGAAGGCGCCGACCACCTGATAACCGACCCCGTTGATGCAGAGTATACAGCGGACGTGATCGCAACCTGGGTGCAGCGCTACATCGATATGCCAATGTCCGCCCCACCTCCCGGGGCCCCGGAAGGCATTGTTCGCGTGTCCGAGGCCGATCCGAACGGGTTTGCCCAGGACATCAGCTCCGGGCCGGCACACCATCTTCTTGCTGACGAGCCGGTTGCTTATGGTGGCACCAATCTTGGCCCATCTCCTTATGGCTTGTTATCTGCCGCGCTGGGTGCGTGCACATCGATGACAATCCGCATGTATGCGCGTCGAAAAGGATGGCCGCTTGTATCCGTCCATGTGGATGTGAGCCACGACAAGGTCCACGCACAGGATGCGGCCATTGCGGAAAATGCAAAAGCCGACACGTTCACGCGCGTGATACGCCTTGAAGGCGCATTGAGCCAGGACCAGCGTCAGCGCCTGATTGAGATCGCGGATAAATGTCCGGTGCACAAGACACTGGAAAAAGGGGCCCATGTGGTCACGTCTGTCCGGGAGGCCTCCGGCACCATATCCGCCTAGACCCGCGTCCTACGCCGATTTGGCAAAGTGCTCGATCATCGCTGTGAGGTCTTCAGGCGGTGTATCTGGTCGCACATAAGCCCGGGCGTTCGGGGAGAGCGCGAAAATCGATCCATCGGCGAAGAAGCCCGTGTTGTTGACGAATATCACAGGTGTGTCTGGATGCTGGGCGCGAACGGCATCGCTGATCAGAAATGCGGACCCCCCGCGCAACAGAACGTTCACGACGACGACGTCGAATAGAGAAGTTTGCAGCGTCTGCATGGCAGAGTGTTGGTCATGTCGCAACACGACCCGGTTCCCGGACCGCTCCAGATGCCGGCTCCAAAGCTCACCCAGAGCCTTGTCATTTTCCACGATCAGAACGTCGAAACCACTCAATCTGATCTTCCCGTATAAAAGCCCGCACCCGTTCCGACAGAGCTTAGCATCAAAACCGGCGATTTGCGCATAGCTCAAATGCGGCCCTTCGCATTTACGCATGATACCGCTTGTCATCGTTTTGTATCTGCGCTTCAAAAGCAGGCATGAAATGACGCAGACAAGGTGTTTTTCTTTCTACGACCCACCGCTTACGAGGTGTGAGTTTCTCCGGATCCGAGGCCGACGTGGATGTCCCAACCATCGACCACAGCAAATCGAGACCATGGCGGAGGGCTCGATGCTGCTGTTGCACAATATGGTGGAGAAAAGTCAGCCTGGATTGACCTGTCAACCGGGATCAATCCGGTGCCCTATCCTCTCCCGGACCTCGCGCCGGACATCTGGACCAGCTTGCCTGATGCGGATGCAAACGCTCGCTTGCACAGCGCAGCCCGCGCTGCGTGGGGGGTACCGGGCGATGCGGATATTCTCGCGGCCCCTGGCGCCTCTGCATTGATCGCGCGTCTTCCTGGTCTGGCAGCGCGTGGCGCTGTCCATATACCTGGCCCCACCTATAACGAACATGCCGCCGCCTTTGCCTCGCAGGGGTGGGACGTGCACGCAGACCCGCCAGAGGCGATATCGGCCCGGGTCATTGTGCATCCCAATAATCCGACAGGGCGCTGGTACACGGAGACCGACCTGGATGCACCGCTGACCGTGATTGACGAAAGCTTCGCCGATGTTGCTCCGGACCGGTCCCTTGTCCGCCATGCCGGCCGTTCCGGAACGCTCGTTCTGAAAAGCTTCGGGAAGTTCTGGGGTCTCGCGGGCCTGCGGTTAGGATTCGCCATCGGGCCGGTGGACATGATTGCGCGATTAAGAGAACGGCTTGGCCCCTGGCCCGTCTCAGGCCCGGCGTTGCGTATTGGAGCAACGGCATTGGCAGATGAAGAATGGGCGCGGAACACGCGCGTTCGGCTGAATGAGGACGCGGCCCGCCTTGACGCCCTGATGCATCAGCGGGGCGCCTCCTGCATCGGGGGAACATCGCTGTTTCGTCTCTATGAGGTAACCGACGCTGCCGACTGGCAGTCGCGCCTTGCCCTTCAACACATCTGGAGCCGCGTTTTCCCCTATTCGCGCAGCTGGCTTCGCCTCGGCCTTCCGGCATCCCATAACTGGACGCGCCTGGAGGAGGCGATATGAGCTCGGCGCTCATTTTAGTGCTGGCCATGGCGCTGGACGCTGTTGCGGGCGAGCCCCGCTTTCTCTGGTCCCGGGTGCCCCATCCGGCGGTCCTGCGCGGTCGTATTGTTGCGTGGGGCGACAAGTCGCTGAATACGGGGTCTGTCCCGCGTCTGAGCGGCGTCGTTTTTCTCGCAGGTCTGGTTTTCCTGGCTGGCCTTGCCGGTATCCTTCTCCAGACGCTCGGCGGTCTTGTGGAGATTTTGATCGTTGCCATTCTGCTCGCTCATCGTTCCGTGGTGGATCATGTCCGCGCCGTTGCGCGGGATCTGCGCCTGTCCGTCGGCGATGGGCGCAGGGCGGTCGCGATGATCGTGGGTCGTGATACCGCCGGGATGGACCGCCCCGAAGTCGCGCGCGCCGCCATCGAAAGCGCCGCAGAGAATTTTAGCGATGGTGTCATCGCACCGGCATTCTGGTTCCTGATCGCCGGACTGCCCGGGATCATCATCTACAAGGCCGTCAACACGGCCGACAGCATGGTTGGGTATCTGACACCTCGGCACGCCGAGTTCGGCTGGGCATCTGCCCGTCTCGATGATCTGCTCAACTGGATTCCTGCCCGTCTGACAGCCCTGCTGCTCGCTTTGACCGGTGGGCAAATGAGCGCGTGGCAGAGCATATCCACAGATGCCCGGTTGCATCGCTCGCCCAATGCAGGTTGGCCCGAGGCCGTGCTGGCGCGCAGTCTTGATGTCGCCCTGGCCGGACCGCGTTCCTATGAGGGAGAACGAAGAGAGTATCCCTTTGTCCATGCCTCTGGGCAGCAAGATATCGGACCAGCCGAGATCGATCGCGCCACCCAAGCGTTGTGGCGCAGTTGGTTCGTGGCCCTGGGCCTCTGCGCATTTGTCGCTCTTTTGGCGGACTGACATGCCGCCAGACCCAACCGAGATTTTCCTTGCCACACTACCCGGTTTGGAGCGAACCCTCGCCGCAGAAGCGAACGAGCTGGGGTTTTCCAATGTCCGCGAAGGCGCCGGAGGCGTGACAATGACCGGGGGCTGGACCGAAGTGCGGCGCGCCAATCTTCATCTCCGCTGTGCCAGCCGGGTTCTGGCCCGGATCGGCGGATTTCGCGCGATGCACCCGGCGCAGCTGCACAAGCGGTCGCGCAAGTTCGACTGGGCTGCCTATCTCCGGCCCGATGTGCCCCTTCGGATCGAGGCAACCTGTCGGAAATCCAGGATCTATCATGCCGGTGCCGCCGCAAGTCGGGTCGAGCGTGCGATCAGCGAAACGCTTGGCGCGCCAGTTCAGAAAGATGCAGAACTCCGCCTTCTGGTTCGCATCGAAGATGACATGTGCACATTTTCACTGGACACGTCCGGTGCCCCGTTGCATCAGCGAGGACACAAAGAGGCGGTGGGCAAAGCCCCGCTGCGCGAGACAATGGCGGCCGCGTTTCTACGCGAGGCTGGATTCGACGGCACGGAGCCCGTCTTGGATCCGATGTGCGGGTCGGGCACCTTTGTCCTTGAGGCCGCGGAGATCGCGACGGGTCTGGCACCGGGTCGAAGCCGGTCTTTTGCATTTGAAGGGCTTGTGGGCTTTGAGACAAAGGACACGGAAAACTCCGTTTCCCAAAGTGCAGACGTCTCCGATTTAGCCTTCCACGGCAGCGATCGCGATGCTGGCGCCGTCACGTCCGCGCGCGCCAATGCAGAACGTGCTGGGCTTTCAGAACTCTGTCGCTTTGAACGGCGCGCCATCTCCGATCTGACAAGACCGGACGGACCGGCAGGGCTGATTATGGTCAACCCGCCCTATGGCGCGCGCATCGGGAACAAGCGTGCGCTCTTTGGTTTGTATGGCGCCCTTGGCAAAACACTGCACACTCAGTTTAGCGGCTGGCGCGTGGGTCTTGTCACCTCGGACAACAGCCTCGCTCATGCCACCGGTTTACCCTGGCGTCCCCCGGGCCCGTACGTCGCGCATGGCGGCCTGAAAGTAAGGCTGTGGCAAACCGATCCGCTCCCCTGACTTCATCTTGCTGAAAATACTCATATCCCGCCGGCAATCCTAATATCCGCCAGGCTGCAAGGGGTCACGCCACCATCTGTTCGGCCCGGCGCAGATCGACCGAGACAAGTTGACTCACGCCCTGCTCCGCCATGGTCACGCCGAAAAGCCGGTCCATACGGCTCATGGTAACGGCATGGTGCGTGATGATGAGAAAACGTGTATCGGTCCGGCGACACATCTCATCCAGCAGGTCGCAGAACCGCCCGACATTCGCGTCATCAAGCGGTGCGTCGACCTCATCAAGAACACAAATCGGTGCAGGATTGGCGAGAAAGACCGCGAAGATCAGGGCCATCGCCGTCAGCGTCTGCTCACCCCCAGACAGGAGCGTCAGAGTGGACAGCTTCTTCCCGGGTGGCTGGCACATGATCTCCAGCCCGGCTTCCAGCGGATCGTCGCTTTCGACCATGACCAGATTGGCCTCGCCACCGCCGAAGAGGTGCTTGAACAGGTTCGAAAAGTTCTTGTCTACCTGTTCGAACGCCGTCAGAAGCCGCTCGCGCCCTTCGCGGTTGAGCGAAGAGATACCGCCGCGCAGCGTACCGATCGCTTCTTCCAGATCAGCTTTCTCCGAGGCGAGCGCTGAATGCTCTTCTTCGACGGAACGCGAGTCTTCTTCGGCCCGCAGATTGACCGCGCCCAGCGCATCCCGCTGGCGTTTCAGCCGATTGACCTCGGCCTCGATCCGATCGGCCTCGGGCAAAGTGTCGGGATCGCCTTCGAGGCTTTCCAGCAAAGCGACCGGCGTCATCTCGAGGTCTTCCGCAATTCGAGCCTCGGCCATATCCCGCGCTGATTTGGCTGCTTCGGCCACCGCATCCGCCCGCGCGCGCGCCTCTCGGGCGTCGGAGGCCACGCGCTCGGCATCCCGTTCCGCGCCGGACGCATCTCTCGCGACGCCCTCTGCTTTGGCAAGCATGTCATCGGCTTCTGCGCCGCGTTTCTCGGCTTGCCTGATATCCTCAGCCAAGGCGTCGACCTGCGTCTCAAGCTGTTCCGGACGGCCCACCGCTTCGCGCAGCTCTTCGACAATCTGATCACGACGCGTCTCGAGTTCGGCTGCCCGGACACCGGCCACATCAAGACGGTTGCGCCACCGCTCCAACTCCTGATCAACCTCGTCGGATCGCGCCACTCTGGCCACTTCGTCCCGACGCAGATCCTCCATGGTGGCACGCTTGGCAATCATGGCCAGCCGCGTCGCCTCGACCGTGGTGCGCAGCTGTTCCACCGCATCGCGGGCGGCCTCCAGATCCGACAGATCGCCCAGCGCAGCCTCGGCTGCCTTCAACGCGGTTCGCGCGGAAAGGGTTTCTTCCTCGTGACGGTTCACCGCAAGATCAAGAGCGGTTCGTTTGGACTCCGCGAGATCCAGGTCCGCCTCCGCCCGGGAAAGGGCGCGCGCCGCTTCCGTCATGGCGACATCCGCCGCTCTTCGCGCCGCGCGCGCGGCGGTGTCCGCCTCTGTCAGTTGCGCAAGCCGCTGCTTCAGGGCTTCGTGCGCCTGAACCGCACCTTCCGCTCGGGCCGTGGCGTGCGCCGCCTGCTGTTTGAGGTGCTCCAACCGGTTCTGTTGAGCGAGCCGCAATGCCGTGGCAGACGGTGCATCCTCGGCCCAGGCGCGGTAGCCGTCCCAACGCCAAAGGTCGCCCTCGAGACTGACAAGCCGCTGACCCGGTTTGAGATCGGCCTGCAGGCGCGCGCCCATGTCCGGCTCGACGCAGCCGATCTGGGTCAGACGTCTCTCCAGAACAGACGGCGCGTTGACAAATTCCGACAGCGCAGTCGCCCCTACAGGCAATGCCGCCGGCGTGTCATAGGGTTTCAGCTGAACCCAACCCGTCGGTCCGTCGGCATCAGCTTCGGGTGTGCGCAAATCATCATCCAGCGCTGCGCCTAGCGCTTTTTCGTATCCTGCGGTGACCTGAACCCGGTCCAGCAATTGGCCGTCTTCGACGGTGTCGCGTTCCAACAGGCGCATCAAGGCCGACGTCTCCGCAGACAGTGCGTTCAACTCGCCTTCCGCTTCAGAGCGTTCCGCGCGCGCATCGGCTTCCCGCGATTGCGCGTCTGTGCGCGCATCGTCGGCCTCTTGCAAGGCCGTCTCTGCCTCACTGGCCAAACGCCTTGCGTCTTCTTCGTTGCGCCGCGCACCGCTCTGCCTGTCCCTGAGATTTTCCAAGATACTGTCGGCTTCTTCAGCCGCCGACCGAGCCCGTTTCGCGGCATCCTGCGCCGTTTGAAGACTGCGGGCATGATCCTCGACAAGCCTCTGCGCCGATTGATGCCTTGCGGCCAGACGCGCGGCATCCTCTGTCAGGGTGGACAACTCAGACTCGCGAAGCTGGAGCAATTCGGCGGCTTCATGCGCCTCATTTGACGCAGCATCCAGTTTTTCCGCATATCCATCTCCTGCCGCAGAGAGCTCCAGGCGTTCGGCATCCAAGGCGGCAATCGTATCACCGGCATCGCTTTTGAGCGTCTCCTCGCGTGTGGCGTCCTGCTCGATCTGCGCTTGCTGGCCCGTCAAACGTTCGATCCGGCTGTGTTCAGCCTGAACCTCCTGCCGAAGTGCGTCCCGCTTGGCCGTCAGGCGCTGGACCAATGCCGCTGCGATCGCCTGTTCCTCTCTCAGGGGTGGTAATGCTTCCTCGGCTCTCACGCGAAGACCCGCAGCTTCCTGAACACCACGTTCTGCCGAACCTGCTTCCTTCACGCGATCTGTCAGGTCCGCGTCGGCCTGCGCCTTGGCAACATCGGCTTCCTTCCAACGGCGGTACAACAGGGCCCCCTCGGCCTGACGGAGTTCTTCGCCAATTTGCCGATATCGGGCCGCCTGCCGCGCCTGACGGGCGAGTTGCGCCAGTTGAGCGGCCAATTGCTCCAGAACATCGTCGAGCCGGGCCAGATTTGTCTCAGCCCCTTTGAGTTTCAGTTCCGCCTCGTGGCGGCGTTGATACAGCCCGGAGATTCCCGCCGCTTCTTCCAAAATGCGACGCCGCGCCGTTGGTTTGGCATTCACCAGTTCCATAATCTGACCCTGACGCACAAGCGCGGGGGAATGGGCGCCGGTGGACGCATCTGCAAAAAGCATCTGAACATCGCGTGCGCGCACGTCTTTGCCATTGCCCTTGTAGGCACTACCGACATCACGGGTGATCCGACGCACGATGTCGATCTGATCCGCGTCGTTGAATCCCTGCGGAGCCAGCCGCTCGGAATTGTCGAGCTGAATACTGACTTCTGCGAAGCCGCGAGCCGGGCGCGTCGCAGCGCCCGAAAAAATCACATCTTCCATGCCAGAGCCCCGCATCGAGGTCGGGCGATTTTCGCCCATGACCCAACGCAGTGCTTCCAGCAGGTTGGATTTCCCGCAGCCGTTCGGCCCCACCACCCCGGTCAAACCGTCCGATATCAGAAGATCGGTCGGATCGACGAAGCTTTTGAATCCGGTGAGCCTGAGTTTGTTGAACTGCACGAGCGCGTATGACCTTTCAAAACACTTGGGCACAAGACGGGACCCGAAACGTCGGATCAACCGATTCCTGCCAGCCCTAATCAGAAGCTTCCACCTGCCCTATGTCAACAGATAACCCCATCATGTGGCTCAAATACTGAATAACTATACAATATATTGTTAATGCCGTTGGGAGATGAAACTCTGAATGGCGCGAAAGCCCGTCGGCTTGTCGTAATCGGCCTTGACCGATTTCCCCCGCAGTTTCATACCGATGCCAACAGGGTCCGTTGAGATTTCAAGACGGTCGGGTTCCAACTGGCGAAGACATAAAGAGCATGCCCAAGACGTTTGGGCCAAACGATCCTCTGCGTTACGCGACGATCCTCGCTCCAGGCCAATCTCCAAATGGGACGAGATCATCGATTGAAAGACCCCGACGGACCTAAAACCAGATCTTTAATGCGGAGATTCCGATGCGTGCCAAAATCCCAGCGACCGTTGTGACCGGCTTTCTCGGTGCCGGTAAGACCACCCTGATCCGGCATATGCTGGAGAATGCTGACGGGCGTCGAATCGCTCTTATCATCAACGAGTTCGGCGACCTGGGTGTCGATGGGGGTATCCTCAAAGGCTGTGGGATCGAAAATTGCACCGAGGACGATGTGATGGAGCTGTCGAATGGCTGCATCTGCTGCACGGTGGCAGAGGACTTTATTCCGACGCTGGAGACGCTGCTGGCGCGCGACGTCCCTCCGGATCATATCGTGATCGAAACGTCGGGTCTGGCTCTGCCGCAACCGCTGGTGCGCGCCTTCAACTGGCCGGAAGTGTCCACGCGGGTGACCGTGGACGGCGTGATCACCGTTGTGGATGGGAAAGCCGTCACAGAGGGCCGGTTTGCCCATGATATCGCTGCGGTAGAGGCACAGCGCGCGCAAGACGAGAACCTGGATCACGAAACGCCGCTTTCCGAACTTTTCGATGATCAGGTGGCCTGTGCGGACATGATCGTGGTCAATAAATCAGACCTGCTGGAAGACATGCAGGCCGATACGCTCGTAGGTGATTTGCGCTCGTCGTCGCGCGAAGGCGTTCAGGTTCTGAAATCGACTATGGGGGCGCTGCCTCTGGATGTGTTGCTGGGACAGAATGTCGGAGCCGAGGCAGATATGGCGGCCCGCCACGAGGTACACCACCATCACGACGACGATCATCACGAACATGATCACGCCCACCAAGATGAGGACCACCACCATCATCATCACCATGATCACGATCACGACGCGTTCGAGAGTTTTGTCGTCACCCGACCCGAAATAACCGATCCGGATGCGTTCGCGCGCCGGGTCTCAGAAATCATCCGTGATCATGATATATTGCGGCTCAAGGGTTTTGCGGCCGTTACCGGCAAACCCATGCGCCTGACCTTGCAAGCCGTCGGACCACGTGTCGACACGTATTTTGACAAGCCCTTCGCGGCCGAAGACCTGCGTCAAACCCGCCTCGTGGTGATCGGTCAGACCGGGATGGACCGCGCCGCGATCGAAGCAGCGCTGGCAGCCTGAGACTGAAACGTGGTGATTGTCGAGCCAGCGAATCCACGAGATGACGGACCGCTCGCCTTGCTGGAGGCGAGCCACGCTCTGATGCGCGCGATGTTTCCGCCCGAGGAGAACTATTTTCTCGAGGTGGATGCACTCTGTGGCGATGACATCCGCTTTTTCGCGGCACGAGAGGATCGGCAGACGCTCGGCGTCGGGGCACTTGCGATCATGCATGAATATGGAGAGGTCAAATCCATGTTCACTGCCCCTGAGGCACGGGGCAAGGGGGTGGCAGCGGCCCTTCTGCGTCAGATCGAAGACGCCGCACGCGACGAGGGTATCGATACGCTTCGCCTCGAAACCGGGGACCCGCTGGACGCCGCGGTACGGCTTTACGAACGCTTCGGATTTCGCCGATGTGGCATTTTTGGTGAATACACGCCAAACAGCTCCAGCGTTTACATGGAAAAGACGTTGCGCTGAGCAGCGCAGCGATCAGAGGCAGACCTGAGAGCCATGCATCTTCTTGCCGCCACTCCCGGTTCAATCGATGACGGAAAAGAGCCGGTCGATCTGCAACAGACGCCGGCCGATATTGTCTTCCTGTCCGCCGCCGATACGGAACTGGCCGCCTTGGCCGAGGCCCGCTCAGAGATGGCGCAGCCGCCCGGTTTGCGGTTGGCCAATCTACTGCATCTCCGGCATCCGATGTCTGTTGATCTGCACATTGATACCTGCGCCATTGGCGCGCGTCTGGTCATCGCGCGTGTTCTGGGCGGCATGGGCTACTGGACATACGGGGTGCAGCAATACGCCGCCCGGCTGCATGAGGCGGGCGTACCGCTCGTCCTTCTTCCCGGCGATGACAAACCTGATCCAGAGCTTCGCGGTCTGTCGACCGTAAGCGATGGGGATTACGACGCGCTTTGGTCCTATCTGACCGAAGGCGGTCCGGCAAATGCCACCCGCTTCCTGTCCTATGCGAACGCCATGATCACGAACGGGTCGCGCCCACCGGGGGCGGCACCGCTCTTGCGCGCGGGCGTGTATTGGCCTGGCGCGGGCGTGGCCGATCTGGAAACGGCGCAGGCCAATTGGACGGCGGGCCAGCCTGTGGTTCCGGTCGTCTTTTACCGGGCTCTGGTACAGGGCGCGGGCCTCAACCCGATCAACCGCCTGACCCGAAGCCTCGCACGCGCCGGGCTCAATCCTTTGCCGATCTTTGTGGCCTCGCTCAAGGATCCGGTCTCCGCCGCGACACTTGAACAGCTCTTCTCTGCCGCGCCCCCGGCCGTGATTCTCAATGCGACCGCCTTTGCAGTGGGATCACCGCATGCGGGCGATCCCGGCACTTCAAATCCGCTGAGCCATACAAGTGCCAACGCAGCCCCTGTTTTTCAGATCGTTCTGTCAGGCGGGACCGAAGAGGTCTGGGCCGGGGGACTGTCTGGACTGAGCGCACGGGATATCGCCATGAACGTGGCTTTGCCCGAGGTCGATGGGCGCATTCTGTCGCGCGCCGTCAGCTTCAAAGGCGAGGCGTTTTTCGATGAGGCCACGCAATGCCCCATCGCCACCTATCGCGCCCAAGGCGACCGGGTGGATTTCGTGTCCAAACTCACCTTGAACTGGGCGCGTCTGCGCGCAACCTCTGAGGCTGATCGCAAAGTGGCGCTGATTCTGGC
>ERZ1740060.994-NODE-994-length-11208-cov-3.986551_pt1 | contig 11208 bp, 10 predicted proteins | sample MGYA00581743_ERZ1740060 | MGnify/ENA primary metagenome ERZ1740060 (study PRJEB43018, sample SAMN04849235) | marine metagenome | isolation source: floating plastic debris | place: Pacific Ocean | collected 2008-08-27 | study: EMG produced TPA metagenomics assembly...
AACAATACCAGCCGATTTACCACAAAAACATATGCGGATTCAGTTCCAAGATAAAGTTAGTTTGAGTTCTAGTTTTATCCGCTGGATTGAAAAGTTAACGGAACCAGATATTGAAAAGAGATTTAGCAGTGCTTCTCTAGCATTAGAAGCTTTAAACGGTCATCTTACTATTAATTCACTTGCTCAAATTACTCAGACACAGGGTAGTCCGATAAAACTAAATAAATCCGATAATTATTTAGAAATAGAAATACAACCACGAGGATATAAATTCGATGATGTATTTATAATGATATTTTGCATCGTATGGCTTATCTTATTTATTACTATGATAATTCCATCGAGTTCAATATTATTTTGGATATTCGGTTTATATTTTGTAAATCTGTATTTATTTGCAAGCTACGGAAAAATATTTATTCAATTTAATAAAACCGACTTTCTAGTTAAGTGGAAACTATTTAATTTCAGTTATGAAAGGATAGGTAAAACCTCAACTATCAATAATATTGGCAGCTGTCCTAGTTCCTTTGAAATAAATAACCAAAAAATTAAAAAGATTTCTATACATGCTAAAACAGAAGAATATAGCTTTGGTGCATTTCTCACTGATGTTGAAAGAAAATGGTTAATTAAAGAAATTACAGATTGGTTAGATACTTAAATCAAAGGTAATAAACGAAAATATCATAAATTTTCAATGTCAACACTCAATCTAATTTGATGTTGTGTCAATTTATAATAAATAATTTTAGAAAAACAACTTATGTTAGAACCAGAAAAAATATTACAAAAACGATATCAGTTAAAAGAAAAATTAGCTCAAAATGCAGGTCGTCAAACTTGGTTAGCGGAAGATATATCAATTCAACCACCAGAAACAGTAATCCTTAAATTTTTGTCGTTTGGTGAAAATTTTCAATGGCAAGATTTGAAATTATTTGAACGAGAAGCGGATATTCTCAAACAGCTTTCTCATCCAAGGATTCCTAAATATCGCGACTACTTTTCTCTTGAGGATAGGAATCACTAGTTTGCTTTAGTTGAAGAATATATTCCCGGTGATTCATTAAAACAATTAGTTGAAACTAAAAAGAGATTTACTGAAGAAGAATTACGAAAAATCGGTTCGGAAGTATTAGATATTCTCTGTTATTTACATACACTCAATCCCCAAGTTATTCATCGGGATATTAAACCCAGTAACTTAATTATTGGAGAAGACAAAAAAGTTTATTTAATCGACTTTGGAGCAGTTCAAGATAGTGTCGCAGCCCAAGGAGCGACTTTTACAGTTGTCGGAACTTACGGTTACGCACCAATAGAACAATTTGGTGGTCGAACAGTTCCAGCTTCCGATTTATATGCTTTGGGAGCAACATTAATTCATCTTGTGACAGGAACAATACCAGCCGATTTACCACAAAAAAAGATGAGGATTCAGTTTCGAGATAAAGTTAGCTTGAGCGATGGTTTTATAAATTGGATTGAAAAGTTAACCGAACCGGATATTGATGATAGATTTAGTACTGCTAAGGAAGCATTAGAAGCTTTGAAAAGCCATCTTATTTTAAATGCTGCTGTTACTCTTTATCCATCACCAAATAGCCGAGTTATAGTCCATAAATCTGACGAGTCATTGGAAATTTTGGTACATGGAATTACATTGACAAAGATTTTTATGTGCTTTGTTAGTTTTTTATTCTCCGTATTTCTTATGTTTTTACCACCAATTGGTTTTGTATTATCAATATTATGTTTTTGTTTAAGTCTTGCTATATTTATTTCAACACTTTCAAATATTTGTCTTAGACTAAATAAAAACTTTTTTTTAATAAAATCTAAATCGACCTTTCCTAATTACTTTAACTCACGTAAAGTAGGTAAAACTTCACAAATTAATTCTATTGAAAAGGATTATTTGCAGGTTAATAACAGAAAAATACCCGTATTGAAGATAGAAGCTGGTTCTGAAGAATATATTTTTAATGACAATTTAAATGAAGCGGAAATATTAGCTAATATTATAAATATTGATTCAAAATCTCTTCCCACTCATCATCACTAAAACCCTTTTCTTCAAAATCAATTCTAAAACAATCTTTAGCAGCATCAATCAAAACTGCAATAATTCTTTCAATTTCTAAATCTTCCCCAATCACAACCTTATCTAATAATTCTTCACCAAAAACCTTTTTAAATAACTCCCTATCCGATTTCAAGCGCATCGAACCATGTTGCAAAATTACATTACCACGTCTCAACTGAGCGCTACCAATTAACTTACTTCCATCAACCGTTACCAAATCCGCACCAGTCGCAGTACCGAAACAGTTAGGATTATTTATATAACCCCTCCCAGCAGTACCATAATGCAAATTAACACCTAAATTACTCCATCCTTGAATCAAAAAATCGCATATTTTTTTATAAGCTTCCATACGACTTCCAGACAAACCAGAAGTTATTACAGCATAAGTTAAATCATTATCGTGTAAAACTGCTCGTCCCCCAGTCGGACGATGTATCAAATCTATTTTTTTATTTTTCCAGATTAAATTTTGCCAATCCTCCGGGTATTTTCGCTGATGATAACCAAGAGAAATAGCCGAAGGAGACCAAGAATAAAAACGTAAAACAGGCGGATATTTTCCCGATTGATGCTGTTTTAATAACCATTCATCAATCTTCATTTGTAATTTACCATCCGCTTCTAAAAACGGAATTAATCGCCAAATTTGAGGAGTCAAAGTTTATTTGTTAGTTGTTAATTTTTAGTAAAATGGTGCGTTACCGCGTTAGCGTAACGCACCTTACTATAATGATAATCACAAAGCAACCGGTTACCTAAATCTTGATAACTGCTCACTGTTGACTGTTGACTGATATCTATTACTTACCATATTTGGATTGCAAATCTTCGTCATTATCATCTGCGATTGTTGCAACAATGGTAATTAGACGAGAAACTTCCGCAGCAGATAAGTCTTCTAAAGTCCGCTTGGATATAACTACTACTTGGTCTTCAATTATACCGAAACGTGCTTCCAAGGTAGCTGAACAATTCATTTGCAAAAGATACTTCATCATGTTGGTTTCGTCTTTTGCAGGTAGCTTCAGTACCGAAGACCAAACCGTTATCATATCTTCATCGCTTGTCCCCGTTAGCTGGACAAACACTTCCACGCTACCGTACTTGAACTTCCACAAATAAGCACCATCAGCAGGATGACTTACCATAGCGCTATTGTTTTCATCCAGCGTACCGATAACGTTTTCAATCACTTCAATATGATTAATGCTTTGTGTTTCCGTCATTACATCATTCATTAGTTCGTTGCTCTCTGAATCGGGTTGGTAAGATGTCATACAAATTGTGCCTCAAGATGATGATTATTCACACCTACTTTATACACAATTAAAGGGAGTGAGGAGTTAGGAGTTATAAATTGCTGAAAGCTATCTCTCTCATCTCCCTATTCAAAGTTACTCACAAAAAAAATTTGGGAATACTGATTATATATATTACTCGATATCATCAGTATGAGTTATTGCCTAAATCCCCGTTGCGAAAACCCTCAAAATACTAACGATAGTCAGTTTTGCTTGAGTTGTGGTACAAAACTACTTTTAAAACAATGCTATCGTGCTATAAAACCAATCGGACAAGGTGGTTTTGGTCGAACTCTTTTAGCTGTTGACGAAAGCAAACCTTTGAAAACACCCTGTGTAATTAAACAATTTCTATTGACCGCTCAAGGTACCGATAATACTCAAAAAGCTGCTGAACTATTTGAACAGGAAGCTTTAAGATTAGATGAATTAGGCAAACACAATCAAATTCCCAATTTATTAGACTATCTAATTCAAGAAGAACATCAATATTTAGTACAAGAATATATTGATGGATACGATTTATCAGAAATATTAAAAGAGCAAGGTGTTTTTAAAGAAGAGCAAATTTGGGAATTATTAAATAGTTTATTACCCGTACTCGAATTTATTCACAGTCGTGACGTTATTCATCGAGATATTAAACCAGAAAATATCATTCGTAGTCGAGACGGAAAGCTTTATTTAGTAGACTTTGGTGCAGCAAAAGTTGTTACCGGAACCGCTATTTTACAAACGGGAACCAGCATCGGAACTCCCGAATTTGTCGCACCAGAACAGTCAAGAGGAAAAGCTATTTATAGCAGCGATTTGTATAGTTTGGGAACTACCTGCATTTATTTATTAACCGGGGTTTCTCCCTTTGAGTTATTTGATATTTCTGAATATAAGTGGGTGTGGAGACAGTATTTAGTTGATAATTCAGTTAGTGACGAATTAAGCAATATTTTAGATAAACTGATTGAAAATGCTACTAGTCGTCGCTATCAATCGGTAGGGGAAATACTAAAAGATGTCAATCATCAAAAGATATTGAATTTTAATAATAATCAATCTGTAAGTTATTCTAATGTAGAAAAAAAGTCAATTTCGACAACAGTTAAGCAGTTAAAAAATATGTATTGGCAATGCGTTAATACTTTAACTGCTGAGACTACCTTAATTAATTCTATTGCGATTAATCCCGATGGTAAAATCCTTGCTAGTGGTAGCTATTGTTGGAGTGTAAAACTGTGGAATATAAAAACTGGTAAATTACTTCAAACTATTAACTATGATTACCCAATCAACGCTGTTACTTTTAGTCCTAATAAGTCGATTTTAGCTATTGCTGATTCAGGTAACTTTATCCGACTTTGGGATGTAAATTCTAGTAAAACAATTATAAAACTAAAAGCACATAAGGGTTTATTCACAGGAATTAATTGCTTAGCTTTTAGCCCGGATAGTCGAATTATTGCTAGCGGTGGGGGTGATAAAACAGTAAAGCTGTGGGATATTAATACAGGTTCGGAAATTCGTACTCTAAAAGCTCATAAAAAATCAGTTAATAGCGTTGTTATCAGCCCAAATGGAAAATTTCTTGCTAGCGGTAGTGCTGATAAAACAGTTATAATTTGGGATTTAAACACTGGTAAAATCCTTACTTCTTTTAATACAAATGCTAAAGTAAATTCTGTAGATTTTAGTCCGAATGGAAAAATTATTGCAACAGGTGGGGAAAACTTTTTTATCAAGCTTTGGGAAGTAATTACCGGAAAAGAAATTTTTACCCTTAATTCCGAATACTGGGTTAAATACGTTACTTTTAGCCCAAACGGCGAGATTCTTGCTACTAGCAGTTATAGCAATGATATTAAATTGTGGGACATAAATACAAAAGAAGAAATATATACTTTAAAAGGTCATTCAGATAAAGTTAATTCCCTTGTCTTTAGCCCCGATGGACAATCTTTATTCAGTGGTAGCAACGATAATACAATTAAAATTTGGCAATGTAAATGATTTTATATCTACGTTAGTCTCCCCAAGAAAGCCACTCCCTTGCAGCTTTCTCCGCAGCTTCAGGGGTATAGTAAAGTTTTCTCTCACCGAAAACTTCTCCAGCAGAACTTATCACTCTAAATTGCCATTCCATTGCTTCAGTGTGAAAAACCAATAACGTTAGATTTTCAAAGCCAACAACTAGATGAACGATTGTTTTGTTCATGATATTGAATTGGGAATTTGGCAGTGCATTGCAATACTTCAATTACAGACCTTTTTTATACACCTCTGGGAAATAATTATCAAGCTATTTCTATACTTTGTATCAATGCAGTAATCAGTCAACAGTAAGCAGTAATCAGTTGTTCATCCGGAGGATGTGGATCATCAGTGTCCCGTGAAATATGATGGTTTGTAGTAAGGACTTTAGTCCTTGAGAGCGATAAATCGTATGCTACAAACTTGATTACCTGTCAAAATTAATATGATGAACTAATTGTAAGGATTACTCACTGTTCACTGTTCACTGTTCACTGATAACTGATTACTGAGCTTCCTTGACATTTTCCATAACCTGATTGTATAGCTGTTGGTTATTTTGTTCTTGAAATATTTCTGCTGCTCGCTGTAAGTCTGCTAAACCAGCGTCTTTGTCTCCTAATTCTACACGAGCATTTCCTCGATTATTATAAGCAGCACCAAAATTGGGATTGAGTCGAATAGCTTCATCGTAATCGGAAACAGCACCTTCTCTATCTCCTTGAGCAGCGCGAGCATTTCCCCGATTATTATAAGCAACAGCGTAGTTTGATTTGAGGCGAATGGCTTTTGTATAATCGGCTATGGCTTCGTTTCTTTGTCCTTCGCTAGCACGAGCATTTCCACGATTGTTATAAGCTTCAGCGTAGTTAGGATTTAATTCGACTGCTCGGTCGTAATCAGAAATAGCACCGTTGATATCACCTTGAGCAGCGCGAGCATTTCCCCGATTGTTGTAAGCTTGAGCGTTGTCCGGACTGATACGTAGCGCTTCATTATAATCGGCGATCGCACCTTGTCTGTCTCCGGTGTCAAACTGGACTAACCCGCGACCGTTGTAAGCTTGAACGTAATTATTATCAATGGCTATAGCTTTGGTATAAGCGGCTATAGCTCCTTGAGTGTCACCCTGAATGTGCTTATACTGTCCCTGAGCATAATATTGTTTTGCAGTTGAGGGGTTAGCTGCTGGACTAGCTACGGGACTCACTCCTATTTCTGTGACTACTACGTCTTTATCGTTGCTGCAAGAAACAGTTACAGTTGCGATAAATCCACTCAATAAAGCCAAAGCAAATGCTTTGGAAATTCCTGTTAGATTTTGCTCAAACAACCACTGTTTCATAATTTACTTTTTATCAAAACACCCACAATTTTTACATTCATATTTAAAAAAACATTTTTCTTAACTTTTTATAGGTTGTTACCCCTTTTTGGCTATATTGACTATTTTTGCACGATTTTTATAGCCAATTTGTTTACATTTTACCAAACCTTGAATCACATTTTTTTGAAGTTAATATAATGCTTAATTAACTCAGACTTTATTCCTCATCTTCAGCTTGTTTAGAAGTTAATCGCAAACTGCTAGTTTTCGATATATCTACAGCAAGTTGCTGTAGGTTATCCCCCAAATTCTTTTGCATATCCTTAGTAAGGGTAATATCAAAATCCAAATCTAAATTCTTAGTTTCTACTAAACGTACCAGTTCGGAAAATGGCACTTTCTTAGTTGTACGCTCGTAACTCTTAAGTTTAAAATAGAGAGTTTCAGATAAGTTTTGAGCCTGCATTGCTAGTTTAATTCTTTCCTGCAAATGCTCAAATTCAGATTTTAATAACTTCCACTGTTGTTCTAATTCAATATATTCATCACCAAGTAAACTTAAATCTTCTGTTGTTGCATCAAAGTTTATTTTTTCATTTAATTCTAACAAACGCAAATGAACCTGAGCCAGAATAATGCAGTCGAGGTAAGCATATTCAATTTGCTCTTCACTCAAAGGTCTAAATCCCCAATCGCTGCTTTGCTACTGCTTATCAATGTCTTGAAAATGACATAGTTCCACTGCCAAAGTTTTCAACTGATAATTAGGTAAAGGTAAAACATAATAAGGAATTGCTTTCGCCATTTCCAAAGTACAGGTGACATTTTGAGCTTTCTTCTTACCCAAAAATCTTAAATCGTATTTAGCATTATGGAACACCTTTTCTATAGAAGGATTTATCATAATTTCTTCTATAAACTCAGTCACAAGTTCTGGTTGTTCCAACACATCTAAAATATAAACACTTTCCCCAGTTAAATCCGTACAGTCATCCAAAACTTGAATTAATGATAATCTAGGATTACGAGTGTCATAATCAGCAACTTCTGTATCCAACCAAAGAGTCTTTGCTTTACTTAATTTCGCAACAAGAGAGCGAATTTCATCTTTCAATTTTAGGTAAGGCATTGAGCAAGATTTCCTAAAAAATTGGTAAATAATAACCAGCTTCTAATTTCCCAAGTTAGCATTTTGTATGTAATTTATTTGTAGTGCTGTATCTATTGTTTGTCAGTAATTATAACTAATTTGTACGTGGTTAATAGGCATTCATTGCATGGGAGTGAAATTATAAAAACCCGGTTTCTTGAAGAAACCGGGTTTTCAGGCAACAATGAAAACTTATATCTGAATTTAAATAGAACTAATTTTTTAAATTATAAGTTCGTTAGGTATTTATAGTAGTTTAAAACTAAAATATAAATTCAATTAATAAAAATATTTACACTCTTGACAAGTTCTAATTCCTAATTTTTAAATATCTAAGTATCATAAATAGAAGGAGCCAAAGCTAGATTTTTAGCTTCAACCTGCATCATATTTATATCCGATGGAGTCCATACACGGGGTGCTTGACAATGATGAGCAATTAATAGACCCCATAAACCCTTATCAGTCAAAATAGGTGCAGCTAAATTAGCGCGAACCTTTAAACCACGCAAAAAATCGCGATGGCAATCAGCAATCGGTTCTGACTCAATATCTGGAATAGCCCTTATCCTACCTTGTAAATACAAATCCGCATACCCATCATTAAAACAGTCATCAGGGCCGCTAGAACCAAGAATAGACCATTCTTCCGAGCTTAAAGATTCAAAAGTTACTTGCCCATCCCACTTAGAATAGAAATAATATAAAACGACCCTATCAACATCAAATGTATTTCGTAAACGGCTTATAGATTCCGTAATTAAAGTATCTCGTTCTATAGTATTTTCTAAACGGTTAAGTACCTTTTTAAGACCACGGTCAAAATTATGATTAGAATTCTGTGCCACCTTTTCAGTATTACAATCGAGTAATAGTTGTCATTAATAATGTTATGCTATCAAGCACTTAATTAAAATCCCTTTTAACTAATACTCTTTTAACATAGACAAGTATTGAATTAATTTGGGAATTGGGCATCGAGAATTGGGCATCGATAATAGTGAAAATCTTGTTTCAAATCCCTACTCCTAATTCCTAACTCCTAACTCCCTACTTCCTACTCGCTACTCGCTACTTGCTACTTGCTACTCGCTTTCTTAGAGGTAATAGAATAAACAAGGAACGTTGCATCTCTACTCAGGGCAGGTACTTACTTATGACAACTTCTCAAATCCGCTTTTTGATGTGTGCCCCAGAACACTATGACGTAGATTATGTGATTAATCCTTGGATGGAAGGTAATATTCACAAATCATCTCAAGAACGTGCGGTGCAGCAGTGGCAGAAACTATATAATGTGCTGAAGCTACATGCAATTGTCGATTTGGTAAAACCCCATAAAGGTGTTCCCGATATGGTTTTTACCGCTAATGCTGGTTTGGTTTTAAGTGAATATGTGGTTCTGAGTCGCTTTTTACATAAGGAGCGTCAAGGAGAGGAGCCTTATTTTAAAGCATGGTTTGAAGAAAATGGCTTTACTGTTTATGAATTACCCAAAGATTTACCTTTTGAAGGTGCGGGTGATGCACTTTTAGATAGAGAAGGACGCTGGTTGTGGGCCGGTTACGGTTTTCGCTCGGAGTTGGATTCTCATCCTTATTTAGCGAAATGGTTGGATATTGAGGTATTATCGTTACGATTAACTGACGAGCGTTTTTATCATCTCGATACCTGCTTTTGTCCTCTGACTAATGGCTATTTACTTTATTATCCTGGTGCTTTCGATTCCTATTCCAACCGTTTAATCGAAATGCGAGTTGCACCGGAAAAACGTATTGCTATAGAAGAAGCTGATGCTGTAAATTTCGCTTGTAATACGGTGAATGTGGAAAGCATCGTGGTGATGAATAAAGCTTCGGATTCCCTCAAAGCACGTTTAGCTAAAGTTGGTTTTGAAGTAATCGAAACCCCACTCACAGAATTTTTGAAAGCAGGTGGTGCTGCGAAATGTTTAACATTAAGAGTCACTGAACCAGTAATGGAAGCTGACCACGCGAATACTCAGGTGGACAGTCAAGTAGTCCGAATGGAAGGACATTTACTTGATTCTGGTTTAATCAACCGCGCTTTAGACTTGATTGTAGATAATGGTGGAAGTTTCAAGGTACAAAATTTCCTCTTAGGAGAACAGCGTCAAAGTACCTCTGCTGCTGAGGTGAAAGTTTCCGCACCTTCCCACGAAGTCATGGAAAGCATCGTATCCCATCTAATTGATTTGGGTGCAATGAACCTACCAGAAGACGAGCGAGACGCGAAACTCGAACCAGTCATCCAAAATGGAGTCGCACCAGATGACTTCTACGTGAGTACAATTTATCCTACCGAAGTTCGGATTAAAGGAGAATGGATAAAAGTTGATGCACAGCGTATGGATGGTGCAATAGCTATCACAGAAACTCCCGAAGGAATTATCGCTCGGTGTAAAATCCTGCGCGATTTACAAGCAGGAGAAAAGGTAGTTGTAGACGTACAAGGTATTCGTACCATTCGTAAAACCGAATCGCGAGAAAAACGTAATACCGAAGAATTCAGCTTTATGTCTGCCGGTGTTTCCAGCGAACGTCGTGTAGAATTAATCGTCGAACAAGTCGCTTGGGAATTACGTAAAATACGAGATGCTGGAGGTAAAGTTATTGTCACAGCAGGACCAGTTGTAATACATACTGGCGGAGGCGAACATTTATCACAACTAGTTAGAGAAGGCTACGTACAGGGATTGCTTGGTGGAAACGCGATCGCAGTTCACGATATCGAGCAATCAATCATGGGAACCTCCTTGGGTGTTGACATGCAGCGAGGTATTTCAGTTCGCGGAGGACACAGACATCACCTCAAAGCCATCAACAGCGTTCGTCGCCACGGTAGCATAGCTAAAGCCGTACAGGCAGGAATGATAAAAAGCGGGGTGATGTACGAATGTGTAAGAAATAACGTACCCTTTGCTTTAGCTGGTTCCATCCGCGATGACGGGCCACTACCCGATACCCAAATGGATTTAATTAAAGCACAGCAAGAATACGCAGAATTAATTAAAGGAGCAGACATGATTTTGATGCTATCAACCATGCTGCATTCCATAGGGGTAGGTAACATGACAGCTGCGGGAGTCAAAATGGTATGCGTAGACATTAACCCAGCAGTGGTAACAAAATTAAGCGATAGGGGTTCCGTAGAATCAATTGGTGTAGTTACAGATGTAGGGTTATTCCTAAGTTTGTTAGTACAGCAGCTAGATAAATTAACAAGTCCATATACAGCACAAGTTGGTTAATTAGCCCCTAAATGTAGAGACGTAGCACTGCTACGTCTCCTC
>ERZ1740060.995-NODE-995-length-11190-cov-14.844724_pt1 | contig 11190 bp, 7 predicted proteins | sample MGYA00581743_ERZ1740060 | MGnify/ENA primary metagenome ERZ1740060 (study PRJEB43018, sample SAMN04849235) | marine metagenome | isolation source: floating plastic debris | place: Pacific Ocean | collected 2008-08-27 | study: EMG produced TPA metagenomics assembly...
ACACAAATTTTATAACAATAATACAAATTTTATCACAATGCAAAAGACACAAATTTTATAACAATACGCAAAACACAAATTTGATCACAATACACAACACAGCAACAGTGATATCAATTAACAATGCACTACACACAAAGCGACTCCTATGAAATAATTATACAACACACGCATAGCGACTCCTATAACAAATGCACAGGCTGAATCAAGGGACTGATAACTCCCTAAAGTGCTAGTGTGCATGCATCTTCACTTGAATCCTGACAAATTCAACTAATCATACAGATAATACAGAAGACAACGTCCCTCTTGGCTGAACCACCAGGATTGCCTTCGCTTACCTCAGTGTGAAGTCGGAGTTAGAGTAATCTTAAAACTGAGAACCAGTAGTTACAAATTCTCATCATCCGTTAACTAAAAAGTCTACTCACCTCACAGCGTTGGTGACGGAACAATAAAGAAGCATTGCCCCATGAAGTTCTTGTCTAGCCTTGGTGTACATACATGTTGAACCTTCACACGATTACTTGCATAAGACTATTACTTACAGCTTCTTCAGAATCAGAGGGCAATATCCCCTCATAGTTATAATTTGCAAACCTTGCAATTATGAGTTGTCTTTTCAGGGAAAGTGATGCATTGGTAGCACAACTACCGACTTGAAGGATTCCTCAGAATTATAGTAGCTGTAGGACAGAGCAACTCCAAGAACAGTGTTAGCTGTAGGGAGAAGGGTGTACTGAAGTAGCCTCCGCCACAGGGACTCATTCATGGGTGAAATTATGTTAAGGCTAAAAGATTCCCACAATATCACAGCGCCCAACTTTCAATGCTTGTATCTGCAAACTGGAAGCTCAATTTCAGATTATCATGTTCAATTCAAGTAGGGACATACAGACTACTGATATCATTGACATTGACATCATGTCACCAATACTAATGTCATGACATCGTCTTCCTATGACAGAATATCACGGCATGACTTAACGCAAAACTCTGCTTGAAGTGCGGAGACCGCGGCTAGTATAACAACATGTCATTTCATCCTCAATTCAGAAGCAGATGCGTTGTGTATTTTTATGTTTTTTTTTTCTTTTTATTGATGTGTAACTCTAATGGGCTTCAGTCTATGTTTAAGCGCCATTTGCGCACACAACAGTATTTCTAATACGTTATGCAAAACCATGCACTAAACGCTCCGGCTCAAAAACAAATCTCATGTGTAAGAGTAGGCAAACATATTTTAGTATATTGAAGTACATGTACATATGGCTTGCTTAATCTCACAAGCACTTGGTAGAAAGTTTAAATTTTACAATACTAACTAAATACAAACTAAATGTTATCCATACAATACTAGCGACACTATGAGTGAGTAAAAGATACATGTTTAGGCAAGCATTAGGCAAGCAAAACTGAAACATAAGATCTGTGTCAGCACCCTTGTCCTCCTTACGAGATCCATAAAATGATAAACCTCCCTGCCTCAGTCAAAATTTTCAAAAACTAACTGGTTGCTTGATACTGTGGGTAAATTGAGAAATTATAATTGATACCTGCCTCATCTTATTCACAATTTCCAAATAAAACAAAATCAGTTTGAAAATACCTGCCTAATCATGGTGAGATGAGCAATAAATTCTAAAATTCAAAATAAAATGCCTCCCTGCCTAATGGCTAAAAATGGCTACCACTGACACAGATCTAATGCTTCAGTTTTACTTGCTTAATGGCCCAGTCTGGCCCAATCAGTTGATAAATGAATTATTAGATTATTTGATAGCGAGTGAGAGAACACTTAGACAGTAGAAAATGTATGCATGTGGCTGAGGGAAGAACATAGACAAAAAATGAAACTCCTGAGGGCTTTATTTGCCTCTGTTACCGGCACTGTTACTGTAAGAAGACATGTCGATGTACGTAGATACGACGACTGACAGTCATGGTCAAAGAGTATTTGTGGTCTCTTTGTCCAACCACCTGCCGGCACAGCCTTGGCACCAGTACAGAATACTAGAAAGTGATTAGGCTTCAGCTTGCCCGCTATCTCCACCACCTTTTCGTGATTCCTCACCTTCTGCTCGTGTCCATCAATGAACACACTCTCCAGCGCATTGACAGTCTCCATGAATGTGTTATCTGTAAATTGTGAATACCACAAAAATCCACGTTAGCATTAGCAATGACTTTGAAATTGAAAACAGAGATGGAATGAAGTTGAAGCAAACATGATGGTAGATTACACTCCTGACCATCAAGGAGTTCATTTTCCTCAAGGATCTTAATTTCTATCAGACGATTGAGCCTGCAGCCCTAATACAGTTGGGGGTTCAAACAGTTATGTGCTCTTACTTAGTTCTTTGAGAAAAAACGTGATGAAACTTGTCAACTGTCAGTTTTAATCTGCAATAGATACAGCCTAGAGCGTTCTAAGCTGACATTGTGGTAAAAGCATTACAGTAGTCATAGACATTGAGGTTTCTAGATAGGCCATTGGGTTTCAAAAAGAAGTTTGTGTCATCAGACTCCCGCAGTGCACCAACACCACCCTCATTTTTGCGTCACGTATAGCACATCTACTGGCAGCATATTATTCAAACAGTATTTTCACAAGTCTTGTAAAACCTACCTGCTGACCAATCAGTCTGCTTGTTCGTTAAAACTTACCAAATTTTCAATCTGATTGGTTTATACATAGCCTAGTTTGCAACCTGATTTGGGCCTAGGGCTGTAGCATAGGATCATTATTCTAAATAGGCAGGGGCACACAATTGCCAGTCTAGAAACCTCAATGTCTATGACAGTAGTAAAACCTCATAAAAATATCACCAATTCCAAGAGATTGAGATTTTCACCCCTGTATGAACTTGACCTAGGCACTTGCATGAGTTGCATAGGCCTAGACATAGATTTTATAGACACCTACTCCAATGATAATTCAACAGTTGAATGTGTTTGGCGCTCATATTTCAAAGTAAAATATGACTATCGATTAGGGAGGATTTTATTTTGATTATGAAATTGTCTCGATGAAAATTCCAAGTCTGGCGAATCAGCTAAACTCTAACTACCATGTATTTCACATGCCGGATATCATGGCTGGCTTGACCTTTGAGAGGGACAAAAAACAGTGTATCCATCTATGGAATCTATATCTATGATGAGTAGGATATCAAGTACCCTGTCCAAGCATCCAGTCAAGTAAGCAACTGTGTCGATTGTACAGTAGGGGTCTTTTCTCTGCAGTACTTATCATCAATCAAATTTTTTTTATTTCATTTTAGTGAGGAGTACTATGTCAAAACTAAGTAACTCACATGTTTGTTAATGAGAGTTATTTACACAATGCCCTTGTCAATTCTAGCACTAGAGAGAAGGAAGCTCCCACCTTATTGGTCACTAAAGAATGAGACTAACTAAAATGGCCGTTTTGCTCATTTTTTTCTGGCCTAAGTATCTGCATTGTGTTATGTCAATCAAATAGTCAAAAACATACTCACCTTCCATCATGGACAGGGCTGTTCTTAAATTTGCCAGTACCATGTCTTCATCAGCCCGCCGCTGGTCGTTGAGCGTGTGCTTGGACTTGAACTGAGCCATTACTTCGTCAGATGTAGAGAGGACCTTTAGGTTGCCTCTCCACAGAACTGCATGCCCAATCTTATTTTCCCTCAACATGTCCAGGAACTACAATGAAATAATACACTTGCAATAAAGTACAGCAACCATTACTGAAAAGTATGAGGGATGCTGCTCCAATCAGTTTTTGTTTGCAGTTATTTGCAGTCCAAGAAACAATGAGCAGAAGGTGGCATATCAAGAGAACTTTTGCTCAGACATATAAAAACATGTTCGATTGAGCACTAGAGTCTATTCTGATGCTAGCTTGATCACTCCAGCTCCAGACACCATCATGAGAAATGTTTCACGTATAGCTGGTCATTGACACTGTAAATCTCCTCTAGATAAGGGATAGGGGATGAAGAGAAGGGTAAATGATCAATAAATAAGTATCAGTTATGTAACCAACAATCTGATAACAGACTTGTTTAAAAATGAATGGTGGTGAGAGACTGCTGGTTAGGGGAGAAAATCCCAACATTCCCAAATATACTAAATCCCCTCCTCATTCTAGTAACCCTGTGCTGTGAGGTGTTACCTTAGACTGTATTCACATATATACATGTGTATCTGCGGGAGTGACACAATCACACTGGTAACAGAATAAATGAAAAGTTAATGATATTTTGTTTGTATGGGTAATTGGGCGCTATCAGTTCTTGTTCTAGTCTGCTACTTTATCTATGTGTACACTGTATGAGCTCTTCTACCACAAATCCCAATTTTTACAAATCAATTAAGATAAAAAAATTATAGCCTTAGATTATGTCTCAAATGAAATTAACCGAAATCATTTTGACATATTCACCAAATCAATCCAAGTAGTTAAAATGAATTGTTATTGATTTGCAAGGCAAACCCCTCAACAAATGCACAAAATCATAATTCAATCATTTCCTTGATAAACCTGTTTGTCTCTAGGCACCTAGAAGTAGTAATTTGGAGTTGCCTTTCCATATCAGGCGACGTCAACGGAAAATTAGCACCTTTCCATTCCCATTTTCGCACAAGGAATTGTACACACAAGCTCACTTTTTGACTGCTACTATGGCAACCGCACTGCTTCGAACCAAATATGTACGCTCATTGTCAGTAACGGTTGTCCCATTCAAGGCTATAGTCTATCAATTATGATAGTTTACTCAATAACCTCAGAAGTTTCTAACTGGATATAACAAACTCACCACAAAGCTGGTGGTACAAAAATTGGTGCAAGAGGTTGAATTTTTTGTAACAAGAGTGAGTGATATCTATTGGACAAAGAGTAGGAGGTAGCACAGTTGGTTAGTGTGCCGCCTTGTGACATGTAAGTTTTGTAAAAATCGTGGTTTGGATCCCGCTGCTGTCCACTGACTACTTGGTATTTATGTCACAGTTGTGCTCCAACCTGCTTAAAATCTGATAGCAAACTGAAGCCGCATATGGCAGCCTTGCCCTTAATGCACCCATATCTCTCAGTCTCTGGACAGAGATAAAAATTGCAATTCTAAGCCCTTTTACTTACCCCTATACAGTGCACCATACTTCACAAATGTTAATTTTGAATGGAATCTGGTTTAAAAACAAATAAATTCAGCAAAAATAGTAAAATTATATCAATTCAACGCAAAAATAAATATATTCAATTCAATTATTTCCTACTAGAGTATTCCAATCGCTGGTGATTTGCAGGACCTCTGTATGTTAATTAAACATTACTTTCGTTGAGGGCTGTTACCAATTTGGTCGAATAGAGTTTGTTTACTGAAAAGAGTATTTCAACCAGATCGGGAGGATAAAAGTACTCACACCATAGTGATTCAATCCTGTGACCAATTGATCGAGATATGGTCTTCTGTTAGTAAGGAGGAGAGTTCTTGTATATAGCTTAATGAACTCATCACGGTTCCTCAGATTTACGTTAAGTGGTAGGCCATCTATAAGGATACACTTCTCTTTAGCTTCGCCACATTCTTTATCTGTCTCAGCCTGCAGCATCTGTATTAAGAGAATGATATACTTATAGTTGAATTCAGACCATAACATTTTAACATATTGACTAGAACACGACAGTTATGGCAACACAGTTCAATAACAACAGTTCATTTTCATTATATTATGCTTTTTTAAAGGGAGCAACGATATTGATATTGCAATGTGTAACATGCATGCCCATTGTGCTAGAGGCCGGGGTGCGACTCCCGGTCTCCCAACGAGGGATTACCCTGGCTCCCACAACTGAAATTAAACCTATGGTCACCATTCTGTCTTGCGGCTCAATACAATCAGTTATAAAAACTCGATGTAAATACTGGTAGTGAAATTTCCTGAGAGCCTAAAATATAAAGTGAAAGAAAGCCAACATCCAGTGGGTGATACTTAAAGATTTATACACATCCAACTAGTTGGGGGTAAATATTCAGAGGGACATTACCCCGTAACCACTGGGTTGGGTTGTGACATAATAATATTTTTTGGCCGTACAGTGATTAGTTGAATCGGATATAAAAAAGCATATTCTCAAAACAGGATGTACATATGTTAAGTTAAAGAAATCCATTCTGAATTAAGGTGCACTGTATTCATATTATTTAAAACCCATCAACAGAACTAAATCCACTGTGAATGACCCTGTCCCGTTAAACTCCCGAAAACTTGTTTCAGGGCCAATGACATATCATCCTCGTGGCAAACATAGACAAGTATTGTTCTGGATTTTGCAATATACTTAGCAAAAATTGTCAGGCATCAATTTTTGCTGCTGTTACAAAAACTAAAAGATATGTCTCACAGTCACAAGAAATTCAAGCCCCTAACAATACAGCAATATTCTTTTACAATGAGTTCAAAATACTAGATCAAATAAGAAACATGCATAACATACCTCATCTACTATTCTCTTTTGTTCGGGGGGCAGATCATCCACAGAAATCTCCGCATCATCATGCAGGGCCATCATGTAATTGACTGAGGATCTGTCAAATATAGTTGGCATGGGCCCTCTCTGAGCCACCATGGTTGCCACTATCTGCCCTAGTAGTCGGTATTCTCCACTTGATAGTGACTTGGCATTCAATCGTAGATGTGGATTACCATCATCATCTGCAAGTGGTAGCATACATACATCACATCGAGCATTACCAGAAGTCAGAGTATAACGGATAATCTTCATGTAAAATCATTAGCAGATCTAGTTTTGCAATGTTTTCCTGATCGCCAATATATTTTTTAAATCAACAACACAGTACCAACATCAATGTAGTTATGTGATGAGACTACGACACTGCTAGTATCAATCATGCGGCTGTAGTACAGAGATGTTCTATCGTTGCACAGTTCTTCTATATAATTAGTGACCAGAGTTGTGGCAGATCACTGGGGACTCGAGTCACAACAATTTTGGTGATTTGATTGAACTTCTGATCTGCATTGTCCGCGTGTCCCTTTTTTCCTTTTCTCACAGGAATTTGCCATTATTATGTAATGATTGTTGTTCATTTTATATTTCATTTGTTGTTGTTCATTGATCATTGTTGAATGTTGACCGTCTCCACCATGGGCTGGGTGCCTCACCTATATGAAATTTGTCAATGCTTAGAATCACTTGCCAATTCCCAATTTTATAACTTGGCCTAAACATAGCCTACCATACATATTAACATAATTATTCTTTGAGATAAAAGAAAATGCAATTGTCCCATTGTTCATGGTTGGCAGTTCTGACTAAGAGTTCCCAGTTGACAGTGGTGAGACTTATTGATACCAGATAACTTCTACCCACTTTCCACGCATGATTTGAAAGGAATTAAAAGTCATTTCTCAGTAACTTGTCTTGCTTTGATTTCAGATTTTAATAGATCTGACCGATGAAATGAATATTTCAAATAAATATTTCATTGATCTGACCTGATTTCATTTGTGAACAAAAAAACAAGTAGATTTTGATCTGGTGTAAATTTGTTGATCTTTGACTTATTCCCAGCATAGTTGATCCGTGTAAAAGTGATCTGTCCACAACTCTGCTCATGACTATGAAAGGAAATGAATTGGCAATTGTGACTGATGACTCAATCCCCTATTACTAGTTGTGTTCATAGGATTCTAACTTCAATCAGACTTAAACGGAGCGACTTGTAACTCAACTAATTCGAAAAGACAAAGAGTGCACAAAGTGAATTAAATCTAGTTGCCACAAATGAAAATTATTTGATTCATTACAAGCAGGCCCGAAGTTCCAAATATAGCTGCCTGGATCAGGTAGAGCGGTAGATAGAGCACAAATGATATGATACCCTATGTAAATTTGGGCTTTTGCCGGTTAATCTAAGGTGATGCAAACGTTTCCAAACTAAATGAAGCTATCTGATTGGAGCTAGCTATTTTACTCGAACACAAAATTAGCGCTATTTGCAATTCATACCATAATAAATACCTTGTACCATGAGCAAAACTTCAATGAATCACATTCTTAGTTATTGTACTACCACACTAGGATTCTGTTTGCATGCCATGCTAAATCCATTTTGCTCACCCCTTGAAAACATCCCGGAGCACCTTTGGATCTCTTCGAGCAGTAAGCGGAAAAACTCTCGCCTGGGCCCTCCCAAGTCTGCCGAGGGTTCAGTTTCACAGTCATTGTCCTGTTGAAATTTAACAATGATCTCTCCTGTTCTGAATGCAATGTTTGGCAAGCCAAACCACTGAGAAGAACATTGCCAGACACGCCTGCGGCTGACAGTGACACGTCGGAATGGGCCCTTCACTGCGGCTGTTGAGAAGGCACTTAGAATACCGTTTACCTCTTCCGGTGATCTTTCGCTGCTGAATAAATCATTGTAACATATTAGTATTGATTTACACATTGAAACTAAATTATAAAACACAAATGTATTGATCAGCATTTCCATTAAACCAATTCTATTCTTTTCTGAAGCTACGTCACTAAAACAGCTCAGTTGAATATTGACCCAGCGAGTAGGCCTATGAAAACGTTTCATTTTCATATTTACTTCGATGTGAGAACGGACTATTCAGGGCAACACTCAGTGATATTTGAAGGATTTCAAGCTATTAGGTGTCAGAACATGCCGCTGAAACGGTAAATCAGTGTGATTGTATCAACCATTGTCCTCATCAACATTACAACTTTCCTCTGCATACTTATGATAGAAGTGGTTGGAAATCACTCTATGATCATTCTTTCTACCTGACATGAGCGGAAGATCTTTCTTTCCTCATCAAAGTTGCCTGCTCTTCCAGAACAGCTTGAACATTGGATGACTCATCTTCATCAGATGAAAATCTACAACAAATAACATATAACAAATATATACTGATAGCTCTCTTGAACTGCATATCCTAAGCTTCCAATCAGACAAACGATATCATTTAACTTCTGGCTTGCTTGTAACTGTTCAACGAAACCTGAACACAGTTTATCTAACATCATAATGTTATGTGGAAATCATGCCGCATTGCTGAGTTCTTGTCAAAATTACAGTACACTTTGCAAAAAATGTTTGGGATAATTATCTCTGCCAACCTAGGAAAAATAAGGTACAAACAAAGTCATGATGTATTGGGAAATTCCAATCTACCCTAGATGAGTAAATTTTAGCTAAAGTTTAGTTCCAAACTTTGACTAGCAAACCTAAAAGCCAAAAATTTGGTCAATTTATCACTGTGGGTTAACCAAAAAATCAAAAAGTTTTGCAGGACTTTATACTAGCTAACTAAAGGGTGAGAATGGTATATTATGGGCCGCTAATATCGATTGAGATCACTAACATAGTTGTGGAAAAACAGTTGCTGGCACTTGTGCTACGCTTTAAAAGGAAAAAACACAGTGTTTGAGAAGACAAAAAACGGTAAAAACAATAAGTTTTCAATATTATATTATTTAGATTTATGCACATAAATGACTGATAAAACTATCTTTGCCCCATGATGTTGTCTATCAGGGGTGTCTGAGGCGGCCAGAGAACATTTCTCAATCATGCTGTGGATATAGTGTTCATTGTCAGTGTACATTTGAAGTATGGTTTGCTTCGTCTGGGCCTCCAAAATCATGGCCAAGATCGAGACCTACCCAGATCGAGACCTAGGTTGGTAACATCTTTGAAATGTTTGCGAATGTCTTTCTAATTAAACTTTTCAAGGGTATTTAAGGCAGGTAGAAAAATAATGCGACTTGGCTCAGATTGGCCAAATTCATGGAATTAAATAACATTGAGAGATTTTTATAAATCTTATAATAAGCAGAATTTAGATTTAGGGAATTTGCCATGGGCGAAATAGCAAAATTTTAAATCTAATGAAAATCTTCTTCCTGTACGGTATACATTTATTGTAAGATACTCACTCATGGTATCAAATGGGACAAGAAGATGTCAGCAAAACCCAGCTGAAATGGATTTGAGTGATTAAGACTTACCCATGGATGAACTCGTCCTCCGGTCTTAGAGGCTCGAAATATTCTGGTCTGTCACATGTACCATCAATTTCCTACACAAGAACATTTATGACATGCATTAGGTGTCTAGCTGAAGTTAGAAGTGGTGAGTAGATGGGGCGAACATACCATGCACTCCCCTCTGAACTTCTACAGCAACTTATTTTCATTGATGGCTTTCAAAAATTTATTACCGGCAATAAATTATATATTGATATTATTATATGAGCTCATTGTAGGTTTTCACTGTCGAATGATAAATTGACTAGCGTAGGAAAGAAAAAATTATATTGTTCTGAGATTGGCTAAAATTTATTTCCACTTTGCAATATGACATGTTCCTGGATTGTCTGAATATGTTGCAAGGCTAAACGAATGATGTAGTAGGGCAGTGTTCAGTTTCCAACACAAAATTGGCGAAATTACAGTAAATAGGACATGCTATTATGAAAACAGGCCCGGATCTCTTCGCTTCGCTGAGGGCCCCATTGTTGTGGTTCGCTCAGAGCATTATTCTCGTCGATGTATCTATAAAGGATTGTTATCGTAATACTTTTCATGGTGTCACTGAAGACCGCATTGACATCAACGGATACGCTCAGTTTTAAGCTATCCACAAAATTATTTGGATGAACTAAGGTACCTCATTAGTTTAAGTGAGGTGTATCAATAGATAATGCCGAATCTCTAAAAAGCATCTACCTTCTCCCTCAATAGATCATCCCTTATCCTTATTAAACATTAGGCTTTAAATTGTTCAGTTACCTCCTCTGACTAGAAGCTTCAGCACCTAATCCTAAAACGTTTGACTGTTAGAGGGCGTACAATCTTCCCCTGCCTGATATTAGAGACGGCACACACGAATTGAAATTGAATCTATAAAATATTATTTTTATAGCAATAATCTGGACTGGCACTGTAACTTGATAAATATGATTTTGACATCAAACAACTCTACCAACCCCTGTACGTCTCTTATCAGTGGAACAATACCTCAACCGCTTCTAGGCCTATTGGCTAAGATAGTGCACTGAGGGAACCATGAGTCTCACTTCGAGTATACATCGGGTGTCAGCTGGCCCCTAACCCCTGAGGATATCCCGGAGCCTAGCCATGGCAGAGTTTTCCGTGAAAAGTTT
>ERZ1740060.996-NODE-996-length-11188-cov-3.983562_pt1 | contig 11188 bp, 16 predicted proteins | sample MGYA00581743_ERZ1740060 | MGnify/ENA primary metagenome ERZ1740060 (study PRJEB43018, sample SAMN04849235) | marine metagenome | isolation source: floating plastic debris | place: Pacific Ocean | collected 2008-08-27 | study: EMG produced TPA metagenomics assembly...
GGGAATCGGTCGAGATCTAGGTCGTGTCTGTTTGGCTCGCGCCGGGGGGACATATTGTGGGGGCTGCGCAAGTTGTTGTTGAGTGGCGTGGTCTGCGCATGGTCTGTACGGGCGACTATAAGCGTCGGCAGGACCCGACGTGTCGCCGGTTCGAAGTCGTGCCCAACACGCATGTCTTTATCAGCGAAGCGACTTTTGGCTTACCGGTCTTTCGCCATCCGGATGATCGGGGGGAAATGGCTAAACTTCTGCAAAGTATGGAGCTCTTTCAAGATCGTACGCATCTTGTCGGCGTTTATTCACTTGGCAAAGCTCAACGCGTCATCGCATTGTTACGCGAAGCCGGATATGATCGGCCGCTTTACATACACGGCGCTTTGGAAAAGCTCTGCACGCTATATGAGGCGAATGGTGTGAAACTTGGTGAGCTACGTCCGGCAACCCTAGAAAAAGGGCAACGCGGAGAAAGCGAGCAGTTTCGAGGAGAAATCGTGCTCGGACCACCTGCGAGTTTCAATGATAAATGGGGGCGCCGGTTCCCTGATCCGGTCACTTGCTTCGCATCAGGTTGGATGAGCGTTCGTCAAAGAGCAAAGCAACGCGGCGTGGAGCTCCCACTGATTCTCTCCGACCACGCAGATTGGGACGAATTGACTGAGACGGTGCGCGAAGTTGATCCAGAGGAGCTTTGGATCACGCATGGCCGCGAAGATGCGCTCGTGCGTTGGGCAGAACTAGAAGGTCGCAAAGCTCTGCAGCTTCGATAGGAAGGGTATGACGAAGAGGGTGAGTGACTCAGCATGGCACTCTCCTCTTGTTCGCTCAAAAGTGTGTGAATTGTCGGGAAATGCCTATTCGGCAGCGACCAGCGTAAGCTCAGATCCATGCGATTCGAGTGAGTCAGCGATGACTTCGCCCATGGCGCAGCGGCACTTGCCGCAATTGAATTCGCACCCGTGATGCGCTTGCACAGCCTCTGGAGACCGCGCGCCAGCTTCGACAGCTTCGCGGACACCTTTCTCATTAATGCGGCGGCACATGCAAATGATCATGCGAATGATTTGCAACCTATGAGAATGATTGTCAAGAACGATTCTCATTTAGGCGATGGATATTGCTGCGCAAGAAACGGGTGGCGCCGCGATAGAGAGATTGGCATTGTGCCGTCATGACGACTTTATTGATGCCTTTGAACGAGCGGTGTGTTGCCTATGATCGCATGGCCGACGCGCTAGAACACTTGGGGGATACCTGGCGCGATTGGCCGGATCTTCGGACCTGCGCTGCAGCGGTGGGCCTATCGCCGAGTCATTTTCAACGTGAGTTTACGCGCTGGGCTGGCGTCAGCCCGAAACAGTATCAGGCGAGCCTCGCGCATGCCGAAGCGGGCGATTTACTCCGCCAAGGCGCCAGCGGCTTGGACACGTCATTTGTAACGGGCATGTCTTCACCGTCGCGCTTGCATGACCTGTTTGTCGCGCATGTGGCTCTGTCTCCGGGGGAAGCGAAATCCTCCGGGCAGGGGGCGCGACTCGCAATTGGAAAGGCCTCAACGCCATTTGGGACAGGCGTATTCCTGATTTCACCACGCGGGCTTTGTGGGCTCGGCTTTGTTGATGATGGCGCGGCCGCTAAGACCGGCTTCGAGCATCCTGGCTATAAAGAGGATCAGGTCTTTGCCGATATGGCAGCGCGATACAAAAACGCTGATATTCAGAGGGATGATACGGAAGCGTCGCGCTGGGCGGCGAAAGTCTTTGGAGATGGCGGCGAGATCCCGCTTGCCTTGTATGGAACGCCATTTCGCCGCCAGGTTTGGCGCGCGCTGTTGGAAATTCCTGCTGGAGATACATGGACTTATGGCGAGGTCGCGCGCGTTGCGGGCAATGCGAAAGCCGCCCGCGCAGCCGGCACTGCCATCGGTGCAAATACGATTGCTTGGCTCATTCCATGCCATCGCGCGCTTGCATCTGACGGTAGGTTACATAATTACCATTGGGGTACGGCGCGGAAGCGCGCCATGCTAACGTATGAAAAGGTGCACACGGCGGTCTAACCACCCGAGATGTCCACCGCAGGGAGGTGGACGGATGTTCGTCGATAATTTCACACCGATCTACTATTTGATGTTCGCGCCGATTGCCGCGTGGGCGGCCGTTCTGGCTTGGCGCTGGGTGAACACGCCGAACCTGGGACAGCAGGTCTATGATTCGAATGTCGAGAAGGGGCTGATCAGCGACAAGATCCCGCGTGACGAGTTTGTCCGCAGCTTTGCCAATGCAGAGCGCCCACGTCTCGGCATCTATCAATGCGGCGCGGCGCTCTTTGCGCTCATCGTGCTGCCGATGATCGTTTCCGCCTTTTACGGCATGACGCAGCGCATGAATAATTGGGGCGAAGACAATATCCAACTGACCGTGCGTCAGGAAAATCTCGGCAATATTCTCGGCGATTTCCTGACCATCCTAATCATTATGGCGGTCAATGTGGTCCTCCTCGCGGCAGTTACTTTTTTCTACTACCGCAATCGCCCGCCTACTTTGAGGTCTGAGATCCGCCGGCTTGAGGAGCAATACAAATGAGCGTTGAGTTTTTGCACGCAATGGTGCGCGTCACCGATATTGACGCAGCGCTGAAATTCTATGGCGAGGGCTTAGGGCTCAAAGAGCTTATGCGATATGATAGCGAGGAAGGGCGGGTCACTCTCGTCTTCCTCGCATCGCCCGATGATATTGAGCGCTGCGGCGGCATCCCGGACGGCACACTGCCCACGCAAATGGACATCCCTATGGTCGAGCTGACCTATAATTGGGACTCGGAGGAGTATGGCGGAGCGCGGAACTTTGGGCACTTGGCCTACCGCGTTGGTGATATTTATGCGGCCTGTGAGCGCTTCCAGAAGCTCGACGTGACGATCAACCGTCCACCACGCGATGGCCGGATGGCCTTTGTTCGTTCACCGGATGGGATCTCTGTGGAATTGCTCCAAAAGGGGAAGCCGCTCGAGCCGATTGAACCTTGGGCGAGCATGGAAAATATCGGAAACTGGTAAGTTTCGCACACGAATTCCGAGTGTAGATAGATCTAAATCTCCGAATTCCGCGTACTCCATATAGAATGCGGAGGAAAACCATGATCCAAGAAATGCCAACCGGCTGCGAAAAGCCGAGCCTGCTTTCAAGTCTGCGCGAGCTTGGGACACCGTTAGAATTCTTGAAGTTCCCCCTCAAAACCCCAGCGCTCGCGACTGCGCCGCGCGGTGATGGTCGGAAAGTCGTGCTTCTACCAGGCTTTACGTCGCCAGAAATGGCGATGCTGCCGCTTGCGACGTATCTCAAATATCTCGGCTATGATGCCTCGACCTGGGGGATGGGCATCAATGGCGGCGACGTGGACCGCCTGACCGAGGAGTTTGGGCGCAAGATTGAAGATATGGCTGAGCGAAGCAATCAACCCGTGACATTGATCGGGTGGAGCTTAGGCGGTGTCATTGCCCGCGAAACCGCACGCCTCTTCGGCGAAAGAAGGGCTCGACATGGATGCGTTTGAGCTTGAGGTACATGAGCGCAACTCAGTTGGCTTGAAGCAACCTTTGACGGTCATCTATAGCAAGTCCGATGGCGTTGTCGGCTGGCAGGCGGCGAGAGATGTCTACAATGATCAGGCGCGCAATATTGAAGTCCGCAGCACACATTTCGCGCTCGGGGCCAATTCCGAAGTGTGGCAGATCATTGCAGAAACGCTTGCTGGAGAGTTTGCCGCCTAAAGCTCGTGCACGTTACAACCGCGCGCTTCCAAGATCGGTTTCATTTCCCAATAGGCTCGCGGCGTACGGTAAAGCGGGATCCGCGGGTGGAGATGATGGATGATGTGATACTGCATCCCCAGCGAGCCTATATTGCCGAGGATCGAACGAAAACTGCGCGTGTCGCGATAGCGTCCTGTCTCATTGCCGGGATGATGCGGCGCCCAGCTGAGATAGTACTGAATATAGGTCAGGCCGATATGGCGCGGCAACCACCAGAGCAGCGCTGCTTCGATCGCATAGCCAGACCAGGCCAGCGCAAACAGGATCCCGAAATGGAGCAGCTGATAGACCACACCATCCAAAACAATGTCGGGCCGTCCAATCCGCTCCAGCGCGGCTCCGTAAGCGTTTAATCCGCCGTCCGCCCGAGGTTGGCGGTAATAGATACTTCTCCAGATAGCGCTCAATGGCCCATCGGCATGCGTGGCATAGTCCGGGTCTTTCTTCGGGTCGTTTGCATGCTTGTGGTGTTCCATATGCGTATGCTTGGCGACGCGGTAGGGCAGTACGAGGGGAATCGTCGAGACATGACCCACGAGCTGGTTCAGCCAGCGGAGCTTGCTGCCAGGTTTGGCGATAATGTCATGCTGCGCCTCGTGGCTTGGTAAGTAGGACAGGGTGACGTTCGCACAGGCGATGATGAAGCCCAGCCATAGCGGGATGACGCCCATAAAAACGAGAGGCCAAAGGCTGAGCCAAACGGCGAAATTGGTGAAGGCCCAGATCACGGCGAAATAGGGAAACTTATTGAGGTATCGCGCGGCAATCTCGCGCTCCATGCGCATCAATTCGGCGTCTGAAAGCTGCGTGAGATGTTGGGGCGGGCCCCTACCCATGGTCCCCGTATTTTCGCGTTCATGGCCATGGTCCCGCCAATGTTGTTTCCGGTGATGAGGGGGGTGAGCCCAAAGGGCGGCGTCCATCCGATGGTGTGAATGATTTGGGCTGAGAGCGGCGCAAGGAAACCAAATCCGAAGAGTAGGGGTCCAAGATAAAAGATGCTTTTGATCACGGTAGTCATACCGCAATCTCTCAAAAAATGACGCAGGCGTCAACTTTTCTGTGAGTGCTCGCTATTTCTGAAAAGCGATCGTCACTTCGCCGATCCGAATTCCAAATCGCGTGACATAAGCGCGATTGAGCAAGACGCCGTCTTCGAGCAAGTACATCCAATCGTCGAAGCCGACATTCCAGACACTGTCTCCAACTTTCAGATCGACCTTGTACTTCCAATTGAACGCGTTACCGACGACTTTGCCTTCGGCATAGTCGGGGACATCGCCAGCCGTGCCGCGATATTCGCCGCCGCCCAGGATATCGATCGTCCAAACACGCGTATCGCGTTCGCCGTCATCATAGATAAAGCGTTCGTCGAGAGTCAGAACATTGTTTTTGACGGTTCCAGTAATATCGACTTTGAAGCTGCGGCGAACCTTTCCAAATCGGTCCTCGAACACGCCGTAAGCCGTTGTCTTGCCCAAGAAATAGTCTTCCAAGACAAGCTCGCGCGGCGCCTCGGTGAACTCTTGCAGTTCTGGGCCGGAGACGCATCCAGTCGCAACAGCGGCGCTGGTTGCAACCGCTAGAGTTGGGGCCAATAGGTCTGAGAGGCGCATAGGGCATGACTTTCGTGTCTTTGCCTTGTCTACGCGCCAAACTCAGAACTGGTTCACTTGACGATGCGACTAGTAAAGCGTCGCAAGGGCTGCCGCATCATAGTCGGCGAGCTCTTCGGTGCGGCCGTCTTTGATTTTCTGTGCCCAGAACGGATCTTGTAGGAGCGCGCGGCCAACCGCAACGAGATCGAACTCGCCTTTTTCGAGACGCTCAATGACGTCGGAAATCGGGCGTGTTTTCGAGTCTTCACCTGCAAAGGCGCCGATAAAATCGGATGATAGCCCTACCGACCCGACCGTGATCGAGGTCAGTCCGGTCAATTTTTTGCACCACCCAGCGAGGTTCAGCCCATCATTGCCGTCAACTTCCGGGAATTCGGCTTCCCACCAACGACGTTGACTGGCGTGTAGCGCGTCGACTCCAGCGTCAGCGAAGACTTGTAAGAATGCATCAAGCTCTTGCGGCGTTTCGGCGAGGCGGGCGGTATATTCTTGCTGTTTCCATTGCGAGAAGCGCAGGATGATTGGCATATCGTCGCCAACCTGTTTGCGGCATTCTTTGATGATCTCGCCAGCGAAGGTCGCGCGCTGGGGCAGGTCGCCGCCATACTTGTCGCCGCGTGTGTTCATCACGTTCCAGAAGAACTCGTCGATCAGGTAGCCATGGGCGCCGTGAATTTCGATCGCGTCGAAGCCTAGGCGCTTCGCTTCGCCAGCTGCATTTGCGTAAGCCATGACCATATCGGCGACTTCGCTCTCGGTCGGCTCAGGCTGAACCTGCTTGCCTTTATGGGTGCGGCCAGAGGGGCTATCTGAGACCGCCTCTGGATCAGGCCCGGTGCCTGGTTTGCGCATCATGCCGACGTGCCAGAGCTGCGGCGCAATCTTGCCAGGCGTTTTGTGGACGGCCTCGACCACATTCGACCAACCAGCAAGAGCATCAGGCGCATGAAAGTTTGGAACCTTCGGATCATTCGATGCGCCGCCGCGATCGACCGTCGTGCCTTCGGTGATGATCAAGCCAACATCGGCATCGCCGCGGCGTTCATAATAGTCCGCCACATTCTCCCCCGGCACGCCGCCTGGAGAAAATGCGCGCGTCATCGGCGCCATGACAACACGGTTGGGGAGGGTGAGGCCGCGAATCTTATATGGTTCAAACAAAGGTGAAGAGCTGGACATGGAACGATCCCTTTTAAGCAGGATTCGTATGTGCGGGTTCAGCATTCAGCCCGCAAGTCTGACGCTGCGGCAAGATCCTGCCCTTTAATTTTCCTAATGTATTCAGGGACTATTCAGACGTCTAAGCGTCAAATGGATCGCAAGCTGTCGGGATGAAAGCGATGAAAAAGACTTTGTTTGCCACCACGTGTGCTTTGGTTGGTGCTGCTGCGTGCACCACGCCGGGGATCAACTACGAAGCCCGCCTGATGCCAGAGAGCTTGGCAGCTGCGGAAACGCGCACGGTGCAGGTGGATCGCTTTCGCGGCCCCGGCGGCGGCTGGTATGCCCGCCAGTTCGAGACGATGATCGCGAACACTGTGTTCGATGGGGCCGCTAGGTTACCGCTGGCCGACTTTGAGTATGGCGTCCCCGGAGACACACCGGCTGGTACCTATACCGGACATGTCGATATCGATAATTATGACTGGCACGAATATCACCGCACCACGAGCAAGTGTATTGAGTGGGATGGTTTGTTTGATTGCGAAACGCGCGTCGACGTTGAGGAATTATGCGTAGAAGAGCAAGTCGATGTCAGCGCGCACCCGCGCCTTGTCGATGCTGATACAGGCGAAGTTGTCTTTTCTGGATCATATGGCGGTTCTTCTAGCCGCGAGAGCTGTTACGAAACTGGCGTGTATGACGGCGCTTACAATAAACGCCTGAAGAAAAAGCGCCGCAGTCATGGCCTGTCCGGCTATCATTCGATTGGCTTTGCGGGGCTTGACGCGCCAGCGGAGCTCGTTCGGGACGCGCTATTTGAAACGCTTTCGCCAATTCGCCGAGATATCGCCCCACGCAACGCGACGGTTCGTGCAACCTTCATCACTGAAGCGCTCGATCCAGTCGCTCGCGCCGACCCGCGCTTCCAGCAGGCTTTGGACATTTCTTCAAAGGATCCCTTCACGTCGTGTGCGATGTGGTCTGGGATGGCGGAGGAGTATCCAGATGCGCCAGCCGTGATCCACAATATGGGTGCCTGTGCTGAAGCGACATCAGATTTCCAAGCCGCCCAAGGGCACTATGCGAAGGCGGCTGAATTGTCGGTAAAATTCAGCACCGATGGCGTGACCGCTGGAGGCGACTTCTTGAAAGCGCTTAGAAAGCTCTCGAATCAGCGATCTGATCTCGAAGTTTTGGAAGAGCTAACGGCGCCCTGGTTGCCGGTCGATGGCGAAGAAGAGCCAGCGCAAGCCGACTCTTAAATTCCGAGCACCGCCAATATAGCGGCTGCCGCTGCAGCGAGGCCAAACAGGAGAGTCATGCTGACCGCGAGAATGCGCTGGGTTTTACCTGGCGCTTCTTCTTTGCCGCTCTCTGTTTTGAAGGACCCAAGCGTCCAGCGGTTTGAGAAGAACCCGAAAGCGGCAATCAGGGCCAATATTCCTGAAACCATTGCGCCGCCCAGTATTGCGAGGGCGGCAGCGACAAGCATTATGACGGCGATCGGGTCCGAAGCTGACTTCAACAACTCCCTCACGTGTTTCTCAGCCTGCTTGGCTGTGAGGTGATCATAGGATGTGTTCGGAGCAACGATCGCGGCAATCCATGCTGCGCCGACAGACAATCCGATCAACAAAGCAGCGCCGTTTTGTCCAAAGTTTCGAATAGCGTCTAGCATGAAGGTCCTCCTACGCACCTAGTGTAGTCAGATTGAGCATGCTCCGGTAGCGAAAATGCATGTCGCTGCGAAAGGGCTTGCCAGTCCGTTTGCCTGACATGATCCTGAACGGTGTTCAGGAGTAGTGTTGTGAGGCAAGCGCTCAAAAGCGATGCCCCGTTGATTGTCTATGTCGACATTAAGAGCCCGTACGCGTTCGTCGCGATCCGGCCTACATTGGCACTCGAGGCGGAACTTGGCTTACAGTTCGATTGGCGTCCGCTGACTTTGGACATACCAAGCTATTTGGGATCAGCAGAAAAGAAGAAGGGCAAAGTGGTCGCCTCGAAAGGGCGCAGCCAGCGAACCTGGAACGCTATTCGGTACTCCTATCGCGACGCGCGCCGCTATGCTGAGCGGCAAGGCCTGATCTTGAAAGGGACCGAGAAGATCTGGGACTCGACTCTGCCTAACATTGGAATTCTCTGGGTGATGCAGACCGCGCGCGCCAGGCTCGGCGCTTATTTTGAAGCGGTCTATCCGCCATTCTGGCGCCGCGAGCTCGACATTGAAGATATTGCAGTCGTTGAAAACTGTTTGAATGAGGCAGGTGTTGATGCCTCTGGCTTCGCGGCATTCGCGAGCGGGGAGGGGCGCACGCGGCATGATGCTTTGCAGCCGCAATTTCATCCGAACGGGATATATGGCGTCCCGACCTATGTGCTGGGCGACGATATCTTGTTTGGCCGCGAGCACATTCCTTACATCCGATGGGTGCTGAGTGGCCGTGTCGGCGACGCCCCGGATATTGCGTACGAGATCGCGTGATGCTGACTGTCTATTTAGATTTTAAGTCGCCTGCCGCGTATCTCGCGATGACGCCGACACTGGCTTTAGCCGACCGACTTGGTCTTGCGACAACCTGGAAGCCGTTTCGAACCGTCGAACGCGACGTGCCGAAACTTGGGAAAGAAGAAACGGTCGGTGAGAGCCATCGCCGCGTCCGGGCGGCGTCGCAGCGCGCGCTTGCGATCAAATACGCAAAGCAGCAAGGCATCGATCTAACGTTTCCGGAAAAACTGGGTGCCTCAGATCTTGCGCTAGGCGTACTCACGACTATCGAGGGAGATCCGCTCCCCTTTATCCAAGGGGCCTTTGATGCCTATTGGCGAGATCATGCAGATCTTGATGATCTCCAAATCGTACAGGACCTAGTTCACAAAACCGGAACGCAGATGTCGGCGAAACTTTCGCGGAGCCGAGATCTTTTGGATGCGGCGCAAGACCAGGCCGAGGAAGCAGGCATCGTCGGCGCGCCGGCTTACGTGATTGCGGAACAGATCTTCGTCGGGCGCGAGCATTTGCCGTGGATAGAAGAGATCGCTTCGACGCTTTAGGCGTCAAAGCCGACAAAAACGGCGCCTTCCTCGACGGACTTTCGTTTTGAGACGACCGCATTGGCTGGGAAGCTGTCATCGGGCCAGCCCATAGCGACGCAGATCATAATGACCTGATCGTCAGGTATGCCTGCATGCTCGCGGACCACGGGTGATTGCATGATGCCTTGTGAGTTAATCACACAGCCAAGGCCCTTCGACCAGGCTGCATTCACGAGTGAATTTACGACTGCGCCGCAATCAAACGGCGCAATGTCCGAACCATGGATGGACTTGTCATAGGTCACCACGATCGAGACCGGCGCATCGAACTGCCGGAAGCCGCGCAAAACCCAGTCTTGTCGCTTTTCCTTGTCGTGACGTTCAATGCCCATGGCTTGGAAAAGCTGAATGGCAATCTCGATCTGGCGCTCGCGATGGGCGCCTTCATAGCCAGGGCCTTTACGAAACTCGCGTGTGTCCGGAACGCCGGCCAGATTGCGCTCAACATTACCTGCGCGAATTTTGTCGAGCGGTTCGCCGGGCACAACATAGAAATTCCAGGGCTGCGTGGTTAGCGAAGTCGGCGCGCGCATCGCCATTTCGAGAACTTCGGTGATTGTCTCTTTTGAGACGGGTTTATCCTGATATCCGCGAATGCTGCGGCGTCCCATAATGACGTCTTTATAGTCCATGGGGTTCCTCCCAAAATCTGATCTGCGTCCTTCGTATCGCAACGAATGCGGGCGTGAAGCCATCTCTCAGCGTGAAGTGAACCTTTTAGGGAGGTCCGGCGACTATTAGTATGCAAGCCACAAGGAGGCCATTTATGGCGGGGCAAGAAACTGAACGTGTTTATGACGAATTGCTCGTCACGCTTGCGCGTTCGGGCGATCGAGCGGCAGCAAACCGGCTGGCGGCGCGGTGGTATCCGCGTCTGATGCGAACGGCCTTGCGTTTGGTCCAAGATCGCGGCGACGCCGAAGAGGCCGTTCAGGAGGCTTGGGCTGGGATATGCCGAGGCTGGCCGCGTTTGTCAGACCCCGCCATGTTTCCAGGTTGGGCATTTGGGATCCTTAGACGCAAATGTGTCGATCGGATCCGCAAGTCGCAAATGGAGCGGAAACGCACCGCGCCGATTGAGGCTGCGCCGGAGCCAAGCCAGCCCGCTCGCGCTGAGATGCAAGTTGAGATCGATCAAGCCCTGGCGGGTTTGAGTGATGATCATCGATTGGCGGCCATTCTCTATTTTGGGGAAGGTCTCAGCTTGAATGAAATTGCTGCCGTGACCGGTGTGCCGGTTGGGACAGCGAAGTCGCGTATTTTCAATGCGCGGCGACATCTGAAATCTCGCTTGAAAGGAGAGACCTGATGAGTACTTTTGAAGACCGTCTTTTAACGAGTTTGAATGCCGAAGATGAGGCATTTCTGAAAGAGTTGGAGCAAGACACGGGCCTGTTTCAACAGATGGGCATGACCTTTACGGGTCCGCTCCGCTATTGGACCGCGTTTGCCTTCGTCTTTAGCCTGTTCTTTTTCGGATTGGCGATTTGGGCGACCTACA
>ERZ1740060.998-NODE-998-length-11166-cov-9.322743_pt1 | contig 11166 bp, 8 predicted proteins | sample MGYA00581743_ERZ1740060 | MGnify/ENA primary metagenome ERZ1740060 (study PRJEB43018, sample SAMN04849235) | marine metagenome | isolation source: floating plastic debris | place: Pacific Ocean | collected 2008-08-27 | study: EMG produced TPA metagenomics assembly...
ATTCTCATGGTGAGACTGACTAAGATGCTGAAAAGTTTTCTGCACCACTAAGGTCTTCAACCTTACGAGCATAATCATTTTGCCAGTTGCTGCTAACAACTTCCGCTACGAATTTAATTGAACTGCCCAGCGTCAGAATCGACTGGTCAGACCAAAGCAGCTCCTGGGTAAGTTCATCTCGATCTATGACTGCAACATCGGGTCGAAATGCAGTCATACCCGTATTGGAAGGGCGTAATAGTCCCCGCTGAAGGACAAACCAAGGTAAGCCTGTCCCGTCAATTTGGACGCAGATCTTTGCGGTAATAAAGGCTGCAACCTCTAGCTCCGCAGGAGCCGCTTCGCAAACATGCGGCCCCGTTGGTTCCAAGTCAAATACCTCTCCATCGATCAGTTCATAACGGTTATCGTCACCATAGCGGGCGAGAAACGCGTCGAAGCCGAGCGGCTTCTGCTGTATGGGTGGGTCGATCGCAAGGGTCATGGCTCAGCCCAATTAGTGACTTCAGTTTATCCAATTGAATTATGTGCTCAATGTACGACACCCCAAAGTAGATCCATGCTCTGTTGCGCCTGCAGAATTTACTTTTGAGCCGAGGACGAGGCACTGCAAAAGTAGCGGCGACGGAACTGCTCCTCTTGAATCGCTGCTAAAAACGGCTGAGCGATCGCTTGATAGTCTTCAGGCGGTGGGGTTTGGGGCTGGCCTCTAAGACCCAATTCGTCTAAATCGCTAATCTCGGCTCCGTTCACCAGACAAAAGCCCAACTGCTGCAGGCTGGCGAGGCCAATATCTAAGGCAAGATCACTGATATCCAACCGTTGGCACCAGCGATCGCGACGCGTGGTTTTCCCTGTGCGGCTCAGGTATTTGGCCACGCCCACCAGCTCTTGCCAGATCTGGGCGGGTGATTTGAGTAAAAGGGTGCCGTTAGCCAAGCTTGAGGGCGGTTTCGACTGGGCCAGAGACAAATCGTCCTGGATGATAGGCCGTGAATCGACCGCATCTGCAACGTGGGGACGCAAGTCAATCAGTCGGGCTTCGTACTGGGATCGGGCCATATTCACATCCAGCTCGATCACCACATCACAGGAGGTTTGGGGCAGCTCATCTCGACGGTGCCCCCACCAGTGGCCCGGAAATCCCTCTGCATTGCTCTGATCTTGCAGTTCAAAGGTCACCTGATAAAATCGCTGCTTCCCGCCCCGCTGATCCCGCAGCGCCCGCTCCCAAACATTCGTGAACCCAACGTTTTTGAGCAGCAGTCGGGGCACTGGATTCCCCATGCCATAGGGTTCAAGCAGCTTCAGGGTTTTAAACAAATCGCGCCCTAGCTCAGCTACAGTCACCTCAAGATCGATCTGCAGAGACATCTGGGAGGATGCATTCGCTTGGGGATGCTGCGATCGCAGCGCCCGATTAATCCCAGCGGTAAACAGGGGCAAGTTCTCGACCGATAGGGTCAACCCCGCCGCAAAGGGGTGGCCCCCAAAAGATTGCAGCAAAGGGGCCTGTGCCTGAACCAAACTGTAGAGGTCAATTTGGTTGACGGACCGAGCTGAGCCCCTGGCCATTAATTGCTGCTCATCATCTGGGACCACTTCCGTTTGAAACAGGAGTGTGGGTCGCCCATGGGTCTGGGCCAGTTGACTCGCCACTAACCCCAGCACCCCAGGGGACCACTGGGGGTCACTCAACACAATTACCGGGGTGGTGGCCAAATCCAGTTGAGCCAGTTGAGCCTCAGCCTCAGCCAAAACCGAAGCTTGCAAGGCTTTGCGGCGGGTATTGGCCAGTTCGGCTTCTAGGGCCAGGTCTTTAGCCTCGGCGCGATCGCGGCTGGTGAGGAGCCTGACCCCAAAGCTGGCATCTCCATGGATGCGGCTAACCGCATTGATGCGCGGCCCCAATCCAAAGGCCACATCAGAGGGGCGATCGCCGGTGCGTTTACACAGTTCTAACAGTTTGCTGATACCGGGGCGCAGTTGCTGCTTGGCTTGACGGGCTAAGGTTCGCAGCCCCACTTGAGCCAGGTAACGACAGTCCCCCCTCAGGTTCACCAAATCGGCAATCAGACCAATGGCCACTAAGTCCAGGAGTTGGGTCAAAGGTTGGGAAGGAACCTCTGGCAACGCCCCATAGAGGGCTTCGACCAGCTTGTAGGCCACGGCCACCCCAGATAGATCGGCCAGGGGATGCTCAGAGGGCAACTGACGCGGATTAATCAACGCCACCACCGGAGGGCGGGTTTCGGGCAGGGTGTGGTGATCCGTGACGATCACGTCCATACCCAAATCATGGGCATAGGCAATTTCAGCGATCGCGGTGCTGCCCGTGTCGCAGGTGACGAGGAGCTGACAGCCCCAGGTCGCCAGGTCATCCAACCCTGCTCTTGAGAGGCCATGGGACTCCGTGAAACGATTGGGGATTCGGTAGCGCAGTTGATCTGGCTTTGCAAAAAATGGGCCGAGTCCCTCCCAGAGCACAGCGGTGGCCGTCAACCCATCGGCATCAAAGTCCCCCCAGATGGCCACCTTTTCATCTCGCTGCTGCGCCTGCACCAGCCGCGCCACGGCTTGGGGCATGTCGGGACTCAGCTCAAAAGGACGACAGGGCCGATACTGGTCGGGGTCTAAAAAACCGTCTAGATCCGTGAGCGATCGCATCCCCCGCTGCCAAAGTAATGGCCCGAGCCAATGGGACACCGCAGCTAGGGAACATCCTGTCTTTTCAGCAACCGCTTTGAGCCAAGACGCGTCAGGCCCTTGCTCTATCGGCGCAAGTATCCAATCTAATTGGGCATCCACCATGAACCCCTAACCGACACCTCTGTCCATGTCACTCAATGGCGTCCTGAGAGGTTTTCAAACACCCGCTCAGGACATTCAGAACCGCTGTCTGTTGGGAGAGTACTATAATCGCAGTATTCGCTTAGTTCACAGCGCTGACAAGCTCCAGCAGCATAGTATTCATAGCGCTACTCCCAAGGCTGCTCATTCTGTTCAACGCAGCCGGAGAGGGCAAGTGTTCCCGCCAAACCGATTGCTTGCATCCTTTGAATTCGGTATCACTAGGGCAGCGTTGTCTTAGCGTAGATGATGTGGCGCGAGTTCTTTCGCCTCTTCCTGAAATCGCATGATTGGCCAACACTTTTGCTCCGATTCCGCCAAGTTACTCATCGTTGACGACTATCCTCCTTTCCGCACGATGGCGATCGATTTGCTGTCGGCAGAAGGCTATGACGTTTTAGAAGCAGGGAATGGTCATCAGGCCCTAGCCTGCATTCCAGAGCTGCAGCCTGACTTGATTTTGCTAGATATCAGCATGCCCGGAATAGACGGTTTTGAAGTGTGCCGCCGCCTTAAACAGGATGATGCCACTCGGTTAATTCCGATCATCTTTCTAACGGTACTGGACGATCGCCGCACCCGGCTTCAAGGCATTGAAGTCGGGGGCGATGATCTGCTCACCAAACCCTTTGATCCGCTAGAGCTTTTAGCCCGAGTAAAATCGCTTGTCCGTCAAAAGCAACTCAATGAAGACCTCGACCACGCCAGTCAGGCCCTGTTTTCGATTGCGCGGGCGATCGAAAGCCGAGACCCTAACACCGGAGACCACTGTGAGCGCTTGTCGAAGCTGGCCCAAGACTTCGGTCGGTATTTAGACTTGCCAGCGGCCCAACAGCGCGATCTAACCTGGGCCGGTTATCTCCACGACATTGGCAAAGTGGGCATCCCCGACGCCATTCTGCTTAAAACCGGTCCCCTCACCCTAGAAGAGCAGGCGATAATGCGGCAGCATGTCTTGATTGGGGAAGATATCTGTCGCCCCCTACGCACTCTGCAAGGGGTGCTGCCGATTATTCGTCACCACCATGAACGGTGGGATGGCTCAGGTTATCCTGACGGCCTCAAAGGTGATGAAATTCCCTGGCTGGCCCAAGTTTTTCAAGTTATCGATATCTACGACGCGCTCGCCCACGAACGCCCTTATAAACCGCCCTTTTCGACGACTATGGTCCTGGACATTTTGCAGGATGAGGTGAATCGGGGCTGGCGTAATCCGGCTTTAGTGACAAAGTTTAAAACCTTTCTCAAAGCCAACCATTTATCCCAAACTGTTGGCCACTCGCAGTCCCATCAAGCCTCCGCCACTTCCCATTTAAATTGACGCGAACCTCGGTGCAAACCAAGGTATACTCCGGGGCGAAGTGCCGGGGCCAAGCTGAGGAAACACCATGACATCGAAGCTAGCAGTGGCGGTATTGGCCGCCGGGAAAGGGACTCGCATGAAGTCAACCCTGCCTAAGGTGCTGCATCCGTTGGGGGGGCGATCGCTGGTGGAATGCGCCCTAGATAGCTTAGCCACGGTCAACCCGGCCCAGCAGTTGATCATCATTGGATATGCTGCAGACACGGTCAAAACTGCCCTTGACCACCGCCAGGGCCTGACCTTCGTTGAACAGACCGAACAACTGGGCACCGGCCATGCCGTTCAACAGGTAATTCCCCACTTGCAGGGGTTCGAAGGGGATCTGCTGGTTTTGAATGGGGACGTGCCCCTACTGCGCCCCAGCACCATTGAGCAGCTCTGGGCAGTGCATCGCGAGAATCAAAATGAGGCCACCTTACTGACGGCGCAATTTACGGACCCTACGGGCTATGGCCGCGTATTTTGTGACGACAACCATGTGGTTACCGAAATCATTGAGCACCGGGACTGCACAGAGGCCCAGCGCCAAAACCGTCGCATCAACGCCGGGGTTTACTGCTTTAGCTGGTCTGCCCTGGCCAAGATCTTGCCCCACCTCAAGGCCGACAATGATCAGCAGGAGTACTATCTCACCGATGTGGTCAAGGATTTGGCTCCAGTGATGGCGGTGGATGTGGCCGATCCACAAGAAATTCAGGGGATCAACAACCGTAAGCAACTGGCCGACGCCTACAGCATTTTGCAAAACCGCATTAAAGAGGACTGGATGGCGGCTGGGGTCACATTGATTGAGCCGAGCACCATCACCATCGACACCACCGTCACCCTGGGTAACGATGTGGTGATCGAACCCCAAACCCACCTCAGGGGCAAAACGACCATCGGGGCCGGGAGTCGGATTGGCCCGGGTAGCCTGATTGAAAATAGCCACATTGGCGATGGGGTGACGGTGCTGTATTCAGTGATTAGCGACAGCACCATTCAAGCTCAGAGCCGCATTGGCCCCTACGCTCATCTCAGAGGGCAGGCGACTATCGGGCAGAACTGCCGCGTGGGCAATTTTGTGGAAATCAAGAAATCGACCCTGGGCGATCGCGTCAATGCCGCCCACCTCTCTTACCTGGGGGATGCCACCCTGGGTGATCAGGTCAACATTGGGGCTGGCACGATTACGGCCAACTACGATGGGGTCAAAAAACACCCGACGGTGCTGGGCGATCGCACCAAAACTGGAGCAAATACGGCGCTGGTGGCTCCTGTTACCGTGGGGCAAGATGTCACCATCGCGGCGGGGTCTGTGGTGACAAAAGATGTGGAAGACGATTGTTTGGTGGTGGCCCGCGCCAAGCAAAAGACGATTCCCGGCTGGCGACCTAGGTCCACGGATTCTGAAAACGGATAGTTTTAGGACTCATGCAGCCCCCTTAATCCCCCCTCACGTAGTGTGCTCGGAGGGCGTAATCCGAGTCCCTACTCCCCTAGAATCGGGGGTTGGCGAGCCTCGGAAATCGCCACCTCATTTGTTGAAACCGGCTGGGCGATCTCCACCTTGATTCGTGCCTCATTCGGAAGATCCACCGGCACCCAAGAGATATGTGAGTCTGGTATCGTCATTGGTTTGAAGTCTACTCGCCTGTGAGTTTCTTCTTAAACCCTACTCGCTAAGGCAACCTAAGCAGCACCTTCAATATTTGGAGCAAAGACTGGTGTGCTCTCTCTAACGCCATTCACCTTGCAGCGTAAAGGCTGCCCAGTTGTAGGGGGTTTGCCAGCGGGGTTCGTTCCACATGGAGATTTGGGCATCGCGCAGAGCTTCGGCAGGACGCATGGGGTCTTCGGGATCGAACATGCGCTGGTAGAAGCGGTTCATCAGTTCTCGGGTGGCGTCATCACGGACACTCCAAAGGCTTGCCACCACGCGCTCTGCCCCCGCATCAAACAGGCCATTGGTGAGACCGGTCATGCCTTCACGACCGATAAGGCCTTGGCTGAGACCAGTGCGGCAACCGCTAAGGACAACTAGTTCTGTAGCGGACAGATCCATCTCGTTAAATGCGTAAGCAGGGGACAGCAGTCCGGGTTGAATGACTCCCTCTTCGTTAAAGCTAGAAAGCACAATACCTGAACGTTCTGGAGCATTGCTATTAAAGATGCCGTGAGAGGCAAAATGCACAATACGGAACTGACCTATTTCAGGACTCAGGGCAGATTCTAGATCAGCGTCATAGCCAAAAAAGTTTTGAACCTTATCAGCAGGAATCAGGTTGCCACTGATAATTTCTTCAAGTTCCTGCTCTGTTTCAGGAAGCTCGCTATAAAGCACTTCCACATTTTCAAGATTCTCTGGGCTAAAGGGTTCAAATCCTTCGGCAATTTTGACCTGCTCAACCCGATCATCCTTATGGTTGAAAACTGGATTGGCAAAAAAGGCAAGTTCTTTAGTTGGTTCGGGGCGGCTAGAAACGTTCTGACGTAAATTCACTAAGGCTGATAAGGAAGGCTGGTGGATAATCTCATGCTCTAGGAGCAAAGGAGCATAAACGGGAGCGTATTCTCCAGCCAAAGCATTGTCAGATGGGGACGTTTCCGGAGCAGGATTAGGTAAAGCGCTGAAGGGGAGATACTGAAGAAATCCATCTGCAACAATGATTAGTCTCTTCTGGCCCAACTGGCCTGAGATTGGACCTAGGAGCATTTTGCTAAGCTCTTGGCCTGTAGCTTCAGTAGATTGAGGCCGTACTCGACCGCTCGGCAGCGTCAGAAACTCATAAAACTCTTTGGCTTTAGCTTCAATATTTTCTCTGGAATCAAGTTCAAAGGTTTGCAGCGGGTAGCCTTTCTGCAGAACCCACAAATAACTCTTTTCCTCCCCAAGAAAGTATTCGAGAACTAATACATCCTCTTCAAGAGCATAATCTTGAATCTCGCTGAGTGAAGCCAAGTTTTCAATGGGCAGCAAATCTTGTGAAGGTTCTAAATCTTCTATATCTGCTTCGACTGCAATATTCCGAAGGGCATCAATCCCTAAAGAACGAGCCCTTTCACTAGCCTCAAGGGCAAGAATATCAAATCCTGAAGAAGGGTCTTTTTGATATTGAGCCATCAGCAAATCAATATATAGCCCAAAATATTTTTGTCGACATGAGAAGTAATCAATTGTACTAGAACAAGGTCTCTCATCAAAAGAGAAACCCGATCTAGTTAATTCACTCCAGGGATTTTTAGGAGATATTTCAAACCTGCCTCCAAGTCTTCCATGGCTTGGGATTCCGTAACCATAGAGCATGTTTACGGAAAGAAATCCTGATCCGCCAGACAAAGAGTTTAAGGGGAATGAATATTCACTTAGTGAAATACCTTCCTTAACATAAGATATCGCACTCTCAATGTTGCCTTGTATTTGTTCGGCGCGAGCAAGCCCGTAATATATTTCTGCTTTCTCGGCCCTTTCAAGATAAGAAAAACTTTTGTTTATCTCCGAATGTAGCGCTAAAGAATCTACATATAAACCCTCTGCCTCTAGAGGCTGGTTGTTTTCTAAATATAATCGAGCTAAACTTAACATCGCATCAAGTCTTTGAACCTTTGGGGCCGCCTCAACATAGCCTTCAAGAAGGCTTGCAAGAAATTCATTTTCTCCCTCAAAATATGAATAATTTGGAATTTCCAATATGTCTGTAATGTCGGCAATCTCTTCCATCAATTCTTCGGCTGATGTCGGGGCTTTTGAAAGATTTTCAATGGCAGAGAGGTAAGATGAAATCGCATTTAGATACTCACCTTCTTTGCTATAAGCATCTCCTTGCATCTTTAGGATGAATCCCCTAAGCCACCCAATCTTTTTAAACAAAATGTCTTCTTCAGGCCATTCTTGAAGAATATCTTCTGAAATTCTAGTGACACGATGGCTCTCATTCTGATTTGTTTCTCTTGATGCGTAAAACAAATCAATTAAGTTGGGTCCATTTATGTCAAGCCAAGCAGAAAAATTTGCAGCGCTTTCGGAATCACCCAAAATTCCAGATTCATCTAAAAAACCTATAAGCTCACTGTATAGCTCAGACAGTACTCTTCGATCATCTAGCGCTCCGACGTCTTCTGCGGGCTCTCCAGCAGAGTGACTACTAATATCAGTGGCAAATATCAATGACAGAGCTCTCGTATAATTTTCTGTTATTCTTAACAGTTCAATTGAATTCGAGCCAGTCACACGCTGATAAAAATGGCTAAAGGATCCTGATAAATTAGAAACGAAATTCCCTATTTTCTTGTTTACAAGAAGAGATGCTTGTTTCAGGTAAATTCCAGCTATTTCTTCTTCATATAAATCAGAGGAGATAAAGCTTAGCGCTAGCAGCCTTGAGCTGTTGGGAAGATCTTTTATAGTTGACAGCAATGTATCTTTAAAGTCGATGGAAAGATCTAGAAAAGGATCGGCATCTTCACTTGAGTCTCCATTGTCTGAATCACGTTTTGAAGCCCATTCACCAACAAACTGATTTGTCATCATCTCCGCATTTTCAGAAAAACTTGAAAGACTTTCGTTTAACTGAGGAGAGTTGACCATGTATATAGCTTGCTGATAGTCACCCAGAGAGCTATAGGTTGAAGTCATGTCTAATAGCGTCGCCGCTTCAAATAAATGAGAAGCAAGTAAGAGCAATTCATATAACTGATCGCGAGAGTCCCAAACATGCCACTCCTGTCTCAAAAAATTATGCCCACCCTCTCCAAAGGCAAGTTGCCAATTGGTTGTGTTTCGGAAAAATCTAAAAACTTCAAGAGTTCCATAATAATTCTCTAGTGTTTTCTGAGGATTTCCAAGCTGACGGTATGAGTCTGCAATTTTCAACCAGGTTAACAGCTCTAGCACAGGCTCACCCAGATCTTGAAATACAGCTTTCGCCTTATTTAAATTCTCAATAGAAGAAGAATGTCTGCCTTGACTTGAGTAAGCAAGAGACAAATTATTTCTGGTTAATGCTTCTTCTATTTCAAGATTGTTTTCGGTATAAAAATCTAGCAGAACCAAATATTGGTCGATTGCATTTTCAGGCTCACCACTAAAGTGGTGCTGAAGCGCAGCTCTAGCAGATTGGAGCAATGAGTTGTTTTGTAAAAGACGTGTGTCTCTGCCCCCAGGGCTTATAAGTGACAGTTTCAGGAAGCTTTCTTGAGACCCAACTTGAGTCTCGATAGAAAAATCTTGATTTAGACCACGTAAATTCTCTTGCGCATAACTAAAAGTTAGAAAAGGAGCACCTGAAAGGTTGAAACCCACTCCACCACTTGTTGTTTCTGTATTACGCTCCACCACATTAATGACCATGGTTACATTGCGGGGATTGTCAGCTCCTGGCTCTAAGCTGAGGTTGATGTCATCAAATAGCCCCAAACCAAAGACGCGCTGCAGGTCAGACTGAATTTGATCCTGCTGGAAAATATCGCCTGCTTGAGTTTCTAGCTCACGGGTAATGATGAATTCGCGAGTCCACCCTTGAATCGGGTTACCGTTTTCATCCTCAGCCAAGCCCTCTTCGCTGATATAACGGATTTGGATATCCTCAATCACCCCCTCTGCCACCACTAGGGTGACAACCCCATAGGGAGAAATTTCGGGGGAGGCAATCACCTGGGCCAAGACATAGCCGTTTTCTTGGTACCACTCATTGAGCTCGACGATGCGGTCTTGGAAGGCGATCAGGTCAATGATTTCGCCATATTGATCGGAGAAAATCTCATCGACGACTTCATCAGGCAGCGCTTCATTGCCAGTTACCTCTACCTGAGTCAGCACCGGGTTAGGCTGAACTTCAAAGGTAATTCGTGGCCCTAGTGGCGTATCCTCCGGTAGGGCCCGCACGTTTGCAAAAATACCGATCGCAAAAATATTGTTGATGTCTCGCTGCAGCTGCGATCTTGTAGTGGTTCCTCCAGCTTCTGTACTAATGGCGTCAAACACCACGTCTTCTAAAGTTCCGTCCAGCAGTTCACCCTCTGGATCTGTGACAGCCACCTCTACAATAAGAACACGAGTTTCTTGCCCGGGATCTCCGGCTTCTGAACTTCCTTGAGCAAGTAGGCCAAAATCGTCTGAAACAGTTCTAGCTTCAAGCCCATTTAGAATCGAGTCAGCGCCAATACCAAAGCGATTCGCGCCAACCGAAAAGCTATAAAGACTGTTTAATCGAGAGGCAATATCCTTCTGGACTTGGGCCTCAACAATATCATTCAGCGCATTGGTCGCCTGAGGGGTTAAAAGCAAGGCTAAAAATACAGGTAAAGATAGAGAGACTTGTTTTGAGACCCAAAATACTTGGTTTAGGGCAGGCATAAGATTCACTCTCAAAATAGATACTTCAGCTAAAACAACAATCAAGAGCTAGCGAGATAGTCTAATTCAGTCTCGTTCACAGTAGTAGGCTCACTGCATGATGCAGCTAAATTAGTGAGCCTAGACGATTGTGAGTAAATTTGGCAGATCAACGTATTCCAGCGGGGTTCAAACTGTCCTGGATCTTCTATTCTCAACTGGTTTAGCTCATTGAGAAGATCAAACCAATACAAAGAATCGCCATCACCTAAATAGTCTCCTTCAGCAGAAATGAGACGTACAGGAGCCTCTGAAGCACCAATATCAACTCTGTGAAGCCAACCATTAACTGTGGCATCCCCAGAGCGATTGGCTGTATTGCAAATTATCGAAAAAACCCACCGATAAATCTCTCCAGCCACCAATGGGTTTTCCGTTTCTGGCAAAGTGTATTCCACCAGTCCCGGCGTACTGGTTATGGCAAACGTATGTTCGTAAATAATGTTCTCCTGGGAATCAATTAAAACGAACTCTGCTTGCTCTTCCCCATCACTTGGGTAAGGGACATAAAACCACCAGGTCGGATGCCCCTTAGTGGTGCAGAAAACTTTTCAGCATCTTAGTCAGTCTCACCATGAGA
>ERZ1740060.999-NODE-999-length-11163-cov-8.067969_pt1 | contig 11163 bp, 9 predicted proteins | sample MGYA00581743_ERZ1740060 | MGnify/ENA primary metagenome ERZ1740060 (study PRJEB43018, sample SAMN04849235) | marine metagenome | isolation source: floating plastic debris | place: Pacific Ocean | collected 2008-08-27 | study: EMG produced TPA metagenomics assembly...
AGATCTCGCTGAATTAGCTTATGGGTTCCTTCCTCATCCTCTGACATGCGGGCGCTTAAACTGACGGCATCTGTCATCACATTCGCGGCCAGCTCCCGATGGGGTTCAGTGGGGGTAGGGGTAAGCTCCATGGAAGGGTGGCATCAGGGTAAGGTGCACAATTAACGAGAACACCTGATTGTAAGGGGGCTCCCTAGAAATAGGCTATCGGTGATCTACCGGTTCGGGCAGCGGGGTGTAACCCGCTTTTATACCGACCCGCCTTTCATATCGGCGATCGCCCCACGGGCCATGGCAGCGATCGCCTGGTCGGTGGCTTTAGGGAGCTGGTAGTATCTTCCCCCAGCCGTTTTAGCAAGTTCCCGCCCAAACCCGGTGGAGACAAACTTGCGCTCCGTATCAATCACCAAGAGCTGAAACCCCGTCGCCCGAATTCGGCTGGCAATATCCAGCAACTCTTGCTTGATGTCAGGTTTTTGCTCATTATCGATAGTCTCTCCGAGGGATCTAGCCAAGGGAATGTTCCCACGGCCATCGGTGATCGCCACCATCACCACATTGCCAATATCCCCCGACTGCTGGGCATTGGTGCCCACCCGCACCGCTTGGGTGAGGCCATGGGCCAAAGGGGATCCGCCTCCGCAGGGCATCCGCTCTAGCCGTTTACGGGCCATGGCAATGGAACGGGTGGGGGGTAGCAACACCTCGGCCTGTTCCCCCCGAAACGGGATTAAGGCAACCTGATCACGATTTTGATAGGCCTCGGTCAACAATTGCATCACAGCACCCTTGGCCGACTGCATCCGGTTCAGGGCCATAGAGCCCGATGCGTCTACGACAAACACAATCAGAGATCCGGCCTTGCGGGCCAGTTTTTTAGCGCGGATGTCGGTTTGCTCAACCACCACCCGGCGATGGGGTTGGCGGGCGCGACGCGCTTTTTGGTAGGGGGCCGCAGCCCGCAAAGTGGCATCGACGGCAATGCGCCTCACCGGCCCCTGGGGCAGCATCGGCTTGATGTAACGGCCCCGATCTTCTGAGATCACGGTGCTTTGGCTACCGGATTTACCCTGGCGGGTCATGGCTTGGGCAAACAGCAGCAGCGAGGGATCAAGTACAACCCCTTCGGGGTCAAACACAAACTCCTCAGGCAGACTGGGGGGCGGTTCTTCGGTTTGATCGGGGTCCTCGTCTTCTGAGTCGTCGGTATCGTCCTCGTCCTGGTCGTCAGCGTTGTTCTCCTCTGAATCCTCGTTGGAGGGGGGCGGCGGTGGTGGCGGCGGTTGCTCATCCTCAGGCGGGGGCAGGGCGATCGCTCTCGGCAAGATCACCAGCTCCACGGCAGCCCGAAGATCTTCGGCGGTGACCGTAGCCCGCCCATCCAGGGCTGCATGGGCCTTGGCCACCCGCACCGCAAACAGCTCGGCACGATGTCCCTGGACGCCCCCGCGCAGGGCTTCAGTGACGAGGTATTGCACCTGCTCACGGGTGATTTTCACCTCTTTTAGCCATTCCCGCGCCAGGATAATTTGGGTCCTCAGATCTTCGATCTCGTCGGCGTAGCGGGCCAGAAAGGCCTCGGGATCGTTGGCAAACGCCGTGGACTGTTCGACGACTTCCACCCGCCCTTCTAAGGTGAGGGTTTGATCGGCAGAGAGGGCGATCGCAATTCGATCTAACAGGTGATCTCGCAGTGGCCCTTCATCAGGGTTGTAGGTGGCCACCAGTAAGGGTTCGCAGGGATGCTGAAAGCTAATGCCTTCTCGCTCAATTTGGTTACGCCGCTCGGTCAGCGTCCCCAAGAGGAGGTTACTGATCTGGTCGTCGAGCAGGTTGATTTCATCGATATAGAGCACCCCTCGGTTCGCCGTCGCCAAGAGACCGGGCATAAACACCGTATCCCCCGCCTGAATCGATTTCGCCACATCTACGGCCCCGAGTAGCCGATCTTCAGTGACGCCTAGGGGAATTTGAACAAAGGGTGCAGGAACGACCTGAGTGGGCAGTTCAGCCGCATCGGCTTGGACCTGAAAGCGCTGTCGGGTCTCATCGTCCCAGTTTTGTGGCTCACTGGGGTCGGCATTGCAGCAAGAGCTACTGATCACCTCAATGGGCGGCAACAGTTGGTGTAAGGCCCGCGCCATCACCGATTTGGCCGTGCCCCGTCGTCCGGCAATCACCACGCCGCCCAAACCTGGATCCACTGCCGCTAAAAGGAGCGCCAGTTTGATCGGCGCTTGATCTACAACGGCGGCCAGGGGAAATACTGTGGGGGTCTCTAAGGTTTGTACCGCTACCATTACCTGTCTCTGATCGATTTGATTATTAAAGAAGCAATTACTCGGCCCATTTGGGGGCGCTCGAAAGCGGCCTTTGCTTTAAAGTTTCCGGCATCCATTGTTCAGCCACTCACCACCCTATCAGCCACTAGCCCCCACTGATACCGTTGTGGCCATTTGCTGCAGACATTTCAAAAGGTTCTGACTCTCAGGGCAAAAGCAATGTGGAGGGCAAAAGCAATGTGGGTCGCAGTCTGGCCCTAATCGGACTGGTAACCGCTACAGGAGAGGTGACGCTAGGCGCTGGTCAAGCAGAGTTGCGCCTTTCCCTCACCCATTGACGGAAAGATCGCATTGCTGAGTTACGGCCCCTAACCCGGCTCTGCTCCACATACTTTGGGATCTCAGTTTTTAGGGGCCAGCCGGGAAATTGCGGGCTCTCTTCCACCTCAATGTATTGCCCACCTTGGAGTTGATAAATTTGAATGGTTTGATCGCTCCGTCGCCACAATTCCGGCACCCCCAGCCCGGCATAGGTCTCAGGATGAGTCCGAGCCGTAATATCTACCTCCATCGCCAAATCGGGGGGCGGGTCGACGGTCAAATCCAATCGCTTTTTGCCGCGAATGGCGGGTTCGTTTTTCAGGTAAAAGCATTGATCCGGCTCAATGCCCTTTGCCATGGCTTGATTCTTAAAGGTGGTTGAGCCGAGGGTGCGAAATTCGATATCCAGCTCTTCCAGAAAGGCTTTTAAAAGGTCGCCAATAATTTCCTTGTCGTCCTCGTGCTCGGGTAGCGGCACCATGATTTCGAGTAAGCCATTGTTGTATGCAACGCGGGAACAACGGTGCTCCCCCAACTCCTGCAAAATGGCCTCAAACTCAGGCCAGCTCACATCATGGAGCAGGAGTCGTTGACCTGTCGGTACATCGAGTTGACGCAGTTGGAGGGTAACCATGAGGGCGGGTCGAACGAAGCTGTCCTTACCATCCTAGGTCTTTAATTTGGTAGGGCAATCCCCTTTGAATGTCACTCACGCCTAAAGCTTCAGCGATCGCAGTTGGGGCAATAGCTGAGAGAAAGCGATGCCCCGATGGCTAATGCGATCCTTTTCCTCGTGGGATAACTCTGCAAAGGTTTTGCCCGCCGCAGGCACATAAAAGATCGGGTCATAGCCAAACCCACCGTCGCCGCGCGGAGCCCGCGCAATTTCCCCCGGACATTCACCCTCGGTTTCTAGGGCAATGGTGCCGTCGGGGCGGGCTAGGGCGATCGCGCAAATAAACTGAGCCCCTCGCTCAAAGGTCTCACCCAGTTCCCGCAGCAGGCGATTGATGCGATCGCCATCGCTGTTGCCATAGCGGGCCGAGTAGAGCCCTGGCGCTCCGTTCAAGGCATCGACCGCCAACCCAGAGTCATCCGCGATCGCCCATTGGCCCATGGCCTTAGCAACCGTGCTGGCCTTGAGACGAGCATTCTCTAAAAACGTGCTGCCAGTCTCCTCCACATCGATATGCTGCGGCTTGAGCCTCAGATCCCAGCCTAAGTCCGCCAGGTAGCCATTCATTTCCGTAAGCTTGCCAGGATTTCCCGTGGCGACAACAACCACTGGCATGGCGGTCCACCCCTCCAAAAACGTTTACACCGACCCACTTCCCCGGATTGCCAGAGAAATCCAACCCCCACCCTAAAGCTGATAGCGTAGGACAGTCAGACCCATGAGGCGAATCCTTGGCACGGCGCTCTAATTATCTCAACCTCCAGCCCTACATCAAACAGCAGTGGCGCACCATCGTCTATGCCCTACTTTGCACCCTCGTTTTTACGGCCTTTTGGCCCATATTGGCCTGGCTGGCGGGGCGCATGTTTACCTTTCTGGTGCAGGGGCAGGTGAGAGCGTTAGCGCAGGTCGGTGCAATCACCATGTTGGGATTCGTCATCCATAAAACGGCGCAATATGGGCAAGATTCCCTGATGTCGAAGGCCGCTCTAGAAGCCGCCTTTCGATTGCGCATTCACATCTATAGCCATTTGCAACGCCTTAGCCTTGCCTATTTCGAAAGATCCCAGACGGGAGATTTAGTCTATCGCCTTACCGAAGATGTCGATCGCATCGGCGAGGTAATCAAAAAGCTCTTCCAAGACTTTGTCCCCAGCATGTTGCAGGTGCTGGTGATTTTGGTCTACATGCTGTGGCTCAACTGGCAGCTCACCATTGCCACCTTCATTTTGGTGCCCGCTCTCGCCTTCTTAGTGGGCTGGTTTGGGGAGCAAATGCTGAAATACTCCCACCGCAGTCAAGATCGCATCTCTGATCTCTCCTCCCAACTGACCGAGGTGTTTAGCGGCATTCGCTTAGTGCGGGCCTTTGCCGCCGAGGACTACGCCATTGACCGCTTCACCGAAGAATCTGAGCGCAACCGTAGCGCCCGCTATAAAGCCGCCTGGTTATTGGCGGTGCAATATCCGGTGGTGGGGTTTCTTTATGCGCTGATCGTGCTGTGCATCTTTTTGGTGGGCAGTTGGCAAATTGCCATAGATAACCTGACCGGAGAAGCCTTTGGCAGCTATATGGCCGCAGCACTCTTGCTGATTGACCCGGTTACCCACACCACTGAAAACTACAACCTCTTTAAGGAGGCAGAAGCTTCGGTTGATCGCATCTTCGAGCTGTTTGCAATTCGGCCCGCAGTTCGTGAGCAGGCTAATGCCACCGCCTTACCCGCCGTCACCGGCAAGGTGGAATACCGAGACGTCTCCTTTAGCTATCAGCCAGGGGAGCCAATTCTGAAAAATCTGAGTTTAATGGCCATGCCCGGCGAAAAGATTGCCCTGGTGGGCTCCTCTGGAGCGGGTAAGACCACCTTAGTGAATCTATTGCCTCGGTTTTATGATCCCCAGGGCGGTCAAATCTTTGTTGATGGCGTTGATCTGACCACGGTGACCCTCAAGAGTCTGCGGCGGCAAATCGGGATTGTGCCCCAGGAAACGGTGCTGTTTTCGGGCACTATCGCTGAGAACATTGCCTTTGGCCAAAAGAACTTTGACTTAGAGGCGGTAAAAGCGGCGGCTAAGGTGGCCAACGCCCATGACTTCATTAGCCAATTCTCCCAGGGGTATCACGCTTGGGTGGGCGAGCGGGGGGTGAATCTCTCGGGAGGGCAGCGCCAGCGCATTGCCATTGCTCGGGCGGTTTTGCTGGATCCCCGCATTCTAATTCTGGATGAAGCTACCTCAGCCCTCGATTCGGAGTCAGAAAAGCTGGTGCAGGAAGCCCTTGAGCGCTTGATGGGCGATCGCACCGCCTTCATCATTGCCCACCGCCTCGCCACCGTTCGCAGTGCCGACCGCATCATCGTGTTAGACCGGGGTGAAATTGTCGAAGCCGGCACCCATGCTGAGCTGCTGGCCAAGGGCGATCGCTACGCCTACTTCTATGAGCAGCAATTTCAGGATTAATGGCATTGGGCAAGATGCTGCGATCCGCCGTTTTATAAAGTAATGATGAAATATCAAGAAATGATGACCGAAACAAGGAGGCAAGTGCAGGCCCAACCCTCAGTTTGATTGTGTCAACCTGTCTTTATATTTGCTTTAGAAAATCAGTAAGCCCGCGCTCGTATTTGAAATCAAGCGCGGGCTTACTTTTAAAATTTTGCTCTCAACAAAAAACAAACTTTAATTTAAGAATTAAAGTACTCCCCAGGCTGGCATTCCTTCTCTAGACAGCGTTCCAGATATTGAATCCGATACCCTCGCCAGAATTTCCAAGGGTTTAAGCGAGTGACATAGTAAGGGCTAAAAACAGGCTGTGTCAGGTATTTCCAAAGGGGGAAACCATTATTTTTATATTGAGGAACGTTCACAATTCATCAATCCAGCAAGACTATTCGCGAAACGCTCAGCGGTCCGAAAACAACCAGCCACGCTCAACGCTCCCCCCAAGTATAGGCAAACGAAAATCACGAATTGCTATCCAGGAAGAACACCTAGAAAAATATTCAATAAAGCACAAAAAAGTTTATGAATGGAGCTGACGGGAGTCGAACCCGTGTCCGCTTTGAGTATTAACATTCCACTCATTCACAGGCGTAGCCTCTCTAATCCTTGAGGCGGGAACCGTTACTTAATCCCTAACGGTAGGATGCCTCGACAAAGTCTTAGTCAGGGGGCCTGTCGAGGGAGCCCGCTGAAGCATCCGTTGGGGTTTTGTCTATAGTCCTTAACGGAGTCAAACCATAGACGCTCGCTAGAGGTTTTCTAATTAAGCAGCAACAGGTGCAGCTTTACGAGCAAAAGGAACGATGTTGTTCGCAGTTACGTTGTTTTTGAGCCTGGATTAACGAGAGTAGACTCCCTCTCGGCCTGAATCACAGAATGACTTTCGTCAAAACGTCGAAACCGTTACAGCCCCGCGTGAATCTTTTTCCAGTGTAGCGCATTCTCCCAAAGCCGCTGGTGCCGGGGCGATCGCTCTGGGTCAAAGCTCGGCGCAAGAGTCTCAGGGATAAAAGAATTGGGCAAAAGTATCAAATTGTTATGGGCCACATAACCTTTCATAAACCAAATCGGTGAAACTTTTACCTATAATATTTATTTAAGGATTGTCCGTTGATCTGAAGGACGCCAGCGAGTTGTTAGGATTCGGGGCTGTGCAGACGGGCGACAGGATAAGCGCTGAACCGAGAGAGGTTGATCTATGACCAGTACTAATAACGCCAACGAACAAGCGGATGCCAAAGCAACCGGCACTTCTAGTAATGGCACCACGGCCCGTAAAACTAGCCGTCGCCAGAGCAAGAGCCAAATCGTGAAGGCTGAGCAAGAGAAAGGGGATGTATTTGTGCTGGATGATCACACGCGCATCGTCCCCATTGATAGCCTTCCGAACCATCGCCCGATTGCTTTGAGTGAGTTTCAAGTGGTGGGTACGCTAAACTCTGCCGGTAGCCGCCCGATTATGGCAGACACTTTGCAGGTTTTCTCGACTGACTTGCTGCCGGGGCATCGGCCCGTGGCAGTGAATACGCTGCCGATTTCTGACTTAGATTTCTTGCCTAATCAACGCCCAATTGCGCCCAATGATGTTGTTGATCCCCCAGCAGCGGTTCTGATGGGCTATCTGGACTAGAGCTTAACTGCGTTTGATCAGGCGACCGGCCTAGCTCATGCAACGCCCTCCTGGATTTCAGGAGGGCGTTTTTAGTTGTCAAATTTGTGGCATTGGCTATGCATGTGACCGATATCACCTGGCCCAAGAAAAGCTGTCACAGGCTAATAATGGCGGGACGAAGATAGTTATGAAGTAGAGATGAAGTGGTAAGGAGTATCTGGATCATGCTAGAGCTATGTCCGCTGAAGTTTGCGCTGTCAGAACTCTTTGCCCAAGTGAGTGATTATGGTCGCCTGACCTTAGCAGATCGCTATGGTCTACTGGCCAATCTGCTTCATGAAGACAGCCTCACAGAGGACGAACGTTACTCCATTGATCGCCTGTTGCGGGCGACCTTGCGAGGCCGTGTCAAGCTTGATGATACGGAGCTTTCGATTCTTTTAGCTGCGGGCGATCGTTAGTCGATACCATTGGCGATCTTTACCGCCATCGGTGGATCAACCCATCCCTTGGATTCAATAAAGTCCCTAAAAGTCCCTACAGCCAAAACGTGAGCTGACGGCGTAAGGCAAACCAAGCAACGGGAAGGGGGCGTTCTGCGCTGATCAGCACTGGAATTCTCAAATATTTACCGAGTAAGAAGCGGCCTAGTCCTTTGATGCGACCATAAAGCCGACCCTTGAGATAGTCCCATTTGGGGCTCGTACTCGCTGCGGGCTGAGCATAGGGGGGTTGAAAGCTGAGAGGACCATAGAGTACATCAGCACGGTGGGTGACACTGAGGCGGTTTTGGCGATGTTCGGGGTTGGGTACCCCGCCATGTTCTCCATAGTTGCGGAAAGGAACGTAGTCGGTAAAGCCGCGATCTTGCAAGTAATAATCAATACCAGAATCCCAGGGACTGTAGGCTCTAGGCCCTGGCTCTTTAGCGACCTCATCGGCTAAATCGATCAAAATTTGGGCACTGCGAGCCGTGATCACATAGGCCACCATGGCTGTGGAGTAGCCTACGGCATAGCCCGCCTGGGTGACGCGATAGACCTGGGGCGCACAGGTATAGAGCCATGCAATCCCTAAGTCCGGATCGCTGGGGTCAAAAGACGGGGGCAACTGACCCAAGTTGCGAACAGGCACAAAATCGGCTTCGACAATCAGAGTGGGTCGCGCTGAAGTTAAAGCCCGCTCCCAAGCTTGGCGATGGTTGAGCAGACACAGAAAACTGCGGGAATAGTCCTCTTGGCCCGGTTGATGCACCTGTCTAAGCACCTCGCAGCGGCAACCGGCCTGCTTTAGAGTCTTCTCCAGAACGGTGGTGTCCTCTTTATAGGCCAGAATGAACGTCTGGCCGATGCAGTCAACTAGGTGCGAGGCTGATTGACTCGGGTGTAATGCTGGGGCCACGTCTGAATCCAAGACTGTTCAGAAGGTCTAATTTTAATTATCCACAGCTTCTAGCCTACCCAGCTATCCCCTGGGAGTTGCGTCTGAGGCTGAGGTTTAGCCAACACAAAGCGTTGCTATCAGAAATGCTTCTTCATGCTATTGGTCAACTTTAATATCACTATCGGCAGGATTTTGTAACTTTACAGATGTATCTCCAATACTGAAGACATAAGTCCGAGTATTGGATTTTGGGCTTCGCGTTGTTGCTCACAGGTAATTAGATGCAGTGTCAATTTTGTCAGCATTATCAAGGACTGGGCCGGCAGGGCGGCAGCTGTCAATGCTTAAACGTTCCTGTACAGGGGACTTGGGGAGCCTGCTGCATGGTGATACCTGTATTTGGCAACCGTTCCACAACCCAGGATGTTTCCCAAAAAGAGCAAGACCTATTAGGCATCGCTTAACCTCGCCCTAGCAAGCTTCCATAGAACTTCAGAATAACTGTCTTGTCCCCAGCGTTGCTGTTTCGAGCAACGCTGGGGTTTGTTCTTGATTTGACCCATAGCCTCTGCAGGAAAGTAAGGCCTACGGGGGCTGACTTGATACCAACAGGTCGTGATTACAACGGTTTCTCTTGAAATTTGGATTACAGTTCGGTTATAGGTGGTTGCAACGTAGGTGAGTTCCGATGGTCATCCCCGGTTTGATTCGGCAAGCGCAGCAGTGGTTGCGCAAAACTCCCGAACGGGCACTCGACCAAGCCTATGAGGCCGCACGTATGATTGTGGCGATCGAAGATGAGCACTTCGATGGCAATCCGATTTCGCCCCAATACGGCAACTACGGCCAGAGCGCCCAAGCTTATTTCCAAGGGGAGCTGCAGAAATATCTCAACTTGATCACAGTGCGGATGACGGAGTTTCGGGCCAGCAGCGCCATGCTGCGGGTGTCGGATCCTAAGATGATCGAAATTCAGGTTAACCCAGCTCGGGCTGATGCGTTTTCCCTTGATTTGATCGACAAACCGGCACTTTTTTTTCGCAAGCTTCGATTTGTGGATGATGTGCTCAGCCGCTACCGCAACCGAGATACGTCACCCACTGTGGTTGTGATTAAAGAACCCGGTGCAGCTATGCCCTTGGCCGATGCCAAGATGACTGTAAAAGGCAATGGCAAAGGACAACGCGATCGCAGTGCTGCAAAAACCGACGGACCTCGGGCAGCGGCCCTCTCCGATCGCGCCAACATTTTGCCCCGATCCATTTTGCGGACCTTCGATCGCGTTCGCCAAGACCTAGACCCAGAAGCCGAAACGCAGGTAGTGCAAAACTTTCGCGCTTCGCGGGGAACAACCACTACAGCAGTTAAATTCTTGTTGCTGCTGGTGATTATTCCGCTATTCACCCAGCAGGTCTGCAAAAACTTTTTGTTTGGTCCCGTGGTGGACTATTACCGAGATCAAACCCAGGCGGAGGTTTTTCTGAACGTGGAAATGGAGGAAGAGGCCCTCCACGAGCTGCAGCAATTTGAGGAACGGCTGCGGTTTGAGGTGCTGATTGGCACCGCAGCACCGATGTCAGAACAGACCATTGAGCAGACTGTGCGCACCAAAGCGACAGAAATCGAAGAAAACTACCAGCGTCGCAGCGCCGATGCGATCAAAAATGTCTTTTCAGACATTGTGGCAGCAGTCGCTTTTGGCTTTTTACTGGTGCTACGCCGCCGCGAGGTGGCCGCCCTCAAAGGCTTCATGGATGAAATCGTCTACGGCCTCAGCGACAGCGCCAAGGCGTTCATCATCATTCTGTTTACCGATATGTTTGTGGGGTTCCACTCCCCCCACGGTTGGGAGGTGTTGCTTGAGGGCCTGTCCCGTCATCTGGGCTTTGCCGCCGATCGCAACTTTATCTTTCTGTTCATTGCCACCTTCCCAGTGATTCTCGACACGGTGTTTAAATACTGGATTTTCCGCTATTTGAACCGGATCTCGCCCTCCGCAGTAGCTACTTACAAGACCATGAATGAGTGAGTTCTACAGGCGCGGGCGCGGCAATACTCTTCCAGCAAGACATTCACCCGTAATCAATGACGCGCCCTAACGGTAGTGGATAATACATATGGGAATCCGGAGCACATCTTCCGTTTATGTACGATTGCATCATTGTTGGGGCAGGCCCCGCAGGCAGCACGGTGGCCTATCACCTGGCAAAGCAAGGCCGCACCGTGCTGCTACTAGAAAAAGATCCTCTTGGCCGTGACAAAGTCTGCAGTGGAGCGGTGGCCCCAGCCATTGCCCAATGGTTTGACTTTGACGTGACGCCCGAAACTGGGGTGAATTAGATCGGAAGAGCACACGTCTGAACTCCCAGTCACCGATGTATCTCGTAT
>ERZ1740060.1000-NODE-1000-length-11160-cov-5.138496_pt1 | contig 11160 bp, 11 predicted proteins | sample MGYA00581743_ERZ1740060 | MGnify/ENA primary metagenome ERZ1740060 (study PRJEB43018, sample SAMN04849235) | marine metagenome | isolation source: floating plastic debris | place: Pacific Ocean | collected 2008-08-27 | study: EMG produced TPA metagenomics...
AGTTATTGCAGTCCTATCATGAGCATCAATGTAAGTCTCTGGGAAGCTGTTTTTTTATGGCTATCAATGTAAGTCTTTTTTATGGCTATCAATGTAAGTCTTTTTTTATGGCTATCGATGTAAGTCTCTGTGTGACTTTTTTAAGCACGATACGCTAGTCTTGTTATCGCTGTGGCAAGTGGGTTTTTTAAAAAGTTATAACGATGTGCAAGGTGTGAATGGTAATAATGTTTAGGACTCTAAATCTTTTTTTGCCGACCTCGAGCAAAATTGTCATTATGACTTGTTAAATGTATGGCTGCACAAGGATAACGAGGCTAGACTTGTGTGCCAATGGAAAAAAATCTAGTTTGTGTTGATATTTGCAGTCGCCTCAGATTAATGTATAAAAAAATGAACGCATAATACACAGACGGCCTCAAAAATTAAAACAGCAGTTTTTTTTTATTTTGTAACCATCATTAACCAAGGGTGGGGGAAAATGTAGCAACAATTTTTATCATAATGAAGAAAGAAAATTTATGTGACGTGGGTTGGCATGTGACTATTTTTTATTTGTAATGGATCTAACAAGTTTTATTTTATCGCCGTTATTGCATAAAACGTCCTGTAAGTGTCTGATTTATAACTGAGAAACTAGCACTAAAATAAACACTGTTATTATTGTAAGTACTTATATCTTGAGGCCTGACCATCTTTTTGTCTGAAAATCTCTCATAACATAACGAACTCAGAAATCGCTGCCGGGACCACTCAAGGCTGAAAATTACAGTGTTGCCATGATTATAAGTACTTACATCCGTAAGCTTATCGTCATTTAGTGTCTAGACATCTGGCATTACACAACAAATTTGAGGCAACCGTTGCTGTCGGGAAAGGCGCAAGCTCAAAAACACCGGTGACTATTATAATTAAGTATTTACATCCTGAACCCTTGTGGTAACTTTTTGTCTAGACATCTCTGGGAACGTTGCTGTGGAGGAGAACATCAACTAACAGGTCATAAGTTATATAATTGCCTTTTGGTGGACTGATCGGCGTTAACAGAAAATCATGGAAGCTGTGATTTGATATCGCCTACCTTACACATGGAAAATAGTAATATATTTATAGATGCTGCGAAAAGTATAGACCCTAACAATACAGAATGGTTGTCTAGAGCAGAACTGATCATAACACATTTATTTGAAGATGAAATATCGGCTGGACGTCTCAGAGTCTTTCATGTACTGTTGAACACGCTGAGGAAAAAATATGGAACTGTATATGAACGTGAAAATGTTGAAGAAAAACTCTTTGGTTTGCTTCATGCAATCATTCAAAGGCAATTTAAAAAATCTTTTCAAGCCAGGGCAAAAGAGGTTATCACCCAAGTATTACGAATGGCAATACAATATCTAATATAACCATTTAATTTTTAGTCACTGTTTAATATAGCCTGTTAATTACTGTTAATTTTTAGTCACTAAAATGGCTGAAAAATCAGATTTAGATGCTACAGAAGTTCTCTATCTGGAACCCTTACCACCATCAACACAACTATCTACTATCACTACTACAATGAACTCAAAAAACTACACTGTCAACAGATTGCATAATATTGACACTAGGATTCTAACAAACATCAGACGACTCACTATTGGATTAGCATTTATCTGCTTGCTTGCACTGACATCATTTGTAACCTACAACGAGATGTTATTAAACAATACGCTATCCAACTTTACAAGATTGGAGACAACTAGTATTTTGAGCCTATCAAACACCTCGAAAAATGTAACCAATTTACGCGACTGTGTCACAGCCTATAAACAACAGATGCTTTTGGTTGAAAGTTGGCAACACAATGGTAGCAAAGAGTTTTTTCAGCAATGTAGTTACCAATTTCCACTGGACAACTCCAATTATTTTTCTATTTGTAATACATCGGCACCGTTAAGGCCAATTTATGATCTGAGGTATTTTGTTGGAGATGACCATTCTTTTTATCCAACAGTTAGAGGTTTTTCACTAACCAGTGATCAAGCCTACACACTTCGCAATTTTTTAAATGAGCTTTTGCCTATAAAACAATTGTAGATCAGTTTTTGCTATCCACATCTCATCTGTATAGCCAGTCTGATCATCATTTGGTCTATTTAATTATAGTGTCTGTGAGTCATCGACCTTAGTCTGCGCCTAGTTTATAATTATAGCTTATAAGCATGTATTATTATCGTCTGTGCCTTTTGGCAACAAGTGTTGTTAGCAAAATATAAACTGACCGTTTATTTTCAAACCGTTTATTATTTAGTACCGGTATGAATGACACAAAGATTGTAATTATATTGAAGGGGGGGGGTCTGTCTGACCTTTTTTATAGATGAATATAAAATTATGACTACAAAATTTGAGAGTTGGGCAAACTACCTGACCTGCCATAAATAATCATGGTCTTCAGTAAAAAAAAAGTTTTGCAACACCATTTTGATAACGTAAACGAGTGGTGGTAGATAATTGGTTGACAAAAAGAAGACAGGTCTGAAAAAGAAAAGAATATAAAAGGTGAGTAAAATTTTGACAGTCAGCACAGCGAATGGAGCAGCAGCTGATGAGATTTGAACTCAGCCCAGTCAACTCAACAAAAGTCATGGATAAAAAACAGCAAACCAGAGCTGAGCAAGACGCTCAAGTAGAGAAAGCATACAAAGAGATGCAGCAAAGAAAAAAGCAAGAGAGGGAGCAAGAGAAGTTAAGAAAAGAGCAGGAAAGAGCTAAGAGACAGGAGGCAAAGGCGGAGAAGAAAAGAAGCTTGGAAAAATCGAGGTATTTTTTTTTAAAGATTTAAATATTTATTATAATGAAACAAATGTAGGGTGAATGTAAAAGTTTTGATTTACATATCACTGTCAATTTATTTTGTATAAATAAAAAATAAATTTAATATATTGTATTTTTTAAATTTATGTTGGGTATGTGTGAATTTTAAGGTATAACGGTTTTTTTATTGTAGCAATGAACCTGAGGAGAAAAAGAAAAAGAAGACAGCCAATGAGAAAAGGCAGGAAGAAAAAAACTCCAGGTCAGTTAAAAGAATTGACTTGTAACTTATTAAAATTATAGTTGCACATCTGATGAACACAATTTGATGCATTGCAAATTTATTTTTTGTTTGATCTAAAAATTTAGATGAAATTTTGTATTATTATGGTATTTATGTAAGCGACAGTTTTAAATTTATAGTATATTTATCTTTTATATATTTTAGAGATGAGACATCAGCAGCTACAACCAGTGCCGAGGATTTAGTCATCGATGGTGAGGGTGAGGGTGTAGTGGTAGCAGCTTCCTCTGTTGCGGATGAAGCTGGTCCAAGCCAAGCTGGGTGAGAATATTATCTAATTGTATGCTTTTATCTTATGTAAAAGAGGTATTTGGTACATCGCATAAGTGGTAACTAATTTATATATTTTATCGAATGTACAACCTCAAAACAGAAATCAAAAATCAAAATTGGGAGTTATCTCTTTCTTGCGAAGGTGAAGATAACTCTGAATTGACTCAAATCTATTATCTTACCATCAGATTGTGACCATGAAAAACTGGTGCCTCAGTTTTTTTTTGATGTTGATTTTGTTTTTGACAACCGAAACCACCTTAGTTAACCGCATTGAAAATAATGATATTTGTCATCTGCATGTATTGTTTTGAGAGTGCTATTACTCTGAGATTATCGCATCACTTTTTGTTATTTTTTATAGAAATGATAGTGACAAGGAAAGTCAGAGCGAGAGCGAGAGCGACTCAGATGATTCGGATTCCGAAGAACAAGGTATATCGACATGTATAAACATACACACCAAGTTAGAGCCAGAGGCTCTGCAGCTCATTAAATCTGATGGCAAATTTGAAGTTGTTTACAAGGGTGACAAACGTGTCTATATCCAGACTGATAAATTTTGTGGGGACATACAGAGCTACCCGGGCAAATTTTCAAAAAGTGTGCTTATAAAGAAATCTCGTGTAATGAATGAAATGAGAGAAGCTATCGAAAAGCGCTTGGGGAAAAAAGCCAAAGTTTTGTTTTATGGCAACCCATCATCTGAGTGTTTTTCGGTCTTTACAAAATCCTTTAAACGAGATGGGAGCTCTCATATCAATGTAATAAACAGGGGGGTGGAACAGTCAGTCAGTCTGGACAACCTAGACAGTTTGTCACCCTGTGTAATGGATGCGATTTTGCAGTCTGATTATCTCGTGAAAGAGGAAAACAAAAAATATCTATGGAAATTGACACTTGTTAGCATGAGGGTGGATGATGCTCCACCTGATTTTGATGGGTATTCTTTTGTAAAGAAGTTTACCCACCTATATAAATGAGGGGGGGGAGGGTCTTTTGTTTGTATCATGTACTGTTTTTGTATTACATGTACATGTATCAATGCTTGACTATTGTTAATTTTATCTGTAGGTATTGTTGTCAATAAAACTGTATCATCAACCAGTGCAACAATGATCAGACACGCTGTCGCTCGCAATCTCAGTTCAAAATCACCAAAACCTCACTGTTCAAAATCACAAAAACCTCACTGGACATATGTCCATGATTCAACAATAGTACAATGTCATGAAGACTTTTTAAATTTTGTTTTCACTAGATTTCAGTCACAACCACGCAATCATGATGAGTATTGTAGATACAATTTTGTAGTTGAAATGCAATTGAGGTATATGCTGTACTGTGATGGGAAACTTCTTTGGACCTGTATGCCAGAATTTCCTGATGATAAAGATGGGATGTACTTTTATGAAAAAAATGTAACAAGTATCATTTCACAAACCTATGAGACTTTGATAAAAAGCATTATAACTCTTGAAACCATTATTATATTACATATTTTAGAGAGATTTTTTTGTGTTCAGGATTTTAAAGGAGCTCTCAATTGGGTTTGCAGCATAGACAGTATGCCTTACCACAAAATATCATTTCCAAAAATCTAATGTTTATCGTTGAAGGTATACCGAGCCACGTGGTCGATTCGTTTGGAGGAACAGGCCACTTAGTCACCAAATCACTTAGCTGCAGAATAGTATTATCAAAGGATGACATAAAAGGCACTTTTAAAACATTTTTTAAAGTGATGAACCATCGAAAACATCTCATGCAGTTTCAAGGAACTATAGATACATTTACTTTTATTTATCATCTACATAAAGTTTGTCCCTTGTATGTTGATGGTGGTTTGTTATGGTCATTATATAACCATGATATATCTAATGACAATACTCTTAAACAAAATCTCATAGCCATATATCGTGCATTAGCAAAAATACCATATAGAGAAAATCATACAATTTTAATTTTGTCTCAGCTAGCAATGTATCTTCAATCACATCAGTATGACATGTGCATCCATTGGATTCAAAATTTATTAAAGTTTGTTTTTTAATCGTTTTAGAAGAAATAAAAGTTCAACTCTTATCAACATCAGCAAGAGTTCCTTTTCGGGCAACCAAGCTCTCAGCTGGCCTTGATCTATACTCTTCAGAGTACATTGCAATTCAACCCCAAACCAGAAAAGTTGTTAATACAGATTTGTCAATTCAGTTGCCAAAAAACACTTATGGTCAAATAGTTTCTCGTAGCGGGTTAGCCATGAAAGGTATTGATGTTGCTGCTGGGGTCATTGATCGTGATTACACAGGAGAAATCAAGGTTGTCTTAGTGAACAATTCTGATAAAACACTTTATCTGCATCCAGGTTTTCGTTTGGCACAACTTATCTGCAAAAAAATTGTTTTGCCCAGTGTGGTTATTGTGAAACATATTTCAAATGATACTTTTGAGCGTGGGTCTGCAGGATTTGGCTCTACTGGTGAATGTTGATATTTTATTGGTTGCAATTTTTTGTTGTCATGTTTTTGATTTATCTGTTTTATCTATATTTACACTCTGTTTCATTTACACTCAATATATACCACTAACTGCAAGTAGCAAGGTAATTTCTTTTTTACATGTTGGATTATTACAACAGCAACCCTATCAAATTGGCTACTCAAAGTGACAACTCATTTAGAGTTGTCCATCCCCTCCCAGCATTTACACCTCGAATCAACTCAAAATTTTTTGGTGTCTTTCAATATGATCATTGTTAGTTGTTATATATTTGTGTGTGTGATGTTTTTAGAGAAAAAAATCGCCTGCAACTTATGTCAGAAAACATACAAACACAGACAGTCGCTCATGAAACATCGTCTAGTGAAGCATGCTCAGAGATGTGACATTTGTGATGGGATTATCGCTCCCTGGAAACAGGGGACCCACAAATGTTCACAGGTAGGGACCAATAATTCTTTTCAAACCACCAAAATTTTAGTAGGCTAATTATGGCTTGTCTTCTCGCACTTTAAAAGGAGAAAACTCTTAAAGGCAGCGCAATGCTAGTTATTGACATTGTGGTACTACTATCTCATTAGCTTGTTTATAAATCACAACATGACTACCAGGCATTTTTATTTACGCCTCTGTCATTTTATACAAACTATTTACAAGGTTTTTTTATTTGATGCAGGTAAACAGCCGCCCAGTGGGGCACGGTCTCACATTTGAAAAGGTCTTTCCAAATGAGACAGACTATCACCCCGACACTTATATCGGTATGCTCAGAGAAAAAACAACAGAACTTATCAAAAAGCGCTGGTCAGCGATAAGGACATTCGCAATCTATAGAAAGTTTTCAAATGTTTACAACATTCGCATCATCAACAATCACGTCACAGAAGCACTAAAGCAACCTGAAGTCAATATGATTCTTCAAGAGCAAAAAACAAAATTTATAATTCAAGCTTCTATCGGTTTCATCTTGCTAAACAACAAAACCGAAGACATGATGTACTGGCACCCTAGTGTTGGTCATGATAGGCTGTTTGATCAACCATTGGTCATAGAAAATCAACATGATTTTTTATCATTTATACAAAGTATCAAAAATAAAGACTTCATAGAAGCCGCCACCGCATCGAGAAAAGACACTGCCTGGAGTGTGCACTGCATCACCAACATTCAGTTTTATGTCACGCCAATAGTCGACCACCCAATCGGATGTCCAACAACCATTCCCAAGCACATAAAACAAGACAAAAACATCCTCTGTCTAGATACTGACACCCACGGTAATACTTATAATGACTCGAAATGTTTGTTTAGAGCTCTAGCCATGATGAAAAAAAAGAAGTCTACATTGGAAGCTACAACAAACCTGTACTTTAATCAATATCTCGACTTCACAAAAAATGATAGGCTGGGCTTTCAAGGCCTAACTTTGGCTGACATTCCAACTGTGGAGCGTTTATTTTCAGTCTCGATATCTGTCTATACTTTGGACAATTGCCAAAGCGACCGCATTGCTAGGCTGGTGTCACGCTCAACTACCACCCACAGAGAAAAGATGAATCTACACCTTGAGGGCAATCACTTTTGCCTCATCAAAAACATTCGACTATATTGCAAATCGTATAGGTGCAACTGGTGCTCAAAACTATGTAAAACAGTTACAGCACTCAAGACTCATACAATGTCCTGCTGCGGCAACACCAAATACATATATCCCTGGGGTGAATATAGAGTGCCCAATACCATATTTGAGAAGCTTGATGACATTGGAGTGAGTGTTGATCAATCTCTTCGGCATTACCCCTACTTTGCTGTCTTTGATTTTGAGACTTACCAAGATAAAAGCGCACTTCCCAACCCAACCCCTACAATAACATGGGAAGGTCGACATGCAATTGCATCAGTATCTGTCTGCTCTAATATCGATGGTTTTAGAGACGCTCAAACATTTGTAAATGATCATGACTCTGAATATGAAGTTGTAAAAAAAATGATGGAGTATCTTGACAAACTGGCATCTGAAGCTAAACAACGACTCCAGACAAAATATGCTGATGTGTACAATGCTATATCAATAGCTGAAGGTGACATGATCGCCACTGAATCAGATGCTATGGGTTTCGATGCAACAGGTTTAGTCAGCCACAGAATTTCAAAGCTCCGAGCTGAACTTGATGGGTATCTCAATGATCTCTTAGTGTTTGGCTTCAACTCAAAAGCATTCGACATACCTCTCATGATGGAACACCTGCTAAAATATCTTCAAGAAACAAACTCAACAGTCCAAGCATGCATAAAAAAGCAAGGACAATATATGTTGCTACAGACTGACAGTCTTCGTTTTCTAGACATAACTAACTATTTGGCACAGGGGACCAGCCTGAGACAATATTTAAGTGCTATGGAAATTGATGAACAGAAGTTTTTTTTCTGTTATGAAAAGCTCCAGAGTCTTGACTGCCTTTCTCTAGAGGGTTTTCCACAGCACAAAGACTTTTACAACAAGTTCACGAACAGTAACATATCACCAGAAGAATATGAACTATGCAGGCAAACTTGGCAAGCAAAAGGCATGAAAACACTAAGAGACATGCTTGTGTACTACAATGAGATGGACACGAAACCGCTGGTAAATGCTATAGAAAAGCATTACGACTTTTTAAAAGACCGTGATTTAGATTTTAAGTCAGCAGTTTCGATAAGCGGCATGTCCATTCGCTATCTGTTTAAACTCAAAGAAGCTGACCAACCTGTATTTCTGTTTGGCAATAGATTTCAAGACATATATCACCTAATAAGATCAAATATTCGTGGAGGGTTGTCGCTGGTGTTCAATCGCTTTCAGATGAGAGATGAAACCAAAATCAGACCTGAAACATATGGTGAGAGCTGTCACAAAACGAAGACATGCCTGGGCTATGACGTCTCAGCCATGTATCTTGGAAACTTAACTCAACAACCAATGCCAGTCGGTCGATTTGTGGTGCGGCGTCGAGAAAATAACTTTGTCTTAGAAAAAAGCACATTCAAAGGTGAAAAAGCTGCTCAGTTTGTAGAGTTACTCGGTCATCATCTCGATGTCAAATTCCAACATTTGTTTAATGGCGATGAGAAGAGACTCGGAGTGCGTCAAATTCCTGTTGATGGTTATGGGGTGAAAGAAAATGAGAAAATCGTTGTCCAGTTTGCTGGCTGCTACTATCATTCTCACATGTGCACAAAAACTCCAACTGGACGTCACAATGACATCGAAAAAGACACCCAAAACAGAAAAGAGACCTTTGATAATGCTCATTACCTTCGAGCCCTCGGCTACCGTACTTTCTTTATCTGGGAATGCGAGTTTGACCAGCTGAAACAAGAAAATAAAGTGATAAAGGAGTTTTGCGATAAAGTGGAGCTTTTGCCAGACACCAGATACAAACTCAGTGAAAAACAGATCATTGACGATGTCCAATCTGGAGAGATCTTTGGTATGGTTGAGGTCGATATAGAGACACCAGACGAGTTACAAGACTACTTTTCTGAATACCAACCTATACCAAAGCACACCAAGATGAGCAGGTAAAAACTCTTTAATTTCCTAAGTTTTTTTTCCCACCACAAAATAATAATAAATGTATCTTTGAGATTAGAGAGTCGCGTTGAGCATCACTATCAAAAAGTGTTGAAACAATGGTATTACCACTCAGCATCTTGTTACATTGTTTTTGATTTCATTTAGGGCTGATATCGGAGAGCATATGAGAGCTTTTGCCGAAGAAAATGATTTGCTCAAGAGACCCTCTGATACGCTACTGAACAGCTACTACGCTAAAAAGATACTGCTAGCCACCCCGTTGCTTCAATGGTTTTTAAACAAAGGTTTGAGGGTGACAAAAGTCTACAAAACGGTGCAGTACAAAGCTGGAGTATGTTTTCGGAGATTTGGTGAAGAGGTTATGAATGCGAGGAGGGCTGGAGACATGGATGCTACAAAGAAAATAATCGGAGATATGTGCAAGCTGCTAGGTATATAAAACTGTTGTAATACTGTTTTTAAGACATAACATACGAATTCTATGACCTCAATTGGCCTTAAAAGTAGTTTGTTAAATGCTTATGACACTTCACTGAGTACTGTTGATAATATTTTTTCACAGCCAGTTTTTTATTATTACGTGATACACTTTTGGCTACATTTTAATATCACGTACATAGCAAACATTTATAATGATCTGTAATACATTTTAGGTAACTCGGCGTACGGGAGGTGCTTACTGTGTGCAGAAGGTCACAAAGACATTCAGTACCTTAGCTCTCAAGACTCCACATCAATCAGTCGTGAGGTCAACAGCAAACAGTTTGCTGACCTCGTAGAATATTCTGACCACACAGTTGAGATTTCATCGCTTCGTAAACTGACCAGGTTAAACATGCCGGTCCATATCGGTTTTTGGGTGTTAGAACATGCAAAACTGCTGCTATTACGTTTTTATTATGACTTTTTGTTAAAATATATTGATAAAAAGGATTTTGTGTTGGTTCAGATGGATACTGACAGTATATACGCTGGTTTTGGACGAAACACAATTTTTCAGTGCATCAAAAAACCACTCAGAGCTCAGTTTGTGTTAGAGCATGACAAATGGATGGTCAAGTCATACTGCGATGCTCACAAAAAAAAGTTTTTCAAACGTGCCTATTCTGGTAAATCATGGAAACAACCAGACTGCTGTAAAAAAGAAGAGATGTATTATTTAAGACAAGCAGGGCTTTTCCACTTGGAAAATGTGTCTGATGGAATTATAGCTTTATGTAGTAAATCGTATTACTGCATCTCATCAGATGCCCCAAAACTCAGTGCAAAAGGGATAAAAAAGACACAAAACTCACTTACAAAGGATGCATACCACGATGTTCTTTTCAATCAAAAAATATCCAAGTGCACAAACAGAGGAATTCGAAAGAAGGGAACCAGCCTATATACCTATGTTCAAAATAAAAAAGGACTAAACTATTTTTATGGAAAGAGAATAGTTTCATCCGATCATGTAACCACATTTCCAACAAAGCTATGAGAGGGAGAGTTTGGTCATTTCTCATCAAGCACTACGGTTATTGCACTACTAATTTACAGTTTTATGTATATATTGTAACATACACGTGTACATGTACAAATTAAGTTTCTGCTGATTTTTTATAACATTTTTTTTATATATAAAGATTAATTAAATGATTTACTTTTATTCATAACACTTGCATATATATATATATATATATATATATAGTGTAGCCCCACACAACTC